>Ga0081455_10001008_pt1 | contig 35646 bp, 48 predicted proteins | sample TabmetS3T2R1_FD_70207 | JGI IMG/M metagenome (GOLD analysis project Ga0081455, IMG submission 70207) | Tabebuia heterophylla rhizosphere microbial communities from the University of Puerto Rico - S3T2R1 | ecosystem: Host-associated > Plants > Roots > Rhizosphere ...
GACCCCCTGATTACAAATCAGGTGCACTACCGCTGTGCTAAGCCGGCCCGCGTAGCGTTCCAATGCCCATCCGATTTCCCGGTGAGCTGCTGGAAAGGTGTTGGTAGTCGCCCACGCCGGGGAGTGCAAGGGGCTCGCTATGGACCAACGGCCGCTAGTGGCAGCAGCCAGCATGTGCACCGGACCGCCCTGAAACGGGGCCTATCACCGTGCGCCAGCCGGTCCGGTTCCGTTCCGCATGAAGCCGCCCACAGCGCACCCAGCCGCGACGGTCGCAAGATCGGTATAAGTTGTAGTTGCCGGGGGCCTCCATGGTAAATCCTTCCCGTCCATAGGGCTCACCTGGTCGGCAGCAACGTGCGACCGACCTGGCCAAAAGAGCCTGACCGCCCAAGCTCGTGGAAAGGGCGTTTACGCTAAAAGTCGAGGTCGGTCGGCGGCGGCAACGTTCAGCCGAGTGAAACTCTAACTGAGCCGGAGCGTTGTCTTGCTGTCCTTCGACCGCACGCCATGCACCAGGAAGATCACAGCCCCACGTTGCATATGGATCCAGGCGCCATGAGTGGTCGCGCTCGCCGTGCTCCCAACAACCCGTCAATCAACCTCCAAGATGCTTCCGACGAGACGCTACTCGGCCTACGCCTAAGCGATCTAGCCGTGCGGCTCGACAATACCTTGATGGCCCGCCGTATCGCCCGGCTCTACCGGGAGCTTGCCGCGCGCAATATTGTGGTGCGCCCACACGTGTGGCTCTCTGAGGAATTCTTCACTCCGGACAGAACGCTTGGATTTGCCATCCCGTTTTACCTGGCACATCCTCGCCTGATGCGGCTCGAGCGCTCGCAAATGCTGGAATGCGAAGGCGCCGGGGAGTCCGAATCTCGCCGCATACTCCGACACGAGGCAGGGCACGCCCTGGACGAGGCCTACGCATTACATACGCGGCCGCGCTATCGCCAACTCTTCGGAAATCCGCATAAACCCTACCCTACCAGCTACAGTCCTCGTGTGGATAGCCGTGCCCACGTCGTCAACCTCGCAGGCTGGTACGCACAAAGTCATCCGGTCGAAGACTTTGCCGAAACTTTCGCCGTCTGGCTCAATCCTTACACGGACTGGCGCGCAAGCTACAAGAATTGGCCGGCGTTGGCGAAATTGGAATTTGTCGACGAGGTCATGCGTGAAATCGCCGATCGCAGCCCGTTGATCGACAACAAGGCCGAGGTCGAGCCTCTGGCTTGCCTGGGGCACACGCTCAAAGAGCATTACGCGGCCAAGCGCGCTCACTTCGCCTGGACTTGGCCGGCCAACTACGACCAGGGCATGCGCCGAATATTCTCTGACGATCCGAAGGATGCCGGCGCCCCGTTGGCCACGCGTTACCTGCGCCGCGTTCGCGGCCTTCTGCGGACCCGCATCGCCGAAGGGACGGGCATCCCCGCCTACGTGATCGATCAACTGCTTCGACAGATGATCGCGCGTGCCCAAAGTTTGGGCCTGCGGGTCGTTGAGCCGCCCGAGATCACGATGGAGAAGCTGCTCGTCCTGCTGACTCTACAGACGGCCGGGGTACTGCACGAGGGACTACCGAAGGTTTCGCTATGACGACGGCTGCCGCAAGGGCGTTGCGTATTCTGTTGCTCACCGACGAAGGGTTAGTTCCCGATCGACCACGCAACGAACTCGATGGCCGCGAGGCCGAACTGCGTAAAACCGAATACGATGTTATTGGCGGCCTTGAAAAACTTGGCCATGAGGTCGCCTATGTCGGCGTGGGTGGAGAACTCTCCGTCATCAGAGAGGCTATCGAGGGAAAAAAACCGCACATTGCGTTCAACCTGGTGGAACAGTTCGATAACCTGCCGTACTTCGATCAGCACGTGGTCAGCTACCTGGAACTCAAGAAGCAGAAGTATACGGGCTGCAATCCGCGCGGCCTGACGCTGGCGCGAGACAAGGCCCTGACCAAAAAAATCCTAACCTATCACCGAATTCCCGTTCCCCGGTTCGCCGTGTTCCAACCGCGCAAAAAAATTGCCGTGCCGCCACGCCTCAGCTTTCCAATGTTCGTGAAATCGCTGACGGAAGAAGGATCCGAAGGCATTTCCCTGGCCTCATTGGTGCGCGAGCCAGAAAAGCTGATCGAGCGCATAGGCTTCATCCACGAGAAGACGAACGCTGCGGCGTTGGTGGAGGAATTCATCGAAGGACGCGAGATCTATGTGGGCGTGTTCGGCAACGAGCTTCTGACCGCATTGCCTCCCTGGGAACTGACAATCAGCAAGAAGGACGCCCCCGTCATCGCGACGGACAAGGCAAAATGGGACCCTCAATACCAGAAGAAGATCGGCCTGAAGACAGGCCCTGCGAAGCTTGACGATCGCATGATCCGCAAGATTGAGACCACCTCCAAGCGCATCTACCGCCTGTTGAATTTGAGCGGATATGCCCGCCTCGATTATCGCCTCAGCGAAAACGGCCGCCTCTATCTCCTCGAAGCCAACCCCAACCCGCAAATCGCACGCAACGAGGACTTCGCCGACTCTGCCGAGCACGCAGGGATGAGATACGAAGAATTGCTGCAAAAGCTCGTCACCCTGGGCCTCAGCTACGCCCCCCGCGTCTGAGGCGACAACATGGCGCAGATCCGCTGGTCTCGGGCAAGCCGGTCTCCCTGTGCGGTCCGCAGCCTCCCGTGTGCCTCAACCGGCATGCCGGCACCCGACCGGTTCCCTCACCTTTTCGGAGGCTGAGCCAAGACCCGACCTCGCCTGCCTCTGCAGGCCCGGCAGGCTGAGCGTGGCTCCATTGCGACCGCGACAACCCTGTGCTGCCCCGAGCTGCGGCGCCCCTGACACCCGTCGCCGAAAGGCCCCTGTTTTAAGAGCCAAAAACGCTGGATAGATGAACATTTGTTAAGGCGATTGGCGACACTGGAGGGGCGAATTTTGTTCGTCCCGACAGTCGGCAACGCGATTCCGTGAAGGTCTGGTGACAGAATCATTGACTCTCACCTCAGAGACAAATATGTGACCGCCACGGACCCCGGCTGACGGGCGGCACCCTCACCGAGGGCGGGTCAAATTCGCGGTTCTTGGATCTCTTGAAGGGGGCGGTCATGGAACTTTCGAATTACGAACTGGTGCGCTATCCGTCTGGTCAACTCATCATCACGAAGAGCGACGCGAAGAGCTCGTTCCGCGATGTCGTTGGCGTCTATACCAGCGAGATCGAAGCCCAGCGTGCGCTGGAGCGGCTCAACGCGCAACCGGCGAGCGGAGAGCCTGTGGCCCAGGCGGCCGCGGTTTTGCCGCGAGTTGCATAGCAAAGCGCCCAATTTGCCCGGTTGAAAAGCCCGGGACAGAGTTAGGATACGCGCGCGAATCAGTTTTGGATCGCGCGCGTTTTTCATTCACGGCAGGAGAGTGGTCGGCGTCCTGCGACTGTCTAGCGGAGCGCAGCATGTCCCCTACCGCCCACGAGCCCACCGCCGGCATCTACCTATTGAGCGATCACCTCGATGCGGTGCTGGCCATGGGCGAGGACCTGCTGACGCAGAGCGCTCAGCTGGCCGAGCCGACGCAGCACCTAACGGTCACACGGCTTGCGCGTCAGAACCGGGACCTCGCCGAGTTTTTGCGAGATGTGCGCACCCTGGAGCTGGCCATGACGGTTCGCCTGCTGCAGGCGCGCAAGCGGGCGGACGAACTGCGGCGCGGCGAACACCGGCTGCGACCGCTGATCGCATTGTTCGCGGCCGGGACCGCGGCGCTCGAGGAGGCGGCTGCCGAGCTCGGCGACACCACCGAGCACGATTTTGAAACCGGCGACGTCGCCAGCGCCTTCCTGCGCAGTCGGGGATTAATTGCCCGCGACGCCGCCGGCCTGCAAGGCCTCACGCTGCTCCAGGTCGGCGAAGATTACTTGGTGGCCGGACGCATCCGCCTCGGCACACTGCTCGACCTCGTCGCTACGTTTCTCGATACCCTCGATCTCATGTTCGATCTTTACAGCGACCAGCACCGCGCGCATCACGCGGGCAAAGCTGAGCGCTGGTCACCCTTTGCAAGCGACAGCACGACGTAATGGACGGACCAACCTTGCGCTGCCTCAACCGGCGATTGGGACGGGCCGGTCGACGACGATTTCATCGGTGCTGAGCCGGCAACGCAAGGCGATGGCCTCGACACCCGCCGCCACGGCCGCATCGAACGCCACACCGTAGTTGGCATCGACATCGCGCGCCAGCGCCAATCTCTTTGCATCACCACGCTGGATCAGAAAGAGCATCACGGCTCGGTGGCCGGCGCGGACCATGTTCGTCATTTCCATGAGGTGCTTGGTGCCGCGCACCGTCACCGAATCTGGAAATTCGGCAAGACCATGCCGACGCGACAGATGCACGTTCTTGACTTCGACGTAACACAGGCCCTTCGTGGCGCATTCCAAGAGGATGTCGATGCGGCTGTTTTCGCCATACCGCACCTCGCGTCGGAAGGCTGGATAGCCGGAAAGAGCCTTGATGCGGCGCGCCGACATGGCCTCCGCCACCAGGGCATTGGGATGTTGTGTATTGATACCCACAAGGGTCGGGCCACGGCCGAGATCGGCCTCAACCATCTCCCAGGTGAAGCGATATTTGCGGGTCGGACTATCACTTTGGGAGAGCCAGACCGTGGAGCCCGGCGAGGTCAGGCCCAGCATCGAGCCCGTATTCGGGCATGTCGCCGTCACCGTGCGGCCGTCCTCGAGACAGACGTCGGCGAGAAAGCGCTTGTAGCGCTGTATCAGGGTGCCGCGAAGGACGGGATACGGAAAGCGCATAGCGTGCTGATAGCACGCGCCGGCACCCTCCTGTAGGCGAAGTTTCGAGCTGGCGGCAGCGCGCGGGCGCCCCAAAGCGCTAAGCGGCGTGTCTCCCCCGCTTTCCCTCTTGCCCCAGGGGGCGACGGTCTGGTTGCCCCTGCAAAGGGCGGTCATGCCAGCACCGCGGGCAGATCTTTCGCGCGCCCGGGCAGCATTTTTGATCGCCCCAACTCGCCGTGCGGCCAATTTGACACGCGCGCAACGGCCAAGAAATGCAGGCACACAGGAGCCTTGAAGTGCGGCAAGGAAAGGTTGAGATTGGCAAGGGATTTGCGCCCAGCCCGGGCGCACGCGCACCCTCGACCGATGCCGCACTGATGGATTCGGTCGTCGGGTGCATGTGTGCTCGCATCATCCTGCGCCGCCCCGTTGACCGCGGCGGAGGCGAGAGGACCAAGGGTTTGCAAATCGGCGGTGAAACAGGTGCTCGATCCGCCACAACCGTGGTCCTCGCGCCTAGGTTAGCGTCGCAGTGCAAAGTAGTATGGCGATTGGTCCCGAGCACGGTCTGCCCTTTGGCTGGTACGAGCCATCACGCCTACAGTCCTATCTCATCGCTATCGGCCGCAGATTGCCGCGCAACTGGGCTGGACGGCGTATCGCTTCCCTGATCCGCTCGCTGCTAAAGCGCTATTCGGGTCGGCCCATCGATGTCGTCAGGCTCGGCAGCCGCATGCGGCTTTACCCCAGGAGCAACTCGAGCGAAAAGCGCCTGATGGCAACACCGCAATTCTTCGATGCCATCGAAATGAGATTGCTCGAAAAGCAACTTACGGCGGACTTTGTGTTTTTGGATGTCGGTGCCAACGCGGGCGCCTATACGCTGTTTGTCGCCAATCGGGTTGGGCGGCGTGGCCGCATCATTGCCGTCGAACCCCATCCCACGGCCCTGGCCCGGCTCAACTGCAATCTTGCGCTCAACGCCATCGATTGGGCCACGGTCGTGCCGGCGGCCCTTTCCGATCACAACGGCACGGTGAGCTTGTTCATAAACGAGCAAAATATCGGCAGCTCTTCGATGCTTTCAGCGCGCAGACCTGACCTGGTAACGCGATCTATCGAGGTGGATTGTCGCAGCCTGAGCAGCCTGGTGCGCGAAGAGGGATTGACACGCATCGATGCCATCAAGCTGGATGTGGAAGGTGCTGAAGATCGTATCCTCGTTCCCTATCTTAGCGAGGCCCCACGCAGCTTGTTACCGCGCTTTCTGATCATCGAGGATAACCGCTCCGTATGGAAGGAGGATCTGTTGGGTCTCCTGGAGCGTACCGGGTATGTGACGCAAGCGACGCCCAACGCCAACCTCGTTCTGAGCCTGCACCGCGAACAATCGGCGAGGGAAGCTTTCGATGGACAGTGATGCAACAGGCGCCGGTCCCTCGGTTGTCAGTGCCGCGCTGATCGTGATCGGCGATGAGATTTTGTCCGGGCGAACTAAGGACAAGAATATCGGCCACATTGCCGACCACCTTACCGCCATCGGCATCCAACTTAAGGAAGTGCGGATTGTTCCGGACGAGGAAGAAGAGATCGTCGCTGCGGTCAATGCGCTGCGCGCACGATATGATTACGTGTTTACGACCGGCGGCATCGGGCCGACACACGACGACATCACCGCCGATTCGGTGGCCAAGGCATTCGGCGTCGGCATTGATGTCGACGAGCGGGCGCTTGCGCCGATGCGCGCCTATTTCGAGCGCCGCGGCGTGGAGCTAACACCGGCTAGATTGCGCATGGCCCGCATTCCCTTTGGCGCCGAATTGGTGGAGAACAGCGTATCGATCGCGCCCGGGTTCATGTTGGGCAACGTCATCGTCATGGCCGGCATTCCAAATATTATGCAGGTGATGCTGGAGGCCGCCACCAAGTACCTCAAAACCGGCAAGAAGATGCTGTCCGCCGCCATGGATTTGCATCGGCCAGAGGGCGAGATCGCCGACGTCTTCGCGGCCCTGCAAAAGCGTTATCCCGACGTGCCGATGGGCTCCTATCCGTTTCAACGCGACGGCAAGCCCGGTACGCAACTGGTGCTGCGTTCAATCGATCCGGCGCGCTTGTCGGAAGCCGAAAACGAGCTGAAACTTCAGCTGGCGGCGCGGGGCTGGATCTGAGCCGCCCGCGCAGGGCCCCGGGCGAGATCCACCCTGGCGCCGGATCGGCCGGCGCTCGCAAAGAGCGCGCGCCCCTCAACCCTCCTCGGCTTCCGCGATCGCGGCCAAGGCCGCGTCGCTGCGGCAAAGCACTCCGTTTGGCGCGTTATCAACTGCCACTTCGCCGTCGACCTGCATGGCAAGGGCGCGTTCGATCAATCGGAAGACGAGGCCATTGCGCTCGGGGAACGAGGCGGGCTAGGCCGCATCCCCCTGCATCACCTTCTCGGCGCGACTGGGGTAGATGACCGCCTCGGCATGCCGGTACATCAAGGCGATCTCTGGTGCGCTGCGGTAGAGTGGGCTCGTACCCTTGAGGGCCGCCAATAGTTCGGCCTCCACGTTACGGCGGATCTCCGCTGTCAGCGAATTGAGTCGGTGGTAGGCCTCTGAAATCGTCCGACCCAGGGCGGTAATGCCGTGACCGAGCAGGACCACCACATTGGTCTCAGCGATAAAGTCCTTGACGGGTCCCACGTCGGCCTCCACGTCGACATGCGCCGGCACGTAGTGCGGCGGCTTGCCCAAAATAAAAGGCATATCGAGGGAGAGCACCTTGACCTCGCGGAACGCGCCGGAACCGAAGAAGGCGATGGTCGCATCGTCGTGCACATGGATGACCGCACCAATGTCGGGTCTGAGGCGCAGGATCTCGCGGTTGAGGTTGTGGCCGATACTCGTCATGCGCGAGCCGTAGAGCAGCCGACTCGTCGGAATATCGGTGATGACGATATTGGTCATACCCATCTCTTCCAGCGAGATTTCCGCATGCTTGGTATAGGCGACCCCGTGCGGGTAATCGGGATGCGCCACCCGGATGGCCATGTTGCCAAGGGTGTTGTGCACATAGCCGCGGTCCGCCACGAGCCGCGCGTAGCGCAGGAACTGTTCGCCGATCTGGGGGTCGAAGTGCACGGGGGTCGCCATGGGATGCTCCTTGCTCGGGCCGGCGTTCCAGCAAAAGGCCGCCGAGGGTAGGCTTGGGGATCGCGTGGACGTCGCCAGGCTGACAGCACGGGTCGGTCAATGCAAGGCCCAGCCCCCCGACAGGCGCGGAAAATCCCCTGCTGTCCGCGCCGCGGGGCCGCCTGGGGCCTATTTGCACCCCGGTGTGCCTCCGCCTCCGCTCACCTCACACCCGACCGCCTAAGTCGTGACGACCCCAGGGATTTTGGCGGCTGCAAAAAAGCCCTCGGCGTGCCAGCTGTTGTTGGGGATGCCTTCAGGGGCCGCGGGCATCGAAACGCTCAGCGTCCAAGCCCAGCATCTCCCAGGTCGTGCGCATATGGGACGGCAGGGGAGCCGTGACGTCAATCCTCGCCTCGCCGCTGACGGGGTGCGGAATGATAAGCCTGCGGGCGTGCAAGTGCAGTTTGGGCTCGATGCTGCTTTCGGCCAGGACTTTGTCGCCTTCGTATTTGCTGTCGCCCACGATGGGATGTCCGATCAGCGCCATATGTGCGCGCAGCTGATGCTGGCGGCCGGTGACGGGCTTCAACGACACCCAGGCAACCTTGTGGGCCACACGATCGACCACGGAATAGTGGGTCGTGGCGTGCAATGCCTGCTCCTGCTCGCCGGGCTCGGCCTTGCGCACGCGGTCACCGCCCGGACCCGCGGCTTTGACCAGCGCGGCTTCGACTTTACCCTGCCCGGGCCGCGGCACACCTTTGACGAGTGCCCAATAGGTCTTGGCCGCGGAGCGCGTCTGGAACACGCGGCCAAGTTTGGCCGCGGCCTGGCGGTGCTTGGCAACCAGCAACACGCCCGTGGTATCGCGGTCGAGCCGGTGCACGAGGCGAGGGCGATCCCCAAAGCGGTCGACCATGCCGGCGAGCAAGCCATCGATGTGGCGCTTGGTGCCGGTGCCGCCCTGCACGGCGATGCCGAAAGGCTTGTTGAGCACCAGGACATGTTCATCCTCGTAGAGGATCAGTCGCTCGATGAAGTCCCGATCGGCCTTCGAAAGCCCGAGCGGCGGCGCCAGCGACGCACGGCTACTCCCCGTCGTGCGCACCACCTGGGGCACGCGCACGTGCTGGCCGGCCTGAAGGCGCAAATTTGCCTGGGCGCGCCGACTGTCAACCCGCACCTGGCCGGAGCGCAACAGCTTTTGCAGATAACTGTAGCCAACCTCGGGAAAATGCACGCGAAACCAGCGGTCGAGGCGTAAGCCGGCTTCGTCCCCCTTGACCAGGATGGTTTCCACGGGAGCGCTCATCTCAGGGCCACCGCGCAGCACCGCCGCAGGGCCTCGATGCAAAACCGGGATCGCGGGCGCGCGCCGGGAGGGCGCGCGCACTTAACACGGATGAGAAGCGGCATGGTCGTTGGCTCAGGCGGGGGTTTCGCGCGGTTTGACGAGGCGGGCGCCGAGCACCCAGCCCAGCCACCAGCCCATCAGCAGGGCAAGGAAGTTCGCAGCCATGAACACGCCATCCTCAAGGTTGCCCACCTCGTCAGGACTGGTGAAGGTGAATTGGTCCACGGCAATCGCAGCCAGTCGGGGGCTTAGAAAGATGGTGGCGAGCGCGGCAACGACGATGGCGCATACCATGGCGATGAGATAGCGCATGCTCCCTCCTGGCACTCCTGTAAAGCTTAGCCGGCGCTACTTCACCTCCCAAAACCAAACTTCCTTGGCCTGAGCGTAATTGGAGTAGTAACCGAGCCACGAGAACCATTCCATCAGCCACTTGGTGGATGAACGGTAGCCGTTCCAAACATCGATATGGTCGCCGCTGGGCATCGTCTCGCCGTGGCGCTTCCAGTAGTCCTGGATGTAGATGATGCCCGTGCGGCCGAAGATCTTGGGGTAAAAGTGGGATGCCTCGGTGCCCCTGATGCGCTCGACTGTTCCGATGCCATTAATCGACGCACCGGCAAGGCCCCGCGCCAGGTCCGAGGCGCGGATATAGTGCATCTCCTCGGCGGCGTGCACGTTGCAGGTGGGTTGACGCAGCAGCCCGGGGACAACGCCCGCCTGCTTGAGGCAAACCCCCATGCGGATCGAGCACTGATTGCCGAAGACCGGGAAGCCCGGCGGCACGAAGGAACCCTCGAGGTTGGTGAGACCGTGGGGGGCAACGCAGGGATATTGCATCGAATTGTTGGCCGGGTGCCGATACCATAGGTCCTTGAATTGAACCATCGTGACCTCCGCACGCGGGGGACTGCCCAGCCGATCCTAGTGGCGCCTAACTATAGGCGAATGGCCCCACGGCTGCCAAACGCTGGAGCCGGCCACTGGCTAGGAGCGTTCAGCGCGCAGCTTTTGCCAGCGCGCCAGCCGCTGCCTGAGCTCGGCCTCGAAGCCCCGGCCGTCCGGCGCATAGAAGCGCTGGCGTGCCATGCCGTCGGGGAAATAGTTCTGACCCGAGAAGGCCTCCGGGGCGTCGTGGTCGTACTGGTAACCCTCTCCGTATCCCTCTTGGCGCATCAGCCGCGTCGGCGCGTTCAGGATGTGCTTGGGTGGGGCCAAGCTGCCGTGCTCCTTGGCCGCCGCTAGGGCGGCGCCAAAGGCGCGATACGCGGCGTTGGATTTGGGCGCCGTTGCCAGATAAATGACGGTTTGCGCCAGCGCCAACTCGCCTTCCGGCGAGCCCAAAAAATCAAACACGTCCTTGGCAGCGAGCGCCTGCAGCACGGCCTGCGGATCGGCCAGACCGATATCCTCGATCGCCATGCGCACCAGACGCCGGGCAATGAACAGGCGGTCCTCGCCGGCATCGAGCATGCGCGCGAGCCAATAGAGGGAGGCATCCGGATCGGATCCGCGCACCGCCTTGTGCAAGGCGCTGATCAGGTTGTAGTGCCCGTCGCGCGACTTGTCGTAAAGCGGCGCCCGCCGCTGCAGCAATTTGCTCAAGCCTGCCCGATCGAGCGGGCCGCCGCCGGGTGCAATGGAACCGAGCAGCTCGTCGGCCATGTTCAGCGCCGTGCGGCCATCCCCATCGCAAAGCGCCTTTAGGGTGGCACGCGCCTCGCCATCGAGCGGCAACGGCCGGCCTGCTTCGGCCTCGGCACGCCGCAAGAGCTCTTCGAGCGCGGCATCATCAAGCCGGTGGAACACCAACACCAGCGAACGTGACAACAATGCGCCATTGAGCTCGAAGGAGGGGTTCTCTGTGGTGGCCCCCACCAGCGTGATGGTGCCATCCTCCATGATGGGCAGAAAACTGTCCTGCTGCGAGCGGTTGAAGCGGTGGATCTCGTCGATGAAGAGCAGCGTGCCCTGGCCCGTCTCGCGCCGGCTGCGGGCGCGATCAAAGGCTTTGCGCAGATCCTGCACGCCGGAAAAGATGGCGGAGAGCTGTTCGAAGGCAAGTTTGCTCTCATCCGCAAGCAGGCGCGCAACGGTGGTCTTGCCCGAGCCGGGCGGTCCCCACAAAATCATGCTCTGCAGCCGCCCGCTGCGCAGCATTCTCGTCAAGCTGCCATCGGGCCCGACCAGGTGATCCTGCCCGACCACGGCGCTCAGTTCCTTCGGGCGCAACCGGTCGGCGAGGGGCCGCGGTGCCCCTTTTTCCAGACCTGCTGCTTCGAAAAGATTAGCCACCCTTCAGCCGGAGAGCTGGAGTTGCAGGAGCTGATTACCGCGCTTGACGACGACCTGCCACACGCGCGGCCGTTCTTTCAGCTGGGCTTCCAGGTCGCCGATCGTATCAATTTTTTCGCGACCGATCTGGACAATGATGTCGCCCGTACGGAAGCCGAGCCGGGCCGAGCGCGATGCCGGTTGCACGGAGAGGATCACAACACCGTCCTCCTCCTCAACGCCAAGCTCCGCGGCCGTCCCAGGCATGATATTGGCGACCCGCGCCCCGTCGAAGGGATGCGCGCCCGACAGGTTGCGCACGTCGTCCCGACCGGCCTTGGGCGGGGCGCGTACGGGCAAGGCAACGGTCATTTTGCGGCCCTTGCGGACCACGTCCAGGCTGCATTGTTTACCGATCCCGCGGGTCGTCAGCCGATAATAGACGCCGCGCGGATCGGCGATCTCATAGCCGTCCACGGCCACGATCACGTCGCCTGACTGCAGGCCGGCCTCCGCCGCCGCGCTGTGCTCGTAGACCTTCACGACCAGGGCGCCGACAACGCGGTCGAGCGCCAGAGCTTCCCCGAGCTCGCGCGTGACCGAATCAAGCTTGGCACCGAGCCAGGGCCGCTCCAGCTTGCGGCCGGAAATCGCGCTGTCGACGATCACCTTCACCAGATTGGAGGGAATGGCAAAGCCGATGCCGTGCGATCCGCCCGACCGGGAGAAGATGGCCGTGTTGATGCCGAGCACGCGCCCGGCCATGTCCACCAGGGCGCCACCGGAATTGCCGGGGTTGATGGCTGCGTCGGTTTGGATAAACACTTGCGCTTCCGACTGGGTGACCTCGGTGCGCCCCAGCGCAGAGATGATGCCGCTGGTAACGGTCTGGCCGACGCCGAAGGGATTGCCGATCGCCAACACCAGATCGCCCACTTCGGCGCGGTCGGAATCCTCGAATTCGAGGTAGGGAAAGCGGCCATCGGCCCCCTCGATCCTGAGCACGGCGAGGTCCGATTTTTCATCCTGCAGCACGATCTTGGCGTCGAACTCACGCCGGTCCGCCAGCGCCACTTTGATCTCGGCAGTGCCCCCGACCTTCACGACATGGGTATTGGTGACGATGATGCCATCCGGATGTACGATCACGCCGGAGCCCAGCGAGTTTTGAATGCGCTCTTGCGGCAAGCCGAAGCGCTCACCGAAGAGCCGGCCGAACACCGGGTCTTGGGCGAAGGGAGATACGAAGGTCTGCACGCGCGCACGCACATAGACGTTGACGACGGCCGGGGCCGCCTTCTTCACAATGGGAGCAAAGGAATATTGAGCCGCCTCGCGCGATGGCGGTGGTTCACGCCGCTGGGCGGCCGCCGGGGTCCAAGGCAGGATGGCAAGGCTCAGCAAGCCCACCAGCACGCCCCGCCGGGCGTTGGCCAAACCGCTCATAAGGCTTCCCTTTTTCATACCTGACCGGCGCAGCGAAAATATAGAGCAGCACCAGGGGCCTTTGAAAGATCGCCGTGCGACGCACTTGGGCCCTAAACTCGGGATATAGCGCGATTCTGCGGCCAGTTAGCGGCGCAGAAGAGCCGTGCCAGGGCAGTGCCAGGCCAGGCATGCCTCGGCCATTTCGAGGCGGAGGCGCTGCGGTCGTGAGCTGGCGGGCGGGTCGCCACCCCCTTGCCATCCAGCCTCTAGGCAGCCTGTCTCTCGGGGCGCGCGCGCGCGCAAGGGATCTCTCCGCCCGCTTGGCGGCGCTTTGCCGAACCCGGCTCGTGCCTCGCGGACGCAAGGCCTGGCTCAGGCACTGGCCTCAGCCTTGATGGCCTCGGCGCGCTCCTTGTCGTCTTTACCCTTCACCAGCTCATCGCGGTCGACCAGCTCGACGACGGCCACGGCCGCCGAGTCCCCGTGCCGATAACCGGCCTTGAGCACGCGCGTATAACCCCCGGCCCGATCCTTGTAACGGGGTCCCAGGGTGTCGAACAGCTTCTTCACCATGGCCTCATCGCGCATGCGCGAGGCGGCGAGGCGGCGGGAGTTGAGGTCGCCCCGTTTGGCCAGCGTGATGTATTTGTCCATCACGCGCTTCAAGTCCTTGGCCTTGGCCAAGGTCGTAATGATCTGCTCGTGGCGGATGAGCGCGGCGGCCATGTTCGAGAACATGGCCTGGCGGTGACCGCTATCGCGGCTGAACCGCCGCCCCAGCTTGCGGTGACGCATGATTCCCAAGTCCTTTTGCGTTGTTTAGCAGCGAGGTTCTGCGGCCTCGCGTTGGTGAAAAGACAAAGCCGGCGCGGGCCGCATCGGCCCGGCGCGGCTGGTCGCCATCAATACTGATCCTCGAAGCGCTTGGCCAGATCTTCGATATTGTCGGGCGGCCAATTCGGCACCTCCATGCCGAGATGCAGGCCCATGCTGGCCAGCACCTCCTTGATCTCGTTGAGGGATTTGCGCCCGAAGTTTGGCGTGCGCAGCATCTCCGCCTCGGTCTTTTGGATCAGGTCGCCGATATAGACGATGTTATCGTTCTTCAGGCAGTTGGCTGAGCGCACCGAAAGTTCGAGTTCGTCCACCTTCTTGAGCAGGGCGGCGTTGAAGGCCAGTTCGGGATGCTTGGCCGCGTCCTCGATGGCCTTCTTGGGCTCCTCGAAGTTGATGAAGACCGCGAGCTGGTCCTGCAGGATGCGCGCGGCCAGGGCGACCGCGTCTTCGGCGGTTACCGAGCCATCGGTCTCCACCGTCATCGTCAGCTTGTCATAGTCGAGGATCTGGCCTTCGCGGGTGTTCTCGACCCGGTAGGAGACTTTTTTGACGGGGCTATAGAGACTATCGACCGGGATCAAACCGATCGGCGCGTCGTCGGGGCGGTTGCGCTCGGCCGGAACATAGCCCTTACCCATGCTGGCCGTGAATTCCATGCGGATCGCAGCGCCCTGGTCGAGGGTGCAAATGACGTGATCCGGATTGAGGATCTCAATCTCGGAGCTGGCCTCGATGTCGGAGGCTTTGATCTGTCCGGGCCCTTCCTTCTTGAGCACCATCCGCTTCACGCCCTCGGAGTGCTGGCGCAACGCGATCTCCTTGATGTTGAGGATGATGTTGGTCACGTCCTCTCGTACGCCGGGAATCGAGGAGAACTCGTGCAGCACCCCGTCGATGTGCACCGTGGTGATGGCGGCGCCCTGCAGGGAGGACAGCAGCACCCGCCGCAGCGCGTTACCGAGCGTCATGCCGAAGCCGCGCTCGAGCGGCTCGGCAACAATGGTCGCCACCTTGTCTCGCTGCCGCCCTGAAGCCACTTCGAGCTTGGTCGGCTTGATCAAATCCTGCCAGTTCTTTTGCAACACGTTTGCCACGGGGAGGCCTCACACTCTTTCTCAATGCTGACGAGCCGCGAGCCAATCCTCGCCTTCGCGCTCATCGTTCCAATCCAATGCCCTGGCGCGTCGCCGGCGCGACGGGACCTAAACGCGCCGACGCTTGCGCGGGCGGCAGCCGTTGTGCGGGATCGAGGTCACATCGCGGATCGAGGTAATCTGGAAGCCCACGGCCTGCAGGGCGCGCAATGCCGACTCCCGCCCCGAACCCGGTCCCATCACCTCGACCTCGAGGATCTTCATGCCGTGCTCCATCGCCTTCTTGCCCGCATCCTCGGCCGCCATCTGCGCCGCATAAGGCGTCGACTTGCGCGACCCCTTGAAGCCCATGGTTCCGGCCGAGGACCAGGCAATGGTGTTGCCCTGGGCATCGGTGATGGTGATCATCGTATTGTTGAAGGTCGCGCTCACGTGGGCGATGCCGGAGCTGATATTCTTACGCTCGCGCCGGCGCGGTTTGGCTCGGGTCGCGGTTTGCGTCTCTTTTGCCATCGATCAAAGGGCTCCAGGGGGTCGGGATCTCTCAACAGGGCTCAAGGGCACGAGGCCGGCCCGCGCAAGCGCGCCAGGCTCAAGCCGTCGTCTTCTTCTTGCCAGCGATGGGCCGCGCCTTACCCTTGCGGGTGCGCGCATTGGTGTGTGTGCGCTGGCCGCGTACGGGCAGGCTGCGGCGATGCCGCAGGCCGCGATAGCAGCCCAGATCCATCAGCCGCTTGATGTTCATGGCCACGTCCCGGCGCAAGTCGCCTTCCACCACATAGTCACGATCGATCGCCTCGCGGATCTGCAGAACCTCCGCGTCGGTCAGCTCGTTGACCCGGCGCCGGTCGGGGATGCCCACCTTGCGGCAGATCTCCTGCGCAAACTTCGGGCCAATGCCATGAATGTATTGGAGCGCGACGAGGACGCGCTTCTGCGTCGGAATGTTAACGCCTGCGATACGAGCCACGCTGGTCTCCTGAAGGAACGCCCCATGCAACGGGCAAAAGCCGTTGCGGCCAGATCGGACCTGAACAACGCTCAACAAAACGCACACAAATCGGCTCCGGCGTAGGTGCACCGGATCCGACTGCAGCGTTCTCAGTCCCGAAAGTTGGGCTTCTTCTAACTGAGCCGCCCCACATCGTCAACCGCCTCATCGGCCCGGCAATTGCCCCTCAATGGCCGCGGCAACGTCCTCCACCGACCCCATGCCGTCGACGCTGCGCAGATTACCCTTACAGTAGTAGTAGCCGACCAGCGGCGAGGTTTCCCGATAATAGACCATCAGCCGCCGCCCGACCGTCTCGGCCGTATCGTCGGGCCGGCGCAGGAACTCCGTGCCGCCGCACACGTCACAGGTTCCCGGGGTTTTGGGCTGCCGGAAGCGGTCGTGGTAGCCCGCACCGCAGCTGGCGCAGGTGAAGCGTCCCGCGATCCGCTCGACCAACTGATCGTCGTTCACCTTCAGCTCGATGACAGCGTCAAGCTTAAGCTTCTTGCGCTTCAGCACCCGGTCGAGCGCGGAGGCCTGCGCGAGCGTCCGCGGGAAGCCGTCGAAAATGACCCCGGCCTTGCAATCGGGCCCGTCCAAGCGGGCCGAAATAATCTCAACGACGATGGCATCCGAGACGAGTTCGCCGCGGTCCATAATCGCCTTGGCTTTGCGCCCGACCGGACTGCCCGCCTCCACGGCGGCGCGCAGCATGTCGCCGGTGGACAGCTGGATCAGGCCAAATTTAGCGGCGATGGTCTTGGCCTGAGTGCCTTTACCCGCCCCCGGCGGGCCCAGCAGGATCAGGTTCATCATCGCCGCGTTGCGCCTCTAAGCTTCGCCTTCTTGATCAACCCTTCGTACTGATGCGCGAGCAGATGGCTTTGCACTTGGGCCACCGTATCCATGGTCACGCTGACGGCGATCAAAAGCGAGGTGCCGCCGAAGTAGAAGGGGACCGCAGCATAGGAGATCAGAAGCTCCGGCAGCACGCACACGGCGGCGAGATAGATGGCTCCCACCACCGTAATGCGCGTTAGCACGTAGTCGATGTATTCGGCTGTCTTGGCGCCGGGGCGGATGCCCGGCAGGAAGCCGCCGTACTTGCGCAGATTGTCCGCGGTATCCTGCGGGTTGAAGACGATTGCCGTGTAGAAGAAGGCGAAAAACACGATCATGCCTACATAAATGGCAAGATAGAGCGGCTGACCGCGTCCCAAGGACGCCACGATGGCGTTGAGCCAGTCGGGACCGGAGCCCTGGCTGAACTGTGCCACGGTGATCGGCAATAGCAGCAGCGAAGAGGCAAAGATCGGCGGAATCACGCCGGATGAGTTGAGCTTCAGCGGCAGGTGCGAGGCATCGCCCTGGAACATGCGATTGCCCATCTGCCGCTTCGGGTACTGGATGAGAAGCCGGCGCTGGGCGCGCTCGATGAAGACGATGGCCGCCACCACCCCCAGCATCAGCGCCAGCAAGGCGATCAGCAGCGGCCAGGAAATGGCGCCCTGGCGCGACAGCTCGAGCAGGCCGGCAAGGGCGCTCGGCAGACCGGCGACGATGCCCGACATGATGATGAGCGAGGTGCCGTTGCCGACACCGCGCGCCGTGATCTGCTCACCAAGCCACATCAAGAACATGGTGCCGCCGACGAGGGTTACCACCGTGGAGATGCGGAAGAACCAACCGGGATCGATGACCACGGCGCCGGCGGAGCCGCGCGAGCCTTCCAACCCGAAGGCGATGCCGTAGGCCTGGAAGGCCGCCAGCGCCACGGTCAGGTAGCGCGTGTACTGGTTGATCTGCTTGCGCCCCTGCTCACCCTCCTTTTTCAGCTGCTCGAGCGTGGGAACCACGCTCGTCATGAGCTGCATGATAATGGAGGCGGAGATATAGGGCATAATATTGAGGGCAAAGATCGCCATGCGCTCCACGGCGCCGCCGGCGAACATGTTGAACATGCCGAGAATGCCGGACGATTGCGCCCGGAACGATTCCGCAAATGCCGCGGGATTGATGCCGGGGATCGGGATGTAGGTGCCGAGCCGATAAACGACCAGCGCGGCCAGCGTAAACCAGATACGCTTCTTGAGATCTTCAGCCTTCGCGAACGCCCCGAAATTCAGATTGGAAGCAAGCTGCTCGGCGGCGGAAACCATGTGATCTCTCCCTGCCCTTGCCGGCGGCGGTTCGCCCCGCGCGGGCTGGCATCGTTAAAACATGGGGGCCGGGAAGGTGCAACGCAAGCAGGCCTGCTGCCTCACCTCCGGGTGTCCCCTCGCCGGCGCCAACGCAAGCAAGGCCCTGCGCCCTAGTCCTCGCTGGTCGCCGCCTTCGGCTTGCCGGTCTTGGCCTTTTTGGCCGCCGATTTCTTGCGCTTGGCCTCGTCGGCGGCAAGCACCTTGCGCTCAATCAGCGTCAGCGATCCGCCGGCCTTCTCGATCGCGGCCTTGGCGCTGGCCGTGGCATGATTGACGGTCAAGGCCAGCTTAGCTTTGAGTTCGCCCTCGCCCAACACGCGCACCCCGTCGAGCGCGCGGCGCACCAGGCCCGCGGCAAGGAGCGCGGCGAGATCGACGGGCTTGCCGGCATCAAGCCGGCCGCTGTCGACGGCCTCTTGCAGGCGTCCGAGATTGATCTCGTTATATTCCTTCGGGTTCAGCTTGTTGAAGCCGCGCTTCGGCAACCGGCGATGCAAGGGCATCTGGCCGCCTTCGAAGCCGCCAAGGCGGACGCCTGCGCGCGCGGTCTGGCCTTTGCCGCCGCGGCCGCCCATTTTACCCATGCCCGAGCCGATGCCCCGACCAATGCGCACGCGCAGCTTGCGGGAGCCCGGATTGTCCTTGATGTCATTAAGCCGCATCGAACGTCTGGCTCCTCAAGCTTTTAGGCTTTCTCGTCGACCACGCGAACGAGGTGGGGAATGCTGTTGATCATGCCGCGTACCGCCGGGGTGTCCTCAAGCGTCCGGCGGCGCCCGATCTTGTTGAGCCCCAAGCCGATCAGGGTCTGCTGTTGATTTTTCGGCCGGCGCTGCGGACTGGCGATCTGTTCGACCGTCAGCCGCTTGCCCTTGCCCTTGTCCACCGCTGCCATCGCGCGCTACCTCCGGCCAACCTCAAGCTGTTTCGCCCGCGGCCTCGGCCTCACCGGCCGAACCGTCGCGCCGGCGCGCCACGATCTCGCTCACCTTCTTGCCGCGCCGCGCCGCCACCGCACGCGGGTTCTCCTGCTCTTTCAGGGCATCGAAGGTGGCGCGCACCATGTTGTAGGGATTGGTGCTGCCCAGCGATTTGGCCACCACATCCTGCACGCCAAGCATTTCGAACACGGCTCGGGTCGGACCGCCGGCGATGATGCCCGTGCCCGGCGGGGCCGAGCGCAGCACCACCTTGCCGGCGCCATGCCGACCTTCCGAGTCATGGTGCAGGGTGCGTCCCTCGCGCAGGGGCACGCGCACCAAGCCACGCCGCGCCGCTTCCGTCGCCTTGCGAATGGCCTCCGGTACCTCGCGCGCCTTGCCGTGCCCGAAGCCGACCCGGCCCTTCTGGTCGCCGACCACCACCAGCGCGGCGAAGCCGAAACGCTTGCCGCCCTTCACCACCTTGGCCACACGATTGATGTGCACCAACTTGTCTTTGAACTCGCTGTCGCGTTCTTCGCGATTGCGGTCCCTGTCTCTGTATGGACGAGCCACCTGGTTGCCTTTCCCTATTAGAAGCTCAGGCCGCCTTCGCGTGCGCCATCCGCGAGCGCCTTGATGCGCCCGTGATACCTGTAACCGCCGCGATCGAACACCACGGTCTTGACACCGGCCTTGACCGCGCGTTCGGCGAGGAGTTTGCCGACCGCGGTCGCCGCGGCCTTATCGGCCCCGGTCTTGAGGCTGCTCTTCAGGCCCTTCTCGAGGCTTGAGGCGGCCACCAAGGTCGCGGCGCGCGCATCATCGATCAACTGGGCGTAAATGTGCTTGGAGGAGCGGAACACGGACAAGCGAGGCCGGTCCTCCAGGCGCGAGAGAGAGCGACGCACGCGCAGCTTGCGCTTGTCGAACTGTGTCATCTTGCGGAGCATGGTGCGGCCTACTTCTTTTTGCCTTCCTTGCGCAGGATATATTCGCCCTGATAGCGAATGCCCTTGCCCTGGTAGGGCTCGGGCGGACGTGCAGCGCGGATCTCGGCCGCCATCTGCCCAACCTTCTGCTTGTCGATCCCCGATATGGTGATGAGTTCCTGCTTTGCCCCGCCGACCTTCACCTCGATGCCCGCGGGGATCTTGTGCACCACGTCGTGGCTGAACCCGACCTGCACTTGCAGTCCATCTTTGCCCTTCATGGCCGCGCGGAAGCCGACGCCGTGGATCTCGAGGGTCTGCGAATAGCCGTTGGTCACGCCCTCAATCAGGTTGACGATCTGGGTGCGCGACATGCCCCACAGGGCGCGCGCCGACTTGCTGTCCTCACGCATGCTGACGGCAATTCCGTCCGCCGCTTTCTCGACGCCGATCTGGTCGGGACAGGAGAACGAGAGCTCACCTTTGGGCCCCTTCACCGTCACCTTCTGCCCGCTCAGCGTCGCCGTCACGCCCGCGGGAATGGCAACCGGTTTCTTACCTATGCGCGACATATCTTTTATCCTTAACTCGTCTCGTCGAAGCGCGGCCGACTAGAAAACGTTGCACAAAATTTCCCCGCCGACGTTTTCCTCGCGGGCCCGAGTGTCCGACATCACGCCCTTTGGCGTCGACAGAATGGCGACCCCCAAGCCGTTGGCCACGGTCGTCAATTCGCGCACCGCGGTATAAACGCGGCGGCCCGGCTTGGAGATGCGCTTGATCTCGCGAATGGCCGGTTGGCCGTTGGAGTACTTCAACTCGATTTCGAATTCTGCCGGACCGTTCTTGTGGTCGATGCGGGCGTAACCGCGGATATAGCCTTCCGCCTGCAAAACGTCGAGCACACGCTCGCGCAGCTTGGAGACCGGCGAGGACACCTTCGGACGGCGGCGCTGCTGCGCATTGCGGATACGGGTCAGCATATCGCCGAGCGGATCGTTCATGATGTTCTTCTCCTACCAGCTCGACTTCACCATCCCGGGAATCATGCCCTGGCTCGCCAGCTCGCGCAGCATGTTGCGGCAGACCTTGAGTTTGCGGTAGTAGCCGCGCGAGCGTCCCGTGAGCTCGCAACGATTGCGCACACGCGTTGCCGAGGAGTTGCGTGGCAGCTGGGCCAGCTTCAGGCGGGCGGCGAAGCGCTCCTCGGGCTGCCTCGAAAGATCCGAGGCAAGCTCCTTCAGCTTTTTACGCTTGCCAGCGTACTGCGCGACCAGCTTGCGCCGATGGTTGTTCTTGTTGACGGAACTAATCTTAGCCATGCATTCCTCCAGCGACCGTGCCGAGACCCGAGGTCGTCCTCACGTGCGAAATGGAAAATTGAAGCCGCGCAACAGGGCACGGGCTTCCTCGTCGGTGCGTGCCGAGGTGCAGACGATCACATCCATGCCCCAGATCTCGTCGACATCGTCGTAGTTGATCTCCGGAAACACGATGTGCTCGCGCAGACCAAGCGCGAAGTTGCCGCGACCATCGAAACTCTTGGCATTGAGCCCCCGGAAGTCTTTTACCCGCGGCAAGGCAATGGTGACGAGGCGATCGAGGAACTCGTACATGCGATCGCCGCGCAAGGTCACCTTGGCGCCAATCGGCATGCCGTCGCGCAGTTTGTAGGTCGCAATCGACTTGCGCGCACGTGTGATGACAGGCCGCTGACCCGCGATCATCGCCAGATCCTTGGCGGCAGAGTCCACCTTCTTGCGGTCGTTCACGGCCTCGCCAATGCCCATGTTGAGCACGACCTTCTCGACGCGGGGAATCTGCATCGGGTTCTTGTAGCTGAACTGCTTAGCCATCTCCTCGCGCACCACCTTTTCGTAATGCGACTTGAGGCGCGGTCGATAATCCTTCGGCCGCGGCGCGCGCGCGGGTTTTTCCGCCTTCGCGGCCGCCTTGCCACCCGGATCGCCCTTGCCCTTAGGCCCACCCCTGTCGCCTTTGCCCGTTTTTTCGGGCCGGGCCTTGTCGCCGCCTTTCGCCGCCTTGGGTGCCTTGGCGCCGTCCGGACCGGCCTTTTCGGGCTTCACCGGCTTTGCGGGTTTTTCGTCTTCGGCCATGGCTATCTCTTCTCCGCAATCTCTTCGCCGGAGCGTTTGGCAACGCGCACCTTGCGGCCGTCGGGTAAAATCTTGAAACCAACCTTGGTCGGCTTGCCGTCTTTTGGATCCTCGAGCGCCAGGTTCGACAAGTGGATCGGAGCCTCCTTGGCGATGATGCCGCCTTCCTGGGACGGCGACTGGCGCTGGTGCCGACGCACCATATTGACACCACGCACGAGTGCGCGGCTCTCGCGCGGCATCACTTGATAGACCTCGCCCTTCTTGCCCTTGTCGCGGCCGGCGAGGACGATGACCTGATCACCCTTTTTGATCTTGGCGGCCGACATTAGAGCACCTCCGGCGCCAGGCTGACGATCTTCATGTGGTTCTTGGCCCTGAGCTCGCGTGTGACCGGCCCAAAGATGCGCGTGCCCACGGGTTCTCCTTGCGGATTGATCAGGACGGCCGCATTGCGATCGAAGCGGATCAACGAGCCGTCCGGACGGCGCACACCCTTGGCCGTGCGCACCACGACCGCCTTCATCACCTGACCCTTCTTGACGCGCCCGCGCGGAATGGCCTCCTTGATAGTCACGACGATGGTATCGCCGATTGTCGCGTAGCGGCGCTTGGAGCCGCCCAGCACCTTGATGCACTGCAAGCGGCGAGCGCCCGAGTTATCGGCCACGTCGAGGTTGGTCTCCATCTGGATCATCGGTCCAGTCCTCCGTTGCAGGCTTTTTTACCAGGCGTTCGCAACGCACTTATCCCCTCAGACCTTGCGGTCCTTCAGCACCACCCAGCGCTTGTTCTTGGAGATCGGCCTGCTCTCCTCGATCCACACGATATCGCCGACCTTGAAGGTGGCCTCCTCGTCGTGCGCGTGGAACTTCTTGGACCGGCGCACGGTCTTCTTGAATAGCGGGTGCATGTAGCGCCGCTCCACCTCGACCACGACGGTCTTGGCGTTCTTGTCCGACACCACCACACCTTGCAGTACGCGCTTCGGCATGCCCTGATCCTCAAGCTTTGTTCGCTGCGCCGCTGCGCTTTTGCCCCTGCACCGTTTTGATGCGGGCAATGTCACGCCGCACCTCGCGCACGCGCGAGGTGTTTTCCAGCTGGCCGGAAGCGCGCTGGAAACGCAGGTTGAACTGTTCCTTCTTCAGTTTGGCCAGCTGGTCTTCGAGCTGGTCGACCGTCATGTGTCTGAACTCTTCCGCTTTCATACCCTGATCGCACCTCCGCCGGCGTGCGCTCCTCGACTGTCCCTTAAGCCTGCCGCTTGACGATGCGCGTCTTGATCGGCAGCTTGGCCGCACCAAGACCCAAGGCCTCGCGCGCGGTCCCTTCCGTCACCCCATCGAGCTCGAACATGATGCGGCCCGGCTTGACGCGCGCTACCCAGAGCTCTGGCGCGCCCTTGCCCGAACCCATGCGCACTTCCGCTGGCTTCTTGGTGACCGGCACGTCCGGGAAGATCCGGATCCAGACGCGGCCGGTGCGCTTCATGCCGCGCGTGATCGCCCGCCGCGCGGCCTCGATCTGGCGCGCTGTGACGCGTTCGGGCTCGATCGCCTTGAGGCCGTAGGAGCCGAAATTGAGCGTCGTCCCACCCTTGGCGTTGCCATGGATGCGACCCTTGTGGGCCTTGCGGTACTTGGAGCGGATCGGTTGCAGCATTGTTGATCAGTCCTCTCTGGCGCGCGCGCCTTGCGCTACTCGGCCTGGCGCTCGGCCCAGCTCGCGGCGTCGCCGCCGCCACCGCGGCGCCGGCCGCCACCGCCAGCTTCCTGGGCCTCGATGGCACGCTTCTCCGCCGCCATCGGGTCGTGGTCCATGATCTCACCCTTGAAGATCCAGACTTTGACGCCAATGACGCCGTAGGCGGTCTGCGCGACGCCATAGCCGAAATCGATGTCGGCGCGCAGCGTATGCAAGGGTACGCGACCCTCGCGATACCATTCGACGCGCGCAATTTCCGCGCCCCCGAGCCGACCCGAACAATTGATGCGGATGCCAAGCGCGCCCAGACGCAGCGCGGACTGCACGGCGCGCTTCATGGCGCGGCGAAAAGCGACGCGGCGCTCGAGCTGCTGGGCAATAGTCTCGGCTACCAGCGTGGCATCGATCTCGGGCTTTCTCACCTCAACGATGTTGAGATGCACCTCCGACGGGGTCAGCTTGGCCAGCTCGCTGCGCAGCTTTTCGATATCGGCACCCTTCTTGCCGATCAGAACGCCCGGGCGGGCGGTATGCACGGTGACGCGGCATTTCTTGTGCGGTCGTTCGATCACGACGCGCGCGATGCCGGCCTGGCGGCGCTGCTTGAGAATGTGGTCGCGAATATGCATGTCCTCGTGCAGGAGCTTGCCGTATTCGCCGCGACTGGCGAACCAGCGGCTATCCCACGTGCGATTGATGCCGACCCGCAGACCGACCGGATTGACCTTGTGACCCATTATTCGGTCTCCTTCGCCGCAGCCTCTTCAACCTTTTCCTTCACGATCACCGTGAGCTGGGAAAAGGGCTTCTGGATTGCGCTCATGCGGCCGCGGCCGCGGGCATGAAAGCGCCGGATCACCAAGTTTTTGCCGACGTAGGCCTGGCTGACGATGAGATCGTTGACGTCGAGCCCATGGTTGTTCTCGGCGTTGGCCACCGCAGACATCACGCACTTGCGCACGTCCTTGGCGATGCGCTTGCGCGAGAATTCCAGATCGGCGAGCGCGGTCTCGACCCTCTTGCCACGGATCAGTTGCGCCAGCAGGTTGAGCTTCTGCGGTGAAACGCGCAAGTTTCGCGCCACCGCCTTGGCCTCGCTCTCAGAGAGCACTCGCTCCCGCTTCGCCTTGCCCATCGTTTTTCGCCTTCGCTTGACGCTACCCTCAGGCCGCCGGTTTTGCCCGCACGGCCTTCTTGTCGCCGCTGTGACCGTGGAAGGTCCGCGTCGGCGCGAACTCGCCGAACTTGTGGCCGATCATGTCTTCGGTGACGCTGACGGGAATGTGCTTTTGCCCGTTGTAGACCCCGAAGGTCAGACCGACGAACTGCGGCAGGATCGTCGAGCGCCGGCTCCAGATGCGAATGATCTCGTTGCGACCCGATGCGCGCACGGCTTCTGCCTTCTTGAGCAGATAACCGTCGACGAACGGACCTTTCCAAACCGAGCGTGCCACCTTGCGTGCTCCTTACTTGCCCGTATGGCGCGGCCGCACGATAAAGCGGTCGGTCGCCTTGTTTTTGCGCGTCTTGGCGCCCTTGGTGCTCTTGCCCCAGGGGGTCGCCCAGTGCTTGCCGCCCTTGGTGCGGCCGCCGTTGGGATGGTCGACCGGGTTCATGGCGATAGACCGCACGGTCGGGCGGGTGCCTTTCCAGCGCGTTCGACCTGCCTTGCCGATCGATTCGTTCATGTGATCGGGATTCGACACGGCGCCGACCGTTGCCATGCAATCGGCCCGCACGCGCCGCGTCTCACCGGAGTTGAGACGCAGGATGGCCCAGCCGGAGTCGCGGCCAACCAACTGACCATAGGCCCCGGCGGAGCGTGCAATCTTGCCACCCCCGCCGGCTTTGAGCTCGATGTTGTGCACGATGGTGCCGATCGGCATGGAGGCAAGCTGCATGGCATTGCCAGGCTTTACGTCCGCCTTGATGCCCGAGACCACCATGTCGCCGACGTTCAAGCGCTGCGGGGCCAGGATGTAGGACAGGGTGGCATCTTGATATTTGAGGAGCGCTATGAATGCGGTGCGGTTGGGATCGTATTCAAGCCGCTCGACGATGGCCGGCACGTCGTGTTTCACGCGCCGGAAATCCACGCGTCGGTAGGCCTGCTTGTGCCCGCCGCCGATATGGCGCGTCGTGATCCGGCCATGGTTGTTGCGGCCGCCGGATTTGAGCTTGCCCTCCGTCAACATCTTGACCGGCGCGCCCTTCCACAGGCTCTTGCGGTCCACCAGCACAAGCTGGCGCAGGCCGGGCGTGATGGGCCGATATGTTTTGAGTGCCATCGTCTATCCTCACAGCCCGGTCGTCACGTCGATCGAATGCCCCTCTTCGAGGGTGATGATCGCCCGCTTGGAATCGCTAAGACGCGCGCGGATGTTCTTGAAGACCTTCATCTTACCTTTGCGCACCTGGGTGTTTACGGCCTTGACCTTCACGCGGAAGAGCTTTTCGACGGCCTCCTTGATCTCCGATTTGGAAGCATCCCGGGCCACCTTGAACATCACCTGGTTGTATTCGGAAACGAGCGTCGATTTCTCCGTAATGACGGGAGCGCGGATGACGTCGTGGGCATCTCTTTTCTTCATTTGAAGCGCGCCTCCAGCGCCTGCACGGCCGCCTTGGTCAGCACCAGGCGCTTGCGCCGCAGAATGTCGTAGACATTAATGCCCTGCACCGGCAGCACATCGATGTTCGGGATGTTGCGGGCGGCCCGCGCAAAGCCCGGCTCGATGTCGGCGCCGTCGATGATCAGCGCATTAGTGAGTTCGAGCTTGCCGAAGCGCTCTTTTAGTCCCTTGGTCTTGCCATCCGCCGATTCCACCTTGTCGAGTACCACGATCTCGCCGGCCCTGGCCTTGGCAGATAAGGCATGCCGCAACGCGAGCGCGCGCACCTTCTTCGGCAACTCGATGGCATGGCTGCGCGGCTTGGGTCCGAACACCTTGCCCCCACCGCGCCATTGCGGCACCGATTTGTCACCATGCCGGGCGCCACCGGTCCCCTTCTGCTTGTACATCTTTTTGCCCGTAACCGTCACTTCGGAGCGGTCCTGGACATGGTGGGTACCGGCCATGCGCTTCAAGAGCTGGTAGCGCACCATGCGGTGGATCAAGTCCGTGCGCGGCTCCAGCCCGAAGATCGCATCATTGAGTTCAACCTCGCCGGCGCTCGCCGCATCAAGGGTCGTGACTGCGGCTTTCATGACTGCTGCTCCGCCTGTTGTGCGCCGGCCGGCGCGGCTGCCCCGGCCCCCCCGTCGCCCGCCTTGCGGAAGGCACCGGGATGGGGCGCCTCCTTGGGTAGCGGCCGCTTGACGGCGTCCCGCACCAGCACCCAGCCGCCCTTGGTACCGGGAACGGCACCGCGGACGAGCACCAGTCCCTTGTCCTTGTCGGTGTCGACCACCTCGAGGTTCAGCGTCGTGACCCGCTCGCTTCCCAAGTGGCCGGCCATCTTCTTGCCTTTGAAGACCTTGCCGGGGTCCTGGCGCTGCCCCGTCGAGCCATGGCTGCGATGCACGATCGAAACGCCGTGCGTGGCCCGCAGGCCATGAAAGTTCCAGCGCTTCATGGCACCCTGGAAGCCTTTGCCCTGGCTGGTGCCCATGACGTCGACCATCTGCCCTTTGACGAAGTGGTCGGCGGTGATTTCCGCACCCACCTCGATCACGTTCTCCGGGCTGACGCGGAACTCGGCGAGCTTGCGCTTGGGCTCGACCTTGGCAACCGCAAAGCCCTCCCGCTCGGCGCGCGTCAGCCGGCTGGCCTTGCGGCGGCCTGCACCCAATTGCAGGGCGGTATAGCCGTGCTTCTCGTCGGTACGGTGGGCGAGCACCTGAACATTCTCGAGCTTCAGCACGGTGACGGGGATATGCTCCCCGGCCTCGGTGAAGTAACGGGTCATGCCGACCTTCTGCGCTATGACTCCGGAACGCATGTCGTTCGCATTCCTTCCTTGCTGCTGTGTGGCGGGCTGTGATGCACGAGGCCCGGCAATGGCTATAGCTTGATCTCGACGTCGACGCCGGCCGCCAGGTCGAGCTTCATCAGCGCGTCGACCGTCTGCGGCGTTGGGTCCACAATGTCGAGCAGGCGCTTGTGGGTACGCATCTCGAACTGCTCACGGCTTTTTTTGTCGATGTGCGGCGAGCGATTGACCGTGAAGCGCTCGATCCGGGTGGGCAGCGGAATGGGGCCCCGCACCTCGGCGCCCGTGCGCTTGGCCGTGTTGACGATCTCGCGTGTCGAGGCGTCGAGCACGCGATGATCGAAGGCCTTCAGCCGAATCCGGATGTTCTGACTTTGCATCTGACGTCCATTTGCCCCAAAAACTGAGAAGCGCCCGTTTTCTTAATCGAGCGCTTCGAAAAAGCCTCTACTCGATGATGGACGTGACGACGCCGGCCCCGACGGTACGGCCGCCTTCGCGGATGGCGAAGCGCAGCTTCTCCTCCATCGCAATCGGCGTGATGAGCTCGATCGTGACGGCAACGTTGTCACCCGGCATCACCATCTCCGTACCCTCAGGCAGCGACACCACCCCCGTGACATCCGTCGTGCGGAAGTAAAACTGCGGACGGTAGTTGGTGAAGAACGGCGTGTGCCGACCCCCCTCCTCCTTCGTCAGGATGTAGGCCTCCGCCTTGAACTTCTTGTGCGGCTTGATCGAACCAGGCTTGCATAGCACCTGACCACGCTCAACCGCATCCTTGTCGATCCCGCGCAGCAGGCAGCCAACGTTGTCCCCAGCCTCACCCGCATCCAGAAGCTTGCGGAACATCTCAACACCCGTCACCACCGACTTCTGCGTGTCACGGATGCCGACGATCTCAACCTCCTCCCCGACCTTGATCGTCCCACGCTCAATCCGGCCCGTCACAACCGTGCCACGCCCAGAGATCGAGAACACGTCCTCAATCGGCATCAGGAACGGCTGGTCCTTCGGACGCTCAGGCAGCGGGATATACGTGTCCAGAGCCTCAAATAGCTTCAATATCGCCTCATCCGCCAGCGGCCCCTTCTCCCCGTTCAAGGCCTGGATCGCAGCACCCCGGATCACCGGCACGTCATCGCCAGGAAACTGATACTTCGACAGAAGCTCACGCACCTCCATCTCAACCAGCTCAACCAGCTCCTGGTCGTCAACCGCATCGCATTTGTTCAGAAAAACAACGATGTAGGGCACCCCAACCTGCCGAGCCAGAAGGATGTGCTCCCGCGTCTGGGGCATCGGCCCGTCAACCGCAGAAACAACCAGGATCGCACCGTCCATCTGCGCCGCACCCGTGATCATGTTCTTCACGTAGTCCGCATGACCAGGGCAATCCACGTGCGCGTAGTGCCGCTTCTCCGTCGAATACTCAACGTGCGACGTCGCAATCGTCAAAATCTTCGTCGGGTCGCGACGACCTTGGCTCTCAGACGCCTTCGCTACCTGATCGTAGGAAACCGCCGTCGACGTCCAGCCCTTGTCCGCAGACACCTTCGTCAGCGCAGCCGTCAACGTCGTCTTGCCGTGGTCAACGTGGCCGATCGTGCCAACGTTGCAGTGCGGTTTCGTCCGGTCGAATTTCGCCTTGGCCATGTACGATCCTTGTGTTGGCAACCGCCGAGTTGCCGTTTCGCTTTAGCTTTGCCTTGATGGCTGGAGCGGGTGAGGAGAATCGAACTCCCGTCATCAGCTTGGAAGGCTGTTGCTCTACCATTGAGCTACACCCGCGTGTCGGGCCACAGATCAGACGCCAGGACCGGCACATTCCTGACCTCCCAACTCGCTTTTTAGAGGCTTCTCGGGCTCCTTTCCTTTATTGGTGGAGGGGGTTGGATTCGAACCAACGTAGGCGTAGCCAACGGATTTACAGTCCGTCCCCTTTAGCCACTCGGGCACCCCTCCGCACACGCATGGCAAGAACCCAAACGAAAGCGCCCCGCCGTCGCCGGCAGGGGCAATGTAGGGTGGTTATGGGTGTTGCGCCGCCCCGTGTCAACCCCTAACCCCTGGGCCCTATGAAGCAAAGTCACCACCCAAAGCGGGCAAGCATGGGTAGAGCTCAGAAACGCTGGGCCCCGCACAATGGGAGCCGTCCGGAGCGCCACGAGCACCTTCTTATTTTCGGCATCCATGCCGTGGAGGCGGCGCTGGCCAATCCCAGGCGCATCATCCATCGCATCACGCTGAGCGCCAACGCCGAGCGCCGGCTCCAGCCCAGCCTGACCGGGCGGCCGCTCCGCCTTGACCGGGTGCTACCACGCGATCTCGACCGCCGGCTCGGGCCGGAAACGGTGCATCAGGGGGCCCTGATCGAAGCTGAGCCGTTGCCGGAGCCGCCCTTGGCTACGCTCGTGGAGGAGATGGGGGGCCGGCCGCTGTTGCTGCTTGATCAAGTGACCGACCCCCACAATGTCGGGGCGGTTTTGCGCTCGGCGGCCGTCTTCGGTGCCGCTGGCCTGGTCATGACCAGGCGGCACAGCCCCCCGCTCGAGGGGGCTCTCGCCAAGGCGGCATCGGGGGCCCTGGAGTACGTGCCCGTCGCACTCGTGCAAAACCTCGCCCGAGCGGTGGGCGACCTCAAGGCCTTGGGCGTGATGGTCATGGGCTTGGACGGGGAGGCTAATGAACGTCTCGAGGCTGAAAGCTGGCCCGGGCGCGCCGCCCTGGTTCTCGGCGCGGAAGGCAAGGGCCTGCGCGAGCTTACGCGCTTGAGCTGCGACCGACTGTGCCGCATTGCCTCGGAGGGACCGCTCAACAGCCTCAACGTGTCCAATGCAGCTGCGGTCGCCTTGCATTGGGCGGCGCTACAACGGCTCAGCGCGGGGGGGCCGCAAAAAGCACATGGCGCCGCGCCACGCGCAGCGCCATGACAACACTTTCTCGGCGGATCGGCTTCGATCAATCGCAGATGGTGGGACGCCAGCAGCGGTATTCACCGCCGCGACAGATATATTCCCCAAAGCGATTATGCCAGCAGCTGCGACCGACATAGTCGCACTGGCGCGGTCCGCGATAGCAGCCGGGCCCCACCGCATAGTAGCGTGGCCCCGCGTAGGCACCAGCGATGCCAAGGCCGAGCACGGTGCCGACGGCCACGCCAGCGGCAACGGCCCCGCCACGACCGGCAGCGGCGGGCTCACTCCAACTCGCGGCTGCGAGACCCAACACCAGCGCCGCGACAGCCGATGTCTCAACTAACCTTTTCAGCATGACGGAAATCTCCTCATCCTCATGGCCGCCGTAGCGCGGCCCCCCGACGACGCATTGTGTGAACCTGAGCAAGCTCCTGATCATATGAATGTGGCGTGAACACGGATCGAGCCCCGGCGCGTGTAGTTGCTTTCACGGGGCAAGCAGTACTTTTCCGTCGCTATGGTCGCTCTCGGTCTCGACGTTGCAACGAATCAAACCGTTACTGCTTAAGAACATCTTAAAGCGGGCGACGACGCCGCGGCGCTGACGCCAGAAGCGGTCACAAGAAGCCTTGGCTCAGTGGCAGCGAGGACGGCCGCAGGCCCACCAGTCATAGCCCCAGGCGGGCACGTACTGATAGCGAGGCCCATAGTAGACATAGCGATACCGATAGCGCATTTCCGCGCGCGGCACCCAGTAGCCGGAGTGGTAATAGGGATAATAGCCGCGCTGGGCGTAGTACCAAGAGCGCGGATCGTAGCGATAAATACGCGCGCGGCCGCGGCCCGCCGGCTCCGGCGAATAGATGCCAAAGCCTTCCGGATTGCGGCTGCCGGCCGAAACAGCCGTGGGTAGAGTGGCAGCCAGCATAGCGCCTGCCCCAAGAATAAAGAGGGTGGTGACGCGCATCCTCGCTCTCCTCGCCGCTGCGCCAGGCCCATAAGATAGCGATTCGTTCTACAAGAAATCGCTAAAGCTGACGAGATGGCCGGCTCGCACCCAGCGGGCCTTGTGGCCGCCGAGCATCGGCGTCGGAATCCGCAGCTGCTGATTCCGGGGCAAGCCGCCCAGGATTCCGGAATGATGTCACCCACCCCCTTCCGAGATAATTTCCGCCCATCGTTCCGGAATGATGTCGCCCACCATTCCGGAATGATCTTACCCGGGGGTCCCCCGGGTGCATCGATTGTTGTGGGGGTGCCGGCCCTCTGAGACATCCCAAGAGAGAGGCAACGGCGTGCAGGGTTTGGGGCTGAGCGGCCGCACGGGGCTTGAAGGTTACTCTGTCGCCCTGGCCGGCCGGTGGGCTAAGCTCACCCGATCCAAACACTCTAAGGGGATGCGTAATGCCGACCGTAGACGCCGACCGCCTGGTCAAAATTGGTGCCGCCCTGCTGCGTGCCGCCGGCGCATCACCGGATGAGGCGGATGCGGTGGCGGTGGGTTGTGTCAACGCCAACCTGGCCGGCCACGATTCGCACGGCATTATCGCCGTTCCGACCTACATAGATCGGATCAAAGCCGGCCATATTGTGCCGGGCGCGCCAATGACCATTGTCAAGGACTCCCCCGCCACGGCGGTGATTGATGGGCACTGGGGCTTTGGCTTTCACGTCAATGCCAAGGCGATGCAACTCACGATCGATAAAGCGAAAAACACAAACGTTGCCGCCTGTACGGTGTTTCGCCAGAGCCACGTCGGCCGATTGGCTGCGTATCCGTTGATGGCCATCAAGGAGGGCATGATCGGCCTGGCCACGGCAGACTCGGGACGATCGACCAAGGTCGTTGCTCCCTTTGGCGGACGCGAAGCACGATTGGGCACCAACCCCATCTCCATCGCGGTGCCATCTGACCTTGAGGCCCCATTCTATCTCGATATGGCGACCTCGGCGGTGGCGGCGGGCAAGGTGGCGCTTGCCGCCGCGCGCGGCCAAGACATTCCGACGGGGTGGGTGGTCGACGCCGACGGTAAGCAGACGACGGATCCCACGCGGCTGCGCAAGGGTGGCGCGCTGCTTCCCCTGGGCGGTACCGAGGGCTACAAGGGCAGCGGCCTAGCGGCGATGGTGGAGATCCTTTGCGGGCTCCTGACAGGCCTTGGTTTTGGCGTTGAACCCAGTGGCCGGCATAACGACGGTTGCTTCATGGCCGTCTTCAAGGTCGAAGCGTTCAGGCCTCTGGCCGAGTTCAAACGGGAGGTGGCGGAGTTTGCGCGCTATCTGAAGGCAACGCCACCGTCGGAGGGCAGCCCCGGCGTGTACTATCCGGGCGAAATCGAACACCTCAATGAGCAAGCGCGGCGAAAGTCAGGGATCGACGTTGAAGACGCGACGTGGGCGAGATTGCGCGCCCTTGCCGAGCAATACGGCTTGGCTGCCGAGCTTGCGCTCACCTAGCTTGAGGTGACGCCCCGAGCGCATGGCCCACGGCCTGGCCGAGGCGCCGATTATGGAGAAATAAGATGACGCGGCAGATGGTGATGGTGGGATTCCTGCAGGCGCAAAACTGCACAAACCTCCCGAGTTCCTGGCGTCATCCAGAGTCGCGCGATGATTCCATGTCAGCGGATTACTATCAGGAAATTGCGCGTGTGCTCGAGGCCGGCAAATTTCATCTGGCCTTCTTCGACGATCGGCTGGCTATGCCCGATCGCTACGGCAACGACCATGCCCATACCGTTGAATATGGGATCCGTTGCGTAAAAATGGATCCTCTGATCGTGCTGACCACCATGGGCATGGTCACGCAGAAACTAGGCCTCGCTTCCACTTGCTCGACCACCTACTTCGAGCCCTTCGATCTTGCCCGCCGGTTTGCCACGCTTGATCTGATGAGCAGCGGTCGCGCGGCCTGGAACGTAGTAACCTCCGTCAACGACGGCGAAGCGCTCAACATGGGCGCCGACCAACACCTGGAACATGACCTGCGCTACGACCGAGCCGACGAGTTCATGGAGGTGGTGCTCGGGCATTGGGATAGCTGGGACGACGGCGCCATCATTATCGACAAGGCGACCGGCCGTTATGCCGATCCTCGCAAGGTGAAGCGGCTCGACCACGCGGGAGCATTCTTCAAGTCGCGGGGGCCGTTCACGGTGCCGCGCTCTCCGCAAGGCCACCCGGTGATCATTCAAGCCGGGGCCAGCGGGCGAGGTCAGCGCTTTGCCGCGCGCTGGGGCGAAGTGGTCTTCACCGCGGCACGTACGCCGGGCCTTGCGCATGAAGGGTATAAGGCGGTCAAGGACGAAGCCGCCCGGCTCGGCCGCGATCCCGAGCAGATGTTTCTCTGCAATATTTTGATGCCCGTGAGCGGGGCCAGCAAAGCAGAGGCCGAGGACAAAATGGCAATGATTTCAAAGCTGCCGCTCGAAATCGATCAGTTGTCCTTGCTGGCGGAGGCCCTCAATTTTGACTTCGCCGCCAAGGGCATCGATGAACCTTTTACAACCGAGGAACTTGCGGGCATGCAGGGCATGCTTGGCATCCGCGACAGTGTGATCCGGAAAAGCGGCAAGGCCAATCCGACCGCGCGCGACTTCATCAGTATCAGTGGCCGTGGCCACACCGAGAGCGCAGTGGTCGGGGGGCCGAAGGAGATTGCCGACAACATGGAAGAGATGTTTTCGACCGGTGGCTGCGACGGGTTTGTGGTGGCGGCGACGCACGTACCGGGCGCCTACGCCGACTTCGTGCGCCATGTCGTGCCCGAACTGCAGCGGCGGGGGCTTTATCACAAGGACTATGCCGGGCACACCCTGCGCGAGAACCTCGGCCTGCCGCGGCCTTCTGTCGGGGCCTGGAAATTGCCTACCGCCAAGGCCGCCGAATAACCGCGGCCAACGGTAGTCCTGGCACCGGTAGGTGGCCTGGCCCCGGCGCTCCTGTGCTCTCACCACGACCCGACATTATAAACTTTGCGAAGGGACCCTTCACAGGCGAACTAAACCTGCTATAAGGCCCCCCGTGTCTATCCTGGTAGGCCGCATTACCCGACCCATTGTGCGCTAGACAGGACCGTCCCCGGTCCGATCATCGCTGTGGTGCGGATCTCTTGGAAGAGGTGACGCGGGGTGGAGCAGCCCGGTAGCTCGTCAGGCTCATAACCTGAAGGTCGTAGGTTCAAATCCTACCCCCGCAACCACCGTCAAAGTCTCTTTTGTTCGCCGGTTGTTCTTCCTCCAACAGGACTGCCAGGTCTCCAACTACCTCAAGCTCCATCTCATCCGGCGCAGGTGTGATGCGGATTTCGCGCACGAGGCCCCGAATTAGGGTCACGGCCTCAAGCGCGGCGGCATCGCCTCGGGCCAAGGCAGCCTGGATTTGGGCGACCTTTTTGCTATAGCTGGCGGCGGCGTTCGGATGGAGGACAGTGACATCGGGATGCTCTGCCAGCCGCAGCTGGCCTTCGAGCATCTCTCGCTTTGCTAGGGCCCTGTTTAGGTCGTCTACGAGTAGCTTGGGGTCGACGCCATCCTTGATAGAAGCAATCATGCGGTCGGTGTGCCGCAGCACTTCGCCAAGTTCGCGCTCGAGAGCGCTTCGTTGACGGGCACTCGCTCTGCTTAGGTGGTGGCGCTCCACACGATAGGCTTCTACCGCAGCAGCGACGGCGTCCGAGGTTAGTAGATTGTGTTTGAGTGCGGTGAGCACCCGCTGCTCAATCTCACCCATTCGCATCGTGCGCTTGTTGCCGCACGTTCGCTTGTTGCGAACGCCGAGCAAGCCACATGGTCTTTGGTTACAACGATGTAGCTGGCACCGCAAACGCCGCAGGTTAGCAGGCCCGAGAGAAGGCGTTTGGGACCACTGCGTTGTCTAAGTGGTAGTGCTTTCATGGCGCGGCGACGCGCCTGCGCGGCCTCCCACGTCTCGTAGATGCGGCCTTCCACGTCGGCTGGCTGGTAGGACTTGTCGATCGTCATGCGGGGTGAATACGGAACGGAATGCGCCGA
>Ga0081455_10001009_pt1 | contig 35624 bp, 24 predicted proteins | sample TabmetS3T2R1_FD_70207 | JGI IMG/M metagenome (GOLD analysis project Ga0081455, IMG submission 70207) | Tabebuia heterophylla rhizosphere microbial communities from the University of Puerto Rico - S3T2R1 | ecosystem: Host-associated > Plants > Roots > Rhizosphere ...
CCCTCCAGCTCCTCCTGCAACTGGCGCAGGAGTCTGACCTGCGCGCGCGCATCGACGCCATGTTCCGCGGTGACAAGATTAACATCACGGAAGACCGCGCTGTCTTGCACGTGGCCCTGCGCGCGCCGCGTGGTACCTCGATCGTCGTCGACGGCGAGAACGTGGTGCCCCAGGTCCACGCCGTGCTCGACAAGATGGCGGACTTCTGCCACCGCGTCCGGAGCGGCGCCTGGCAGGGCCACACTGGCAAGCGCATCCGCAACGTCATCAACATCGGCATTGGCGGCTCCGACCTCGGGCCGGTGATGGCCTACGAGGCCCTCAAGCATTACAGCGACCGCACCATGACGTTCCGCTTCGTGTCGAACGTCGATGGCACTGACTTCGCGGAGGCCGTCCATGACCTCGACCCAGCGGAGACCCTCTTCATCGACTCGTCGAAAACCTTTACAACGCTGGAGACGATGACCAATGCCCATACGGCTCGTAGCTGGTTACTCGCGGGTCTGGGGGGCGATGAAGCGGCCGTTGCCAGGCATTTTGTCGCCGTCTCCACGAACGCCGCGGAAGTGGCGAGGTTCGGGATCGATACCGCCAACATGTTCGAGTTCTGGGACTGGGTCGGTGGGCGCTACTCCATGGTATCGGCCATCGGCCTGTCGACTATGCTGGCTATCGGCCCGGAGCACTTCCACGCCATGCTCGACGGCTTTCACCAGATGGACGAGCACTTCCGCACTGCCCCCTTCGAGCACAACCTGCCGGTGCTTATGGGGCTCCTGGGCATCTGGTACAATGACTTCTTCGGCGCCCAGACCGTGGCGGTCTTGCCCTACGAGCAGTACCTGAAGCGCTTCCCGGCGTATTTGCAGCAGCTGACCATGGAGAGTAACGGCAAACACGTCAGGCTCGATGGCAGCGCGGTCAACTACCAGACCGGCCCCGTCTACTGGGGCGAGCCGGGCACCAATGGCCAGCATTCCTTCTACCAGCTGATCCATCAGGGCACCCGACTCATCCCGTGTGACTTCATCGCCTTTGTCAAGACGCTCAATCCGCTCGGCCGGCACCACGACATACTCTTGGCAAACGTCTTCGCCCAGGCTGAGGCGCTGGCCTTCGGCAAGACACCCGAGGCAGTCCAGGCCGAGGGCACACCAGATTGGCTGGTGCCGCACCGCGTGTTCGAGGGCAATCGCCCGTCGAACACCCTCCTCGCCGAGCAACTCACGCCAGCAACGCTCGGCAAGCTCGTGGCGCTCTACGAGCATGTCGTCTTTACGCAGGGTACAATCTGGAACATTGACTCATTCGACCAGTGGGGCGTCGAGCTGGGCAAGGTGCTGGCGCAACAGATTATCCCAGAACTCGACAACACGGTAGAGCCTCAGCTCGGCCATGATAGTTCAACCAACAACCTGATCCGGCGCTACCGGACATTGAAGGAGACGTTATGACAGCTCTCGGCTTGAACGAACAACAACTGCAGAAAATGAAGTCACATCCCGGTTTCATTGCGGCGCTGGATCAAAGCGGTGGTAGCACACCCAACGCGCTGCGTCTGTACGGCATCAAAGACGGGGCGTGGTCCAATGAGGATGAGATGTTTGCGCTCGTGCATCAGATGCGCACGCGCCTCATCACCAGCCCCAGCTTCACCGGCGAGCGGATTCTTGCCGCCATCCTGTTCGAGAACACCATGGACCGGGACATCGCGGGGCAGCCGACCGCGGACTATCTGTGGAACGTGAAACGGGTGGTGCCGTTTCTGAAAGTGGACCAGGGCCTTGCCGCTGAGAAGGAGGGGGTCCAGTTGATGAAGCCCATGCCCGCCCTGGCGGCGCTGCTCGCCAAAGCCAAAGCGAAGGGCATCTTCGGCACCAAGATGCGCTCAGTCATCAAGCACGCCAATGCCGCCGGTATCAAGGACGTCGTGCGCCAGCAGTTCGCAGTGGCTGGGCAGATCAGCGCCGCTGGCCTCGTGCCGATCATCGAGCCGGAAGTGGACATTCACTGTCCGGACAAGGCCGAGGCCGAAGAGGTGCTCACAGCGGCCCTCCTCGAGGAACTCAACGCACTACCAGCGGATCAGCTGGTCATGCTCAAGCTGACGCTCCCGGAGCACGACGACGGCTACGCCGCGTGCGTCAGGCATCCCAATGTCGTGCGGGTGGTGGCGCTGTCGGGCGGGTATACGCGGGACGAAGCCAACAACCGCCTGCGCCGAAACCACGGCGTCGTGGCGAGCTTTTCGCGGGCACTGGTCGAGGGACTGACGGCCCAGCAATCCGAGGCGGAGTTCAACGCCCGGCTGGATGCCTACGCGCAGAGTATCTTTGAGGCGTCTAATACCTAAGCAGGCGATGGTCCGAGAATCGGAGGGGAATCGGACGAGGGGGTCGGACCGCGCTAACGGTCCGATTCGGCAGACACCTGGAAAAATCTGAGCCATGAGGAAGTCACAATGAGCGTGCCCCATTCAGATGCCCTGGTGTTCTTCGGTGCCACGGGCGATCTGGCCTACAAGAAAATCTTCCCGTCGCTGCAGGCGATGGTGAAACACGGCCACCTCAACGTGCCGGTCATCGGTGTGGCCAAGGCCGGTTGGCACCTCGACCAACTCCGGGCCCGGGCACGCGACAGCCTCGAGCACCACGGCGGCGTTGATGCGGCGGCTTTTGACAGGCTGTGCGCCTTGCTGCGCTATGTGGACGGCGACTACAACGACCCAGCCACGTTTCAGGCCCTTCGTACAGCACTCGGCTCGGCGCAACGACCAGCGCACTACCTCGCTATCCCGCCTGTGCTGTTCGAGCTGGTTGTGGAACAACTGGCCAAGGCGGGCTGCACCAATGACGCGCGTGTCATCATCGAAAAGCCCTTTGGCACCGACCTCGCCTCAGCGCGGGAGCTCAACCGTGTCTTATACGGCACGTTCCCAGAGGCGGCGATCTTCCGCATCGATCATTACCTGGGGAAGCGGCCGGTGCATAACATGCTCTTCTTCCGCTTCGCCAACGCGTTCCTGGAGCCATTCTGGAACCGCAACCATGTCGAGAGCGTGCAGATCACCATGGCGGAAGACTTTGGGGTCCAGGGGCGAGGCGCCTTCTATGATGCGACGGGTGCCATCCGCGACGTGATCCAGAATCACCTGTTCCAGGTGCTGACCAACCTGGCCATGGAGCCGCCGGTCAGAACCGACAGCGAATCGATTCGGGATGAAAAAGTCAAGGTCCTGAAGGCCATGCCGCCGCTGCAAGCGCAGCACCTGGTGCGCGGGCAGTTTCGTGGCTACCGGACGGAGCCAGGAGTGGCACCGGACTCGCAGGTGGAAACCTTTGCGGCGCTACAACTGGAGATCGATTCCTGGCGCTGGCGTGGGGTGCCCTTCTACATTCGCGCCGGGAAGTGCCTGCCCGTGACGTGTGCGGAAATCCTTGTCCGGCTGCGTCAGCCTCCGACGATGTATCAAGGCTTCAATCTGCAGCCGAATTATTGCCGCTTCCGGATCAGTCCCGACGTCACGTTCGCCATGGGTATCAATGCGATAGCGCCGGAGTCGGAGACGGTCAGCGAGTCTGTGGAAATACTCGGGAGGCGCTATCCCCACGCCAATGAGATGGACGCTTACGAGCGAGTGATCGGGGACGCCATGGAGGGCGACGCCACCCTGTTTGCCCGGGAGGACTATGTAGAAGAGGCATGGCGCATCGTCGATCCGGTGCTGAAGGCGAGTACCCCGGTCTATGAATACGCGCCGCATACCTGGGGGCCAAGTGAGGTCGACCAGAGAGTTGCGCCAGCCGGAGGCTGGCACAACCCGACAGTGCCAGGCGCCTAGCATGGGGCTTTTTTCACGATACCCTGCATACACCGGTAAGGTCTATGAGGGCAGATACGCATGGATACGATCGATGAAAAGAGTCAAAGCGGCATGAGCCGCCGCGATATGTTGCGGATTTTAGGCGGCGTGACGGCGGCGAATGGTCTGGGCGCTGCTATGTGGGGCGCAAGTGCACAAGATGTCTGGAAGCTCAAGATCGCCTCAGGTGACACAGTGGAAATCACCAGCCGCTACGGCGCGCTGCGGGGCAAGGCACGCGTGACTTCGTCCCCAAGGGAGGGCGTGGTGTTTGCGACCTTTCACTTTGACGGGCGCGTTCACCTTCATCGCGCAGCCGCTGTTTGCGCTGGTGATGTTGGGTTATGCGCAAAAGGTCTTCCGCGATTTGCAGAGCCGCAAGGTGCTCTAAAACTCAGCATCTAGGGCGAGAAAGCTATTGCACATTCTCCCGGATTTAAAGGAGACACCTGTGGCAGACGAGAAGATTGTACAATTGGCGATCAATACGATCCGTACCCTCGCGATGGACGCGGTCCAGCAGGCCAGGTCCGGACACCCTGGGACGCCGATGGCGCTCGCACCCGTGGCCTATTGCCTGTGGCAGCACTTCCTGCGCTTTGACCCTGACCACCCGATCTGGCCCAACCGCGACCGCTTTGTGCTCTCGGTTGGTCACGCCTCGACGCTGCTCTATGCCATGCTGCACCTCACCGGCGTGAAAGCGGTCAATCCCAAGTACGAGGTGCTGGGCGAGCTGTCGGTGTCGCTGGACGACATCAAGCGCTTTCGGCAGCTCGACAGCAAATGCCCCGGCCACCCGGAATACCGCTGGACCTCGGGTATCGAGACGACCACCGGCCCGCTGGGGCAAGGGGTGGCCACCAGTGTCGGGATGGCCATCGCCGCCCGCTGGTTTGCCAGCTACTTCAATCGCCCGGGTTTCGAGCTGTTCGATTATGATGTCTATGCTCTGGCCGGTGACGGCTGCATGATGGAAGGGATCTCCGGCGAGGCCGCATCGTTGGCGGGGCATCTCAAGCTCGCCAACCTGTGCTGGATCTACGACAACAATCGCATCACCATCGAGGGCAACACGGCGCTCGCCTACAGCGATGACGTCGCCACACGGTTCATCGGCTATGGCTGGAACGTGACGCGGGTGGGCGATGCCAACAATCTGGAGATGCTTGAGCGCGCCTTTAGCACGTTCAAAAACACCACGGATCGGCCGACCCTGATCATCGTCGATAGCCACATAGCCTATGGGGCGCCTAACAAACAAGACACCAGCGCGGCGCATGGCGAACCATTGGGCGAGGAAGAAATCCGGCTGACCAAGCGCCGTTACGGCTGGCCAGAAGACGCCAAGTTCCTCGTGCCCGACGGGGTGCGCGAGCATTTCCAGAGCGGCATCGGCAGGCGTGGGCAAGAGCTGCATGCGGCCTGGTGGGCCAAGTTTGAATCGTATCGCCAGCAATATCCTGAACTCGCGGAGAACGGCTACCGCATGCTGCGCCGCGAGCTGCCGGACGGCTGGGACCGCGGCTTACCGACGTTCCCCGCCGACGCCAGTGGGATAGCCAGCCGGGACGCCTCGGGCCAGGTGTTGAACATCCTCGCCAGGAACGTCCCGTGGCTGCTCGGAGGCTCAGCGGATCTCAGCCCCTCGTGCAAGACGCGCCTGACGTTCGACGAGGCCGGCGATTTCAGCGCCGAGAATACGGCCGGGCGGAACCTCCACTTCGGCATCCGAGAACACGCCATGGGCGCTATTCTCAACGGCTTATCCCTGTCGAAGCTGCGGCCGTTTGGCTCGGGGTTCTTGATCTTCAGCGACTACGCACGGGGGGCGATTCGCCTGAGCGCCCTGATGGAAATCCCGGTGATCCAGATCTTTACACACGACTCGATCGGCGTGGGGGAAGACGGGCCGACGCACCAACCGGTGGAACAGTTGCTCTCCCTGCGCGCCATCCCGGGGTTGATCACCCTGCGCCCGGCGGATGCCAACGAGGTCGTCGAAGCCTGGCGGGTGATCATGCAATTCCGCCACGAGCCCGTGGCCCTGATCCTGACCCGACAGGCACTGCCGACCCTGGATCGCACCATCTATGCCTCGGCTGAGGGCGTCCAGCGTGGCGCGTATATCCTGGCCGAGGCGCATAACGGCACACCCGAGGTCCTGTTGCTGGCTACCGGCAGCGAAGTCGCGCTGTGCATCGAGGCGTATGAACAGCTCAAGTCCGAGGGCATCCATGCCCGCGTGGTCAGCATGCCATCGTGGGAGATCTTCGAGTACTACTGTCGCCACCATCCGGAGTATCGCGAGCACGTGCTGCCAGCGGCGGTGACCGCGCGCGTCTCGGTGGAACAGGCCTCCACGCTGGGCTGGGCGCGGTATGTCGGTAGCACCGGCCACACCATTGGCATGGAGACCTTTGGAGCGTCGGCGCCGCTCAAGGAATTGCAGCGCAAATTTGGCTTTACCCCCGAGTCCATCGTGACGGCAGCCAAAGAGCAGATAGCCCAGGGGAGGTGAACGATGCAGAGTGCCATAACCCGCGACCAGTACGACGCCGTCCTCCTCGACCTCGACGGCGTCATCACGGACACCGCCAGCATGCACGCGGCGTGTTGGAAACAGATGTTTGACGCATACCTGCAGAAGCGTGCGGCAGAGAGAGGCGAAGCATTTCGTCCCTTCGATCTCGCCACGGACTACCGGCTCTATGTGGATGGGAAGCCCCGATTCGACGGCGTGCGCGACTTTCTCACATCACGCGGTATCCAACTCCCCGAGGGCAGCCTAGACGACCCCCCGCAGGCCGAAACGGTAGGCGGGCTCGGGAACCGCAAGAATGACTTGGTCAACAAGGTCATTGCAGAGTTAGGGGTGGAGCCTTATGAGGGAAGCGTCAAGCTCATCCATCAGCTCCGCCATCAGGGGTTCAAAATCGCCGTTGTCACCTCAAGTCAGAACTGCGAGGCTGTCTTAAAGGCCGCCAAGTTGGATGCCTTCTTCGAGGTGCGCGTCGATGGCAACACGATCCATGCGCAACACCTGACCGGCAAGCCTGCCCCGGATACATTCCTCACGGCGGCGCAGCGGCTCGGGGTTGCGCCGTCACGAGCGGTCGTCGTCGAGGATGCCATCTCTGGAGTCCAGGCCGGGTGCAACGGGAACTTCGGGCTGGTGATCGGTGTGGCACGCAAGGGGAACGCCGAGGAGCTTCGGCACCATGGCGCGCATCTAGTGGTGAACGATCTGGGCGAACTGGTTGACTGACCAACGCCCCATGCTGTCTCGCGAGGAACAGTCCGATGATCCATCATGAACGCCTCAGGCCGCCACCCCATGGTTACCCGGCCGACGAGTGGAGCATCATCGAAAAAGGGTTTCACCCCGAATTCCTGGCCCAGCTGGAAACGATGCTGGCGGTGGGCAACGGCTACCTCGGCATGCGCGGGTGCCCGGAGGAAGGCGGGCCTAATGCCGAAAATGGCACCTTCATCAACGGGTTCTATGAAACCCGGCCGATCGTCTACGGCGAGGAAGCCTACGGCTTCGCGAAAACCGGCCAGACCATCTTGAACGTGACCGACAGCAAGATCATCAAGCTTTTCGTGGACGACGAGCCCTTCTGGCTGCCCAATGCACACTTCTTACGCTACGACCGGCGGCTGAACATGCAGTCCGGGACGCTCGACCGGGAGGTCCTTTGGGAGACGCCAGCCGGCAAACAGGTGCTGATCACCTCCCGGCGTTTGGTCTCTTTCGTGCATCGGCACGTGGCCGCCATCTCCTATCGTGTGACGCTCCTCAATGCGGAGGCTCCCGTGGTGATCGCTTCGGAGATGGTGGCCAATGCGCCGAGCACCCGCGCCAACGAGGATGATCCGCGACTGGCGAGCGTCTTTGCAGGACGGGTGCTCCAGCCCCGCGCCAGCTATGCTAAAGACCGTCGGATCGTGCTGTGCCATGCGACCGACAAGAGCCGCCTGACCCTGACGTGTGCCACTGACCATGCGCTGGAGACCACCTGCCCGCACGCCTACAAGGCGGTCCACACCGAAGACTTCGGCCAGGTCGCCTTCACCATCGAGGCCCGGCCCGGCTGTCCGATCCATCTCACGAAATACATGGTCTATCATACGTCACAGACGGCTTCGTCGGAAGAACTCTGCGGCCGTGCTGAGTGGACGCTGGATCGCGTAGTGAACCAGGGGTTCCAGCCGCTGCTCACCGCCCAAGAGCAGTACATGGACGATTTCTGGCGCCGCAGCGATGTCCGAGTCAAAGATATCAGGGAAGATCGCATAAAGCGTACCACCGTGGAGATCCAGCAAGCGATCCGCTTCAACCTGTTCCACATCCTGCAGGCCTCAGCGCGTGCGGAACACGCCGGCGTGCCGGCGAAAGGCATGACCGGACAAGCGTATGAGGGGCATTACTTTTGGGACACGGAGATCTACCTGCTGCCGTTTCTGACCTATACTTCCCCCCGGATCGCCAGGAATCTGCTGACCTTCCGCTACAAGATGCTGCCGCAAGCGCGGGTGCGCGCCAGGCAATTGGGCCATCGCGGCGCCATGTTCCCGTGGCGCACCATCAGCGGGGAAGAAGCCTCGGCCTACTACGCCGCCGGCACCGCTCAGTACCATATTAACGCGGACATCATGTACGCGATGCGCAAGTATGTGCAGGCGACGGGCGACGAGCTGTTCCTGCAGGAATGCGGTGCCGAGATGCTCGTGGAAACGGCACGCCTCTGGCTGGACCTTGGCTTCTACTCGGACGGCAAAGGGGGGAAATTCTGCATCAACGCCGTCACCGGGCCCGATGAATACAACACTGTCGTGAACAACAACGCCTACACCAACTTGATGGCCCGAGAGAACCTGCGCTACGCCGCCCAGACGGTCGAGACCCTGCGCGCCACAACACCGGAGGTGTACAACGTGCTCGTGCACAAAACGGCGCTCGAGCCGTCGGAGGTCGAGGCATGGACACGCGCGGCGGAGAGCATGTACGTGCCGTATGATGAGAAACTGAGGATTATCCCGCAAGATGACAACTTTCTGGACGGAGAGCCCTGGGACTTCCAGAACACGCCGCGCGACCACTACCCGTTACTGCTCTTTTATCATCCGCTCAACATCTACCGGAAGCAAGTGATCAAACAGGCGGACGTGGTGCTGGCCATGTTCCTGCTGGGCAATGAGTTTTCCCCAGAGGCGAAGCAGCGCAACTTTGAGTTCTACGACCCCTTGACCACCGGCGACTCATCGTTGTCGTCATGCATCGAGGCGATCATCGCCGCACAGATCGGCGATATGGAGAAAGCGATTCGGTACGGGATGGCAGCACTGCTGATGGATCTGGCCGACGTGGGCGGTAACGTGAAGGACGGCTGCCATATCGCCTCGATGGGCGGCACCTGGATGATGCTCACCTACGGATTTGGCGGCATGCGGGACGATGACGGGACGTTGTCATTCTGGCCACGTCGCGCGCCGGAGGAAAACGCTATACTGCGGTTTCCCCTGACGTACCGCGGGCAGATGTTGGAGGTCGAGATCGGTCTAGAGACGGTGCAATACGCGTTGCGTGCGGGCGACTGTCTCGTGATCCGCCATGAAACGGAAGAAATCCAGCTGACCCCAGAACAGCCGCTGGCCGTCCGGCCGGTCAGCAGGAGATGAGGAGCGCCGTCCCTCCAGGGTACCTCTACGGCGCTCTCCTCTCCCGTGCTGCCTGGCCAGCCTCAGCCCTAGACGTGCTCCACCGCGCTCCGCCTTGGGGTGGGACGCGCCGGCGGGCGACCGCGTCATCACCCGTACGCGCCTGGTGGTGCGCTATGTCATTGGCGAGAACGTGTCGGGCGAGTCGCTCGGGCTGGCGGTGACCTTCTGAAACGGTACTGCTCAATGCAGCAGCGCGCGCCGTTTGTCCAGAGCCTGCCGCACCTGCGTGACCATACCCGCGAACACCTGGAACTCCTCAGCGTCCATCGTCTCATAAGTGATGTGCTGCAGTGCCACAGCACAAATCTCGTCCAGCTCCTGGTCGAGGGCGTCGAGTTTGTCCGGGCCGACCGTGGGCATCTCCTGATAGATGGCCAGCAGCTTTCGTTGCATTTCTTCTTGGGTTTGGCGCAAGCCGGCGCGGCGCCATGTACTCCTGAGCCAGGCATAGCCCGAGCCGATGAGGCTGATGACAATCATACCCAGATAGAAATACGTCTCAAAGTGATCTAGCAGGCTTGTCTGGTCCCCATCGAAATAGGCGGCTGCCCCGGGATGGACCGGGAGGGCGGCGCCCTTGTCGGTGTCTGGGGCTTCGATTTGCCCCACCTGGGGCAGCGTGGCGACGAGCTTGGACTTCGTTCTGAACAGCAGGCGTGCGAACTCGCCGGCCACATAGTTCGGCAGGGAGGAGCGTGCCACGAGCCGGAGCGTCACCGCGAGCGTCGTCACGCTCTCGGCCGGCCTGGGCGGGGTTGCCCCCAAGGCCCCGGGCGCGATTTCGGCCTCCTCCAGCGCTGGAAAGCTCTTCGCAATGGCCTCAGCGGCCTCGATCTCCAGGATCTCTGGCGTCCCCTTGCTCGCTTTGGCCACGGCGGTCATCACATCAGTGAGTGGACCGGGGCCGGTCGGACCCACCGCAAACAGCGCGGCAATGCGCTTCTGACGGAGCGCCGGTCCGATCTCACTGTGGGCCAGCACCACGCGCGGCACCTTGTCCGCCGGGATCTTGTAGTACGTCAATATCTGATCCAGAATGCGGTCATTGCTCTCGTGCCCCTGCACCATGCCAATGGTTTTGCCCGCGAGCTGCCCCACTGTCTCAATCGGCGAATGCGCTGGGACAATGATTCCAACAACGTCACGCCGCAGGATGGCGATTGTCTGACCCTGGACATCGGTGAGCAGGTCGCTGCGGACGACGGCGAGGTCGACCTCGCCGGCCGCGAGGGCCTTCAGCCTCGCTTCTGGATCCGCCATCTGCACGACCTTCAGGCGCACACGGGGATGTTCGTCCGCCAAGGTCCGCACGAAGGCGGCGACGAATTTCTGGCCGAAGTCGGCCATGGTCCCAGTAGCAATGCTGAGGGTCAAATAACCAAAGTAGAACCATATCACGCCGGCCCCGAGCCCGAGAAGAACCAGGAGACAGGCGATGATCACCAAACGCACTCGCCGTCGGTTTTGAGGCATTGCTTTCCCCCTTACATGTCCTCGCGTCACGGTGGCCACAAGGCTCATGGCGCAATATATCACAGTTTGTCGCGCGTCAACACGGCCTGAGGAGCTCAGCATCTCCTCGCCATTGCAGGGCCAATCGCATGAGAACAGGCACGCGTCAGCGCTGCCGACGCGTGCCCATATGCCGCCATATCGCCCTCCGACACACGCCGATCCTTGCCGGGCCTTTGCCTCCTTTACGGTTGGCTTTTCGCTCTCGCCTTCTTCTCATGTGATTGACTGACGAGCTTGTAGGCTATGTAGTACTTATAAATGTTTGCGACATAGCGCACGGTTTCCTGACCAATTCTTTCTGATGCGATGACCTCGACGTTGTTGAACCATCGCTTGGCATCAAAACTTCGGGTAGCAGCTTCCTGCCTCAACTTGGCAACTTTCGCCGGCCCTGCATTGTAGGATGCACCAGAATATCCTCGTCTTGGAGATCCTCTGGGGCGTCGCGCATTTCAAGCGGCGCCTTGCCGGCGCTCACCAATTCTTTATTCAGTGCTGTGAGGCATGGTTGATATATCGTCCCACAGATGGCAGATATCTATAGTCAGCTTATGCCGCTGGTGGTGAATGTGAAGGAGCTGGGCAGCGGAGTGATCTAGGGGTGGAATGCGATTATCTCGCGTTCCGGGCACGGGAGGCGGTACATCGCTGTGTATCAAGACAAGGAATGTAGCATGTTGCGTTCAAGTTTCTTCGTGCGCATGACGATAAGGCACGCAGTGGAGTTATACACTCAGAGAGAGAAGCTATGGAGTATTCGGTCAATCAAATCAACAATCTCCTGCGGACCTATCCTCAGCACTTGAAGGTCAGGCCGACGCTGCGCGATAAAGAGACGCACACCTCGTATGACTCAAGCAGCGTGGACCAGGTCAGCATTTCACCAGAGGGGAGACGTCGGCTAGAAGAAGCCGAGACCACGCACCCCGCCTCGGGATCATAGCGCAAGGCTTGATAGGATACATACCTTTTTCTGCAACTTGCTTGTCCTCTCGTAGTCTCTTCTGATATTATTGTTACCTTAACTGATATCATAGTGTTCCCGACGCACACACCACATAACCTGCATTGTTTATGGACCCATGAGCACTCTCGCCATACCGCGCGTGCAGATCATTGATCCAGACGTAGAATTCCGTGAAACTCTGGCCTCCTATTTGCGGAGCTGCGGCTACTGGGTCGAGGCCTGCGGGAACCTCGACGAGGGGCTCGGGCAGGCCGCGAATGCGAACTTTGATCTCATTCTGGTTGAAAACACGCTGCCAGAGACTGTTGGCCTCACCGTCCTTCCCGCGCTTCAAGCGTGTCAGAGTAATCCGTGCATCCTCCTCATGTCGCAGGATCCTGGTACAGCCCTGGTACGGACTGCCCTCAAGGAGGGTGCCTTCGACTTTCTTATCAAACCGCTGGAGCTGGCTCAGATCGAAAAGAGTGTGGCGGCCGGGTTGGAAAACCGCAAAGCGTTTCTCGAAATCTATCATCTCTCACGCGATCTGCAAGAAGCGAATCAGCAACTGCAGGAAACCAATCAGCAACTCAGCGAGCAAAAGCGCCTGCTCGAGACCGAGCGCGACCATCTCAAGGAATGGGCCCGAGAACTCAATGTGCTCAACGAATTCAGTAGCGCCATTTGTAGCACGCTGGACACGAGAGAGATCATTGCGCTGGTCAATTCGGAGCTGGCGAAATTGATCCGCTATGATTTGTGCGCGCTCACGCTCTTCCAGGAGCCGCAAGTACATATGCACTTTCATGCCACGCTCCCCATCATGCATGGCCTGGTCGAAAAAATTGTCGAAGATTTTGTAACGGCCTCGCCGCGACTCCTCGGCCGGCAGGTGAGCATGGGTGAGGTCATGTACGAGGTCGCCGGGCGTATGGGATTCGGGGAGCGTCTCTACGATCCCAACTTTTTTCTGATGTCCCCTGGGCATGCCACGGCGCATCTGATGGTGGCCAGAGAAAGCATTGGCCTCATTGAGCTGTACCGCTTCTCGAATGAACCCTTCACCGCGGCACAGACGCGCATGCTGTCGACCCTCGCCAACCAGGTGGCCCTGGCTCTGCGGAACGCCTACGAATACCGCAAAACGCAGGAACTGACGCTGCGTGATGGACTCACCGGCCTATATAATCATGCGGCGTTTCAAGACTTCCTGGATCGCGAGTTCGAGACGTTTCGGCGCTCCAACCGTCCCCTGTCGCTGCTCATGATTGATATCGATCACTTTAAGGCGATCAACGACACCTACGGCCACCAAACAGGGGATTTCATTTTGAAAGAACTGGCGGCGCTCGGCCTCGCCAGCGTGCGGAAATCGGACCTGTTGGCGCGCTACGGTGGGGAGGAGTTTGCCTTGATTCTGCCCGACACAGATCTGTCGCGGGCGCAGCTCCTGGCCGGCCGTCTCTGGCAGAAGGTCCAAGAACATCGTTTTATTCACCATGAAGAAGTGATCTTGATTGCCATCAGCCTTGGTGTCGCCAGTACCGGAACGCCCGAAGTGACCCGCAAAGAAGAGCTCATTCACGCCGCGGACGCCGCCCTCTATCGTGCCAAGGAGGCAGGGCGGAACCGTTATGTCGTGGCGTATGGGAACCAGGTATTCCATTGTCCCCAGGACGACTAGCCGCTCCAGTCTGAGACCGCCTTCTCGCGCCACTGAGGTGCAGCTTTTTTCTCCGCAAAGCACTACAATATCCTGTATTGTCGCACGTCTGTCACCCCCGCTGAAGTGGAGATAGCCCATGGCCCCTTCATTGCGTCACCGGCTCCTGGCGTTGTTCGTCCTGCTGGTCTGCCTGGCATCCTCCTGCATCGTCGTCGCTGAGGAGGCGGATGCGCCGCTGCCGACAGATCCCGCCATCCGTATCGGCACATTGGCCAACGGCGTTACCTACTGGGTGCGTTCCCATGCCACCCCACCCGGTAAAATCACCTTGTGGATGCGTGTGGGTACTGGTTCTCTGAATGAAGAGGACGGCCAGGAGGGGTTGGCGCATTACCTGGAACACATGGCCTTCAAGGGTACAGAGCATTTCCCTGCCGGGGAACTCATCTCCTATTTTGAATCTATTGGCCTGCGTTCTGGCCAACATCAAAACGCCTTCACCGGTTTTGACCAGACCACCTACACGCTCAGTCTACCCGATACACGTCCTGAGACCCTGGATAAGGGCCTGTTGTATCTCGCCGATATTGCCTCTCGTATGCGTCTGGCAGCAGAGGATGTGGACAAAGAACGCAGCGTTATTCTGGAGGAAAACCGTGCCTATAAAGGCGTCCAACAACGTCTCACGGACAAACTCTTTCCCGAGTTGCTCCCCGGCTCTCGCGCCGCACGCCGCCTGCCTATTGGCTTAGAAGAAACCATTGCGCGCCTGCAGCGCGACGATTTCGTGGCCTATTACACCACCTGGTACCGTCCCGAGAAGGTGACCATCCTGGCGGTCGGCGATGCCCCGGCGGAGACCGTTGTGGAGGCCATTACGAAAAATTTTGCGGCCTGGACGCGCGCTCAGGACGCACCGGCGGATAAGGGCACTGGTATCCAACCCTACGACACCATCCTCCCCATCATTGTGACCGACCCAGAGCTGACTACGTCCAGTATCGAAGTGCTGGCTTTGCGTCCACGGACACCCGTGAAAATCGTGGCTGATGTGCGGCGCCGACTGCTCGAACGGCTAGGGATGTGGATGGTCAATCGACGTATAGAACAACGCATTCGTGAGGGTGCTGCACCGTACCAGAGGGCCTATGTAAGCCAGGGTGTGTTTCTAGGGACGATCGAACAGCTCAATGCCAGCGCCGAAGCCGCTCCTACTGCTTGGGGTGAAGCACTGACAGCGCTCATCACCGATGTACAGCAGGCCCGCCTGCACGGCTTTGCAGACCAGGAGCTCGAGATGGCCAAAAGAGCCACCCTGGCCACCGCTGAGCATATGGCTCAGACAGCATCCACGCAGGATGCGCTGGTGTTCATCCGGACCATGAATCAGGCCATCTCTCTTGGGGAACGGCCCCTGTCGGCAGCCCAGCATGTTGAGTTGCTGCGACAACTGCTGCCTGGCATCACCAGAGCAGAGGTCGCAGCGACTTTTGCAGCAAATTTTGCTCCCGAGCGCCGCGCCTATGTACTCTCTCTGCCAGAGCAGGCTGGGGTGGCGCTCCCTAGCCGTGAGGAGCTACGCAAGGTCGTGGAGATGGTGCTGGCCCAACCCGTGGCCCCCTGGCAGAGTAAGGAACGGCCCACCGCCCTGTTAGACACCCTTCCCCAGCCTGGTACCATTGTCGAGCAGACGCGTTTTGCACCACTGGAGATCACTCAGGTGACCTTCAGCAACAACGTGCGTGTCCACTATCGCTTTATGGATTTTAAGAAGGGTGAGGTCACCGTGCTCATTACGCTGGCTGGGGGTGCCATCCGAGAAAGCGCTGAGCAACGCGGCTTCACGGAGGTTGCAACTCTTGTACTCTCCACGCCGGCCACCGCCCGGCTCTCGTCCACCGATATTCGTGACCTCATGACTGGGAAGAAAATCGCGGTCGAGGGACGTATGACGGACGACACTGTGGTGCTGAGAGTCGCTGGGGATCCGGAGGCCCTGGAGGACGGTTTGCAGTTAGCCCATGTGTTATTGCAAGAGGCGCGTATCGAACCGGCCAGTGTCACCCTGTGGAAGGACCAGAAATTGCAAGAGCTAGCGGCAGCGCGTACGCGCATTAACTCCCGGGCACGCGAGGCAGCCGCACTCGCCCTGAGTGGGAATGATCCACGCCGAGCGCTCCTCACACCTGAACAGGTCAAGGCCCGTACGGAGGCCCTGCCCACAGCGCAGGCCTGGCTAGATACACTGCTGCATACCGCGCCCATGGAAGTTGTCATCGTCGGCGATATCCCAGAAAGTCGAGCGTTGGAGCTCGCAGCCAAGTATATTGGCTCGCTCCCTCCCCGTCCGCGCCACGATCCTAGTCTGGTGCCTCTGCGCCAGGTGGCGGGTTTTACCGGACCCCTGGAGCGCGCGCTGGACGTTGAGACGATTACGCCGCGCGCACATCCGATTTTGCTATGGCGTTGTGCGGATTGGCAAGACGTCCGTGGACGCCGGTTGATGCAGATCGCATCTCTCATTCTGGAACGCCGTGTAGCTCGGGAAGTGCGTGAGGAGCGTGGCTTAACGTACTCGACCACGGTCTATGCCCAGTCGAGCAAGGTCTATCCAGACACGAGCGCGCTCCATGTCGAATTTACGGCTGACCCGGATAAAGTCGCAGAGGCAGCGGCGCTGGCCAAAGCCGTGGTAGAACGTTTTGCCGCTGAGGGCCCAAGCGACGCCGAAATGGACACGGTCCGTAAGCAACTACAGAATATTCTCGGGACCACGTACAAGGAGCCGCGCTTCTGGGTCGATGTGCTGTCGGACCTGGAATACCATGGCACGAAACTGGAAGATCTGGAAGGGGCCATCGAAAAATACCTGGCGTTTAGCAGGGATGAGGTGGCCGCAGAGATGCACAAGACTATCGTACCGGAGCGCTTCGCCATGGTTCTGGCGCGCCCTAAAGCTCCCAGCACTGCGGAGGAGCGCGCAGTACGAACTAAGGAAGTAGACGATACCGAGCGGCCTTTTTAGCCATATTCCCCTGTCTCCTCTCCCTGCGACTGCGTCGGCAGAGGCGCCCAGCTTAACGGGCGCCCGTTCCCCGCGACTGCGTCGGCGGAGGGCCGCCTCATTAAGGGCGGCCCTTCCCTCCGGGAGAGAGTTAGGGTGAGGGGCTTACGTGTTTACATCCCCATACGAGCACGTGCTTCATCCATGACTTGTGGTGTAATCTCTGTATAGCCCTGCTCACGGGCAAATTCTTCAATGCCCCGGCGCACCATAGCGCGCACAAAGCTTGGGGCACGCTCCAGGCGCTGTTCGGCTTCTACAGACCAACGCAAGTCACTCTGGGCCGTGTTAAAGGTGTCCTGGACCAGAGCCGAGAAGGGACAGCTAGAACCCGATGTACTGCTTGCCTTTACCATAGTCTCGGACGGGTTTGCTAAATGGGTCTGGAGCATCTCCATAGGTTGCGCGGGCACAGTTGCGCCGCCAATTTTCACGCCTAGAGAGCGCACCATCTGCGTCTCCTGCGGGTTGATGAGCAGCGTCACACCCCATTCACAACTGGGGCAGCGGAAGGTGGCGGACATGGAACCATCCTCATCCAGGCCCCCGTTCTGGTCAAACTTCATCGGTTCGTCACACTCCGTACAGACAAATTTCATGGTACTGGACTCCTTACTGGATCTTCGTGAACGGTCTCTAAACACGTGCGTACGCGCTCTCCCATCTGGAACAACGCCTGCCCTGCCGGGGAGGTACCATACTCCAGGATATACGGCGTACCACGATCACCGGCCGCAGCCATGCGCGGGTCAAAGGGGATACGCCCTAGCAGCGGCACGCCCAGAAGCATCTCCTCCGACGAGGTCGGGCCAAAGAGCGGATGCACCTGCTCACAGGTTGGACATACGTACGAGGTCATGTTCTCTACCAGCCCGAGCACGGGTGTATGCAAGAGATCACGCGCCAGGGTAATCGATTTCAACACGACGAGGTGCGACACTGCTGATGGGATGGTCACGACCACAGTGCCATGCAAATCCGGCAGCAAATCTCGAATGGTAGAAACGCGGTCAGCACCTGGCGGGAGATCGAGCAGTAACATATCCAAGGCGCCCCACTGCACATCGGAGAGGAACTCACGCAAGGTATGCATCTCCATGGTGCCGCGCCAGAGAAAGGTCTCTGCATTGGGGCCATTCCACACTACAGGGGTCTTATCTTCGGCCAGGAACAGGTCCATGGACATCAGCTGGACCCCGAGGGGCCCTATGGCCGGCAAGACACCGTTCGTATCGAGCTGTAGCTGGTGGCGGCGGACGCCAAACATGGTGGCGAGTGACGGACCATTGACGTCCGCATCGATGACACCCACGCGCCAGCCTTGCATCGCAAAGAACATGGCCAGATTCGTGGTGATGGTACTCTTGCCCACCCCACCTTTGCCGCTCATCACGGCAAGCGTGCGCTTGACCCCGGCCATCCGGGCTTTGAGCCGGGCGATCTGCTCAGCCACCTGCCCGGCGACGTTGGAGCCACCATCGCCGGCAATGTCTCGATAACGCTTCGGCATACACATCCCCAAAACGCCAAAAGGGGCACAGTGGACTATGCCCCTCGGTAATCCTACTACTGTGGGAAGATCCACACCCCTCCCAGAAAGAGAGGGAGCTGCACATACTACTCCTGGCGGCTATGGACAGGAGGAGGGACAACTACTACACGTCCTGCGGCAACCTCATTGAGCTGCCCCTCTGCGTTAGTCCAGTTGAGCTGCGGCTTACTCTCCTCGGTACTCCTGACAGGAGACTGCACCTGGGGGTGGGGGCTGGCAGGTGCCGCAGCCGTGACGCGCGTTTCAGCCTCGTCGCCGCCCTGGGCTCCCGAGCTATCAAGCCGATCACTGCCCACGGTCTCCTCAATGAGCGGCACCGCCAATTCGCGGGTGATCACAGCGAGCTTCTGCATACGGGCAACTTTTTCGATGCGTGCCTTGGCGCGCCGTCTGAGATACGCATCCGCTACATCCCGTAAGACCCGGCGCGCTTCTGCAGACCACTTCAGCTTGCGGCCATCAAACGTCGCTTCCTCCAGCGTCGTGCCCTCCGCCGCAGCGATGGCCTCCACTACCTGACGGTCAATCACCTGGAAATGCTCGGCAGTGGCACTGCATACTGGACACCTGGCCGGGTTCTCGGCCTTCGCCGTATAGCCACACACCGCGCAGATGTAAGTCAGTTGCTGATCGTCCCGCACCTTCTCAATGGCCAGGACTTTCGCCACCTTGCCCATCATGCGCCCGGTATAGCCAGGCATGAAGGCTTCCATGGCCTGCTCGATGACGTCGGAAGTGACGACCGAATGCCCACGCTCCATGGCAAATCGTAAAATGGCCGTGCGGGCAATGCCTTTGACGAGAGGCGGCACGCGCTGCATGCGCTCTTCCGCTTCTCTACTCCAGTTGATGCTCTCCTCCGCCCGCAGATCAATGGGCGGCACATAGGTGCCGCTAGAGAGCAGGACGTGGCAGGGGGCAAGGCGCAAGAGATTCTCGGTATTGCTCCCCAGGTCCATCTCCCCAGGTTGGCTGTGAATACCAATGCGCCCGAGAATCAACATCCACGGCTTGACTTTGCGCACGTGCTGCAGGAGCTTTTCAAAGGCCTTACCGGGAAGTAACGTGAGCTGCACATCGACGCCATCCGCCCGCGCAATTTCTCGCGCCACCTCCAGGTGGGATTGGTAGATCTTCGCCAGGCCGGTGTCGATGATCTCTTCGTGGAGCTGCTCCTGTTCCTTGAAGCGGAACACTTTTGAGGCTTGCTCGGAGAGGACATCCACGATACCGTTGAACGCCACATAGTGCAGGAAGGGATCGTACACCGAGACCACTTCAATAGGCTTGTGAAATGCTTTACTGAGCTCGATCGCCGTCTTGAGTCCGTCAAAGCACTGTGGACTCCCATCAATCCCCACGACAATCGTCTCCCCACACGCCACCGGGTCTGCAAGATGCTTGATCACCAGCACATCGCGCTGCACACGCCGCGTCACCCGTTCACAGACACTGCCGATCAGACTATCCTTCACGGCCCCAATGCCCAGCGCACCCATGATGACCAGGTCATAGTCACTCTGCGCAATATCCTCCACCAGGACTTTATAGTGCTTGCCATCGAACGTTTTGCGTTCATAGGCCAGCCCGGCTTCCTGGCAGCGCCTCTGCAACACATCGAGGTAAGAATCCGAGATTAACTGCAGGCCCATGGTGATAAGCGAATCGTGTATCTTGCGCTGTCGTGCCAATTCATTTTCGTCCTGATACTCCTCAGGCAGCGTGTATTCCATCTGCTTAAAGCGATAATCGTGCATCTTGGCGGCGTAGACGTGACTCCCAACGATGGTGGCGTTCCAGGGTTTGGCCAGCGCCAGCGCCATCTCTATGGCTTGATTTGAGTATTCCGAGTTATCTACAGGCACATAAATCTTCTTGAACATTGCCTCTCCTTGCGTCCACTCACCCCTCCAGCGCCTGGCCATCAACACTAGCGCCTGGCGTCAGCCTGCTTACTTGAACACGCCACCATGCTCACTGCCATCGTCAAAGGTTTTGACGTACTCGAAATCAGAGAAAGCCGCCAGGTCCGACATTTGTGCGGGAGTGAGCTTTTTCCCCTCTTTGGCCAACTGGTCCTGGATTTCTTTAATCTTTTTCTTCATCGGCTCCGAGGTAATACCCTTCATCATCTGATTGTATTTATCGGCTTTATCCGGGATGGTCACCTTCTCCCAATCCATCTTGATGTCTTTATGCTGTGAGGGGAACCTCAGATTCCACTCGGTAGCGCCCTTGCGGATCAGGTCGTGGAGTATTGTCTCCATATCCTGGAGAAATTTTTCTTTGTTCGCCTTGAAGGCGTCGTCCCCGCCCAAGTACTGATACACACGCCACGTCTTGGGATGCCGCAGGTCAGCCGCACCAGCCTGCGTACCACCTGTACCGCCCTGCCCATGGCACTGCAGGCAGGTATTCTCGCCTTCCGTATTGTAGACCTCCTCGCCTATCTTCACGAACTGCTCTTTCGCTATGCCCATTTTTGCCACATTCTCGGCAATCGGATCTGCAGCATAGGCCGGCAAGACGAACAACCCCACACATACAGCCACCAGCAACCATCGCATGATATACATCCCTCCTATCGAGCTAGAGCATCACTGAACACAACTCGCACAATAACAGCCCCTCTGGGCTTGGCGCGGGCTCCATTGTACGCAGCCCACGAGGGAGCCGTCAAGATCGTATACTCCGTCCTGAAGGACGGTACACGGCATGAGGGCGCACCGATTGACGTGCAGAAGCTGCCGTGGGGGCGGGTATAATAGGGCATCGCAGGAAGGCAAATGAAGTGAGGCTCCCTGACACCTTATCGTGGGCTGGTACGCACCTGCGCTACCGACTTCCCCGTAGGAGAAGCAACGATGAGCTTTGGGAAAATGCCCATAGACGACCTGCTCCAGATTGCCAATGCTGGAGGAGGTTTTCGTCTTGATGCAACACATCGCTATCCCGATGAACTCATGCAGATTGCCACTGCAGCAAAAAATGGTGGTGCCACGGTGATCTTCTATGGTATGTCTCGATTTTACACCAATGACTTGATTCGCATCGCTACTGCCGGTAAGGGAGCAGTGATCTTTGAGGATTGAGACCGAGTGTAGGTCTCATAGGGACAGAGCCCAACGGGGATCAGTCCGCATCGCGGCTCCGCCCTAGCCGCGGCGGCTGTACCCCCTCTGGCCTGGCGGCTCGTTGCGTACCAGTCAGGGCCTGCATGAAGGCCACCATGACCTCGACATCGTCGGCTGCCCCACCGCCACGGGCGCCAAAGTGCGCCTTACCGTAACGTACGTAGAACGCCAGCTTGCCTACCAGTGACTGCCGCTCGCCGGCAGCGAGGCGCTCGTAGTGCCGCATGACCTCCTCGAGCGTCGCCAAGGCACCATTGTGCATGTATGGCCCATGCAAGGCAACATTACGCAGCGTGGGCGTTTTGAAGGCTCCCAGGTCAGTCCAGGATGACTGCAGAGGCGGGACCTCTTGACGACCGAGGTCGACATCCAGTGGGACTGGCCAACCCTGCGCTTCAGCTGCACCGCGCATCGTGGCATTGGCCGGAAACAGGGGCGGCGTCTCAAAGCCGGCCTGGGGTGTGCCGATGTTATGAAACTTGTCGTCGGTAAACAGCGGCGGCGGGTGGCATACGGCGCAGTTGGCGCGTCCAAAGAACCTCTCCGCGCCACGCTTCTGCACTGGCGTCAGCGCCGCATCGTCGCCGGCCAACCAACGATCAAAGGCTGCGTCACGTGTCAGGATAGTACGCTCGTAGGCCGCCAGGGCGTGCGAGACAGTGACCGGGGTGATATCACCGTTGAACACCTCGGCGAAGTATTCGGTGTAAAAGGCGCGCGCCTGCGGGTACTCCTTGCCAGTAGGAATATGACGCCCGGTGTTGAGATAGATGAGTACGACATCCCAGACGTTGCCCAACTCGGCTGGCGTCACTACCGGCAACAGCGCTTGCTGCTCCAGCGCTTGCACACGTCCATCCCAGAAATAATGCGCCTGATAGGCCACATTGTACAGTGTGGGCGCCCGGCGCCGGCCGCGCACACCGTCGCACCCCGGTGGCACCTGATAGGGAGAGGCGAACCCGTGCTCAGGGCGGTGGCAGGACGCACACGCGAGGGTCCCACAGCGGGAGAGGTTGGGGTCGAAGAAGAGTGCCTCACCCAGGGCGATCTTCACCGCATCGAGAGGGTTGAACCACGGCTGCGGCACCTCAGGGAGTTGTGTCGGGTAGAGCTGGGTAATCTGCTGGCGCAGCGCCGCGTCGTCGCCAAGGGCAAGCTCAGGCTGTGACGGCGTCTGGGCCCTGAGATGCACAGTGACACCCCCGACCAGGAGGAGCACCACGAGCACCCGGGTCAGCGACAGGCTGCGAGCTCTACCACCATCCCGGAGTACAGCAGGGTCCTGGCTGTCCTTACCAAAAACTCCATCCACCAGTGTCATCGGGCCTGTCCTTCACGCTCGTGTCCTCGAGTATTTTCCTATCTGACAGCAAAGGGGCGTTAGACTCGCGGGTTGACCTCATCTTTACGGATTATGGCGCCTGCACCGGCATCCCGTTGACGTCCCCTGGGGGCCTTGTTACACTGGCCCGGCGCCACGAGCGCATAGGGATGTCCCGACAGGGCCATACACTCAAGGCAGAATGTAGCACGTCTTCCTCCATGACAACAGGGCCTCGCGGGCGGCACGCGCCGCGTCTCTTCCCATGGAGTAAGGCCGCATGAATTGTGTGACCCCGCAGGTTGGAGTCAATGGACAGCGTAGGTTCTCAGCCATGGAGGGTAGGGTATGGATCGCCACCATTCCAGAGCGTATGCGTGGACGCGCCGGGATTTTCTTGGCCTGACAGCTGGCGCGACCCTTGGTGCCTACGGGTGGTCGTTGGGGCTGGCAGCCGATGTCCCCAGCGCCTTTGATGGTCGCAGCTTTCAATTACGGGCGCCCGAAACTACCCCGAAGCGGGGCGGGATGTTCCGCTACGGCGTGTTGAGTGCCCCAGCGCACTTTGATGTGCATCAGTCGGGCACAGCAGCCAACATGTGTACCCAAGGCTGCATGTATGACAACCTGATTCGACGCGACCCACGCGACAGTGGTCAGAGCATCATCCCCGACCTGGCGCACAGTTGGGAGGTCGCTGCCGATAAAAAAACCTACACTTTTTTCCTACGCAAGGGCGTGAAGTTCCATGATGGCGGGGAGTTCACCGCTGAGGATGTCAAGGCCACGTACCAGCGTATCATCTGGCCCCCCGCGGGGGTGAGCATCCCGCGTACACCGCTGTTTGCGGCCGTCAGTGAGATCAACGTACGTGACCCGTATGTCATCGAGTTCAAGCTCAGCGAGGCGCGGCCGGAGAAGTTTATGCTAGGGGCCTTTGCCAGTGGGTGGAACATCATTGTGCGCAAGAAGACCCTGGAGGAGCACAACTATAACCTGCGCCAGGTGATGAACTACCCAGGCACAGGGCCGTTTCGCCATGTGAAGCGCGTGGATAAAGAAGTCTGGGTGATGGAGCGTAACCCCGACTACTGGAATGAGGGCCTGCCGTACCTGAACGGGGTGGAGGTCTATCATTTGGCGCCGTTTACCCCCGAATTGGGTGCCGCCCTCCTGAGTGGCAAGATCGACTATGCCCGTGCCCTCGACCCGGTCACGGCCAAGAAGGTCCAGGCAACGCCGGGGATGTCCAGCACCGCCTTTTACCAGAGCGTGATTCAGGCCGTGTGGCTCAACAATGCGAAAAAGCCATTTGATGACCCAAGGGTGCGCCGTGCCCTGCACCTGGCCCTGAATCGGCCGACACTGGTGGATGTGGTGAAAGACGTTGCGCCCATGATGGTCGGCGGTTTTCTGTATCCCTTCTCGGAGTTCGCCACGCCTGCAGACAAGATGGCCGCGCAGCCGGGCTATCAGGCCGATACCACTGCTGCCATCAAAGAGGCGCGCCAACTTCTCGCTGCGGCTGGCTACCCGCAGGGTCTGAAGAATCTCGACTTCATGGTCCGAGATATCAACACCTTCAAGCTCTGGTCCGTAGCGCTCCAGGCCATGCTCAAAGAGGCACTCAACATCGATACGACGTTGCGTACGGTACAGGTGTCCGTATGGTTTGACGAGGCCCAGGCAGGCAATTTTGACCTGACGATCAGTGCTATTGTGTCGACGTTGATCGATCCATCAGATTATTTTAATTCCTGGTACAAGAAGGACGGTCCCCAGAATTATTCGAAATGGCAAAACCAGGCATTCCAGGAGTTGCTGCCACAGATTGATCGTGAACTCGATGACACGAAGCGCAAAGCGTTGATCCGGCAAGCCGAGGAGATTATGGAGCAGGACCCACCGCTGTTACCGGTGTCGTGGGAACGGCTCTACGACGGCTGGTACAACTACGTGAAAGGCCATAATCCCAGCAACTACTTCGGCGTCTATGATGTCGTACGTTTTGATACCATCTGGCTAGACAAGTAGGGGAGGGGGCAATGGAGCCTGCGCGACCGGAGCTGCGCTAGGACTTCTCTAGCATCTATGCAAAGGTGTGCACCCGAGAGGCCGGCGCAGCCATGCCTTGTGCCCTGCCTATGCGCTAATGGCGCAAGAGCACGGCGCAAAACACTGCCCCCCCTGCCAAACCAAGCAGCGCGCCATACAGCAACCATGCCCAGCGTTGCCATGTGCGGAAAGCCAGTGGCACACCCTGCACGTCAGCAGAGACGCTACTCAGCGCCGCGACGCGTTTGGGGTAAAGCCACAACTGCTGCACGGCCTGCACGGCAATCATGCTAACCACGAGCCCCAGTTTCACACTTAATATAGACACAAACGTAGGCGAGATACTCCCGGCGATCACGACGGTGGCATACCAGACGTTTATGAGATTCACCAGACCGGTAAACAGGAGCAGGCCAACCGCTGGCCACAAGATCACACGGAAGCGAGCTTCCAGGCTCAAAGCGAAACGCAAACGTTCACCCGTGGGGGCGGCCCATGCTAGCGTCGGAAACAGCACCAGCACCTGAAACACCAGGCCCCCAATCCAGGTCATGGCTGCCAGGAGGTGGAGCCAGAGGATGAGGGCTTGGAGCGGGAATGGCATGCTCGCCCCCAGCCCAGCTTTACAGCGCCTGCTGGCGAGCCGTGTGCACCGCTGCCAGGAGGGTTACCGCCCCGAAAAGTACCGTAATACCCAGGGCTGGTGCCAGGCCGGGAACTGCTCCAGCGGCTATGGGATGGGCCAGATACAGACTGCGACGCAGTGCCGCCATGCCATAGGTGAGCGGATTGCAGCGCATCACCCAGGCGAGCCAGAACGGTACGCCGGTCACTGGAAAAAAGGCGCCGGAGAGCAACCACAGAGGCATCAGGAGCAAATTCATGATGGCGTGAAAGCCCTGCGTGGACCGCATACGCCAGGCAATGATCAAGCCAAGGTTGGTCATACTAAAGGCGATGCAAAAGAGGACCACCACGACCAGCAGGAGCGACAGCAGACTCACAGGGACTCCGGCCAAGGGCGCCAGGAACAGGAAAAGCACTCCTTGCAGGAGCGCCAGTGTCGTGCTCCCGAGGGACTGGCCCAGCACGATGCTCGTGCGTGTCACGGGTGCCACTAGCACCCCTTGCAAAAACCCCTCACGGCGATCCTCAACAATAGCAATTGTGGCAAAAATCGTGGTGAACAGCATCACGAGCGTCAACACGCCCGGATAGAAGTACTCCATGTATCCGGTACCTGCCGGGGCATCCGCAGGCCGAAAGGAGGCCTGCATGCCTCCGCCAAGAAGCACCCAGAAGAGTAGAGGCTGGGCCAGGGTACTACCCCAACGGCTGCGCTGCCGCAGGAAACGCGTCATCTCACGCCACCACAAGGTCAGCACCGCAAGTGCCGCACGCCGTAGAGCACCGGATTTCTTGTCGTCAAGGCTCGACATGGCCCGTACTCTCCCAAAAACGATGGCCGGTTAGTTTAATAAACACGTCTTCCAGGGTCGGCTTGCTAAAGGTGACCGCCTGAATGGCGGGGGCAAAGGCTTCCACCACATCGCGCACAAACGTATGGCCATGCGCCATCTCGACTCGCACCCGGCCATCGACAACGACAGGCGCACAGCCAAAACGCTCGCGTATCTGGTTCTGCAGTCCCACCGGGTCCGGCGTCTGCACCACGACCACATCCCCACCCACACGCTCTTTCAGTTCATCCGGCGTCCCGACAGCCACCAGGTGTCCCTGATGCAGGATCCCAACCCGATCACAGTGTTCAGCTTCCTCCAGGATGTGGGTGGTCAACAGCACACACACCCCTTCCTGGTCACGCAGATGCTTCAGATAGGCCATGAAATCGAGGCGAGCGCCTGGATCGAGACCAGTGCTAGGCTCATCGAGCAAGAGCATGGATGGGGCGTGCAGGAACGCTTTGGCAAGCTCCAGACGGCGTTGCAGTCCTCCCGATAAGGTCTCGACCAGATCGTTGACACGGTCTTCTAACCCCACACGCTGCACCACGAACTGGATACGATCGCGCAACAGCGCACCGCTCAGCCCATAGAGATGACCATGGTGTCGCAGATTTTCATACACCGTGAGTTTGGAATCCAGGCTGGGATGTTGAAACACGACTCCTAAATGCGGACGAATGGCCTTGGCCGAGCGCCGCAGGTCGTACCCCAACAGCTCTACCTGCCCCTCCGTCAGCGGTATGAGCGTGGCGAGCAGGTGAAAGAGCGTCGTTTTCCCGCCGCCATTAGGCCCCAAGAGTCCAAAAATTTCCCCCTGCCCTACCTGCAAAGATACACCGGCGAGGGCGACCCGTGTACCATAGCGGTGCCACACCCCTGTAATGGTGATCCCTGGCTCCAAAAGCGTGGCAGACGGCACTATGGCGTGCTGCGTTTCACCATAACTGGTCATCACTGTCCCCCGGCCTCTCGTCTACAACAGGATCAAAGATGTAGTCGAATGCCAGCCATAGGCCGCGCGAGTGGCGAAAGAATACCACCGGGAAAAGGCTGCAGAACCCTATCCACAGCACCAATTGCTGCGTCAGCGACAGCCCGACCCAGCGCTCCAGGGCAAAAGAACCGATGAGGGCGAGCACCACTGTAACGCCGTAGTTAATGTACATGGCCCCAAGAAAATAGCCTTGCTCACGTTCAAAACGCAAGTGGCAAACAGCGCAGCGCTCGTGCATGGTGAACCAGGTGCGAAACAGCGAGCGTGCCCCACAGCGCGGACAGCGCAGGCAGAGGCCCCATACGAGCAGACGGACGGCCCATACTACTGTGCGTTGTCCATCAGCCATACCTCAGGCCCTCAGGAAAAACGCTGTTCAATGCGGGTGCGGCCGATGTAGAAGAGCAGCAGGATCACGATGAATATCTTCAAGATATTGTCGCAGACGTATCCCCCCTTACCAGTCATAATAGGTTCGAACCAGATCTGGGCAAAGTAGACCAGAAGAGCGAGTAGCAGTGTAATGTATGTACCAATGAGCGCCCACTTCTTTGCCAAAAGCAAGCCCACGCCAAAGACGATAGCGGCCAGCGCCAAGATGATCTCCGCGGAGGAGGGATGGCGCAGTTGTAAGCTTGCCAGCATGATCAACACGAAACCAAAGATGACGATGTCCCAGAAATCCGCGAGTCTTTCGAACATACCGTGCTCCCTGCGAGAGTGTACACCTCCAGGACGCCTCTTACACCCCTTGCGTAGCCTGATTGGTACTCTGGTCTGCATGCTATCCTGATAGCACGTGTTATAGCAGGTCTCCCGCAGTGGCTCAAGGGGGATACCAGGTCGGGCTCACTGGCGATGACTGGGTGAAAGACAAAGAGGGGCAGTGATCGGAGCGTACACGTTGGGGTGCAGGGCGATCTATCGTGCCGTTGACCCAGTGTGTAGCGGCTCCCTGTCGGCAGTGGCGGGCAGGACGCAGACGGTGAGCCAGTACTCCACGAGCAGCCGCATGGCCTTCCTGAATTGATCGTAGCCTATGGCTTTGACCTGATAGCCGTTGGCGCCGTGCTGGTAGCACCACTCGACATCACGCGGATTGTGTGAGGTGGTCACAATCACCACAGGGATGGATTTTAAGTGCTCATCACCCTTGATCATGGTCAGCAGCTCGCGCCCATCCATGCCGGGTAAATTCAAATCGAGCAGGACGAGCGCAGGACGCGGCGCGCGAGCGGGGTCGGCAAAGCGGCCCCGCCCGTGTAGATAATCGAGCGCCTCTTCGCCCCGCGTGCAGCGGGGGAACGACACCGTCGCCACCGTGTCGCGCAAGGCGCGCGTAAATGCCATGTAATCTTCATCGCTATCTTCAACCAGCAGAATCGAAAACGTAGTTTGTGTGCGTTCGGTCACTGCATGTCCCCAGCGTGAAATAGAAGGTTGAGCCCGCGCCAGGCTGTGAGACGAGCCAGATTCTCCCACCATGCCGCTCGACGATTTTGCGCACAATGGTTAGACCCGCACCCGTGCCCCCACCGTACTCCTCGCGCCCGTGCAGCCGCCGGAAGATACGAAAAATGGCCTCGTGATGCTGCGGAGCGATGCCAATACCGTTGTCCCGGACGTAGAATACAGGTTGCTGCGCTCTCCCCTCGCGCGATGGTTCACAGCCAATCTCGACCCATTTCTCGTCCTTATCGTTGTACTTGATGGCATTGACGATCAGGTTGTTGAAAATTTCACCCACATGTACGCGGTCGGCCTGCACACTGGGCAGTCGAGCCGGGACGCGCACGTCGACCTTGCTCTCGTGCAACCGTGCGGCGAGCAGTTCGACCGTCTCCTCGACAACCCCGTGGATATCGATCCTTTCCAGGGTTAGTTCGGCACGACCGAGGTGCGAGTAGTGCAGAAGCGATGCGAGCAGCGACTCCATGTGCCGTGTCAGCCGCATCAGCGTGCGTAGCTTCTCCACGCCATCTTCGTTGAGCCTGTCAGCGTGATCCTCCAGCAAAAACTGGGAGAAGTGGTGTAGTCCACGTAACGGCTCTTTCAAGTCGTGGGAGGCGATATAGACGAACGCGTCCAACTCCCGGTTGCTGTGTTCGAGTTCGGCATTGAGCCGCTGCAGCGCTGTCGCCCGCCTCTGTAATTCTTCTTCCGCCCGCTTGCGCTCGGTAATGTCTTCCAGCATGCCAATAACGTAATGCGGCTGACCGGCAGTGTCCTGAATCGAGGTGGCGGTAAAATGTCCCCACAGCAGTTGTCCGTCCTTGCGGTAGTAGCGTTTCTCGATCTGATAGCGGTCCAGGCGTCCGGCACACACCTCCTGGAACGCCTCGCTGTCGCTCGTCACATCGTCCGGGTGCGTCAATGCGCTCAGCGCCATGTTGAGAGTCTCCCCCTCACTGTAACCGAACATCTCCTGCATGGTCGCATTGGCGCGCAGTATTCTAGCTTCCTGGTCGAGCACAGATATGCCAATCCCAGCATTGTCAAAGATGGCGCGAAACGACTCTTCACTCTCGCGCAGCCGTACCGTGGACGCTTGCAACTCCGCCGTGCGTTCTGCCACGCGTTGCTCGAGCTCGTGATTTAGCCGTTCCAACTGCCGCGTCTTGCGGTACAGCTCGGCAAAGACACTGACTTTAGCCCGTAAGAGTTCTGGAATGACCGGCACCGAAATGTAGTCCACTGCCCCGCGTGCGTAGCCTTTGAGCTGATCGAGGTCGGTCAGGTGTACGGCGGAGATGAAGATGATTGCCGTCTTCTGGTAGCGGGGATGCTGACGGATGATATCCGCCAGTTCAAAACCGTCGATCTCCGGCATGCTCACGTCCATGAGGACGACGGCAATGTCGGTTTTTAGCAGGTGCTCCAGGGCCTCCCGGCCCGAACCGGCCTTGATCAGGTTCTCCCCTAGCTCACTGAGGATGACCTCATAACTGAGCAGCTTGGCCGGCTGGTCATCCACCATGAGGATGTTGACTTTCTCGTGCTCGCTCATTGCATGCCCCTCCCGCTACCGGTGCAGCCACATACGCAGGGCTGACAGCAGTTGCTCCGTGTTCACCGGTTTGGCGAGGTAGTCGGACGCACCGGCTTCCAGGCACTTCTCACGATCGCCTTTCATCGCTTTGGCAGTCAAGGCAATGATCGGCAAGCGCTGGAAGGCGGGGTTCTGCCGGATCACCTGCATCGTCTCGTAGCCGTCCATCTCCGGCATCATGATATCCATGAGCACGATCGCCAGGTCAGGGGTAGAGTCGAGGGTCGCAATCGCCTCGCGGCCCGTGCCGGCGGTTAGCACAGTCATGCCCCGACGCTCCAGCACGCTGCTGAGCGCGAAGATGTTCCGCACGTCGTCGTCCACCACCAGTACCTTTCTGCCAAACAGGGCATCGTCGGAGCGGTGCAGCCGATCGAGCATTTGCTGCTTCTCCAATGGCAGGTCGGCGACCACCCGGTGCAGGAACAAGGCCGTCTCGTCCAGCAGCCGTTCAGGCGACTCAACGCCCTTGACCACCACACTGCGGGCCAGCGTGTGCAGTCGGGCATCTTCGTCCGGCGACAGTTCCTTGCCCGTGAAGACCACTACTGGCACATCGCCCAGTGAGGTATCGTCACGCAGGCGCTCCAAGACTTCGAACCCCGACATATCCGGCAACCGCAGGTCGAGCACGACGCAGTCGAACGACTCCTCGTGCAGCACGGCGAGGGCCCCCTCGCCCGTGTCGACCACATCGATGTCAATGTCGTCGTATCCCAGCAGCTCCCTGATACTCAACTGCTCGGCAGCGTTGTCTTCCACGACCAGGAGCCGCTTGCGGCGTGGCCTGGCATATGCCTTGATGCGGGCCAGGGCTGCCTCCAGACCCTCGGTCGTCGTGGGCTTGGTCACGAAGGCGAAGGCCCCGCGCGCCAGGCCGTGTTGCCGGTCTTCGTCCAGGGTCAACATCTGTATGGGGATATGCCGCGTCGCCGGATCCTGTTTGAGATGGCTGAGCACGGTCCAACCCAGCATATCAGGCAAGAAGACGTCGAGCGATACAGCCGTCGGGCGGTACTCGCGGGCCAGAGCCAGGGCCTCTGCACCACGCATGGCCACAAGCACCTTGAAGCCCAGGTCGCGGGACAGATCACACATGACACGCGCGTAGTGCGGATCGTCTTCAACGATCAGCAGGATGGCATCGTCAGGTTGCAGGTTGTCGCGATCGTCCACGATCTGCTCTACCTGAGGCTCTGGCACACGCACCGAGAGGAAAGAACCCGGCTGGGTGGGCGTCGGTGTGCTCGGGCTGCCGGTCACGGTCACAGCAGACACGGATGGGCCAACGTAGCTCTGCGGCAGGTAGAGGGTAAACGTGCTGCCCGAGCCAGGGGTGCTGCGCAGCTGGATTTCGCCGCCCAGCAGGCTGGCGAGCTCGCGGCTGATGGCCAGCCCCAGTCCAGTCCCGCCGTACTTGCGGCTGGTGCCGGCGTCGGCTTGCTGGAAGGCTTCAAAAATGATGCGCTGTTTTTCAAACGGAATACCAATACCCGTGTCGGAGACCTCAAAGGCCACCACAGAGGCCGCCCCTTTGAGGATCGGGTGGTCGTCGCTCCAACCACCCACAGCTGCGGAGACGCTCAGGCGTACACCGCCCTGCTCGGTAAATTTGAAGGCGTTAGAGAGCAGATTCTTGAGCACCTGCTGCACCCGCTTCGAGTCGGTGACGAGGCTACGGCCGAGGTGCGGATCCATGTGCACATCGAAACTGAGCCGCCGATTCTCCGCCTCGTGTCGGAATGGGCGTGCCACCATGTCGAGGAGGTTGGTAAAGACAATCTCCTCGGCGTCCACCGTGACTGTGCCAGACTCGATCTTGGACAGGTCGAGAATGTCGCTGATCAAGTTCAACAGGTCCGTCCCGGCGCCGTGAATGGTGCGAGCGAATTCAACCTGCTTAGTCGTGAGATTGCCGTCGGGGTTTTCCGTGAGCTGCTGGCCCAGGACCAGAATGCTGTTGAGCGGCGTGCGCAGCTCGTGGGACATGTTGGCCAGGAACTCAGACTTGTACTTGGAAGTCAGGGCCAGTTCGGCAGCCTTCTCTTCCAGGGCACGGCGAGCCTGTTCGATCTCCTGGTTCTTGCGCTCCACCTCAACGTTCTGCTCGGCAAGCTGCTGGGCTTTCTGCGCCAGCTGTTCATTGGTCTGCTGCAGCTCAGTCTGCTGTGTCTGCAGCTCAGCAGCGAGCTGTTGCGACTGCTTGAGCAACCCCTCAGTCTGCATGGTAGCCTCGATGCTGTTGAGCACGATGCCGATACTGGCCGTCAATTGTTCGAGAAACGCCAGGTGCGAGGCCGTGAAGGCGCTCAGCGAGGCCAGTTCGATCACCGCCTTGACCTGATCCTCGAAGAGCACCGGCAGCACGATAATGTCCCGCGGCACGGCCTGGAACAGCCCCGAACGGATTGGTACCGCGTGTGCTGGCAGGTCAGTGACCAACATGCTCCGCTTTTCCGCCGCACACTGGCCGATCAGTCCTTCACCAACCTGTATATGCTGGCGATGTCCGTCGCTCCCGTCGTCAGCGAAGGCTGACAGCAGTGTCATGCCTGATGCCTCCTCGCCCTCCATCTGGTAGATGACTCCCTGCTGAGCATTCACCAGAGGTGCCAGTTCCGAGAGCAGCCGCCTCCCGACGGTGGCCAGGTCGCGCTGGCCCTGCAACATGCTCGTGAAGCGGGCGAGGTTCGTCTTGAGCCAATCTTGTTCAGTATTGCGGTCTGTAGTGAGCCGCAGGTTGTCGATCATTGTATTGATGTTGTCTTTTAGCTCAGCGACCTCACCACTGGCCTCCACCTGGATGGAGCGGGTCAGGTCGCCCTTAGTAACCGCGGTGGCCACCTCGGCGATGGCGCGCACCTGGTTGGTCAGGTTATCAGCCAGTAGGTTGACATTGCCTGTGAGGTCTTTCCATGTACCGGCAGCGCCTGGGACGTTGGCCTGTCCACCGAGACGGCCTTCCACGCCCACCTCGCGGGCCACGGTGGTGACCTGATCGGCGAAGGTGGCCAGCGTATCGGTCATGTTGTTGATCGTTTCGGCCAGGGCTGCGACCTCGCCCTTGGCGTTTACCGTCAGCTTCTGTGAGAGGTCGCCGTTGGCGACAGCGGTCACGACTTTGACAATACCACGCACCTGCTCAGTGAGGTTGGCAGCCATGACGTTGACGTTGTCAGTGAGGTCCTTCCAGGTGCCGGCCACGCCCGGCACCTGCGCCTGCCCGCCCAGCTTGCCTTCGGTGCCCACCTCGCGCGCTACGCGGGTGACTTCAGCGGCGAAGGCGTTGAGCTGGTCCACCATGGTATTGATGGTGTTTTTCAGTTCGAGGATTTCGCCCTTGACGTCCACCGTGATCTTGCGCGACAGGTCGCCGCGCGCCACAGCCGTGGTCACTTCGGCGATGTTACGCACCTGCGTAGTGAGGTTAGCAGCGAGGAGGTTGACGTTGTCGGTGAGGTCTTTCCACGTACCACCCACACCCGGCACGACCGCCTGCCCACCCAGGCGCCCGTCCGTGCCCACCTCGCGCGCCACGCGGGTGACTTCAGCCGCGAAGGAGCGCAGCTGCTCGACCATCGTGTTCAGCGTCTCCTTGAGGAGGAGAATCTCACCGCGCACGTCCACCGTAATCTTCTTGGAGAGGTCGCCACTGGCAATGGCCGTGGCCACCTCCGCGATGTTGCGCACCTGGCCGGTTAGGTTACTGGCCATAGAGTTGACGTTGTCGGTGAGGTCTTTCCAGGTGCCGGCTACGCCCGGTACATTGGCCTGGCCGCCGAGCTTGCCTTCGGTGCCGACTTCACGCGCCACGCGCGTCACTTCTGAGGCGAAGGCGTTGAGTTGGTCCACCATGGTATTGATGGTGTTTTTCAGTTCGAGGATTTCGCCCTTCACGTCCACCGTGATCTTGCGCGATAAGTCGCCACGCGCCACGGCCGTGGTCACTTCGGCGATGTTACGCACCTGTGCCGTCAGGTTCCCTGCCATGGAGTTGACGTTGTCGGTGAGGTCTTTCCAGGTGCCAGCCACGCCCGGCACGTTGGCCTGCCCACCCAGCCGTCCTTCGGTGCCGACTTCGCGCGCTACACGCGTTACCTCACCGGCGAAGCGGTTGAGCTGGTCCACCATGGTGTTGAACGTTTCCTTCAACTGCAGAATCTCGCCGCGCACATCGACGGTGACCTTGCGGGAGAGGTCACCGTTGGCGATGGCCGTGGCCACCTCCGCGATGTTGCGCACCTGCCCAGTCAGGTTACTGGCCATGAAGTTGACGTTGTCGGTGAGGTCTTTCCAGGTACCGCCCACACCGGGCACCTGCGCCTGGCCACCGAGCTTGCCTTCGGTGCCGACTTCACGCGCTACGCGCGTCACCTCGCCGGCGAAGGCGTTGAGCTGGTCCACCATAATGTTGAGGGTGTTTTTCAGTTCAAGGATTTCGCCCTTGACGTCCACCGTGATCTTGCGCGATAAGTCGCCACGCGCCACCGCGGTGGCGACCTCGGCGATGTTGCGCACCTGGCCGGTCAGGTTACTGGCCATGGAGTTGACGTTATCGGTGAGGTCTTTCCAGGTACCGGCCACACCCGGCACGACCGCCTGGCCGCCGAGTTTGCCGTCGGTGCCCACCTCACGCGCCACGCGCGTCACTTCCGAGGCGAACGAGTTGAGCTGGTCCACCATGGTATTGATGGCGTCCTTGATCTGCAGGATTTCGCCGCTGACGTCGACGGTGATCTTCTGGCTTAAGTCCCCCTTGGCAATAGCCGTGGCCACCTTGGACACATCGCGGAGCTGCGTCGTGAGGTTGCCGGCGAGCAGGTTGACATTATCGGTGAGGTCTTTCCAGGTACCGGCCACGCCCGGCACGTTGGCCTGGCCACCGAGCTTACCGTCGGTGCCGACTTCGCGTGCCACGCGCGTCACTTCCGCGGCGAACGAGTTGAGCTGATCCACCATCGTGTTGATGGTCTCTTTGAGCAGGAGGATTTCACCGCTCACGTTCACAGTGATTTTCTTGGAAAGGTCGCCGCTAGCGATAGCCGTGGACACCTCGGCGATGTTACGTACCTGCGCCGTCAGGTTCCCGGCCATGAAGTTAACGTTGTCGGTGAGATCCTTCCAGGTGCCAGCCACGCCTGGCACGACCGCCTGGCCGCCGAGTTTGCCGTCGGTGCCGACTTCGCGCGCCACACGGGTCACTTCTGAGGCGAACGACCGCAACTGGTCCACCATGGTGTTGATAGTGTCTTTCAGTTCGAGGATTT
>Ga0081455_10001010_pt1 | contig 35609 bp, 30 predicted proteins | sample TabmetS3T2R1_FD_70207 | JGI IMG/M metagenome (GOLD analysis project Ga0081455, IMG submission 70207) | Tabebuia heterophylla rhizosphere microbial communities from the University of Puerto Rico - S3T2R1 | ecosystem: Host-associated > Plants > Roots > Rhizosphere ...
TGGCGAGCTGCTCAAGTGCTCGTTCTGCGGCAAGTCCCAGAAGCAGGTGAAGAAGCTGATCGCCGGCCCGGGCGTCTACATCTGCGACGAGTGCATCGACCTGTGCAACGAGATCATCGAGGAAGAGCTGGCCGAGCCGAGCGAGTTGCGGTTCGACGAGCTGCCCAAGCCCGTCGAGATCTACGACTTCCTCAACGACTACATCATCGGTCAGGACCACGCGAAGAAGATCCTCTCGGTCGCCGTCTACAACCACTACAAGCGGGTCCAGTACGGCGGCACGCCGTCGGGTGACGTCGAGCTGGCAAAGTCGAACATCCTGCTCATCGGGCCAACGGGCTGTGGCAAGACCCTCCTGGCACAGACCCTGGCCCGCATGCTCAACGTGCCCTTCGCCATCGCCGACGCCACCGCCCTCACCGAGGCGGGATACGTGGGCGAGGACGTCGAGAACATCCTGCTGAAGCTCATCCAGGCCGCCGACTACGACGTCAAGAAGGCCGAGACCGGCATCATCTACATCGACGAGATCGACAAGATCGCCCGCAAGAGCGAGAACCCGTCGATCACCCGGGACGTGTCGGGCGAGGGCGTGCAGCAGGCGCTCCTCAAGATCCTCGAGGGCACCACCGCCTCGGTGCCGCCGCAGGGGGGCCGCAAGCACCCCCACCAGGAGTTCATCCAGATCGACACCACGAACATCCTGTTCATCTGTGGCGGGGCGTTCGCCGGGCTCGAGAAGATCATCGAGAGCCGAATCGGCCGCAACGGCGTGGGCTTCACCGCCGACGTCAGCCGCTACGACGACAAGGACCTCGGCGTGTTGCTCGAGCAGGTGCAGCCCGAGGACCTCCTCAAGTTCGGCCTGATCCCCGAGTTCGTCGGCCGCCTGCCGGTCATCGGCGCGGTGTCGAGCCTTGACCAGGAGGCGCTCGTGCGCATCCTGGGCGAGCCGAAGAACGCCCTCATCAAGCAGTACCGCAAGATCTTCGAGTTCGAGGACGTCGAGTTGGAGTTCGCCGACGACGCCCTCGAGGCGATCGCCGAACAGGCGCTGTTGCGGGGGACCGGCGCCCGTGGCCTGCGGGCCATCCTCGAAGAGGTGCTCCTCAACCTCATGTACGAGCTGCCCAGCCGCAGCGACGTGGGCAAGTGCGTGATCGACCGCGCCGTCGTGCTGGAGCGGGTCAACCCCACCCTCGTGCCGCGGGCCGAGGCGCCCAGGCAGCGGCCGCGTCGCGCCGCGTCCTGACGGCGTCGGCTTGGATTTCGACGAGGCCCAGGCCTACCTCGACGACCACATCAACCTCGAGAAGACCGCATCCGTATCGGCGGGCCACGTCGAGGGCCTGTCGCTCGATCGGATGCGGCGGGTGGTCGAGGTTCTGGGCGACCCCCAGGACGACTACCCCGTCATCCACATCACCGGCACCAACGGCAAGGGCTCGACCGCCCGCATGATCTCCGCGCTGCTCGCCGCCCACCAGCTCTCCGTCGGCAGCTACACGAGCCCCCACCTCGAGCACGTCACCGAGCGGATCGCCCGCAACGGCGAGCCGATCGAGCCCGAGGAGTTCGCGAGCGTCGTCGGCGAGCTCGAGTCGTTGGAGCATCAGAAGTTCTTCGAGGAGCGGCCGTCGTACTTCGAGCTGCTCACGGCCGCGGGCTTCGCCTGGTTCAGCCAGGTGGCGGTGGACGTGGCGGCCGTCGAGGTGGGCCTGCTCGGCCGCTGGGATGCCACCAACGTGGCCGACGGCCAGGTGGCCGTCGTCACCAACATCGGTAAGGACCACACCAACGGTCGTGGCGACTGGCGGCGCCGGGTCGCCGAGGAGAAGGCCGGCATCGTGAAACCCGGAAGCCACCTCGTGCTCGGGGAGCCCGACCCGGCGTTGCGCCCGCTGTTCGAGGCCGAAGGGCCGGCCGACGTCTGGGTCCGGGACCGGGACTTCGGGCTCATCGCCGACCGGCTGGCGCTGGGCGGCCACGTCGTCGACGTGCGGACGCCCAACGGCGTGCTCGAGGAGCTGTTCCTGCCGGTCCATGGCGCCCACCAGGCCGACAACGCCGCGGTCGCCGTCGCGGCGGTAGAGGCGTTCTTCGGACGGCCGCTGGCGCCCGAGGTGGCCGCCGAGGCGTTCGAGGGGCTGCGCCTGCCCGGGCGGTTCGAGGTGGTCCACCGGGCGCCGCTGCTGGTGCTCGACGGCGCGCACAATCCCGACGGCGCCCGGGCCGCGGCGGCGACCCTGGCCGACGAGTTCGACGTGGCGGGGACGCGCCGCTGGGTGCTGGGGCTGCTCGGCGGCCGCGACCTCGACGAGATGATCGATGCGTTCGGGGTGCGCGCGGGCGACGAGGTGATCACCTGCACGCCGCCGTCGCCGCGGGGCGTCCCGGCCCGGGAGCTGGCGGACGTGGTGGCGGCGCACGGCGTCCGGGTCGAGGCGGTGCCCGACGTCGGGGAGGCGCTCGACCGGGCCTGGGACGCGGCGACGGCCGGTGCGGCGGGCAACGGCGGCGAGACCGGACTGGTGATGGTCACCGGGTCCCTGTACACGGTGGGCCAAGCCCGGACGGAGTGCCGTCGCCTGGGCCTGCTGTCCTGACCGCCGGCGACACGTGGGTTTCACGCGCGGCCGGTTGCCACCTACCCTCCGGCCGGTGAAGAACCGCACCTTCGTGATGTGCAAGCCCGACGCCGTCGAGCGCGGCCTGGTGGGCGAGGTCGTCGGCCGTCTCGAGCGCAAGGGCCTCGGCCTCGTCGCCGCCGAGCTGCGCCACATCGACGAGGCGTTCGCCGAGCGCCACTACGCCGAGCACGAGGGCAAGTCCTTCTATGGTGACCTGGTCGGGTTCATCACGCGTTCGCCCGTGTTCGCCATGGTCGTCGAGGGTCCCGACGAGAACACGTACCTGCTGGTGCGCAAGGTGGTCGGCGCCACCAAGGTCGAGGACGCCGAGCCGGGGACCATCCGGGGCGACTACGCGACCACCACGACCGAGAACCTGGTGCATGCCAGCGACGGGCACGAGTCCGCAGCGCGAGAGATCGCGCTCTGGTTCCCCGGCCTGACCTAGCGCAACCCTCGCGGAACTCCGCTCGGCCCCGAGCGCCCACGAGCGCAATCCCCAGCCCGCACCCCGAAAAGCGCGACGCGATCGCAACAGAGGGTCGCTCGCCGGCGGATTGGGGTTCGTTAACCTACGTCGAGCTTCCGTGTGCGAGCCGCAGGGTGGCGGAGGATCGCGAGCCATGCCCGACAACTTCTTCTCTTCGCTGACGGGCCGAGACATGGCGGTCGACCTCGGCACCGCCAACACGGTGATCTACGTGCGCGGCAAGGGGATCGTCCTCAACGAGCCGTCGGTCATCGCCGTCAATGTGCGGGACGGCCGTCCGGTGGCGGTCGGCATCGAGGCCAAGCGCATGGTCGGCCGCACCCCGAGCCACATCGAGGCCATCCGGCCGCTGAAGGACGGCGTCATCGCGGACTTCGAGATCTGCGAGAAGATGCTCAGCTACTTCATCCGCAAGGCGCACAACCGGCGCTGGGGCAAACCCCGCATGGTGATCTGCGTGCCGTCCGGCATCACCGGTGTCGAGCAGCGGGCGGTCCAGGAGGCGGCCGAGTACGCGGGCGCCCGCAAGCCCGCCTACATCATCGAGGAGCCGATGGCCGCCGCCATCGGCGCCGGGCTGCCGGTCCAGGAGCCGACCGGCAACATGATCGTCGACATCGGCGGTGGCACCAGCGAGGTGGCGGTCATCTCCCTCGGCGGCATCGTCACCAGCCAGTCGATCCGGGTGGCGGGCGACGAGGTCGACCAGGCGATCGTCAACTTCGTGAAGAAGGAGTACGGCCTGGCCATCGGCCAACGGACCGCCGAGGAGGTGAAGATCGCCCTGGGCTCCGCGTGGCCACTGCTCGAGGAGCTGCAGGCCGAAATCCGCGGCCGCGACCTCATGACGGGCCTGCCCAAGACGATCATCACCACCACCGACGAGGTCCGCGAAGCCATCGAGGAGCCGGTGTCGGCCATCATCGATGCCGTGAAGGTGACGCTCGACAAGACGCCCCCCGAGCTGGCCGCCGACATCATGGACAAGGGCGTCTGCCTCGCCGGTGGGGGTGCCCTGCTCAACGGGCTCGACGCCCGTCTGCACCACGAGACCGGCATGCCCATCGTCATCGCCCCCAACCCGCTCCACGCAGTGGCCGTCGGTTCCGGCCAGTCGCTGGAGGAGTTCGACGCGCTCAAGAGCGTCCTGTTCTCGTCCACCGCCTACTGACACGTCTCCATGGCGATTTCTCCCCCCACTGGATCGCGCACCCGGTTCGCCGTCCTCGTCCTGGCGTCGGTCACCCTGCTGACCATCGGCCTGCGGGACGCACCCGTCGTCCGCGAAGTGCGTGAGGGAGCGTCGGTGGTGATCGGTCCCATCGAGGGAGCGGTCGACACGGTCACCTCGCCCGTGCGCAACGCCTGGCACGGCATGACCGACTACGAGGACCTCCAGCGCGCGAACGAGGACCTGAGGGTCCAGCTCGCGGAGGCCGACGCCCAAGGCGTGCGGACCTCTGACGCAGAGCGGCAGCTCGCGGAGCTGTCGGCGTCTCTCGACCTGCCCTGGGCCGGCAACGTCGAGACGACCACCGCGCGGGTCGTGTCCGGGCCCCGCTCCAACTTCAGCCACGCCATCGAGATCGACAAGGGCAAGGACGACGGGATCGCCGTCGGCATGCCGGTCGTCACCGGCGCCGGTCTGGTCGGCCGTGTGAGCCAGGCGACAGGGGGCAACTCGACGGTCGAGCTCCTGACCGACCCCGACTTCCGGGTCGGCGTGCGCCTCTCCACCACCGGCGACCTGGGGACGGCGCATGGGCGGGGCCGCGGCGATCCGCTGTCGGTCGACTCGGCGATCAGCCCCACCGCCAAGGTGCCGAAGGGGACCGGCGTCGTGACCAGCGGGGTGGACCGCAGCGCCTACCCGCCGGGGATCCCGGTCGGCACGGTGGCGTCGTCGCGGCAGGGATCGGGGGGCCTGGCGCTCGATCTCGACATCGATCCCGTCGTCGACGTCGATCAGCTGTCGTACGTGACCGTCATGCTCTGGACGGACGAGGGCTGACCGTGCCGGGCGCCCGCCGCCTGACACCGCTGCGGGGCGCTCTCGTGCTACTCGTGGCGCTCGTGGCGCAGATCGCGATCGTCGCCGACTTGCGGGTCGTCGGGGCGGTCGGCGACCTGATGCTGGTGGTGACGGTGGCAGCGGCGCTCACCGGCGGGCCCGACCGGGGTGCCACCTACGGCTTCTTCGCGGGCCTGATCTTCGACATGGTGCTCGACAGCCCCTTCGGGCTCTCGGCGCTCACGTATGCCGTTGTCGGCTACGCCGTGGGGCTCGTCTGCGTTGTGCTGTTCCGGCCCACCGGCTGGTGGCCGCTTGCCGCCGCCGCCGTTGCGGCGCTGGTGGCGACGGTCTTCTACACCGGGATCGGCCACCTCATCGGCACTCCCTATCCCTGGGGAGACGTGCCGGCCATCACCGTCGCCGTCGCAGTCTGGAACGCGGCGTTGGTGCTGCCGGCGATGGCGGTGATGCGGTGGGTGCACGGGCCCGCTGAGCCGGACCGGTTCGAGGTGGTCCTCCGATGAGCCTGCCGGGAGGCAACGGCGCCGTCTCCAACGGCCGGGGTGGCGGCAACAAGGTGCCGAGCCTGCGGCTGTCGATGATGGCCGTCGTGGCGATGGCCCTGTTCACGTCGCTGTTCGCCCGCCTGTACGACCTCCAGGTCGTCGGATCGTCCGACTATCAGCTGCAGGCCGAGGCGAACCGGGTGCGGACCATCCAGGTCGAGGCCCCCCGGGGGCGGATCCTCGACCGCAACGGCAAGGTTGTTGTCGACAACCGCGTGGCGGTCGTGGTGGGGATCGACAGGAACGCCTTCGGTGAGCTCTCCCGTTCGAACCGGACCGCGCTGCTCCAACGGCTCACCTTCGAGCTGACCGCCGCGGGCCACCCCATCACCCCCCAGGAGATCACCCGGCGGCTCGGCGACAAGCGCTTCAGCCGCTACGCCGCCGTGCCCCTGGCCACCGACGTGCCGGAGGAGCTCAAGATCTACCTCGACGAGCACGAGGCGGAGTTCCCGTCGTTGGTGGTCGAGCGGACCGCCGTCCGGCACTACCCCTACGGCACCCTCGCGGCCCAGACCCTCGGGTACGTCGGCCAGATCGACGACGCCGAGCTGACGTACGTGCAGGCCGCCGGCGACACCGCGAAGCCGTACACGCTCAACGACCACATCGGAAAGGCCGGCGTCGAGCGCACCTACGAGGCGTACCTGCGGGGAACACCCGGCATCCGGCGCATCGAGGTCGACGCCCAGGGCGAGCCGGTGCGGGTCATCAGCGAGCGGGAGCCCCGGCCCGGCGACGACCTGGTGCTCTCCATCAACATCGACGTGCAGGCGCTGGCCGAGCAGGCCCTGCAGCAAGGACTTGCGGACGCGCGCGCCCGCCCGCCGCGGAACGACAACCCGCCCAACAACGCCACCACCGGAGCCACCGTCGTCGAGGATCCCAACAACGGCCAGCTGATCGCCCTGGCGTCCTACCCGACCTATGACCCGACGGCGTTCGTCGACGGCATCGACGCCAGCGAGTGGAAGTTCCTCAACGACCCCGTCAACGGCGAGCCGTTGAACAACTGGGCGATCCAGGGTCAGTGGGCCGCGGGGTCCACCTACAAGCTGTTCATGGGCTACGCCGCGCTGCACTCCGGGCTCATGGCGCCCGACACCGTGTTCCACGACAGCGGCGGCTACCAGATCCCCGGTTGCACCGGCCTCAAGTGCTTCCGCAGCAACGCCGGCGGGGCGGCGTACGGATCGGTCAACATCAGCGACGCCCTCACGGTGTCATCCGACGCCTTCTTCTACAACGTGGGCGCCCAGTTCTGGCTGCAGCGCCCGCGCTTCGGCGACGAGGGCCTGCAAGGCCTGCTGGCGCAGTGGGGGATCGGGGATGAGACGGGGGTGGCGCTGACCGGCGAGCGGCCGGGGCGCGTCCCCGGCCCCAAGTGGCGGCGCGAGTTCTGTGAGGCCACCAACTGCAAGGACCCCGTCTGGCGCACGGGCGACAGCGTCAACGTGGGCGTCGGGCAGGGCTACGTGCTGGTGACGCCGCTCCAGCTCGCCAACGGCTACGCGACGTTCGCCAACGGCGGCACCCGCTACGTCCCGCAGATCGCATTGCGTGCCCAGGCGTATCAGACCGGCAAGGTGACCCAGAAGTTCCAGCCCCAGGCCGCCGCCCAGGTGCCGATGACCCCCGCCGAGCGGCAGGCCCTGCTCAGCGGCCTGGTGGGCGTGCCGGTGCGGGGAACGGCCGCCCGGGCGTTCGCGGGCTTCCCGCTCGACGCCTACCCGATCGCCGGAAAGACCGGCACCGCCCAGGTCGACAACAAGGCGGACACCGCCCTGTTCTCCGCCTTCGGGCCGGCGTATGCACCGCGGTTCCAGGTCACCGCCGTGCTCGAGGAATCGGGCTTCGGCGCCACGTCGGCCGCTCCCGTGGTGCGGCGCATCTTCGAGGTGCTCGCGGGGCTCGCGCCCATGCCGGTCGCCACGCACAACGGGCTGCCGGTCGACCTCAAGGGCGGCGGCCTCACCGGCGGCGGCCAGGGGGCGTACGACTGATGGCGGTCGCGCGGATGGCCGGAGGAGCACTGATGAGCGGGCCCGGAGGCCCCACGACCGGCGGGATCGGCATTCACTGATGGCGCGCGGGACCCTCGACCTCGGACGCATCCCGACCCGCGAGCGCTTCATGGGCGGCCCCGGCTGGGGTCGCGGCCGGCGCCGCGAGGACAGCCTGTTCCATCCCCGGGCGCCGGCGGCCTGGAAGCACGTCGACCTCGTGTTGCTGGGCTGCGCCGCGGCCATCTCCGCGCTCGGCGCGCTGATGATCCTGTCGTCGACCCGGGGAACCGATCCCGACGCCTACGACGTGTCCTTCCTGCGCCGGCAGGTGCTGTTCATCGGCATCGGCGTCGTCGGCATGGTGCTGGTCACGCTCGTGGACTACCGGCGCCTGCGGGACTACGCCTGGCTCCCGTACCTCGCCATGGTGCTGGCCCTCGGCCTGGTGTTGTCGCCACTGGGGACCGAGCGGCGCGGCACCCAGGCGTGGTTCCAGCTCGGGCCGTTTCAGCTCCAGCCCGCCGAGCTCGCCAAGGTGGGGACGATCTTCGCGATGGCGGCGCTGTTGGCCCGCTTCGAGCCGCCGCTGTCGGCCCGTCGGTTGTTGCTCGGCCTGGCACTGTGCGCCGTGCCCGTGGCGCTGATCCTCGCCCAGCCCGACCTCGGGACGGCGCTGGTGTTCGTCGCCATCATCACCGGCATGGTCTTCGTGGGCGGCGCCCGGGTGCGGCACATCGTCCTGCTGACCGCGTTCGGCGTGGTTGCCATCGTCGGGGTCCTCAACTCCGACCTGTTGGAGGACTACCAGCGCGACCGGCTCACAGAGTTCCTCGACCAGGACCAGGGGCTGGAGGCCGAGACCTACAACCTGGACCAGTCGAAGGCCGCCATCGCCTCCGGCGCCGCCTCGGGCAAGGGCCTGTTCGAGGGGACACAGACGCGCCTCGGCTTCGTGCCCGAGCAGCACACCGACTTCATCTTCACCGCGCTGGGCGAGGAACTGGGCTTCGCCGGATCGGCCACCCTCCTGGCGCTGTTCGCGCTGATGTGCGTGCGCATCCTGCGCACCGCCCAGATCGCCCACGACCGCCTGGGGACGCTCATATGCGGCGGCGTCCTGTCGCTGCTGGTCTTCCAGGTGTTCCAGAACGTCGGCATGACCATGGGCATCATGCCGATCACGGGCATCACCCTGCCGTTCATGAGCTACGGCGGCTCGTCGGTGGTGGCGTCCTGGTTGGCTGTGGGCCTCGTGCTCAACGTCCACATGCGCCGCTTCGGCTGACCTTCGGCGTCGGCGGGGACCCCTCGGCGGTCCGCCGACCCCAGTGATAGGTTTGCCGAACATATGGAAGCGGCCTTGCTGATCATGCTCCGTGAGGGCTTCGAAGCGGCCCTCGTGGTGGCGATCGTCTTCGCTTACCTGCGCCGCATCGGGCGCCTCGACCTGGCGCGATCGGTCTGGGAGGGCGTGGCGCTGGCCACCGCCGGGGCGTTTGCCGTCGGCATCGTCGTCCGCCTCACCGTCGGGTCGCTGGAGGGCGACGCCCGGCTCCGGGCCTTCGCCGCCATCTCCGCTGTGGCGGCGGTGGTGCTCACGTGGATGGTCTTCTGGATGCGGCGTCAGAGCCGGCTCATCAAGGGCGACCTCGAGCACCGGGTCGACTCCGCGATCCGGTCGGACAACACCCGCCGCGCCATCGTCGCCGTGGCGCTGGTGGCTGTGCTGCGCGAGGGCATCGAGGCGGCACTGTTCCTCATCGCCGCCGGCACCGAGGAGTCGGGCGGAGCCGTCATCGTCGGCGCGCTCGTCGGGCTGGCGCTCGCGTCGCTGCTCGCCTACGTCGTCTACTGGGGCGGCCGGTCGATGCCGATGAAGGCGTTCTTCACGGTCACCGGTCTCGTGCTCATCGTCTTCGCCGCCGGGCTGGTGGCGAAGACCGTGCTCTTCCTCCAGACCGCGGGCGACCTGGGCTCGCTCAACCTCAACGGCGTCTACGACCTCACGGCATACCGCTGGCTCACCCAGCAGACCGAGGAAGGCAAGTTCCTGGCCGCCATGTTCGGCTGGGATCCCCGTCCGTCCATCGAGCAGTTGGTGGCGTGGATGGCGTTCGCGGTGCCCGTGACGTGGCTGTTCCTGCGTCGCAGCCCGGTCGGGCGGCCGTCACCCGCCGAGGCCGTGAAGGCCCCGGCCGCCGTGAACGCCCCCTGACTGCCGCCCCACGGTCGGCAATCGACAAGACTGGTCCGGTGCTGGGCACCGCCCCCGACCCTCCCCAACCGGCGGCAGATCCACCGGCGCCCTGGCGCCGCCGGTGGGTCCGGCTGCCGACGGCCGCGGGGGTGGTCCTGGCGCTGGTGTGCCTGGGATTCGTGGCCGCCACCATGGCGTCGCAGTGGGCGGAGGTGCGGGATCGTATCGCCGGCGCCAACCCCGGCTGGCTGGTGCTGGCGGTGCTGTCCGCCGCAGGGGCGATGACGTGGATCGCCTGGTGCTGGGAGGATTCGCTCGGGCTGCTCGGGCACCGCCCCGGCCGGCGGCGGGTCATCGCCTGGTACTACTCCGGCGAGATCGGCAAGTACGTGCCGGGCGGGGTCTGGCCGGTCGTCGGGAGGGGCGAGCTGGCCCGCCGGGGCGGCGTGCCGGCCAGCCGGGCGTACCCCAGCGTCGCACTGTCCCTCGCCACCCTCTATCTGGCCGGGCTCACCGTCGCCGCCGTGCTGGTGCCGCTCGACCTCGCCCAGCAGGCGGAGTCGCCGGCGGCGCTGGCGTTGCTGCTGTTCCTGCCGCTCGGCCTGGCGGCGCTGCATCCCGCCGTCCTCGGTCGGGCGCGCCGCCTCGTGGTCCGGCTCACCGGCCGGGGCGGCGACGTGCCCCTACCGGAGTGGCGGGCCACCGCCACCGTGGTCCTCCGCTACGTTCCGGGGTGGTTGTTCATCTGGGCCGCGACGTGGTTCGTGGCGCGGGCGCTGGTCCCGGATCCGCCGATCCTGCGCATCGGCATCGCCACCACGCTGTCATGGGCGGCCGGGTTCGCCGCCGTTCCCGTGCCCGCGGGGGCGGGGATCCGAGAGGCCGTGTTCGTCGCGTCGGCCGGGATGGCCGGCGGCGTCGCCGCCACCGTGGCGGTCGCCTCCCGGCTCGCGTTCGTGCTGGTGGACGCGGCCGGCCTGGTGCTCACCGCCCGCTGGCACCGCGCCTCGCCACGTTCCGAAGTCGATTGACCGCTTCGAGCGCGGTTCGGCCACGAAGGGGTGTCCCGCTACCCTTGGACAAACATGAATGACGTCTGGACGCAGCTCGAGCCGCATCTCGCCGATGTGGAGAAGCCGGCCCGCTACATCGGGCTGGAGCTCGGTGCGCAGCGTCCGGCGCACGGCCCGGGCACCGTGTCCTGGCTCCTCACCTACCCGGACACCTACGAGATCGGGCTGCCCAACCAGGGGCTGCAGATCCTGTACGAGATCCTGAACGAGCGCGACGACGCCGTGGCCGAGCGGGCGTACGCGCCGTGGGGTGACCTCGAGGCGGTGATGCGGCGCGAGCGGATCCCCCTGTTCTCGGTGGACACGCACCGTGCGGCCGGCGACTTCGACGTGCTGGCGTTCAACCTGTCGGCGGAGCTCACCTACACCAACCTGCTCAACTGCGTCGATCTGGCCGGGGTCCCCGTGCGGGCCGCCGAGCGGCGCCCCGAGCACCCGTTGGTCGCAGCCGGTGGCCACTGCACCTACAACCCCGAGCCGCTGGCCGACTTCCTCGACTTCGTGGTGGTCGGGGACGGTGAGGAGGTCGTCTCCGAGGTCTCCGCGGTCCTGGCGGCCTGGAAGGCGTCGGGCCGCACCGCCGGCAGTCGCGCCGCGGTCCTCCGCGAGCTGACCCACCTCGACGGCGTCTACGTCCCGTCGATGTACGAGGTCGACTACGACGGGCCGGCCATCCGCGCCATCCGGCCGCGCCATCCCGACGTGCCCGAGCGTGTCGAGAAGCGCACCGTCGCCGACCTCGCGGCGTGGCCGTACCCGCGCCGGCAGCTCGTGCCGCTCACCGAGGTGGTGCACGACCGGCTCAACGTCGAGGTGTTCCGGGGCTGCACGCGTGGCTGCCGCTTCTGCCAGGCGGGCATGATCACCCGCCCGGTGCGGGAGCGGCCCGCCGACCAGGTGCGCACGATGGTGTCCGAGGGCCTGCGCCGCACCGGCTACGACGAGGTCGCGCTGACCAGCCTGTCCACGGCGGACTTCTCGGGCATCGAGTCGGTGGTGCAGGGCATCGTCGACGACCCGTCGACGTGTGGCCAGGTGTCCGTCAGCCTCCCCAGCCTGCGGGTCGACGCGTTCACGGTCGGCATCGCCGCGCAGATCCAGAAGGCCCGGCGGACCGGCCTGACGTTCGCGCCCGAGGCCGGAACCTGGCGGATGCGCCAGATCATCAACAAGCTCATCCGCGAGGAGGACCTGTACGGCGCGGTGACCAGCGCCTTCAGCCAGGGTTGGCGCCGGGTGAAGCTCTACTTCCTGACCGGGCTGCCCTCGGAGACCGACGACGACACCCTGGGCATCCACGAGCTGGCCCGGAACTGCGTGGAGATCGGTCGCACCCACACCAAGGGCGCCTCGGTCAAGGCGTCCGTGGGTGGCTTCGTGCCCAAGCCGTTCACGCCCTTCCAGTGGTTCGGCCAGAACACCGTCGACGAGCTGTCCCGCAAGATCGGGCTGTTGCGCGACGCCACGAGGCGGAGCAAGGGGCTGCAGCTCACCTGGCACGACCCCAAGGCCACGCTGGTGGAGGGACTCGCCTCGCGCGGCGACCGGCGGCTGGGGCCGGTGATCGAGCAGGTGTGGCGGCGGGGCGGGACCTTCCAGGAGTGGAGCGAGCACTTCCGCCTCGACCTGTGGCTGGAGGCGATGGCCGACCACGGCCTCGACCTCGAGTGGTACGTCTACCGGCACCGCACCGAGGCCGAGGTGCTGCCGTGGGACCACATCTCGGCCGGGCTGCACAAGGATTTCCTGTGGCAGGACTGGCAGGACGCGCTGGCCGAGGTCGGACTGCCCGACTGCCGCTGGACCCCCTGCTACGACTGCGGCGCCTGCACGGGCTACGGCATCGAGCACGTGGTGGCGTCCGCGGTCGCACCCGCCGGCGGCAGCCAGGGGACCGGGCAGGACCTGTCGACCGGGCACCTCTCGGACACCTCCGTCCCGGTCGAGCTCCGCTTCCTCCGCAAGCCCGTGGGGGCATCCCGGTGACGCTGCGCAGCCGCCAGGCGGAGCAGCCGGAGTGGCGTGAGCCGCGTGCCTTCGAGGCGGCGCCTGCGGAGCAGGCGCAAGGGACAGGGCGCAGCCGCCAGGCGGAGCAGCCGGAGTGGCGTGAGCCGCGTGCCTTCGAGGCAAGGCCTGCGCAGCAGGCCCAGAGATGCAGGGTGCGGTTCTCGAAGCTGGGAAAGATCAGGTTCACGAGCCATCGCGACGTGGCTCGCATCTGGGAGCGCGCGCTGCGCCGGGCCGAGCTCCCCATCGCGTACACCGAGGGCTATTCCCCCCGACCGAAGCTGAGCTTCGGGCTGGCCCTGTCCACGGGGTACGAGTCGCACGGCGAATACCTCGACATAGCCCTGCGTGACGCATCGGGCGACGTCGAGCTCGACGAGTTGCCCCGACGGCTCGCTCCGGCGTTGCCCGAGGGGATCGAGGTGCAGGCGATCGTGGCCCTGCCGGCGGGGGCCGAATCCCTCCAGCAGGCCGTGACCAGCTGCACCTGGCACATCGACGTGGGAGCGGCCCTGCCGGCCGCCGTCGCGCACGCGACCGCGGCTGCCCTGGCCGCTCCCGAGTTGGTCGTGACCCGGCAGCGGAAGGGGCGCAGCGTCACCGACGACGTGCGCCCCGCCATCCTCAACGCCGAGGTGTTCGGCGGGACGACGATCGAGGCCGACCTGGCCACGCAGCCCCGAGGGCTGCGTCCGGCCGAGTTCATCGCCACGGTCGATCCCACCTGGCACGCCGCCCGGGTCACTCGCATCAGTCAATGGACGCAGGTCGGCGGCGCCCGGCGCGAGGTCCTCGACCTCCCGCGGGCAGCGACGCCGCCTCCGCACGCCGAGGTGCGTGCGTCATGAGAAGGGACCTATCCCATGTCCGAGAGAACTGTGCCCGGCGGCACGGGGGCGCCAGAACCGGCACCTGAGGCGCCGAAGACGCCCGCCGCGGCCGCCGACGCCGCGGGCTCCACCGCCTCGCCGGTGCCGACGCCGTCGGCGGCCGCGCCGGCAAGCGGATCGGGCGACGGCAACGGCGCCGGTCAGGGCACCGCGGCCGACTCCCCGGCGGGTGCACCCCGCAAGCGCCGGCGACGCGGCTCCCGCGGTGGTCGCAAGCGCAGCAAGCCGCGCACCGACGGGCGCGACGGCGCCGAGCCGGCAGCCGTTGACGACGCTCCCGCGGGCCGTCCCGCGGCGGGTTCGTCCCAGCGCGGAGCGCCGGACCGGTCCGCGGAGCCGGAGCCGGCGGCGGCCGCCAGCGACGACGGCCACGACGACCGGGTGCCCGAGCTGCCCGACCGCCACCGCGAGGGCCGGCCGGCGTCGGTCGAGGCCGCGGCCAAGGCCTTGGTCCGCAAGGCCGGGCCACCGGGCGCACCGGCCAAGCCGAAGATCGGCGACACGATCCCCGCCGACGCGCTGCGGACTGGCGAGCCGGCCAAGCCCGACGACGCCGCCGGCGACGGGGGCAAGAGGCGCCGGCGCCGCCGGGGCGGTCGCGGGCGCTCGTCGGGGTCGAGTGCAACCCAGGCCGGCAGGCCGGTCGAGGCGGTGATCGCCCACGATCCGGTCGACCTCGACGAGGAGACCCTCGAACGCCGCAAGGGACGCGAGCGCAAGGGCCGCCCGGTCGGGCGCTACATGATGACGGTCCACGTCACCGCCAAGGCCACCCAGATCGCCGTCCTCGAGGGGCGGTCCCTGATCGAGCACTACGTGTCGCTTCCGTCGGACGACGTGTCGCAGATCCACGGCAACATCTACCTGGGCCGCGTGCAGAACGTGCTGCCGGGCATGGAGGCGGCGTTCGTCGACATCGGCACCCCCAAGAACGCCGTGCTCTACCGCGGCGACGTCCACTACGACCCCGAGGACATCGTGAGCGGCACGACGGCGGGCCGGCCCCGGATCGAGGACGTCCTCAAGGCGGGCCAGACGATCCTCTGCCAGGTCACCAAGAACCCCATCGGGGCGAAGGGTGCCCGCCTGACGCAGGAGGTGTCGCTGCCCGGCCGGTTCGTGGTGCTGATCCCCAATTCGTCGACGTACGGGATCTCCAAGCGGCTCCCCGACGACGAGCGGAAGCGCCTGCGCTCGATCCTCGACCGTGTGAAGCCGGCCCAGCACGGCGTGATCGTCCGCACGGCCGCCGAGAGCGTCACCACCGAAGAGATCGAGGACGACGTGCGCCGGCTGCTCTCCCAGTGGGAGCAGATCGAGCGGCTGGCCAAGCGGTCGAAGGCCCCCGCGCTGCTCTACCGCGAGCCCGACATGGCGGTGCGCGTGATCCGCGAGGAGTTCAGCCAGGAGTACCGCAGCGTCCTCATCGACGACCGCGCCCTGTACGCCGCGGTCCGCGACTACGTGGCGTCGATCAGCCCCGAGCTCGCAGACCGGGTCGAGTACTACGACCCGCAGACCGAGTCGCTGCCGATGTTCGAGCGCCACCACGTCCACGAGCAGCTCCACCGGGCGCTCGACCGCAAGGTCTGGCTCCCGTCGGGCGGGTCCCTGATCATCGAGCGCACGGAGGCGCTCACGGTCATCGACGTCAACACCGGCAAGAACGTGGGCCGCTCGAGCCTCGAGGAGACGGTGTTCAAGAACAACCTCGAGGCCGCGGTGGAGGTCGCCCGCCAGCTCCGGCTGCGCGACATTGGCGGCATCATCGTGGTCGACTTCATCGACATGGAGCGCCGAGACAACCGCGACGAGGTGGTCCGGGTGTTCCGGGACGCCCTGTCGCGGGACAAGACCCGGACCCAGGTGTTCGAGATATCCGAGCTCGGCCTGTGCGAGATGACGCGCAAGCGCATCGGCGAGGGGTTGCTCGAGTCGTTCGCCGAACGCTGCCCCGAGTGCGAGGGTCGCGGCGTTCTCATCGACAAGGAGCTGCTGCCCGACTGAGCGCGCAGCCCCAACGTGCGGCGGCAAGGGCCCCCATAGGGTCCCTAAACGCCGCAAGTTCGTGGGGGGTGGGGCGGGTGGCGGGCCCCGTCGGGACGCCGGTAGGCTGACCCGTCCCCGTCACGAGGCAGATCGCATGTACGCAGTCATCAAGACCGGTGGGAAGCAGTACCGGGTCGAGAAGGGCCAGCAGATCAACGTGGAGCTGGTGGGTGGCGACGACGACAAGGTCGAGCTGAAGCCCGTCCTCGTGGTCGACGGCGACACCGTGCTCGCCGGCCCCAAGGCGCTCAGCAAGGCCAAGGTCACGGCCAAGGTCGTGGGCGAGAACAAGGGCCCGAAGGTCACCGGGTTCACGTACAAGAACAAGACCAACAGCTCCCGGCGCTGGGGCCATCGCCAGCGCTACTCGACCATCGAGATCACCGGCATCTCCAAGGGATAGGTACGACATGTCCAAGACCAAGGGCGCCGGTTCGACCAAGAACGGGCGCGACTCCCAGGCCAAGCGGCTCGGCGTGAAGGTGTACGACGGCACCGCCGTCAACGCCGGCACGATCATCGTCCGGCAGCGCGGCACCCGCATCCACCCCGGCGAGAACGTCGGCCGTGGCGGCGACGACACGCTGTTCGCCAAGGCGAGCGGCACCGTCAAGTTCGGCCAGCGCAAGGGCCGCAAGCTGGTCGACGTCATCCCCGCCGACTAGCGGAACCCGAGACCGCGCCAGCCCTCCCCGGACCCCCTGGCGACAGGGGGTCCTTGCGCGGTTCGCACCGGATGCCGGGGGCCGACATACTCCGGAGGCAGTGTCGCAATTCGTCGACGAGTGCAACGTCCACGTCAAGGCCGGGGACGGGGGCGCCGGCTCGGTGTCGTTCCGGCGGGAGGCGCACGTGGCCAAGGGCGGCCCTGACGGCGGCGACGGGGGATCCGGTGGCGACGTGTGGCTCGTGGCCGACCACAACCTGGCCTCGCTGCTGGCGTTCAAGGACCGGCCGTTCCGGCGCGCCGGCGACGGCACGCACGGCCAGGGCAGGCGCCGCCACGGCGCGGCGGGGCGCGACCTGCTGGTGCCCGTGCCCGAGGGGACGGTCGTGCTCGACCGCGACGGCACCGTCCTGGCCGACCTGATCCGGGCCGGCGATCGCTACCTGGCGGCGGAGGGCGGACGCGGCGGGCGCGGGAACGCCCGCTTCCTGTCCAACCGGCGGCGGGCACCGGCGTTCGCCGAGCAGGGCGAGGAGGGAGAGGAGCGCTGGCTCCGGCTCGAGCTCAAGCTGCTCGCCGACGTGGCGCTCGTGGGGTTCCCCAACGTGGGCAAGTCGACGCTGATCAGCCGCATCTCCGCGGCCAAGCCCAAGGTGGCCGACTACCCGTTCACGACGCTCGAGCCCCATCTCGGCGTGGTGCGGCTCGACGACGCCGACGAGTTCGTGGTGGCCGACGTCCCCGGGCTCATCGAGGGGGCGAGCGAGGGGCGCGGGCTCGGCGACCGCTTCCTGCGGCACATCGAACGGGCCCGCGTCCTCTGCCTGCTGCTCGACCTCGCCCCGGTGGCCGAGCGGCCGCCCGCGGAGCAGCTCGCGGTGTTGCTGGCCGAGCTCGGCGCGTACCAGCCCGACCTGCTCGAGCGGGAGCGGGTGATCATCGGCAGCCGGGCGGACCTGGCGGCGCCGTCCGGCGACGGCCGAGCGGCCGGTGTGGAACTCGACCTCAGCGTGTCCGCCGTGACCGGCGCCGGGATCCCGCAGCTCACCGGCCTGCTGGCCGACGCCGTCCGCCGCGCCCGCGCCGCGCTGCCGGAGCCGAGCCGGTTCGTCGTCCACCGCCCCGTCCGGGCGGGCTACGAGGTGGTGCGCGAGGGTGAGGGCTGGGCCGTCGAGGGCCGCGAGGCGACCCGCGCGGTGGCGCTGTCCGACCTGACGCGACCCGAGGCCCTCGCCGAGGCACACCGCCGGCTCCACCGCCTCGGTGTGGACCGGGCGCTGGCGCGGGCCGGGGCGAGGCCGGGCGACCCGGTGCGCATCGGGTCGCTCGTCTTCGACTACGAGGACGACGAGGCACCGGCGTGACCACCGCAACGCGAGGCAATAGCGAACGGTCGGGTGCGCCCGAGGCAATGACGAACGGCGACCGTTCGCAATTGCCTCGGGCCCGCCTCAGCGTTAGCCATTGCCTCGTGAGCCGGCCATGCCGAGGCCGTGGCCGAGTCGAGGGTTCTCCATGATCGTCGTGGCCAAGGTCGGCTCGTCGTCGATCACCACCGAGCTCGGCGAGATCGACGACGCGGCCATCGCCAAGTTCTGCGCCGAGGTGGCGGCCCTGCGTCGCATCGGTCACCGAGTGATCATGGTGACCAGCGGGGCCATCGCCGCCGGGCTGCCCGCCCTGGGGCTGGAATCCGCCCGTCCCCGCGACGCAGTGTCGCTGCAGGCCGTGTCGGCGGTGGGGCAGAGTCGCCTGATGCGGGTGTACGACGCCGCCCTGGCCCGGGACGGCCTCATCGGCGGCCAGGTCCTGCTGGCGCCGTTGGACTTCACGGTCCGCCAGCAGTACCTGCACGCCCGCTCGACCCTCACGCGCCTCCTGGAGCTGGGCGTCGTGCCGGTGGTCAACGAGAACGACGCCATCGCCGACGACGAGATCCGCTTCGGCGACAACGACCGGCTGGCGGCGCTCGTGGCCCACCTCGTGGCCGCCGACCTGCTGGTGCTGCTCACCGACCAACCCGGCCTGTTGACCGGCGACCCGAGGCTGGACGACCGGGCGTCGCTGATCGAAGAGATCATCGAGGTCGACCACACCCTCGAGGCCATGGCTGGCGGCACCGGGAGCGAACGCGGCAGCGGTGGCATGGCGTCCAAGCTGGCCGCCGCCAAGATCGCCGCCTGGTCGGGCGTGCGGGCCGTCATCGCGCATGCCGACCGGACCAACGTTCTGGTGGAGGCGGTGTCGGGTGAGACCGGCGTGGGCACGGTGGTCGTGCCGCGGCGCCGCCGGCTGCCGGCCCGCAAGCTGTGGATCGCGTTCGCAGTCGGATCGTCCGGCACCGTGGTGGTCGACGAGGGTGCCCGGCGGGCGCTCCTGGAGAGGGGCGTCTCGCTGCTGCCGGCGGGGGTGACGGGCGTGAAGGGCAGCTTCGAGGCCAACGAGCCGGTGGAGATCGCGGGCCCCGACGGCCGGATCTTCGCCAAGGGCCTGTGCCGGCTCGACGCCGCCGGGCTGCGCGAGGTCGCCGGCCGCCACACGTCGGAGCTCCCCGAGGGCGTGACCCACGAGGTCGTGCACCGCGACGACCTGGTGGTCCTGCCGTGATCGGTGCACGCCGCATGCCCGTGCGATCCCACAGCGGCGCTGTGCCGCCGTGACCGCCACCGAGCCGCGGTCCGGCTCAGCCCGCGGGGCCGTCGGGGACCCGCGGCTGCGCGCCGGGCTGGTGTTCCTCGGGTCGGCGGTCGCGCTGGCCGCCGTCCGTACCTGGCAGATCGCGGGACGCGACGACGTCTGGTGGTCCGACTCGGCCGACTTCCTCGCCAGCGCGCGCACGGGGCTCTTCAGCCTCGAGCGCTGGGCGGGACCCCGCACGGCGGCGGCACCGCTCCTCCTGTCGCTGGCCCGGTTCGAACCGGGCACGTACGTGCTGTTACAGGCCGGCATCGCGGTGGCCTGCTGGGCGGCGCTGGCGGCGTCGGTGTGGACGGTGATGGGGGAGGGACGCGCCCGTTGGCTGGGGGCGCTGGCGGTCGTGGCGTTCTCCTGCACGGTGCCGGTGACGATGTGGGAGCGCTCGGTGCTGTCGGAGTCTCTCGCGGCCTCGACCCTGGCGCTGACCGTCGCCGCCGCCCTCCAGCTGGCCCGCGGCGTCAACGGCCGGCGGGTCGCCGCCGTCCTGGCGGCGTCGGGCGTGTGGCTGCTGACCCGCGACAGCCACGCGTCGGTCGTGGTGGTCGCCGCAGTGGCGCTCGGGGCGGGCATTGCCATCACCGACTGGCGAAACCGCGGCCGGCCCGAGGATGACGACGCCAAGACCCGGGACCGCGCGGCGGGTGCCCTGGTCCTGCTGGCGTGTTGGTTGTTCACCCTGGGCGCGGTGGCGTGGGTCGCGGCCTCGCACGGCAACCGTTACGTCTATCCGCTGCGGAATGTGTTCGAAGCCCGGGTGCTCCCATACCCCGACCGCGTGGCTTGGTTCGCCGACCACGGCATGCCCCAGGCCGCGCGGTTCGTTGGCCCGGACGCGCCGCCTCCCGTCATCGGAGGCGGAGGGGAGGCACCGGTGGTCTACGTCGCCGACGAGGATCCGAGCATGCGCACGTGGTTGGCCTGGGTGGCGAGCGATGGCCAGCGGGCGTTCGCGGCCTGGATTGCAACTCATCCCGCCTATCTGGTGACCGAGCCGTTGCGGAACCCCGAGCGCACGTTCAACAACGCGTTGGGCGACCGGAGCTACTACGCGCCGCTCGACCAGCGCGAGCTGCCGCTGCTCACGGTGGTGTTGGTGCCAAGCCGCTGGGCGGCGCTGGCCGCCGTTGCGGCCGCGGCGGCCTGGGCGACGCGACGGCGTCGCTGGGGGTCCCCGCTGCTGATCGTCGGTGGCGCCACCGTGGCGCTGGCCGTGCCCCATGCCCTCGTGTCGTGGCACAGCGACGGCATGGAGACGGCGCGCCACCTGATGGTGCCCTCGCTGCAGCTGTATCTGGGCGCACTGCTCATGGTGCTCGGCGCCGTCGCCGGGCCCAGCGCGGGGGTAGCGTCCCGCGCATGAGCGAGCGTGCCGAAGGGCGAGAGAGCGAGCGTGGCCCGAGCGGCCCGGCCGAAGGCCAAGAGCGGGAAACGTCGAGCTCGAGCGAGCGTGACGAGACCCCGCTGTCGATCCGTCATCCGGCCGAGGCAACGGCCGGCGGCGTCGTGGTGGTGCAGGAGGCGTTCGGCGTGACCGAGCACATCGAGGACGTGTGCCAACGCCTCGCCGACGCCGACTGGCTTGCGGTCGCGCCCCATCTCTTCCACCGCACGGGCGATCCTGTGCTGGACGACACGGATTACGACAGCGTCCGGCCCCACATGGCGGCCCTGACCGCGGAGGGGATCGCCGCCGACGTGGACACCGCTCTCGAATACATCGCTGGTGCCGGGTTCCCCCCGGAGGCGGCCGGCATCGTGGGCTTCTGCATGGGCGGCTCGGTCGCCGTCGCCACCGCGGTGCGCCGCCAGCTGGGAGCCGCGGTCACGTTCTACGGCGGTGGCGTGTCGCAGGGCCGGTTCGGGTACCCGCCGCTGCTGGAGCTCGCCCCCGACCTGCGCACGCCGTGGCTCGGGCTGTTCGGCGACCGCGACCCGAGCATCCCGGTGGAGGACGTCGAGGCCCTCGCCGCCGCCGCCGCCCGAGCGCCCGTCCCCACGGAGGTGGAGCGCTACGCGGACGCCGGGCACGGCTTCCATCGGGACGGCGGCGCCGCCTACCAGGCCGAGTCAGCGGCCGACGCCTGGCGGCGCACGCTCGACTGGTTCGCCCGCCACCTGTCCACCGGAACCGCCGACATCGTCTGAGCGGGCACGGGGCCCGCGGGTGGCTGTGCCCTCGCGCCGCCCGGCCATGTGGGAACATGTGTTCGTGGTGCGCGAGGCCACGATCCTGCACGCCGATCTCGACTCCTTCTACGCCTCGGTCGAGCAGCGCGACGACCCGCGGCTGCGTGGCCGGCCGGTCATCGTCGGCGCCGGCGTCGTGCTGGCCGCCAGCTACGAGGCCAAGGCGTTCGGCATCCGGACCCCGATGGGCGGCGGCGAGGCCCGCCAGCTGTGCCCGTGGGCGGTCGTCGTCCCGCCGCGCATGTCGGCCTACACCAAGGCCAGCAAGGCGGTGTTCGAGGTGTTCGACAGCACCACGCCGCTCGTCGAGGGCCTGTCGATCGACGAGGCGTTCCTCGACGTCGGTGGGCTCCGGCGGGTCTCGGGATCCGCCCGCGAGATCGCGGCTCGGCTGCGCCGGGAGGTCGCGGAGCGGGTGGGCCTGCCCATCACGGTCGGCGTGGCCCGCACGAAGTTCCTGGCGAAGGTGGCGAGCGGCGTGGCCAAGCCCGACGGCCTCCTGGTGGTGCCGCCCGACGGGGAGCTGGACTTCCTCCATCCGCTGCCGGTCGAGCGCCTCTGGGGGGTTGGCCCGGTCACGGCGGCGAAGCTCCGCAGCCGCGGCATCGCCACCGTGGGCGAGGTGGCGGGCCTCGCAGAGGCGACGCTGGTCGCCATGCTCGGCCGGGCGTCCGGCCGTCATCTCCACGCCCTGGCCCACAACCGCGACCCCCGGCCGGTCCAGGTGGGCCGGCGCCGGCACTCGATCGGGTCGCAGCACGCGCTCGGCCGCGTGCCCAAGACCCCCGAGGACGTCGACGCGGCCGTCGTTGCCCTGGTCGATCGCGTCACGCGGCGGATGCGCGCCGCCAGGAGGGTCGGCCGCACGGTCGTGCTCCGGCTGCGGTTCGACGACTTCTCGCGCGCGACCCGCTCGCACACGCTGCCGCAGGCCACTGCCGCCACCCGGACGATCCTCGACACCGTTCGGCTGCTGCTCGCGGGCGCCCAACCATCGATCGGGGACCGGGGGCTGACCCTCGTCGGGGTGGCCGTCGGCAACCTCGCCGATGCCGACGCCGTCCAGCTCGCCCTGCCGTACGCCCCCCATGCCGCCGCTGCGCTCGACGCGACGCTCGACGAGGTGTGCGATCGCTTCGGGTCCGGCGCGGTGACGCGGGCGGTGCTGCTCGGGCGCGACCGGGGCCTGGACGTGCCGCTGCTGCCGGATTGACGCCCGGCCCCACGCCGGGGTGCCCCGGGTCGCGGCAGCTACAGGGCGTGCTGGCAGATCCAGGTGTGCATGGCGATCCCCGACGCCACGCCGGCGTTGATCGAGCGGGTCGACCCGAACATGGTGATCGAGCACACCTGCGCGCAGGCGGCGCGAGCGGCGTCGGACAGTCCCGGGCCTTCCTGGCCGAACAGGAGGACGCAGCGCCCCGGCAGCTCGACGGTCTCGAGCGGCACGGAGCCCGGCAGGTTGTCGATGCCGACGATCGGCAGGCCGCCGGGCTCGGCGGCGCGCGACCATGCGCGCAGGTCGTCGACCGTTCGGTGGTGGACCACGTGCTGGTAGCGCTCGGTCACCATCGCTCCCCTCCGGTTCCAGCGGCTCCGGCCGACGATGTGGACGGCGGCCGCCAGGAAGGCGTTGGCAGTGCGGACGACGGTGCCGATGTTCAGGTCGTGCCGCCAGTTCTCCACCGCCACGTGGAAGGAGTGACGGCGCTGGTCGAGGTCGGCGACGATGGCGTCGACCCGCCAGTAGCGGTAGCGGTCCACCACGTTGCGGCGGTCGCCCGCCGCCAGGAGCTCGGGGTCGAGCCGGGGATCGTCTGGCCAGGGCCGCGGGTGGGGCCCGACCCCGACCTCGCCCGCACCGCCCTCAGCCGCTGCCGTCAGCGCCGGACGTCCCGGTCCCGGTGGCGCTCTCACCCGCCGTGTCGCCCGCCGCCAGCCCGAGCTCGGCCCGGATCTGCGACAGTCGGGCCTGGGCTTCGCTGTTCATCGACGCCTGCTCCACCTCGAGCATGCGCGACTCCACCGACGACTCGGTGAGCTCCGACATCCCCTTCGCCCGGGCGTAGCGGCTCTCGATCTTGTCGCGCACCTCGTCGAGCGTCGGCACGTCCTGGCCCACCGTCTCCGACAGCGACGCCATGGCCGTGTTCATCTGCTCCTGCATCTTCGCCTGGTCGAGCTGCGACAGCAGCTTCTGGCGCTCGGCCAGCTTCTGCTGCAGGGCGGTGGAGTTCTGCTGGACGGCCGCCTTCGCCTGGTTGGCGGCGTCGGTCGACTGGAGGTGGAGCTGCTTGAGGTCCTCGACTTCGCGTTCCAGCGCGATCAGCCGGTTGGCGAAGGTCTCGGCGGTCGCCGTGTACTGCAGCGCCTTCTCGCTGTCGCCGCGCTTGGTCGACTCGTCCGCCATGAGCACGGCCTGACGGGCGTTGGCGTTGACCTTCTCGAGCTCGCCCATGGTGCGGTTGAGCCTGATCTCGGTCTGCTTCTGGTGGGCGATGACGTTGGCGGCCTGCTCCTTGAGGCGCCGATGCTGGTCCTGGGCCTCGGCGATCGCCTGCTCGAGCTGGATCTTGGGGTCCGCCCGCTCCTCGAAGGACGACCCGAGCTTGGCCGTCAGGTAGCGCCACCACCGCCGGAACAATTTGAGCATGCCAGCAGGTTAGGCCCCTGGCGCCGGGGGTCGGGCCCGGTGCGCGTCAGCGGCGGACGCGAGCCGCCAGCCCCGCCACTCGGCGCGACATGATCGTGGCCTCGGGCACGCCCAAGCGGCGCGTGATCGCGAAATAGGTGAGGCCGGCCGGCGCCAGCACCAGGACGAGCGCCACCAGCGACGGCAGGCCGCCGAACAGCGCCTCCGCCACCACGGCCACGATGGCGGCCGCGGCGCAGCCGGCGGCGATGGGATTGAGCCAGCGGCCGGCCAGGTGGGTGCGGCCGATGCGCCACGCCAGTGCCCTGCTCAGCATCCGGTACTCGATCCAGTCGGAAATGCTCGTGCCCAGGGCGAGCCCGACGATCCCCAGGTGGGCGATGTTGGCGGGGTTGTTGCGCACCGCGTCGGGCAACGGGCCGAAGGCGAAGATGTCGCCCCACCCCTCGATCCCGTTGGGCCCGATCACCAGCCTGTCGAGGGGGAACATGAACGCCAGCCCGATGAGTGCGGCCAGGATCACCGCCATCGCGCCCAGTCGGGCGGGAGTGCGGGCGTCGCCGAGCGCGTAGAGGCCGTTCTGCAGCAGCCGCGACGACGTCGACGCCAGCAGGCTCACGGAGAACACCGCCAGCGTGAGCCACACGAGGATCGTGTCCGACGACGTGAAGCTGCCGTGCTGGAACGCGGCTCGCACGATCACATCGCCGACGATCATGAACATCGTGGCGCTCGGTGCGACGTACCAGGCGATGCGCGCCATGCCGTCCTCGAGCCGCAGGCGGAACTGGCGCCTGGTCTCGGGGTCGTGAACCTCGACCTCCGACAGCTCCGGCAGCTCGGCGGCGGCGACGCTCATGCCGAACAGGCCGATGGGGAGGAGGAAGAGGACCAGCGCAAACTGGAGTGACGCCACCGCCCCGGCCGCCAGGTAGCTGGCCAGCAGCAGGTCGACGTACCCCATGATCTGGACCACGCCCCGGCCGACGACGACGGGGGCGAAGCGTGAGAGCACGGTGCGGACCGACGCGCTCGCGGTGTCGAGGCTCAGCCGTATGCCGCCCAGCAAGCGCGCCACCGGCCCGATCTGCACGCCGAACTGCAGGACCCCACCGACGAGCACGCCCCAGGAGACGGCAATGGCGAGGGTGCGGGTGTTGGTGGTGGTCAGGCCCACGACCACCAGGGCGGCGATCTGGGCGGCGTTCCACACCACCGGGGCCACGTAGGACAGGAAGAACTTGCGGTGGCTGTTGAGGACCCCCAGGCACCACGCGGACAGGACCAGGAACCCGATGCCGGGAAAAATGATGCGGACGAGCTCGACCGTCAGCTCGTAGCGGAAGGAGTCGTCGAACCCGGGAACGAGCAGCCGGGTCAGAGGGCCGGCCGCCAGCACGCCGACGAGGCTGAGCAGCCCGGCGAAGGCGACGAGCAGCCCGGCGACCGCACCGGCGACGTGCCCCGCCTCGTCCTCCCGGCCCTCGGCGCGGAGCCGCGCGTAGACGGGTATGAACGACGCCGACAGCACGCCCTCGCCGAGAAGGTTCTGCAGGAGGTTGGGGATCCGCAGCGCCGCCCGGAACGCGTCGCTGGCGGGGCCGGTGCCGAGGTAGTTGGCGATGACCGACTCGCGAACGAGACCGGAGCAACGGGACAGGAAGATGCCGGCCGCCACCAGCATCGACGATCGCTGGCTGCTCGGGAGCTCCTCGCGCCCCGCCTCACGCTCGGCCTCGGGCTCCCCCTCGGTGGGCGGGGTGGCCGGGGCGCCCGGCCGCTCGGGCGCCTCCGGAACGGTCGCCGCCCGCCCCGGCGCCCGGCCCGCACCGACGTCGACCCGCCGGTGCTCGCCCGTCAGCCACGGCGCCGGCGGTTGGTTGGCAATGCCGGGGGACTCGGCGGCCAGGCGGAACCCGTCGTCGACGACCGGGAGCTCGACGGTGGGAGCCTCGGGCTCGTACCAGCCGGGGGTGGGCTTCGGCGCTGCCGGCGGGCGCCGCGTCCTTCCGGCTGCGAACTGGCGGGCGTGCCGCCGGTTGGCCTCGCCGTAGTCGCGGTCGGGAGGCGCTCGGCGGGGCGCGGGCCCGCGCCCGCGAGCGTCGGCGGACTGGTCCTGCGGTGGGGCACCCGCGGCATCGTCGGACGGGGGGCGCTCGGCGATCCGTTCGTCGGCGGGGCGATGGTCGCGGGGCACGGTCACTCGGTGGGGCCGCCGGCGGCGAGCCCGTGCTGCGCCGCGCGGCTGGTTTCCTCCAGGGCCTGGCGCAGCGACTCCATCTCGGTGACCAGGGCATCGACGTCGCTGCCCAGTCCTTCAACCGAGGCGTCGGCGCTGGCATGCGCCGACAGCTCCAGCGTCCGGGCGACGGCCTCGTCGAGACGGGCGTCGAGCATCCGCAGCTCGCTGTGCGCCTGGCCGATGACCCGGTCCAGCCGCTCGGCGGTTGCCCGCTGCACGCCGAGCGACTCGGCCACCCTGGCCAGCGCCGGGTCGGGTGGTGCGGCGTCGGCCCCCGCACCGGCGGCCTGCGGGTCGGTTCCCTGCGCGTCGGCGATCTCCGCGAGCTGGCGATCGACGTCGGCGACGTCGATGCCGCGGCGGGCCTCCACCAGCGTCTGCCCGCGCTTGGCGATCAGCCAGCACTCCTCGACGCCCGTGTGCATGCGGGCGGCGATCTCGGCCAGGTGGTCGCGGAGCGGCCCGGGGCGGGTCCGGCCCACGGCCTCGTCGATCCGGTTGCGCGCCTGGAGCGCTTCCTGCACGTAGCGGCGCCAGGGTTCCTGCAGCGTGAACGGATCGATGCGCTCGCGCCGGTCGCGCGGGATCGAGAGCGCGACCTTGCCGGCCCAGGCGGCGACACCCAGGGGCAGGGCCGCCACCAGCGGCACGCCGGCGACGATCGTGACCGCAGCCACGGCCCCGCCCAGCAGGATGCCGAGCGGGGACGTGATGGCCCGGGCCACCTGGCGGGTGAAGAACCGGTCACGCAACGAAGTCCCGGCCATAGGTCCCGATCAGGCTAGGCGTCCCCGGGCCGCAGTCCAGTCATGGCTCGGGGCCCCTAGTTGCCGGCGTAGCGCTCGAGCGACTGGGTGACCTCGTCCTGGGCGGTGCTCAGCGCGCTCCCGACATCGTCGCCGCTCAGCAGCACGCCCTCGATGGCGTTCTCGAGATTGTCCGTGAAGTCCGTGTACGGGCCGATGAGCGGACCGGGCTGGTCGGGATCGGCGGCCGCCAGCTGGTCGACGGCGGGCTTGATGAGCACGCCGGCGACCTGGTCGTTCCAGAATGCCTGCACGTCGGGTTCGTCTGCGACCGACTTGATGATCGGCAGGTAGCTGCCCCGGAGGTGCCATTCCTTGGCGTTCTCGGGCTGGAGCATGAACTCGAGGAACTTCCACCCGCCGGCCTGCTCCGCGGCAGGTGCGGTGTTCACGATGAAGAAGCCGCTCCCACCGGGGTGGACCTGCCCGGCCGACTGCAAACCCGGGAACAGCCCGGTCCCGGGCACGAGCTGCGCACGGTCGACGAGCGACGAGTCGAACTCGGCGCCGACCTCCGCGGCCGTCAGGTTCCCGCCGAGCGCCTCGGCGATGTTGACGGCCGCCCCCGACGTCTCGATGAGCATCGAGGACTGCTGCGTCGCCAGCGCCAGGTACTGGTCGATGCCGCCCTCGGTGCTGGCGAACACGTTGACCAACCCCTCGTCGTTCATCCGCTTCAGGAGTGCGAGCGCGTCGCGGGCCTCGGGGGTGTCGAACGTCGCCTCCGTGGCCTGGCCGTCGTGGCCGTTGTTGTTGTTGACGACATCGACGCCATCGCCGCTCAGCCAGTTCTCGAAGACCGTGGCGCTGATCTTGAAGGCCCAGGGCTTCTCCGAGACCCCGGCCGCCTTCAGCTTCTTGGCCTGCTCGTAGATCTCCTCGAGCGTCTTGGGCGGCGCCGTCGGGTCGAGCCCCGCCTTCACCCAGTGCGCCTTGTTGTAGTAGAGGACCTGCGACGTCACGTTGGCGTAGCCGGGGTAGAGCACATCGTTCACCGAGAATGCCGAGCGCACCGCAGGCTCGATGTTCGTGATGTCGTAGCCCGCCGCCTCCATGCACGACTGCGCCGGGAGGATCAGGCCGCCGTCCGCCAGCACCTGCAGCTGGGTGTTCTCGAGCAGCACGACGTCGGGGAGCTGGTCGGTGTTCGCCGACGCCGCGCTCTCGAACTTCCGGTAGACCTCCGCGTAGGAGGAGCCCTGGTTGCTGGCGGTCACGTGCACCTTGTCCTGGCTGGCGTTGAAGGCTTCGACCATGTGTTTCATGGTTTCCTCGGTGACGCCGCCGATGCCGCCGTACCACAGCGTCACCTCGACCGGGCCCGCGGCATTGTCGAGGGCGTCCAGCGGGCACTCCGGCAGCGCCGCCTCGCCGCCGGCCTCGACGTCGGCCGCCTCGCCCGATCCCGTCGTCGGCGGCTCGCTGCAGGCGGCCGCCATCAGTCCCGCCGCCACCAGCACCACCGCCACTGCCTTGCGTTGCCGCGCCATCGTTCCTCCGGTCCCTGCTACAGGGGATCAGTCTCGTGCGTAGCGCTCCAGCGATTGGGTCACCTCATCCTCATCCCTTGACAGCACCGGCGGTCAGGCCCCGGATGATCTGGCGCGAGAAGGCGATCAGCAGCAGCAGCAGGGGCAGCGTCACGATCAGGGCCGCGGCGATGGCCAGGTTGCCGTTCCTGATGTCGGTGCCCACGATCGTCTTCAACCGGATCTGGGCCGTCTGGAACCGCTCGTCGTCGATGACGGCCTGGGGCCACAGATACTGGTTCCACGCCCCGAGCGCCGAGATGACCGTGAACGATGCGATCACCGGCCGGGTGAGCGGCACGGCGAAGCGCCACAGGAACGCCATGTGCCCGTAGCCGTCGAGGCGCGTGGCGTCGTGGACCTCGGGCGGCACGCCGCGGAAGCCCTGGCGGATGAGGAACGTGCCGAACGCGGTGGCCGCGAAGGGCAGCACCAGTGCCGCGTTGGAGTTGATCCAGTCCAGCTCGCGGATCGTCTGCACGTTGGCCAACAGCGTGACCTCGAGGGGCAGCAGGAGCGTGGCCATGAAGAACGCGAACACCAGCGTCTTGAAGGGGAAGCGGAGGAAGGCGAAGGCGTAGGCGGCCAGGATCGACGTGACCACCTGGGCCACCGTGATCAGCACCGTGATGGTGAAGCTGCGGCCCAGCGCCGGGCCCAAGTTGCCGCGGTCCCAGCCCTCGTTCCAGACGGCGGCGCCGAACGCGACGACGGTACACGCGGTGACGGCCACGCCGACCAGCAGGGCGAGCACGATGGGCTGCCAGCGCGGGCGCCACAGGCCGAACCCGACGAGCTGGGTCAGGGCGAGCACCGCGATGCCCAGGAGCCACCACCACGGGGTGGCCGCCGACCGGTCGGCCGAGGCCTGCCAGATCTGGCCGGCGAACGCGGCGACCGCCACCACGCCCGTGACCACGGCCACGACCCGCCGTGGCGACGCGAGGGGCGCCAGGTGGCGGAGGCGGCCGCCGCCCGCCCGCAGCTGGATCCAGGCGAGCGCCAGCACCACGACCAGGGTGCGCGCCACCACCGAGAAGGCGCCGCCGTCGAGCCAACCCTTGTCCTTCCACTCCACGGCGACCGGGTGGAGCGGCTTGCCGGCCTCGAAGTACGGGAACGGCGGCGACAGGGCCTGGATGAGCGTGAACCCGATCGGCACCAGCACCAGCGCCGCCAAGACCATGAGAGCCGCGTACTGGCCCACGAGGCCGAGGATGCGGCGACCCGACGACTGGCCGATGGTGGCCGCCGTGAGGTCATGCTCGGGTGCGCCCAACACCCGGTCGCCCGGGAGGACGGCCTCGTCCTCGGGGGGCGGCTCCGCCACGTCGACGGCGACGTCAGCGGGCATAGTGCACCCGCCGCTCGAGGATGACGAACTGGAGCGCGGTGACGGCCAGCGTGACGAAGAACAGCCCCACGGCGTAGACCGCGCCGATGCCGATGTTGTCGGGCCGGACCAGCCGGTTGATCTTGAACACGAGCGTCTCGGTCACGCCCGCCGGCCCGCCGCCGGTGAGGATGTCGACCTGCGCGAATGCCTGCAGGCCGAAGATCACCAGCACCACGAGGAGGAACATCAGCACCGGCGAGATGAGCGGCAGGGTGATCCGCAGCAGCCGCCGCACCGGGCCGTAGCCGTCGAGCGTGGCGGCCTCCATGACCTCGTCGGGCACGTTCTGCAGTCCGGCGAGGACGATGATGAACGACAGGCCCATGTTCTGCCAGATCGACGACAGCGACACCGCGAACATGGCCCAGTCGGGATTGGTCAGCCAGTCGACGCGGAACACGCCCACGACCGGGTGGAATAGGTACAGGAAGATCACCGACGTGACCGCCACCGAGCTGGCGAGCGTCGACGAGAAGATCGCCTGGAACACCCGGATGCCGCGCAGGCGGCGGTGGGCCGCGACCGCCAGCAGGATGCCGAGGATCAGGCCCACCGGCACCGTGTAGAGGACGAACTGCAGGCTGTGCCAGAGGCCCTCGCGAAAGTCAGTGCTGGTGAGCTGCTCGCGGTATTGGCGGAGCCCGACCTTCTCGAAGAAGGCGCCGTTGGCCCGGCTCTCGAATGTCCCCCAATACAGCAGGTTGAGGAACGGTCGGAAGAAGAAGAAGACGAAGATGACGATGGACGGCGCCAGCAGCGCAACCGCGATCGCCGCCTCCTTGGCCGAGTAGCGCGGGCGGTCCCGCCGGCGCCGCAGCCTGGCCGTCGCGCTCACGCGAGGCGTTCCGAGGTTTCGGTGTCGAAGAGGTGGACGTTGGCCGGGTCGACGGCCAGGCGGATGGTGCCGCCGGCCGTGGGGGGCGCCATACCCGCTTGGCGGACGACCACCGGCGACCCCTCGACCGATCCGAAGATCAGGCACTCGTGGCCGAGCCACTCCACCGCCCGCACGTCGTGGGCGACGGTGCCGTCGTCGGACACGCCGAGGTGCTCGGGCCGGGCACCGACGATGACCTCCTGGCCCTCCTCGAGGCGGGTCTTGAGGTCGGCGGGCACGGGGAAGCGGCTCCCGCCCACGCCGATCGCCGGCCCGCCCTCCGTGGTGAAGGCACCGGTGAGGGTGTTCATGGGCGGCGTGCCGATGAACTGGGCGACGAACAGGTTGACCGGTGCCTCGTAGACCTCCTGGGGCGTGCCCACCTGCTGGAGCCGGCCGGCCGACAGGATCGCGATGCGATGGGCCATCGTCATCGCCTCGACCTGGTCGTGCGTCACGTACACGACGGTCGTCTCGACCCGGCGGTGCAGGTCCACGAGCTCGAGCCGGGTCTGGGCGCGGAGCTTGGCGTCGAGGTTCGACAGCGGCTCGTCCATCAGGAACGCCTGCGGCCGGCCGACGAACGCCCGGGCGAGGGCCACCCGCTGGCGCTGGCCGCCGGACAGCGCCGCCGGCTTGCGCTTGAGCAGGCCGTCGAGGCCAAGCACCCGCGCCGCCTCGTCGACCCGCTCGCCCCGCTCCGTGCGGGTGAGCTTGCGGGCCGGCTGGTCGGGTCCGTCCGCGTGGTAGCGGCGGACGAGCAGCGGCGATTCGATGTTCCGCTGCACGGTCATGTGGGGGTAGAGCGCGTAGCTCTGGAACACCATCGACACGTCGCGCCTGGCGGGGTCGATGTCGTTGACCACCTGGTCGCCGATGAGCAGCTTGCCGTCGGTGATGTGCTCCAGCCCGGCGATCATCCGCAGGGCGGTGGTCTTGCCGCAGCCCGAGGGCCCCAGCAGGACCATGAACTCCCCGTCGTCGACCGCGAGGTCGAGGGCGTCGACGGCGACCACGTCGTCGAAGCGCTTGGTCACGTTTTCGAAGGTGACGCTGGCCAAATGCGACCTCCCGATGAGCCGGCCGGCGCCGCAACCGATGCGGCCGGCAATCCGCGACGCTAGGCACGCGCGATGGCGTGAAGGTAGCCGCGTGGTGGCATCTGGGTATCGGTTCGACGTTCGCCGCGCGGGCGCTCCGACCCCGGCCGCCATGCGTCGATGGACGTCGTACGCTCAGTGATGTGACCGACTTCGGCTGGCCCGAGGAGCGGGAGGGTCTCATTCGGTCATCGTCGCGGTGGTGGGCCTTCCTGTTGCTCGGCATCGTCGCGGTGGCGCTGGGCCTCCTGCTGATGTTCGACCTGTTCACCGCAGTCCGCACGGTGGCGTTGCTGGTCGCCTTCGGCCTCATCGTCACCGGTGCGGGCGAGCTCATATCGGCCGGCCGCTACCGGAGCACGCTGGGGATCGTGGCGGGCGCGGTCCTGGTCCTGGCCGGTGTGCTGGCCGCGCTGTGGCCCGACATCACGCTCTGGATCCTGGCCGTGGTGACCGGCATCGCCCTGATCATCTCGGGCGCCGCCCGGATCGTGGGCGCGCTGGCGCTCCGGGTCGAGGGCTGGGGCTGGCTGCTCGTCGGTGGCCTGCTGAGCGAGGTCGTCGGGTTCCTGGCCATCGCCTGGCCGGACGTGACGGCCCTGGCCCTGGGCCTGCTGCTCGGCATCCGCATGGTGCTCTTCGGCGTCGCCGAGATCGGCTTCGCGCTCGCGCTCAACGACGTCCGCGGCTCGCTGCCCAGCTAGCGCGTCGGTCCGGACGGATGCGGCCGCCCCAGCTGGCGCGGGTGCACCAGGTTCGTCGGACAGGGACTACTGGTTCGAACGCGACTCACGGCGCCGCAGTACGAATTGATCCACGACGACGGTGGCCGCCGACATGGCTGCCGCGGTCACGGTTGCCCATACCAATACCTGACGGAACGGGACGTTGCGATCGCGGGCCGTTGGAAGCTCGCGCCCAGTGGCGCGGCGGTATCCGAATTCGAGGCCCCTGCGTGCGACGTAGGTGGCAGCCGACTCAAGCGCAGCCACCCGCATCGCCTGACGAACTGCGCCGATGTCGAGCCCGCTCCGGTCGTGCGAGGTCACACCAGGTCCCACGTGGCTGTCTCCATGCGTCGACAGTAACGAACGTGATTTCGTCCGGAGCCGCCGAGAATGCCGGCTGCGTGCGGCAGCTGTCCGTCGGATCGTCAGCGCAGAACGACGGGGCGCGAGATCGGCAGGTATGGGTCGCCCAGAGCGCACATCCACAGCTAGTCATCAACCACCCGGTGCTCATGGCGCAAGCCCGGCGCACCGGGAGGATCACCGACGACGGGCCGGTGCGGGTCTACGAGGCAAGCCCACGACGCCAAGCCTGGGTCGCAAACGGAGCGGTCGGATCCCACCGGGTGACCTCGACCCGCCGATTTCATCCGTTCGGCGTGACGACCACCGCGCGTGGGGCGGCTCATTATCGAGCGGTCCTAAAGGAGAGTCCTATGCCCAAACCTGATGGAATGTTCCTCTACATCGGCACTTACCCGAGCGAAGCGGCCGCCCGCGCCGACTACGACGTGGTGAAGGACCTGCACTCGGCCGACGTCGTCGGCACCTACGACGCCGCGGTCGTCACCAAGGACTCGTCCGGCAAGGTGCACATCAACAAGGACGAGATGGCGACCCGGCACGGAGGTTGGGGTGGTGCGGCGGCGGGCGCGATCGTCGGGATCCTCTTCCCGCCGGCAGTCCTCGGCAGCGCGCTCGTTGGCGCCGCCATCGGTGGTGTCGGCGGCCACCTCTGGCGCGGCATCTCCCGCTCCGACGTCAAGGAGCTCGGCGAGCTCATCGACGCCGGGGAGGCCGCCCTCCTGGTGGTCGGCGCGAGCACCCTCGAGGAGGCGCTCGACAAGGCGGGGCTGAAGGCCGAGAAGCAGATCGCCAAGCAGCTCGACAACGTCAGCACCGCCGACGTCGACGCCGCGGTCAAGGACGCCGCCACCCAGGGCGGCTGACCGCCAAGGCGGCGCCATCGAGCTACCCAGGGCGGTTCGGGCTCGATGCGGGCTAGCTCCGCGAGCGCCGTCCAGCCGACGGATGCGCTCGACCCACGGCGTCAGGTCGGTGACCGGCTCGACGTAGGGGTTGGGGGACGCACCGATACGGCGCGCGATGGCCTTCCATTCGTCACCGTGGGAACGCTCGCCGAAAGGTCGAGGTCCGGGGAGGGCGTGGGCGATCTCGTGCAGGATCGTGTCTTGCACCTGGGTCACGTCATTGAGCTGCGTCAGAACGGCCGAGAGTGTGATCTGCTTCTTGTGCCACTTGCAGCAGCCGAATCGTTTGATCGCCCGGTCGAAGACAAACGTCCACCCCACCAGACGATGCTCGCGCATCAGGCGTCGTGCCATCTGTTGTGCGTCCTGCAGATCCATGCCGTTACGATATCACCCGCCGCACGTCGCGCGCAGATCAATTCACAAGATGGCGTCAGCGCGGCGGCTCGGGCACGCGTGGCGTCTGGCGAGCCTCAGCCCGCGGCGTGGCGTGCCAGGCGACGGACAGCCATCGGCCCCCTTCGGCCTCGGGCCAGCGGACAGAAAACTGCTGGTCCACCGCCGGTTCAACGGGCCCGCGGAAGTTCGTGACGTGCCTCTTCGCGTTGCCATTGAGCAACTGGCCAGCGATCACAGCCTTTACCGTCGAAGCCACGGTCTCGCGCAGCTCAGGATCCGCGATCGCCTTGCCGACCAGCGCCGAATGAATGTGCACCTCGATGTCGGGCGGGTTCACGTCGATCTGCGGAGCGGCCACAAAAGTCGGTTGCCGGTCGCCGCGCCCGAGCACGACGATCTCGAGCATGGCGGGGGTCGTGCTACAGCGGATCTCGCGGATCGCGAATCGGCCCTCGAGGGGCAGCTTTGCGTATTCTGCCCGTAGCTCGCGTGTGAAGGCGGCCGTGTGTTCGCGGACAACCTGATCGAAGGCCCGCTCCACCTTTTGCTTCGTTCGTTCGTTGCTGATCGCTTCGGCCTCGGCATGCGTGCGGGCTTCTTGACCGAAGGCGATCCGCCGCGCGATCCGCGCCGCCAGCGGCAACTTCGCTACGCGTCTCCGTTTCTCTGGTTGACCGCATGATGGCGCTGGCCGGCGAGTTAGTGCTCGTGCGGAATCAGGCTTTGCGCTCGGCTGATCCTGCTAACTCACCGATGCGCCGTCTCCTTCGCCGACTCGATTCCGTCACTGACGAGCTTCAGGACGCAGCGCTTCGGATGCGCACGCAGCCGGTGGGCACGCTATTCGACCGCTTCCCGCGCGTCGTGCGCGACGTCTCCAAGGTCTGCGGCAAGCAGGTCAGCCTGGAGCTCGAGGGCAACGACACGGAGCTCGATCGCTCGATCATCGAAGCGATCTGGGAGCCGCTCATTCACGCCGTGCGCAACGCCATCGACCACGGCATCGAGACGCCCGAGCGGCGGCGCCAGGCGGGCAAGCCGGTGGCCGGGCGCTTGACCTTGCGCGCCTACCACGAGGGCGGCCAGGTCAACATCGAGGTGTCGGACGACGGCGCCGGCATCAATACGGAGAAGG
>Ga0081455_10001011_pt1 | contig 35586 bp, 29 predicted proteins | sample TabmetS3T2R1_FD_70207 | JGI IMG/M metagenome (GOLD analysis project Ga0081455, IMG submission 70207) | Tabebuia heterophylla rhizosphere microbial communities from the University of Puerto Rico - S3T2R1 | ecosystem: Host-associated > Plants > Roots > Rhizosphere ...
GATGATCGTGATTGGCTCGATGATCGGGTCCGGGATCTTTATCACTTCGGCAGAATCATCGCGGCTGAGCGGCGCGCCAGGCTGGCTGCTTCTTGCCTGGGCACTCGCAGGCTTGTTAACAATCACCGGAGCGCTTTGTTGTTCCGAGCTGGCTACCATGATGCCGCGCGCGGGTGGTGTTTACATCTTTTTGCGCGAAGCATACGGGCATTCCATTGGATTCTTGTACGGCTGGACTTTGTTTCTGGTGATTCAAACCGGCACCATTGCTGCCGTCGCGATTGCGTTCGCCAAATTTCTCGGGGTCTTTGTCACGGCGGTTTCGCCGGAGAATTATTTCGTCGCGCCAATTTCATTCGGCAGCTATGCGATCAGCCTTTCCACCGAACAATTGGTCGCGGTTGGCTTGATTGTGCTGCTGACGTGGACGAACACGCGCGGACTTGAAGTTGGAAAAATTATCCAGAACACATTTACGTTCGCGAAAACAGCCGCGCTTGCCGCTGTGGTGATCATCGGCCTGTCGCTGGGCTGGAATGCCGATTCCGCCGCGCTGTCTTCGGCTTGGTGGAATTCGTGGGCAAACGGTTGGAACCCGCAGATCGCCCAACCTGGCTTCACGTTGAGCGGCGGCCTGGCTCTGGCGCTGCTTTTTGGCAAATCAATGGTGGGGCCGCTTTTTGCGCAAACCGCCTGGACGAATGTCACTTTTATCGGTAGCGAAATACGCGATCCGGGAAGGAACCTCGTGCGCGCGCTGGTGATTGGCTGCGGCAGTGTGGTGGTTCTTTATGTGCTGGCAAACCTTGCGTACGTCGCAGTGTTACCGCTCTCGGAAATCGAGCATGCCCCCCAAAACCGGGTAGCCGTCGCCATGATGAACGCCATCTTCGGTCACCCGGGTGCGCTGTGCATGGCGGCAGCAATCATGATTTCTACCTTTGGCTGTAATAACGGTCTCATTCTCTCCGGAGCCCGCGTTTACTATGCGATGGCGCGCGACCGGCTATTCTTCAAAAAAGTCGGGACCACTAATCGCCTTCATGTTCCAGCCGCCGCCTTGGTGGCCCAGGGAATCTGGACTGTGCTCCTGACTTTGCCGCGCACGGTGACACGCGACGTCACAACACATCAGGTCGTTTATGGAAATGTTTATAACCAGCTGCTCGAATACATCGTTTCGGCGGATTTGCTTTTTTACATCCTAATGGTTGTGGCCGTAATGATTTTGCGACGGACAAAACCCGAGGCTGATCGCCCCTATCGCACCTGGGGTTACCCGCTCGTTCCGATCGTTTCGGTGCTGGTTGCTGGATTGTTGATAGTCAATCTTGGCTTTCTCGCGCCCGCGACTTCGGGAATTGGCGTTCTGATCGTGTTGACCGGCGCGCCGGCGTACTTTTTCTGGCGCAAAGCGGAATCGCATAACCTTCCTGGATTTTGGGGTCGACGGTGACTAGATCTGCGAAGGTTGGGTGGAGCGTAGCGGTTTGTGCAGTTCTCGCTGCAACAGCAGGTATCTCTCTCGCGACATATCAGGTGATTAGCTTTCAACGTGGGATGAAACTTTGGGATGAAGGAGTCACCGCCGCTAACACAGGTGATTTTGATACAGCGATCTCTAAATACGATGCGGCCCTGCGCACGCGATTGGGAGCGTATGGAGCCGGGATTGTTTATTCAAACCGTGGCGTCGCCTACAACAGCAAAGGATTGGTGGATCGCGCTCTTTCTGATTTTACTGAGGCGCTGCGTCTTCATCCGGGCTTAGTCGAGGCGCACGTGGGACGAAGCTTTGCGTACATCAGCAAGGGGGAGATCGAGAAGGCTGTAGAAGATACGAACGAGGCTCTCCGACTGGATCAGAACTCAAGAGATGCCTATCACAATCGCGCGATAGCCTCTCTTAACAAAAGGGAATTTGGCAAGGCTGTTGCTGACTTCAGTGAGGCGATTCGCTGCGATCCAGACAATGCAGGCCTTTATGTAGAGCGCGGTAATGCATTCTTAGCAGATGGACAATGTGATGCTGGTATAGCCAGTTTCGAATCAGCGATTCGAATTTCTCCCTGGCTTACGGAAGCCTCCTGGGAGCGAGATTTCGCCTGGGAGAGGCGCGCCTACAAACTACTCAACGAAGGGATTAAGGCGGCATCAGAACGCAAATATGATGAAGCCCTAAAACTTTACAGCCAGGGATTGGAGTCTCATCCGGGGATACGCAATCACGCGGTCCTCCTGTGCGACCGAGCTACGGCGCTAGGGCATCTGAACCGGCGGGAAGAATCCGCGCGAGACTATGATGAAGCGATCCGGTTAGATCCGAATTTCTACCAAGCTTACTACAATCGAGGTATCAACCATCGTGAATGCGGTCGAATGTACGAGGCGATTCAAGATTTCACGGAGGCTTTGCGGTTGAATCCGAAGTACGCACCCGCTTATGTCGATCGGGGCGCGATCTATTTTCACCAAAAGAAACTGAACGAAGCTCGCACGGACTGGTTAAATGCCCTCGAAAACATTGATGGCATTGAAGTGGAATACCGTCCGCGGTTGCTGAACGACATCGCGTGGCAATTGGCCACGTCTCCGGCAATCCTTCGTGACGGTAAAACAGCTATTCGAGTCGCGACACAGGCTTGCGAACTCACGAATTGGACGCGGAGCGATTGTGTCGACACATTAGCCGCCGCATATGCAGAAGCCGGCGATTTTTCGAGTGCAATCGCCTGCCAAAACCAGGCTGTGCAGTTGGCCGACCCCTCTTCCGAAGATTATGACAGCATGAAACGCCGGCTACGTTTGTATCAGGATCGAAAGCCATACCGGGCAAAACAGGTGAAGCCGACTACGAACCGATAAATCCAGTTCGTGTTTGAGACGCGAAACTTATTTGTATGCCAGCGAAATCAAAGAAACAGCAAATGGCCGCTGGCGCAGCGCTCGCCGCGAAGCGCGGCACACGCTCCAAGTCATCGCTGAAGGGAGCTTCACGAGGGATGTACAAATCGATGAGCAAAAAAGAGCTTCGCCGAATGGCCAAGACAAAGCGCAAGGTAAAGCCGACCAGGAAGAAGCGGCACTAGGGAATCGACGAAGACTGCGTGTGTTGGTCGTTCTGTAGTATCCCCATAACCTGTTTCAAAGGCTCCGCGCTTACCCTGCTTGTTCCCGTAAAGGGATGATCGAGTACGTAGATCAAAAATAGGATCATCGTGATTGTTACCGTGAGCGACGCTGCAATCAGGTATTGCGCCCTGATGTTCTTCATCCCGAAAAAATAAGTGTACGAAATACTGATCACGCTGCCGACAAGCAGGACTAACCAGATAACTGGTGGCACGGTGTCATTCCCCGCAAAGATCCTGAGTCGGCGGTATTCCGCCAGGTTGTTGAACCGCTTTAATGCTTCGGCGTAGATCTCTCTGTTGGGAACTGCCTTCTCATCCAGCTGATAGAACTCGCTTATCAGGTTTATCATTGCCTGGTTGGAATGCAGGCTTATCTCGCCCTGTGCCATCCTCTTTAATTCATCATCATAAACCGAAGTGACATAAGCCAGGAGCGTTTGCCGTATCTTTTCGCCTGACGGGTCCGGGAATACTTGGGTGAGGTGAAAAATGTCCGCGACCTCATTGGCTTCTAGTTGCAGGTTCTTTGTGGCTTCGTCGTATCCGCTCCATGTTACAAAGACCACAAATGCGAGCAGCACGCCGTAGAACAGGCCGAAGGCGTTGAAAATGATCGCAGCGACTTCGTGATTTTCCTTCAGGACATCCGCCGAATATTTCTTTCGAACGACGTAAAGGCCCGCCAGTGCGAAGAAGGTCGTAATCGCCGAGACGATGAAAAATGAAACCGGCGGCGGTAAGTTAAGTAGGAAATCCACAGACCGGCGTAAGTTCTCGCCAGAAAATTGATAAATTGTCGAGAGAAAAGAATCGATTTTGCTCGATCAGCCGCTCACACTGCGCGCAAATCATGAAAAAACCCTTTTTGTTGGGGCTGGCATTGTTTGTAACTTCCGGCGCCATTTTGGCCCAGGAGACGTTTCCGGGCGGAATTGTTTATGGCCCCAAGGCTGCTTTCAAAATTGATGCGCCAGCAGGGTGGGTTCTCGATAACAACGCCGGTGCCGAGCAGGGATTGCCGTGCGTCCTTTATCCGAAAGGATCCACCTGGGCCGACGCCAACGCGATCATGTATGCGAAGATCGCAGGCACGGATTACGAAGACGTTGGAAAGTTTGTCGCCATGGCAATCCAACAGATGGAGAAAGTGCACGGCAAACCGAAGGAAAAAGTCGACTCCGGGAAAACGGGCGATGGGCGGCCTTATTTCATTAACGAATATCCGGCCACCCAGTCCTATTCCCAGTGGGAGCGGGTCGCTTACATCCAACTGCCCAAAGCGGTCGCTTACATCGTCTTCTCGGCACGAGACGAAGCGAGTTATCGCAAAAATTTTCCAGCGCTCAACGAAGTGCTTAAATCGTTCGCCTACATGAAAGTCGAAGGCGATCACAAACCACATTAACGTCAGCGTGTGCTCAGCGCGCGGAAAATGCGCAGTTCCCCATAGTCGTACTTGCCGTCGAGCATTGACCTCACATCTGCAAGTTTCCTGTCGGGAACTTTTCGAAATGCAGACGCGATTTCCTCGCGCTGCGTGGCAGTGAAGAACCGGTCGACTTCAAGAGTTTCGCCCGCTTTAATCGCAGCTTCGAGATGGTTGCAAACGGTGCTTCGCACGAATCCGCGCGCACGGGAGATATCGTCCACTGATTCGCCACTCCGAAAACGCCGAAGCGTGTCCTTCTGGCTTTCATTCAAGCGGGCTCGCTTCGGCGGGCGCAGAGGCTCCAAACGCCTCGAAAATGTCCGGCGCGGATTAGCGGCGAGATAATTTTTGATTTCGCCGAGGAACGCATCGGCAAAATCCCTCAACTTTTGCTCGCCCACGCCGGAGATTCGGCGGAACTCGGTTGCGGTCGTGGGATAATTTTTAGCCATTTCACGAAGAGAGACATCGGAGAAAATGACGTATGCCGGCACATTGCGCTCGTCCGCCAGTTTGCGCCGCAGATCGCGTAACCGCTCGAACAACACTTCGTCGCATTCGATTGCGCCCGCACGAGCCTTTTGATCCTGAACGACAACTTCAATCTGCTTCGTGAGTGTGATTGGCGCACGGTAGCGTAAGACGTCGCGGCCAGCCGGCGTGAGACTTAAGGTCGCAAACTTTCCCGGCGCGGATTTGATGAACCCCAACCGCAATAACTCGCGTCCGATTGCCTGCCAGGCTTCGCGTTTCAATTCGTTGCCTATGCCATAAGTGGACAACTCGTTGTGGCTTCGTTGCCGGATCGCCTCCGTGTCTGCGCCGCGCAAAACATCGACGATATGATTCACCCCAAACCCGAACCCGCTTTTCGCGTGGATGCGATGGACGCAGGAGAGAAATTTTTGCGCCGGAATTGTGCCATCGAAGGTCTCGCGCGGAGTGACGCAATTGTCGCATCCTTCACACGAGGGCCTGGCATACGCTTCGCCAAAGTATCCGAGCAAGGTCACGCGCCGGCAGTCGCGAGTCTCGGCGTAATGAACCATTTGTTGAAGTTGCGTCCGAGCGATTCGCGCTTCGGGCTCGCTTTTTTCGTCGATGAAATGGAGCTGTTTAGCCACATCGCTTGCGCTGAACAGCAGCACGCACTCGCTTGGCAACCCGTCCCGGCCTGCGCGCCCGGTCTCCTGATAATAGCTCTCCAGATTCTTCGGCAAATCGTAATGTACCACGAAGCGAACATTTGGTTTGTTGATGCCCATTCCGAACGCGATCGTTGCCGTGACCACGCAGACGTCGTCGCGCAGAAACGCTTCCTGATTTTTTGTGCGTTCGGAACTCGTTAGGCCGGCGTGGTACGGTTTTGCTCTTATACCATCTTCGTTGAGGCTCCGCGCCACTGACTCGGCGCTCTTTCGGCTCGCGCAGTAGACGATGCCGCTATCGTTGGGTCTGCTGCGAATGAATTCAAGCAACTGGTCGTAGGGCGCCGTTTTTGGAACAATTCGATAAGTGAGGTTTGGCCGGTTAAAGCTGGCCACATAACACCGCGGCTCCCGCAGCTTGAGTTGCTTCACGATGTCGGCGCGCACCCGTTCGGTAGCCGTTGCAGTGAGCGCCATCATGGGCACGTCGGGAAAGTGTGTCCGCAATTTCTTGAGCTCGCGATATTCCGGCCGGAAATCGTGGCCCCATTCGCTGATGCAATGGGCTTCGTCGATGGCGAACTGCGCGATATTCCAGTTCAACGCGCGCTCCAAAAATGTATCCAGCATCAACCGCTCGGGGGCGACGTAAAGCATCCGGTACTCACCTCGGTGCAGCCCGCGCCAGCGCGCCACGGCATCGTTTCGATCCACCGTCGAATTCAAGTAGGTGGCAGCGATGCCGCTGGTTTGCAGGGCGTCCACCTGATCTTTCATTAGCGAGATGAGCGGCGAGACCACAATCGTAAGGCCCTGGCGAACCAAAGCTGGCAATTGAAAGCAGAGCGATTTACCGCCGCCCGTTGGCATCAGAACAAAAACGTCGCGTCCAGCCAGCGCATCGTTAATAATCTCGCGCTGCAACGGCCGGAATTGATCGTAGCCGAAATGCTTTTTAAGCGTCGCATTTAGGTCCACAGCGTTCGTCCTACCAACCATCGCATGATGTCATTCTGATCCCGCGGTTGCGGGAGAAGAATCTCGGATTGCTTCTGAAATGGTTGTCTGCAGGAATAGCCGGAGATGTTTCGCTTTGCTCAACATGACAAACGAATTGTATACGCTCAGCCCGCCCGCAATGCACGTTTGGGCATGAGACTCTGCCGTCGCTCGTAGTTCATTTCTGCCGCTTCAGACGAAAACCGTCAGCGTGTGCCCCGGAACCGTTTGCATACTCGACTAACCCCACGCGTTTTTTCCAAACGATCTTCTTGAAATGACCAGAAGGATGGCTGGAATCGTAAACGCACAGATCGCCTCTTACGCTAATCGTCGTTTTCCAAAGGCCGTCTTCGTGATTGAACTTGCCAGCCGTAATTCCGTAGATGTCGCCCGGGTCGAATTCCGGCGGTTTTTCCAGCGCTGAGATTTTCTTAACAGCCGCTTCATTGTCCTCTTCGTTCAGCAGAACGATGCGGTCCTCTGTGACGATGAAATAATCCGGTCGGATTTCACGCTTCTGCTGCGCGCTGGATTTGAGATCCGTAAATTCGATTTTGAAAATCGCGCCCCACGGCATACTGGCGAGTCGCGTAGTGATCACTCGTGCAGTCAGCGGGATTTCATCCTGCTGGATCTCGTCGCCCCATTCGCTTCCTCGAAATTTGGCAGACATCGGTTTGTCGTCTGATGCGCTCAGAAAAGGGTTCGCAGCCTGGGTAAGAGTGGGCAACAAGATCGAAGCGATAACTGTCGCAATTTGGCGGCGGTTCATGCAGCAATCCTAACGAACCAGCGATTGACAATGCACGCCCGAATTTCCTAATCTGTCTGCCTGAAAACCCTCCAGTCACCGGCGACTTTGGTCGCAGCTATATTTTTCGTTTTGTCATCTCTGCAGGCAGAGGATGCGAAATTTGCGGCGGACAATTTGAAGTACAGTCGCGACTTTTATTCGAAAGTTCATTTTGTTGCGATCGCAAAGCTTGATTTCGGCCCGGGCGGCACCGCGGAATTTAAGTACGACCGTTATCCGGAGGGTGGTCCCGAAAGAATACAGTCGGGTGATGGGGAGTTCGTCCGGAAGGACGGAAAGAGCTGGTTAAGATCGAATGACTGGGGCGAAACCGGCAAGCCCGTGGACGCCCAGACGTCCAAGCGACTGAACAATTGGGTTGGCCTGATCAATTCACGGCTCAATGGCGAGCCGGCTTCAAACGATCCGGGCGAAGGCGGGACCGTTATGAAATTCCTGAGCAAACAAGACGAGGGCGAGCGGGAAGAATTCGTGTTTGAAGAGTCAAAGGAAAAACCCAAATCGAAAAGCTATCCGCACGTCAGCTTTGGACAATTTAAGAATGCCAAAAGCGAACACGTGCTGCTCTCGCATTTTTCGGGGCCGATGCAGCTCGGCGCACGCGAGGCGAACGTTGACATCAGTTTCAGCCATTTGATCGCGGTCAAGATCCAGGAAACAGCGAAGGTGTCGCCGTCGCCCGCCTCATCTCCGGTCGTTGAAGAGTCCAGTGAAGATCCAAAAACAAACGGTCCCTCGGGGGCAACAACAGAAACTCTTTTGGACGGCAAACTTAAGCTCGAACTACCTGGCGATTTCTCCCGGGATCCGGACGATCCCAAAGAACCAAAAACTGTTGCCAAGTTCTCCGGCCCGGACGGCGCGTGGGGCATCGTTTTGCGCGGCACGCACGGCCTTAGGCCGGACAAGCTCGATGGCTATCTCAAAATGCGTGTGGCCGAGTATAGCAAGGGCTTCAAATGGCTCCCGAAGGATTCACAGCTGCATTGGCTCAAGAAAGAAATCGTGACGATCGACGGACGTAAATGGGCAGACTGGCGGTATGTCCCGATGTTAAAGGGAAAAAAGGATTATTCGCATAACCCGGTCTTTACGCGTTTTCTAACGACTTCTTACAAGGGTCAGCTCTTGGAAATCAGCTTCACCTCAAATCTCAACACCAATCCCGGGCTGAAGCAAGAGATCGATCACATCATGGATTCGGTGCACCTCGAAGAATGAAGGCTTTTAGGAATTTGGTGGTGGCAGTTCTACTTCTGTTCTTTCTGCCAGAGGCTTTTGGGCAGAGCGAGTTTTCGGCGTTCTGGAGCAAATTTAGATCGGCTGTTATTGGTCGCGATAAGGCAAGCGTAGCCGACATGACAAAATTCCCGCTGTCGATGCCCTATTCGGTAAAACCCGTAAAAGAGAAGCAGGAGTTTTTGCGCCGTTACAATGAAATTTTCAACGGCGAGGCCAATGCCGCCCAATGTTTTGCAAGCGCCCGGCCGCGAAAAGAATCCGCCCAGCGGTATGAGATCTACTGCCCTTTTAAGGAAACGCCGGAAGACATGGAAAACGCACCTATTCGCTTCGTTTTCGAACTGACCAAGAGCGGGTGGAAATTTGCCGCTCTCGACAATATCAATGAATGACGCGGCAGCTGGAGGAATGAGCTATTGGGATAAACGACCGTTCCCGCATTTCGCGGCGCTGCTTATTTCGATTGCTGTTCCCATCTCGCAGATTCATGCGCAGTCGCAGGGGTCCATGAAAGCGCAGGCAGGCCAAGACAGGGAGTCTGCAGCAGCAGCGCCGAATCCGACTTCCGTTTCACCGGACAAACGATGGGAATACAAATGCGCTGAATACGGCGTTGGTCAGTGTGCGCCGGAAATTGTAAAGGCGGGCACAGCGGAAGTCGTGTTAGATCTCGATGAAGAGGTGCATGGTCCCGAGGCGAGGCAAGCCGAGGTAGTCTGGGCCTCGGATTCAAAACGGTTTGCCTTCAATTATAGTCCGCCCCACGCGCATCATACGACCTATAAAACGGTCGCGTTTTATCAGTTGCGTGGCGACAAATGGGGGACGCTCCATCCACCGGCTGACGAAGCATCAGAGCGCGCACAGTTGACTCAGCTTGCCGGGGACCATTTGCCAAAGAGCACTCGCGAACGTCGCATATGGCGTTCCTCGCCCGTGAACGATACCCTAAAAGTACGCGAGTGGACCGACGCCAATACAGTAATCGTTTATGCTTATTCGGCTTGGGACCAATTGACGGCGGGCTTTCTTTTCACATTAAAGTTCAATGAGGCCGGCGATTGGAAGATTGTGAAGACTCGTCAGATGTCGACAAAGGAGCTCGAAGAAGAACAATGAGATCGTGTTTCACTTTTGTGGCAGTCGTTGCGGGCGTAATAGGATGCACTTTTTCCATCCTCGCCGCGGATGAAGAAGCGGAAACACCGGGCGAGGATTTGTCCACCGGATTACCTGAGCAATATGCAAAAGATTATCTGATCGCCGGTAGCACTATTTCGCCGGACAAAAAGTTCGCTGTCATTTATCCGACGCTAGCCTCAGAAGAAGCTGCCGAAGACGCGAACCAACCGGAGCGGATCAAAGATCACATCGTCGCGCTGCAGCCATTTGTTCTCTTAGGCGAGTTACAAACGAAATTCCCGTATTTTCAAAATGAGAATCACGGCGGGATTAGCGCGGAATGGTCGAATGACAGCTCGGTCGCCCTGGTCACGCTCGATGGAAAATGGGGGCCGCACGATGTGTTTTTGCTCGAATTCCGCGACGGGAAACTGGCTCGAACAACCAACATCCTCACTAAGGCGCATGATCTCTTGTTCCCAGACTATCGCAAATCGAAAGCTGAACCCTACAACGACGTTTTCGACTTCATCTTTGATGACGAGGGTGGAACAGTTTTCAAACTCGACGGCTCCAGGAGCGTTGTAATCGATGGGAACGCAGTGACTGATCCAAAGGGGCTCTCCGATCGCAGATGGTCGGCGCACCTAAAAGCAGTATGGGACATTTCGCAGGGGAAATTTGCGTCGGAGAAAATCACGCGGCACTAAGGAAAACGGAGGAACTGACTCACTCGGCGGGAGCTATACTCCGCAGGCGACAGAAAGTAATTCCTCAATCTTCTCAGGGTTGCAGCGATAAATTGTCGTCGCTCCTCCCTCGTAATATTGCGACGCGACTACGATTTCCATTTTGCCGTCGCCATCCAGATCCAGCACGGCGATCACCTTATAGGTATTCGGTGCGTTGAAGCTCGACTCCTCGTCGTCCTTATAAGCCTTCGGATAAAATTCGCCTTGTACCAGCTGTGTTTCCGGTTTTCCAGCGACGACCCGCCGCAATAAGACCATGGAGTAACTGCCAGCCGGCGATCGCATTGGCGCGCCCTCCTCCTTTTGGAAATAGTTCGTCGCGCTGATCAATACTTCCTCTTCGCCATCGCCATCGAGATCAACTCGCAGAATGTTTTCGATTTTCATTTTCGGCTTTTCAATTCCTTTTGTCTTTAAAAAATCGCGCGCTGCATCGACGTAGACTTGCTGCGCTGCATCGAGGACGTGCACTTTTCGCGCCAAGGCATTCCATGGCGCAGCCAACGCAATCGCGCCTTTATCCGGGTTTGGTGAAAGCGAGACCGTCAGCACATCGGAGCAGACCTCCTCTTCTGACGGTTTCGGCTCGCTTCCCTTGGCTTCGCCGAGTGACTCTGTCAATCCGTAGAGGTGGTAAGTCATCTCGCCTTGTAGCCCCTTGGCTGCTTCTTCCGCTTTGATCCATCTACCTTCAGATGTGGCGCCGAACAGGTAGCCGCTCTGGACCTCTACAATTGGATGGAGCTCGGCAGCTGGTACTGCAGCAGAAACAAATAACGTAGCGACTGCTACAGAGTACCCGACAAGTTTCACAGCCACATTATGATCGCCGCTCTTTGATCGACAATAAGATTTCCGACAGCACTTCGTTGCGCGGTTTAGCGCCCAAATTGCCTGTGCCGTGAACGCGAACGCTCACTGCATTGGCTTCCATGTCGCGTTTTCCGTCCACGAACATGGTGTGAACTTTCATTTGTTCGGCGCGCTTGACAGTACGCTTGGAAAAAGGTTGAGTCGCGCTCGTGAAGCGCAGCGCAATACTGAAAGCCGCTATCACAGCGCGGCGAGCGGGAAAACCGGCGGAAGAGGTCTATAAAATCTATCAAGGGCAAGTTCGCCCCGACTCCGCCCTCGCCATGGCGATCGCTTCCGTGGCCGATCCCGAAAGGAAGCGGCGCTACGCCATCCTGAACCATCTCCTGGTTGCCCTGCTCGTGTTTGTCGCCGTCATCAAAGCTTTGAGCGTCTTTGCCATGTTCTCCGATTTCTCGGCCGGCCTGTTGGCTGGCGCCGTTGTTCTCGGCGTCATCGTGCCGCTCGCCTTCGCTTTCGGCATCGCCCGTTTCGACGGACGCGTGTATACGGTGCTGCTCTTTCTGCTCCTCCTCAACGCGCTCAACATCCTCCTCCGCGCAGAAGGGAATTGGCTTTCGGTGCTTCCCGATCTCGTCTTGCTTGCCGCCATTATCGCTTTGGCCTTCGTGGCGAAGGCAAAGATATTTCCAAACGTGGGTCCCCTCGGCGTCAAGAGAAGCGCAGACGGCTCCTACATTTGGTGAGGCGCTGCGGTAAGCAGTCCTTGGGCGAGCCGGAGCGGAGTGGAGGGGTCAGCCGCGCCTCCGATCAATTGGATCGACGCCTTCCCGTCCCGACTGGCGCAAGCTGCCGATAAATGGCGCGACCTCATCATCTCACGCACCGCAGGCGACGGAAAGTAATTCCTCAACCTTTTTCGGATTGCACCGGTAAATCGTCGTTGCTTCTCCTTCGTAATATTGCGACGCAACCACGACTTCCATCTTCCCGTCGCCGTCCAGATCCAGTATCGCGACCACTTTGTAAGAATTCGGGGCGTTGTAGCTAGTCGTTTTCGGATAGAACTCACCTTCGACGAGCTGCGTTTCCACTTTTCTAGCGGTGACCCGGAACAACACGACCATTGAATAACTGCCAGCCTGCGACCACATCGGCACATAATGGTCTTTGGTGAAATAATTTGTCGCGCTGATCAACGCTTCTTCTTTGCCGTCACCGTCGAGATCAACTCGCAGAATGTTTTCGATCTTCACTTTCGGGTCTTTGATTTGTTTTGTTTTTAGAAAATCTCGCACCGCATCGACATAAACTTTTTGGGTCGGATCGATCAGTTGCGGTGTTCGTGGCAACGCGTTCCAAGGCGCGGCCAGCGCGATAAGCCCTTTCTTCGGCTTTTGCGAGAGCATAACGAACAATTGTTCCTCACACGGAAGATCTCCGGACTTTGCTTCGCCGCCTTTCGCTTCTCCGAGTGGTTCTGTCAGTCCATAGATTCGATATGTGGCCTCATCAGTAAGTGTCTTAGCTGCTTGCTCTGCTTTGATCCACTTACCGTCAGAGGTCGCGCCGAACAGATACCCGTTTTGAACTTGGATAATTGGATGTAAATCAGCCGCCGCAGCCCTGCCAACCATCCAAAAGGCGAAAATCGCGATCACGAAACGAACACGTTTCATGATCGTGAGTCTATGACCGTCGCTCTTTAATCGACAATAAGATTTCCGACAGCGCTTCGTTGCGCGGTTTAGCGCCGAGATTCCCTTTGCCATGTACGCGAACGCTCACCGAATTGGCTTCCATGTCGCGTTTTCCGATGACGAACATGGTGTGAACTTTCATTTGTTCGGCGCGCTGAATCTTGCCGTTGATCTTGTCGTTGCTATCGTCGATTTGAGCGCGGACTTGATGAGTTCGAAGCTCTTTCAGAATCGATCGTGCGTAGTCAAGCAGCTTCGGATCGTCGCCAATGGTCAGAATGCGAACCTGCTCCGGCGAAAGCCAGAGAGGAAAGTTGCCGGCGTAATGTTCGATGAGGAACCCGATAAAACGCTCGTGCGTGCCGAGTGGCGCGCGATGAATGCAAATAGGTATCTTGTCAGTGTTATCGCGGTCTTTGTAAACGAGGTTAAACCGGCGCGGCTGCGCAAAATCGACCTGATTGGTCGCCAGCGTAAACTCGCGACCGATGACGCTCCAGACCTGTACGTCGATCTTCGGTCCGTAAAACGCGGCTTCGTTAGGCACTTCAACGTAATTAATTCCGGAATTCCTTAGTACTTCCCGTGTCATCTCCTCAGTCTGTTTCCAAAGCTCAGGCTCGTTGACAAATTTTTGCCCAAGCTTCGACGGATCATGCGTCGAGAACCGCATCAGGTACTTCTCGATCCCAAAGAGCTTAAAGTAATTCAGGTACATCTGGTTCACTGCATTAAACTCATCGGCGAACTGCTCGGGCGTGCAGTAGATATGTGCATCATTCATGTGCAGCGAGCGCACCCGCATGAGTCCGAACAGCTCGCCGCTCTTCTCGTAGCGGTAGTCCGTTCCGTACTCCGCCAATCGGAGGGGAAGGTCGCGATAGCTATGAGGCACCGCTTTAAACAGCGTATGATGATGCGGACAGTTCATGGCCCTGAGGTAGTAGCGATTACGGGGCACGTGTTTTGAAAACGCCGCGCCTGCGAAAAGACTCTCAAATGCCAATTCTCGAAATTCTTCTTGTTGTTTTGGAGATAAACGATCGAAGGCAGCTCTCACTCTAGCGCGATCCACTGGCTTCTCACTGAATGAAGGATCCAGCTCTTCGAAGAACTTAGCTGCCCGCTCTTCGACCTCTGCAAACCTGCCGGTAATCTTGTCCAATCGATTTCCCTTTTCGTCTTCTCGCAGTTCCATTGGTGGAAACATCGACTCTGCGTAGTACGGTAAGTGCCCACTCTTGAGGTACAGACTCTCCCGCGCGATGTCCGGAGTGCGAACCCGCTGATACCCAGCCGCAAACTCGGTTTCTTTGGCGAGTTTTTCCAGCTCTTCAACGATTACCGCGCCACGAGGGAGAAACATTGGCAGACCCGGACCGACGTCATCGTCGAGAACGAAAAGCTCCAGTTCCTTGCCAAGTTTGCGATGGTCGCGTTTCCTGGCTTCCTCGAGCATCGCGAAGTAATCGTCGAGTTCCTTTTTCGTTTTGAATGCGGTGCCGTAAATGCGTTGAAGCTGTGGATTGTTTTCATCTCCCTTGTAGTAGGCGCTCGCTACATTCGTCAGGCGAAACGCGCCGATATTCCCGGTGCGCATGACGTGCGGCCCGGCACAAAGATCGATGAAATCGCCGTTGCGATAGAGCGAGATTTTTTCGTCGGCCGGGATGTTTTCGATGATGTCGAGCTTGAACTTGCTTGGGTCGGATCGCTCGCCTAACGCGGCAAGGCGTCCCTTTTTCCCAAGGGCGAGCGCTTCGTCGCGCGAAACTTCAATCCTCTCGAACGGATGGTTCGCTTTGATTTCTTCCTTCATTTCCGCCTCGATCTTCTCGAAATCTTCGGGCGAAATGCGGTGCGGAAGATCAACGTCATAGTAAAACCCATTTTCGACAGGCGGGCCGGCAGCAAACTGCGCTTCAGGCCAAATCTTCAGAATGGCTGTCGCGAGTACATGAGAAGCGGAATGACGAAGACGTTCCAGGTCCGTCATTTGATTGCGTTGCTCTAAGGTTTTGCGTTCGTCAGTCATTGGAAGCGATGAAAATTAACCACGAAGGTCGCGAAGGACACGAAGAATTTGCGTCCGGAGCATTCGGACCGCCTGTCACGCAATTGTAACTTGGAAGGTAGCGCTTTTCCTCTATAGGCTCGGGTTCGTTCGATTAAACGCCATTTATGAACCCTGCAGACCTTTTTCGTCAAGAAACCGACACCGTGCAGCTCAAGGCGGGCGATTTCCTTTTCAGAGAAGGTGATAAACGTGACAAGATGTATGTGGTATTGGAAGGGGAAATGGACGTTCGGCTTGGTGACTATGTAGTTGAGACCGCGAGAGAAGGCGCCCTGATTGGCGAGATGGCATTGATCGATAACAGTCCGCGTGCCGCCAACGCTGTGGCAAAGACCGCCTGTCGACTGGCTGCAATCGATGAACGCCGGTTCCATTTTCTGGTTCAGCAGCACCCGCACTTCGCGACCCATGTGATGAAAGAGATCGCTGCTCGCCTGCGTCACATGAACGCAGCGGCGATGCGATAGGAATTCTTTATAAACCGATAGTTGTCGTTGGAGGGCTCGCGGCCTTAATTTTTAGGGTGCGAAGGTTTACGCAACCTCTGATTGTTGCTGTGATTGCAGCAATCGGCTGCGGGCAAAAAGTCCCTTCGGCGTCCGATTTTGCCGCCCAGCGTCAGCAAATGGTACAACAGCAGTTGGTGACCCGCGGCATCACCGACCAACGGGTGCTGGCTGCAATGGGAAAAGTGCCTCGGGAAGAATTCGTCACTCCGGAATCGCGTGCCGCAAGTTATGAAGATGGCCCCTTGTCGATCGGCTATGCCCAAACCATTTCACAGCCGTACGTGGTCGCGTTCATGACTGAGCAACTACGCCCGAAACCGGGTGACCGCGTTTTGGAAATTGGGACCGGCTCAGGGTATCAGGCGGCGGTTTTGGCCGAGCTGGTATCGGAGGTTTACTCCATCGAGATCGTCGAACCGCTGGCGAAAAGTGCCGAGACGACATTGCAACGGCTCGGCTATAGGAACGTGCACCTGAAAACCGGTGATGGTTACAAAGGCTGGCCTGAAACCGCGCCGTTCGACGCCATCATAGTGACGTGCGCGCCGGACAAGGTTCCGCAGCCTCTCCTCGATCAACTCAAAGACAACGGGCGCATGGTTATTCCCGTAGGCGACCGGTTTGCCCAGCAGTTGTATCTGTTTGAAAAGAAAAACGGGCAATTGAAACAAAGTGCCACGTTGCCGGTCCGGTTTGTGCCGATGACGAGTGGGCCGGAGAAGAAATGATGTAAGCGGCGCATGTCCTCAGGCACAGATGCGGGCGATTGCGGCCGAGGACAGCCGCCGCTGCACCTGCGGCGTCATTTGATCGCTGCCAGTTTTTTCAGATCGACTCGCTTAACCCATTCCTGCAATTCCTTGGGGTCCTGGTCCTGTAGTTCGATCTGGACGAAATAACGATTGGCGATCATGACCCAGAGAGTGGAGTGATTGCCTTCTTTCTCGAACGCTTCAAACCCAGGATTGCCGTCGATGGTGACAGACTTCCCGTAACCTTCTCCGCTTTCATTGTTATTGTTCCAGGCAGCCGTCGTAGCGTTCACGTAGTCTGGATTCGCCACGGAATCGAGTATGCTGATTGCCGCTGTCGGCACTTTGGCGCCCTCGCCTTTATGATAATCGCGATGCACATTCGTGATCCTGAATCCGCCGACGTCTTCGGTCGAACCTTCCGCCTTATCAGCAGCCCAACCTTGTGGCGGTTCCGGCAAAATCGGCAGCAGCTTTTGATAATCAACGGCGTCAGGGACAAGAATCGGTTCGTTTTGCGCATGAACAGTGGCGACGCCGACTGTGACGAATAATGCCAGCGCGAATAAACCCGCGCTGGCCGCAGAGCCAAATCTCGGTAGAGGAACGAGAGCGGTCGATTTCATGCTAACCTCCTTCTCTGCAATTAGAGATTCCCTATACGATTGACTTTACAACCGCTGTCAAGGCGCTTTGGGCGATGTGTGCACGGTGGGCGTTTGGATCACTTTATCAAGAACTACGCCGCCTCATAAATTGTAGGGCGTTTCTGTGAAACGCCTGGCGCCTGACACAGGCGCCCTACAAGCATGGACGCGAGGAGCACGGCGATCACAAGACTCGTGGCCTTGGTCAAGGTCGACAATGAAATTGCAATCGCAGGCAGAATTTAATCTATAAACTAAGGCGCCAGATTGGTGAGAGTTCTTAGCATCTCCTGTTTTTCGAGCGTGTCATTCCGAGCGAAGTCGAGAATGGAGCGTCTTGGGAAGCCGCGACATAGTCGGGAAAGCCGAAGGCTGAGCGAACGGGATGTGAGCGAATCAAATCTCTTGCTGTAGTCTTGTAAGAATTAGAGATGTCTCCGGACCTTCGCATAAAGCTACGGCTTGGCAGGCGATTTCGCTCGATATGACAAAATCAGATACGCTAAAGCCTCGCCGCCAGCTTGGGTTATTCGATGCCACCATGATTGTCATGGGCGGCATCGTTGGCGCGGGAATTTTCGCTAATCCGTCCGAGGTAGCGCATCGCGTTCACACGCCGTTGCTAATCCTGGGTGTTTGGGTGCTGGGCGGAATTTTTGCAATGTGCGGAGCGTTTATCTGGGCCGAACTCGCTACTCGTTTACCTGCCGCGGAGGGCGGTCAATACGTTTATCTTCGCGAGGCATACCATCCCTCGGTGGCGTTTGTGTATGGCTGGGGGCTGCTTCTGGTAACACAGACCGGCGGCATGGCCGCGGTAGCAGTTATTTTCTCAGCCTACTTTCGTGCGCTAACGGGCGTAGATTGGAATGAAAGCGTGATTGCTACCGTGGTCCTACTGGGACTGACCGGCATTAACTGTTTTGGCGCGCGCGCCGGCAGCAATGTGCAAAGCGTTTTTATGTTGCTTAGGATCGCGGCGATTGCAGGGCTGGTGCTCTTCGGATTGGCGCTTGGCGGCAGCTCTGGCAAGCCCGAGCCGTTGGTTGGACCTCCGTTTTCGCTTGGAGTTCTGGGAAGCATCGGATCCGCCATGGTTCCCATCGCCTTTGCTTACGGCGGTTGGCAAACCTCGACTTTTGTAGCGGGTGAAATGCGCGATCCGCGCCGTGATTTATCGCGAGGCCTGCTAATGGGTGTAGCCGGCGTTGTGGTTCTTTACCTTGCGGTCAACTTTGTTTGTTTGCGAATGCTCGGTGCAGCCGGTCTGGATGCAACGACGACGCCAGCATCCGATGTCATGCGGGCGGCACTTGGATCACGCGGCGCACAATGGATTGCCGCCGGTATCTCGATCTCGACGCTCGGATTTCTGAGCCAAAGCATGCTGACGGGTCCGCGAGTGTATTACGCCATGGCCCGCGACGGCCTTTTCTTCAAGAGTGTCGGCAAGCTCTCGGAGCGCTCGCGAGCACCGGTAGTTGCCATAATCCTCCAGGGTCTGGCCGCAATAGCCATCGCCTGTTCTGGGACCTATGGTCAAATCTTGAACTTTGAGGTGACTGTCGATTTCATTTTTTTCGCGATGACAGCGGCATCGCTGTTTGTTTTGCGCCGGCGTCAGGTCGGATCAGACACGGTGACTTATCGTGTGCCGGGCCATCCGTTCACTACGATTCTTTTTGTTTTGTCGTGTGTTGGAATTGTCGGAAGCGCTATCGTCGCTTCACCGCCGAATAGCGCAATCGCCTTGGGTATCATGCTGACCGCGCTGCCGGTTTACTATTATTGGAGCAAGTTTTTAACCCACGAATCACGCAAATGAACGCGAATGGGAAAAAATTTCTGTTTCATTTCGCGAAGCTTTGGGAGTGCGACATGTCCTCGCGTCGCTTTGGAGCCAGCGCGGCGCTGAGAAAAAAGCGGTGCGAGGGGGCTCCGCACTCAGAAAGCACTTCGTGCGAAATTTTTTTTCGATTTGCGTCAATTCGTGTAGTTCGCGGGCAACAAAATCTTCCGAGAGCATCATGACACACAAGCACTCGGACTACATGCATTGGTCAAAGACGCAGAGCCGTGCGCGGTTCAACCTCGCAACCAGCGGTGTAGCGTCGTTTCCACTCCGCGAATTGCCAGTCGAGTTGGAAACACTCGAAATCAATGGCGACAGCAGCTATACCGGCTATGGCCATCCACCATTACAAAAGGTTATCGCTGCGCATCACGGTGTTGACCCCGACTGCGTTGTGGAATCCGCGGGAACCTCCATGGCAAATCATCTGGCCATGGCTGCGATTATCGAACCCGGTGACGAAGTGTTGATTGAGCATCCAGCGTACGGGCCGATTCTCGACGTGGCCCGATACCTTCACGCTGACGTAAAACGTTTCCCGCGAACGGAAGAATCCGGTTGGGTGATCGATCCAAACGCGGTGCGCGCTTTCATTACGCCAAGGACGCGACTCATCGTGATCACGAATTTGCACAATCCGACAAGCGCCCTTACACCGGATCGAATTCTGCGGGAAGTCGGCGAGATCGCGCGCAGCGTTGGAGCGCTCGTCCTGGTGGATGAAGTCTATCTCGACGCGGTGTACGAACGAACACCACGCACCTCCTTCTGTCTTGGACCGGAGTTCGTGGTGACGAGCAGTTTGACGAAAGTTTACGGCGTCAGCGGTCTGCGATGCGGCTGGATCCTGGCGCGTCCGGACCTTGCATGGAAGATGCGCCGGCTGAATGATCTTTATAGCGCGACACCGGTTTATCCCGGTCTTCTTCTGGCTGTCGCCGTCTTTAAGCATTTAAATCTTCTTCGCGAAAAGGCGCGCCGGATCGTCGACGCGGATAGAAAATCGCTTCGAGATTTTCTCGTACAGCAATCCAGGATCTCAGCAGTTTGGACAGACTGGGGGACCACGTCGTTCGTGCAACTGAAGGATGGCAACGTTGAAGACTTCCTGGAACGGCTGCGCACAGAATTCGATACCACTGTAGTTCCAGGCAGCTTCTTCGAAATGCCTGACCATTTTCGTATCGGAATGGGAGTGAACGCGGAAATGTTTGCCGAAGGTCTGGATCGCATCGGACGGGCCCTAAGGTAGGGGCGGATTGACCCAATCGCCTAAATTGTAAGCGGGGCCTCCACTCGAGTCATACCTAAAAGCGGGGATGCGGAGTCGGACGTACTCTTGGTAAAGGTGTAGATCTTGGAGTTAAGGTAGGTGTTGGCGTCGGGGTAGGTGTAGCACTCGGTCCCGTTGGCCCATTACCTCCCCAAACAATCATTTCACTGCCCGTCCAGATGCGGTGCCGCCAGTAAATCTCCTCGATCGCTCGCTGATAATCCACGCGCTCTGCAAACGTCAGAGTTCTTGAGGAAATCTTCTTGGGCGGTTCAGGTCGGAGGAAACCAAACAATGTGGCTGTGATGATCAATGATCCTGCTGTGCAAAGGAGAACGGTAATTAAGACGCGCAGATTAAGAACCCGCCTTCGCTAACCAGTGTTCGCATAAAGCTACGGCGGGCATGAGCTGATTTAGTGGTATGTTTCTTTTTCATCGTGGAGAACTATGGGCGGATCCGTGGAGTAGGACGCGGTCTTGGTGTAGGTGTAGCTCTTGGCGTTGAGGTTGGTGTCGCCGTCGGGCTAGGTGAAGGTGTGAGCGTCGGTGTTGCCGTCGGCGTAGGAGTGGGAGTCTGTGTTGGTGTTGGACCGGATTGCGCGCAGTACCGGCCGCCTGTGTTGAACGCGGCCGCGGCGTTACCTCCGCCCCATACAATCATTTCATTGCCGGTCCATACTGCCGTATGACGATATCGGGGTTCGGGCGCGTTTGAGATGCTGGTGGCTGTCCAACTGTCGTCGGTTGGATTGTATTTGCCGCCGGTATTGAAAAAGTTGCTGCCATCAGTTCCTCCCCAGACGATGAATTCTGTGCCAGTCCATATTGTGGCGTGAGTCGCGCGTGACTCTGGAGCATTGGTAATGCTGGTTGCCGCCCAAGTGTCCGTGATGGGATCGTATTTCCCGCCGGTGTTCAAGTAGTGCGGAGTAGGACCATCATAAAAAACCCCACCCCAGACGATCAATTCACTCCCCGTCCATACTCCCGTGCGAGTGGCACGTCCCTCAGGCACGTTTGTGGTGCTGGTCGGTGTCCATGTATCAGTATTTGGATTGTATCTCCCACCTGTGTTTACGGCGTGGCCAGCAGACTCGTCATATCCGCCCCAGACGATCATCTCATCTCCTGTCCACACCGCCGTGTGGTTGTAACGGTTGGCAGGCGCGTTCGCCGTGGCAGTAGCTGTCCAACTCTCGGTGCTGGGATTAAATCTCACGCCGGTGTTTAGAAGGTTGCTCTCGCACACTTCGCGGCCTCCCCAAACAATCATTTCGATCCCAGTCCACACAGCCGTGTGCAACCATCGCCCCGTGAGCGCGTCGTTGGTGGGTGTGCTTCTCCAACTGTCCGTGCCCGGATTATATCTCCCGCCGGTGTTAAACGCGGCGCTGGTGTTATACCCACCCCAAACGATCATTTCGCTTCCTGTCCATACTGCGGTGTGCAATGTTCGCGCGCTCGGAGCATTGAAGATGCTTGTAGCCGTCCAACTGTCGATGCTGGGAACGTACTTCGCACCTGTGTTTACAACGTTGAAATTTCGATCTCCGCCGCCCCAGACGATCATTTCACTTCCGGTCCACACCGCCGTGTGGAACTCCCGGCCGGTGGGCGCATCGGAGATATTTGTAGCTGTCCAGGTATCCTCAACGCAATGACTGGGTGTGGCAGTCCGCATAGTTATGGGACTTGGAGTCGGTGTCGCACTGGGCGTTGTCATTGGCATTGAGGTCGCCGTTCGCGTAGGTGCGCGTGTGGGGCCAGACTGCGCGCAGTATCTGCCGCCGGTGTTCAGGAGGAAGAAATTGTTATTTACGTCGTAGTAGCCTCCGGACCAGACGATCATTTCGTTGCCGGTCCATACTGCTGTGTGGAACAATCGCCCCTGGGGTACGTTCGCGGTGCTGGTTGCGGTCCAACTGTCGGTGCCGGGATAATATCTACCACCACTATCAAAATTCACGTGGGGGGCGCCTCCGCCCCAGACGATCATTTCGCTGCCTGTCCACACCGCCGTGTGCGACTCTCGGGGTTGCGGCGCGTTAGTAGTGCTGGTAGCCGTCCAACTGTCGGTGCCGGGATTGTATCTGCCGCCACTGTTTGTATCGATGGACGATGTAGTGAATCCGCCCCACACAATCATTTCGCTGCCGGTCCATACTGCCGTGTGAAGGAGTCGTCCAATCGGTACGTTGCTGGTCGTGGTAGGCGTCCAACTGTCTTCGGTAGGGTTGTATCTTCCGCCAGTGTTCCAACCACTTCCATCAACTCCGCCCCAAACGATCATCTCGCTGCCGGTCCATACTGCCGTGTGGGCGTATCGTTCGGCAGGCGCGTTGATTGTGTTGGTAGCCGTCCAACTGTCAGTGTCCGGATTGTATCTGAAGCCGGTGTTAAAGATAGTGTTACCGAAACATCCGTATCCGCCCCAGACGATCATCTCGCTACCGGTCCATATCGCAGTATGAGATTCTCGCGCGGCAGGCGCGTTCACTGTGCTGGTAGCCGTCCAACTGTCGTCGGTCGGGTTATATCTTCCGCCGGTGTTTACCTCGCTATCGGCTAAGTGACGCCCGCCCCAGACAATCATTTCCGTGCCAGTCCATACCGCTGTGTGATCCTCTCGCGTCGTAGGTGCATTGGTGGTGCTAGTAGCGGTCCAGCTATCGATGGCGGGGTCATATCTACCACCAGTGTTAAAATCCCCGTTGGTGAAGTTGAACCCGCCCCAAACGATCATCTCACTACCAGTCCACACTGCCGTGTGATAGAATCGGGCTTCGGGCACACTTACAGTGCTGGTGGCAGTCCAGGTATCATCAATGCATCCGCCTCTGGGAACGGACATTTTCGGAAGCGCGTACCTGGCCGCCGTGGTGGGCGTTCCTTTGGACACATCCTTTTCCGCTCTGGCTCGCCAGGATTCCAACGGCTCTTTGAGCCATGCCACGGTAGCGAGCTTTAACCGTTCTTTGGTTTGACTAATTACTGCTGTGGCATAGTAGTGCGTCTCGTCGTCCTGCAAAGAGCTTGGCTTTCCTATCGGCAGGCCTTTACGACCTTCGGTTGCAGCGTTTTTGGAGTGCGCCGAGATATCAGCGCTTCCCATCACGGAGCCTTTCGGAATCGCAGCATGCGACGTATCGAAAGCACTACCCAATCTTTGCAAAGCTTCGTTCCATTCCTGGCTGTTTAAGCGTAGGCTCCTGACATCGCGCTGTTCGCCGATATCTCCGCTGTCGCTTCTTACCAATTCGATTTCGCTGTATCTTCCACTGGTGCGTTTCATCTGCTCGATGGTCGGATGTGCTTTTAGATCAGCTTCTGCTCGACGCTTTAGTTCGCCATGAAATCTCTTATCGTAAGCGTACCAGTTTGTGAGCAGACGTTCAGCAAGTGCAGGCCGGGCGAGACACTCGGCGATAACAAAGGGATCGTTATCGAGTGCTTCAAAGAGTTCGAGTAACACCTCGGGTTGTTTAGTGTGCAGTGTCATGCGTTCCATCTCAGCCTGTAACTGCTCGGCGGTAATGGGTCGTTGCCAGTAATCCTCCAGCGCTTGAGAATTGCGCAGATAATCAGCGACTTTCTTTTCAAGCTGCGCCTGCGACATCATAGCACCAAGCGAAGGCTTGGAGTAGCGGCGCTCCCCGCTGTTGCGGGGCCAGATCCGGTGTCGCCAGTAAACCTCCTCGATCGCTCGCTGGTAAGCTACACGCTCTGCAAATGTCAGGGTCCTTTGTCCACGGGTCTGCCACTGACCCAATGCATATGGGATCATAGACACGCTAGCCAGCAAAAGCGCGTAGAACGCACCCCGAATCAAGTACGCCTTAGCGAAAAGCGCTATCTGCTTTTTCATGACCTGCCAATGGAGGGGGCGATGCTAGTTTGGCCCTAAAGGGAATGTCGAGGTTTTTTGTTTCTTCCCGGGAAAAAAGATTATGGACGAGCATAGAAACATGCCTCAGTTGCGTCGATTCGCGGGTCATCGACAGTCATCGCAGGAATGAAAGCACGTCAGGATTTTCGAATTCGTCCGGCCCAGGTGGAAGACGTGCCGGTCATTTTGCAATTAATCCGGGACCTGGCGACGTACGAACGCGCGCCGGACGAGGTGACTGCGACAGAGAGACAACTTCTCGATGTGTTGTTTGGGGAACGGCCGGCTGCAGAAGTTCTTCTAGCGTTTGAAGACCAATCGCCAGTCGGCTTCGCAGTTTACTTTTACAATTTTTCCACCTGGCTTGGGCGAGCCGGGCTTTACCTTGAAGACTTGTTCGTGAATCCGGACAAGCGCGGCAAAGGGTATGGACGCGCGTTACTGGTGGAGCTTGCGAAGATCGCGCGGGATCGGGGATGCGGCCGTATGGAATGGGCTGTGCTCGATTGGAACGAACCGGCGATCAAGTTTTATCGCGCGCTCGGCGCCACGCCCATGCACGAATGGACGGTGTTTCGATTAACTCGTGACGGGATTGCGGGGCTAGCGGAGTCCGGGCGAATCGACCAGAAGTAGCAACAGGAACAAGACGGAGAACCCAGTGGTGCGAGAACGAACAAAGATCGAGGACTACGCGTTTCTCAGCGATACGCAGACCGGGGCGCTGGTTAGTCGGGACGGATGCGTTGACTGGCTTTGCCTTCCCCGATTCGATTCGCCCGCCTGTTTTGCCTCGCTTCTCGGCGATACGAAAAATGGACATTGGCGGTTTTTCCCAGATGAAGAAGTCGTAAAAACCCGCCGCCGCTACCGGGGCGACTCGCTGATTCTGGAAACGGAAATCGAAACCAGGAGCGGCGCCGTACGTCTCATCGACTTCATGCCGCCGCGTGGCGAGAATCCGGACATCGTCCGGATCGTGGAAGGTTTGCGCGGCAAGGTCTCCATGCAGATGGAACTCGTTATACGGTTCGATTACGGGCAGATCGTGCCATGGGTGCGCCACCGGAATGGTGGACTGGAAGCAATCGCGGGGCCGGATGGCTTGATTTTGCGAACACCAGTTGAGACACAGGGAAAAGATCTCACCACAGTTGCCAGGTTTACCGTTAGCAAAGGCGAGAGGGTGCCGTTTGTGCTCACCTGGTTCGCTTCGCACAAAAATTCCCCCAAAGCGATCCACTCCGAGCATGCCTTACGTGACACAGAAGAATATTGGCGAGACTGGTGCAATCACTTTCAGGGTTGTGGAAAATGGCGCGATGCGGTGATGCGTTCGCTCATCGTTCTCAAAGGATTGACCTATGCACCGACCGGTGGCCTGGTGGCGGCGGCTACGACGTCGTTACCCGAACAAATAGGCGGACCGCGCAACTGGGATTATCGCTTCTGCTGGCTGCGAGATGCGACATTTGCTTTGCTCTCGCTACTGCGCGCCGGTTATCGCCAGGAAGCCAAAGGTTGGCGTGAGTGGCTGCTGCGGGCTGTCGCCGGGAGCCCGGCGCAAATGCAGATCATGTATGGCGTTAGCGGCGAACGCCGGCTCACTGAAGTCGAACTCCCATGGCTTTCCGGCTACGAAAAGTCTGTGCCGGTACGCATCGGCAACGCCGCGTCGACCCAATTCCAACTCGATGTGTACGGCGAGGTGTTGGCCACGATGTTCGAAGCCGATTGCGCTGGAATAAAAATGCAGGAGCCCGATTGGGCTTTGATGGTGCATTTGATGAAATTCTTGGAATCCAACTGGCAGAAACCGGACGAAGGAATTTGGGAAGTCCGCGGTGGACGAAAAAATTTCACGCATTCGAAAATGATGGCCTGGGTGGCGTTCGATTGCGCGGTGAAACTTGTTGAAGAATGCGGGTGCGCAGCGGGCGAGCATCATGGCCGCTGGCGAAAAGTGAGAGAGCAGATTCGCGCGGAAGTTTGCGAGCGCGGTTACAACTCAAAGAGAAAGGCGTTCACCCAGTATTACGGTTCCGATGCGCTGGACGCGAGCCTGCTGACGATGCCCCTGGTCGGCTTTCTGCCCGCAACAGACGAACGCGTTCGAAATACCGTGGACGCCATCGAACGCGAGCTGATGGAAGATGGGTTGGTGCTGCGCTATCGGCCCCAGGAATGCGGCGTAGATGGATTACCGGGGCGGGAAGGTGTTTTTCTTCCGTGTTCTTTCTGGCTGGTTGCTTGCTGGCATCTCCTCGGCCGAAAGAAAGAAGCGCGCGAATTGTTTGAGCGCTTGCTTGATGTGCGAAACGATCTGGGACTTCTCTCTGAGGAATATGATCCGCGTGAAAAGCGACAACTGGGAAATTTTCCACAGGCGTTTTCGCACGTTGCGCTCCTTGCTGCCGCGCGAATCCTTGATGGCGAGGGGGAGACTGTGCCGTTGGAGTAAGCAGTCCGTTGTGAACAGATGCGCACTCTAGGCCCGGGCTTCGGTTGAAGAAACGAGGCGCCGAACCAAATCTTCAATCGTTACGATCCCGCAAAAATTCTTTCTTCGATCTACGACAGCAGCAAGGCTAAGTCGCGCAGCGCGCAATTGTTGGACAACCCGATAAGCCGACTCCTCCTCATTGGTTGTTATGATGCGCCGGACATAATTGGCCAGCGGCTTGCTCCCATTCTCATCGAGCAGAATATCGAGGACGTTAATTAATCCAGCAGGATGACCGCCTGGTGCGATGACCGGCAGACGATCAAGTCCGGAAGAGGCGCTAAGCTCCACTGCGTCCAAAGGCGACGAGCCTGCTGGCAGCGCAACGACTTGAGCCGAAGGCAGCATTACGTCGCGCACCTTGACACCACTGAAATCGACTACGTTATGAATCATCGCCCGTTCCGTGGCAGTCAGCGAGCCCTCGAGCTCGCTCTGGGCGGTGATCTGTTTCAGGTCTTCGCGTCCCGCAAAAAGACGCGCGCGTTTGGCCGCGCCACTTGGCAGGACCAGTTTGCTGAGCCGAGCCCCGATCTCGAGGAATGGCGAGAACAGGAGCGATGCCAGTTCGAGTATCCCGGCAAGCCGCGCCAGGGCACGAAAGGGGAATCGACGGAAAAGCGACTTTGGAAAAACAGAAAGCAAAAATAAATAGACCGGAAGCGCAATCGCGAGAGAAATAAAATAGCCAGCGTAACCCCATGATCGCACCAACTCACGAGTGAGAAGAAACAGACCGAGTATATCTGCCGCATTCGTGATCAGGAGAACAGTCACCAGCAGCCGCTCCGGGTGTTTCAACAAGCGATTCAGCCGCACCGCCGCTGGCACGCGACGTTTCACATTTTGTCGTAACCGAATGGGATCGATCGAAAGCAGTCCGCTTTCAATTCCGTTGAAGAAGAACGAAACAAACCAGCAACAAAAAATAACCAGGCCGATGATCATGCCGCTTCTTCGAAGGCTTTCGGAGCTGTTTTTTCCAGCAAGATTTCCTCGATCCTTTGGCGACCTGCGCGGCGCACCGTAATAGTGAGCCGCGGAATCTCTAATTTTGTGCCGGGCGGCGGCAGGTAACCCAACCGCGTGAAGACAAATCCGCCGATTGTGTCGATTCCCTCTGCGTCGATTTGAAAACCGAGATATTCGCTTAAATCGTCGAGGCGCGCGTTGCCACTGACAAGAAATCTGCCGTTCCCCAGTGGCTCGATATAAAGAGCAACGTCGTCTCGTGGCACAATGTCGCGAAGGATTTCTTCCACAATGTCCTCCATTGTGATGATTCCTTCAGTACCGCCAAATTCATCGACCACCACGCCCATTCCCTGGGGACGAGTCAAAAAGAGTTTGAGTAGCTCCAGTGCGCCCATGGTCTCGGAGACGAAGGAAGGAGGAATCAACGCTTCGGTGTAGTGGTCCGGCGGATCGAGCAAAAACAATTTTACATCGATGATGCCCAGAATTTGGTCCGGCGTATCAGCATAAACCGGCACGCGCCGATATCGATTTTTCTTCAGACGCGCGATCGCTTCTTCGTTCTCCAGATCATCGGGAAGCATGAAAGTATCAACGCGCGGCGTCATGCAATCCTTTGCTGTTTTATCACCGAGTTTGATGATTTCCTGGATGATTTCGGCTTCGCCTTCGAAAAGGGCGCCTTCCTCCTCGCTCATCTCGATCAGTGTCCCCAATTCCTCGTCACTTAAACGCGGACCGGCGCGCACTCGCGAGGAGGTGAGGCGATCGACAACATATACGCTGACCTTTTCCAGTTGATGACCGATGCGGTCGAGGAGCGGCATCGATATCTGCAAGGCGAAAGCGCCAATCGTTGAGAGTCGATACGGTACCGAGAGCGCCAGCAGCTTTGGAATAAGGTCGCAGACCAGCACGACAACGGCGAAGATTGCAAGCGCCGCCATCCAAAGCGGAACATGACCAGCCAATGGGCCCTCCCACAGAAAGAAGAGGCAACAGACTACCAGAAGCACGTTTACCAGTCCGTCGCCCAAAAGCAGCACATTCAGCACGCGTCGTGGATTGTCCCGGAAAAATTGCACGAATTTTGTGAGCCTTGCGTGATTTGTTTCCAAGCGACGCAGTTGATGGGACTTTAGCGAGAAGAGCGCTGTTTCCACCGCGGAAAAGAGAGCGGAACAGAAAATCAAAATTGAGATGACCACGAGAAAGATGGTCAGGGTCCCGGCTGTCATTTCTTATGTCGGCATAGCCGGGCCGACTGCGAAAAGTCAGCCTTGGGATGCGGGCAGTATCGTTCCTCGAAAAAACTAATGCGCGATGGTTTGCTCATCGTCTGAGCTGTGGACAAATTAGGCTCTTCGTGAACAAAGGCGAGAGGATTTCGCGGTTCGTGTCCGAGTTGGTTGTTGAAGATGTCGATCCGAAGCAGGGAGACATCGCGAAACATCCATTTTATCGCGCGTTTTTCCATTGCTGGAATGAAAAACGTTATTACGAGGCGCACGATGTGCTCGAGCAGCTTTGGCTCAGGGACAAATCGCCAGATGCAGACTATTTCAAAGGATTGATTCAGGCCGCTGGAGCTTTTGTCCATCTTCAGAAGCAATTCGAGCACCCACTTCACGCGAAGCATGGCAGGCGCTTGTCTCCCGCCGTTCGCCTGTTCCGGCTCGCCGAGAGGAACCTGTCCCCATTCGCGCCACAACATCACGGACTGGATGTTGCTGCGTTGTGCCAGCTCTTGCGCACGTGCGCCGATCGGATTGTCGCATCCAACTACAAGATCAACCCCTGGTCGCCGAAAGCCGCGCCAAAACTCGAACTTTTGTAGCCACAGCACATTCCAGCGCTTGGGATCAGGAATTTAACGCCGCGAACCTATGACTAGTCCCTTCCGGTTTGGATTTCTCGCGTTAACGTGGTTGGTGACATCGAGCGATATCTCTGCTGAGTCCAGGTCAGCGGGTCCTGAGCACACGAACCGTCTGGCGCAGGAGAAGTCGCCCTACCTTCTGCAGCATGCGCATAATCCAGTCGATTGGTATCCGTGGGGCGAGGAAGCGTTTGCCAAGGCGCGTCGGGAAAACAAACCGATTTTTCTCTCGGTTGGTTATTCGACCTGTCACTGGTGCCATGTCATGGCACACGAATCATTCGAAAACGAAGAAGTCGCCGCGCTCATGAATCGTGAATTTGTAAATATCAAAGTGGATCGGGAAGAGCGCCCCGATGTCGATCGTGTTTACATGACCTTTGTTCAAGCGACGACAGGTGGCGGCGGCTGGCCGATGAGCGTCTGGTTGACGCCTGATCTGAAGCCATTTGTTGGTGGAACCTATTTTCCCCCGGAGGACCGATATGGGCAGCCGGCTTTCAAGAGCGTGCTCGAACGAATCGCCACGGCTTGGAAGGAAAATCATGAAAAGATCGTGGAGCAGGGTGGCAAGATCGTTGATGCGCTGCGTGAATCTCAATCAGCAGGAAAAGTCGAAGGCAAAACCGATGCATCCATGCTGGAGGCTGCTTACCGGCAGATGGATCGCACTTACGACGTGAAGGAAGGCGGTTTTGGAAATGCGCCAAAATTTCCGCGGCCGGCGACTCTTAATTTTCTAACTCGGTTTTATGCGCGTGATACCAAGGGTGAATCCGGAAAGCATGCACTCGAGATGGTCTTGTTCACGCTGCGCAAAATGGCTGCGGGCGGAATGCACGATCATGTTGGTGGCGGCTTCCATCGTTACTCCGTCGACCGCTACTGGCACGTACCCCATTTCGAAAAAATGCTTTATGATCAGGCCCAGCTTGCGGTCGCCTATCTCGACGCATTTCAAATTACTGGAGATCGGCAATATGACTCCGTAGCACGCGATATTCTCGATTACGTTGCTCGCGATTTAATGTCGAAGGAAGGCGGCTTTTTCTCTGCCGAAGACGCCGATAGCCCCGTTGTAGCCGCGGGCGCCGACCGCGGGCACGCCGAGGCCAAGGAGGGCGCATTCTATATCTGGGCAAAAAAGGAGGTCGATGTGGCGCTGGGGAGCGCCGCTGAGATTTTCGACTTCCATTACGGCGTTCAACCGCACGGAAACGCACCGGAAGGCAGCGATCCCCAGGATGAATTCCGCGGTAAAAATATTTTAATTGAGCGTCACACGATTGCGGAAACGGCAGAGCATTTTAAGAAGACCGAAGAAGAAGTTGAGAATTCGCTGACGCAAAGCAGAGCCAAGCTATTTTCCATTCGTGGTAAGAGGCCGCGACCTCATCTCGATGACAAGATCATCGCCGCCTGGAATGGTCTGATGATTTCCGCATACGCACGCGCCGCCCAAATTCTGGATGAACCGCGCTACCTGGAAATTGCAACACGTGCGGCCAAATTCCTCAGGACAAATCTCTACGAAGAGAAAGGCAAATTGCTCTATCGCAACTATCGCGGTGGCCGCAGCGATATCGAGGGATTCGCCGACGATTACGCATTCGTTGTTCAAGGCCTTCTCGATCTTTACGAAGCTTCGTTCGATGTCGAATGGCTGAAATTCGCAGTCCAACTGCAGGAGACGCAGGACCGTTTGTTTTTCGACGAAAAAAACGGCGGTTATTTTAGCACCAGCGGGAAGGATGACAGCGTGTTTCTCCGAATGAAAGACGACAACGATGGCGCAGAGCCGGCGGCGAGTTCCGTCATTGCGTTAAATCTTTTACGTCTCGCGCAATTTCGAGACGATAAACAGTTTGCAGACAGGGCGCGAAAAACGATCGAAAGTTTTGCGGCGACACTCTCTCATTTTCCCAGCGCCATGCCGCAAATGTTGGTCGCGCTCGACTATTCCGTAAGCAAACCGCGCCAGATCGTGGTCGCCGGCAAGAAAGGGGCCCCTGAAACCAAGGCGTTACTTGGAGAGGTGCGTCGGCATTTTTTGCCGAAGACAGTTGTATGCCTCGCGGATGGCGCTGGAGGTCAGAATTATCTCGGCGGAAAAAATGAGGCGATCCGAGCCATGTCGCCAGTTGATGGAAAACCGGCCGCTTACGTCTGCGAAAATTTTACCTGCAAAGCGCCGGTGACCGATCCCAAGCAGCTCGCGAAATTGTTAGAGCTGTAAGCGGAACCTGTAGGGCGTCTGTGTCAGGCGCCAATCGATGGACATGGCGTTTCACCGAAACGCCCTACAATCATCGCGCTTATTTACTTCCCGGCTTAATGGCTGGAATTTTTGCCAGATCTGGCGGCAGATTGTCTGCGGGAAAATTTTCAACCGTCATCTCAACGAGGCTGACGAACGGACAGCCAAAATCTGGCTTCGTGTCGCCGCTCCGATCGACAATGACTCCGACTGCGGAGGCGACACCGCCATGTGCGCGGACGATATCGATTGTTTCCTGAACCCGTCCGCCACGGGTCACCACATCTTCGACAACGACGAATTTTTCGCCGGGCGAAATTTGAAAGCCGCGGCGTAACACGAGCTTGCCTTCGTCCTTTTCAACAAAAATGTGGCGTTTCCCCAGGAAGCGGCCCACTTCCTGGCCAACAATGATCCCGCCAAGCGCAGGAGAGATCACTGTGTCGGCATCAAATTCACGCAATTTATCCGCGAGCAATCCGCACACTTTCGCTGCGACCGCAGTGTCCTGAAGAAGCAGCGCGCATTGGAAATACTCCCGGCTATGCAGGCCGGAACGCAAAATGAAATGTCCATCCAGCAGCGCACCCGTTTCGCGGAAAAGGGCAAGAACGTCTTCGCTCATTGAATTCTTTTCTGTAGCGGCACTCACCGAGTGTCGCACGCTTTATTTCGGCGGTCAGAGACCGCCGCTACAGCGATTCTTAACCGGACGTGTCATACGCCGTCGTCCCTTCGGGCCCATCCGCCATCGCAATTACTTCGATTTCTACATTCACACTTTTGGGTAACGCTGCGACCTGGACGGTAGAACGGGCTGGAGGATCCTGTTTGAAATACGAACCATAAATTTCGTTAACCGTTTGGAAATCGCCAAGGTTGGTAAGGAAAATCGTTGTCTTGACGACCTGGTCAAAAGTTAGCCCCTCAGCCTTTAAAATGGCCGCGATATTGTCGAGAACGCGCCGGGTCTGAATGGCAATGTCACCGGGAACGATTTGGCCGGATTTTGGATCAAGCGGAATTTGACCGCTGCAAAACACGAATCTCCCGCTACGCACGGCCTGCGAATAGGGACCAATCGCGCCTGGAGCTTCGTTTGTGGAAATAATTTTCTTCATGCCGCGAGCTTAAACGCCGATCGCCGCCGTGCAATCATGGTGATGCCGCGCCTTGCTGTCTTTGCCCATCGACCTTTTGCCGAAAATCCTTCTCGCTTTCGCCCAGATACTTCCGGTAGCCGTCTGGATCGACAAAAGCATTTGCGTCGCCACGCATGAAACGTTCGTGCTTCTCAACGAGATGAAAGAACCGTCCGTGAGATCCGAGAAAAATATCGCACGGCAAAGTTTTTAAAATCGCGAACGATTTTTCAAAGTCAGCCGCGATACCCGGATAACTTTCTTGTCTGACGAATTTGTAGTCCAGGGAGCTTTGGCTGCCGACAAAAACAACGTCGTGGGTTTTGACGCCGTCTTTGATTCTGGTGGTCCAGGTGGTGTTTCCTCTGGTGTGGCCCGGAGTTAAATGCGCGGTCATGATTTGATCACCGAGTCGAAGCGTTTCGCCGTCGCGTATGATTTTGTCTGGTTCAATCGGTGGAAAAAGCATGGTGTCACCGAATCGAAAGTCGCCGTGTCCGCCTTTTCGCAGCTGGCCGGCATCGCCTTCACTCGCAACAAATTTCGCGCCGGTTGCTTTCTTGAGCTCTGCCAACCCACCGGCGTGATCGTTGTGCGCGTGGCTGTTAAGCAAATATTTAACGTCGCTCAATTTAAAACCGAGTTGCACGATGTTGCGCTCGATTTGCGGGGCGGTTTCGACAAATCCGCCGTCCAGGAGAAAATGACCCTGCGGCGTGGTGATTAAATAGGAAGCGATGTCGACTGCGCCAACATAATAAAGATTTCCAGCGATCTGGAACGGTGGTATGGGTTTATTCCATTCCCGGCTAGTCGCATCAGCTTGACCATTCGCGGTTCCCACAGCAACCAGCACGAACAAAATCGCGATATTAATCTTCCTCACGGACGAGCTTAACGACCGGGGCTGGGAATGACAAATGGCCGAATCTCGTCGATATTGGAGGCTTCATGGTTAGTTGGATTCTAAAGAAGATTCTTGGTTCGAAAAATCAGCGTGAACTGAAGCGGCTGGCCCCGACTGTGCGCCGGATCAACGAGTTGGACGAGCAGTTCAAGAGCTTGTCCGACGATGCGTTGCGCGCCAAGACCGCAGCTTGGAAGGGAGAGCTTTCCAAAATTACCGACCTGCAGGAGCAATGGAAAAAGCTGGATGAAATTTTGCCCGAAGCGTTCGCCGTAGTTAAGAACGGGGCGCGCCGGCTGAAAGAGCGGCAACACGCATTCAGCGTGTGCGATCAGCCAATGGTTTGGGACATGGTGCACTTCGATGTGCAGCTGATTGGCGGAATCGTCCTGCATCGGGGCAGGATCGCAGAGATGGCAACCGGAGAAGGAAAGACGTTGGTAGCGACTTTGCCGCTTTATCTAAACGCGCTCGCCGGCCGCGGAGCGCATCTCGTGACGGTGAACGATTATCTGGCGCGACGTGACGCAGAATGGATGGGACAGCTTTACACTTTCCTGGGACTTAGCGTTGGCTGCATTCAACACGATCAGGAACCGGACGAACGTCGCGAACAGTACGCGATGGACATCACCTACGGGACAAACAGCGAGTTCGGTTTCGATTATCTCCGCGACAACGGCATGGCTACGACGCGCGAGCAACAGGTCCAGCGCGGTTATCACTATGCCATCGTCGATGAAGTCGATTCCATTTTGATCGATGAAGCGCGCACGCCTCTGATCATCAGCGGCCCGGCTACGATCTCGACCCATCAATACGACAAATGGAAACCGCTTATCGAACAGTTGGTTCGGAAGCAGAACATGCTTTGCAACCGGCTGGCGAGTGAAGCGATCGAGAAATTTGAGCAAGGCGATATCGAGACCGGCGGCCGTGTCATGTTCAAGGTGAAACTTGGCCAGCCGCGCAACAAACAGCTGCTACGAATGATGGAAGACCCGGACAAGCGCCGTGCGGTCGATAAAGCGGAGCTTTCCTTTTTTCAGGACACACGAAAGGAAGAGTTGTTCCAACTCAAGGAGGAGCTGTTTTTCACGATCGACGAAAAATCGAACGAAGCGGATCTGTCTGAGCAAGGCCGGGTTTTTCTGAACCCGGACGATCCGAACGCTTTCGTCCTTCCGGATTTGATCAGCGAATTCACCGAGATCGATCTCGACTCCACGCTGGCGGATGAGGAAAAGGACAAGAGAAAAGCGGAACGGCAGCAACATTGCGACGGGCAGGCCGAGCGGATCCACAATATCTCGCAGCTTCTGCGCGCCTACTGCCTGTTCGAGAAGGACGTCCAATACGTCATTGAGGACAACAAGGTTGTCATTGTTGATGAGTTCACAGGCCGCAAAATGCCGGGCCGGCGGTGGAGCGATGGATTACACCAGGCGGTCGAAGCCAAGGAAGGCGTTCAGATTGATCGCGAAACTCAAACCCTGGCGACCATCACGATTCAAAATTATTTCAGGCTTTATCAGAAGCTGGCAGGAATGACTGGTACCGCCGAGACCGAAGCGGCAGAGTTTCACGATATTTACAAGCTCGACGTCAACATGATCCCGACCAACCGGCCGGTGCGCCGCACGGACCACAACGATCGCATCTACAAGACGCGCCGCGAAAAATACAACGCGGTCATCAAGGAGATCAGAGAAGCTCACGCAAAAACTCAGCCCGTGCTCGTTGGCTCGGTAAGTGTGGAATCCTCGGAG
>Ga0081455_10001012_pt1 | contig 35566 bp, 30 predicted proteins | sample TabmetS3T2R1_FD_70207 | JGI IMG/M metagenome (GOLD analysis project Ga0081455, IMG submission 70207) | Tabebuia heterophylla rhizosphere microbial communities from the University of Puerto Rico - S3T2R1 | ecosystem: Host-associated > Plants > Roots > Rhizosphere ...
CTTTGCCGGCGCTGCCGCCGATATGCTCGGTGTCGCGGACAGCTTGCGCGCGGCCGGAGATGCGCTCGACGCAGTCGGAGCGCTCGGCACGGGGGCGCTGAGCGTGCTCGCGGGCGGTGACGCGCGAGGCGCCGGAGGCGCTGCGGAAACCGGCGTCGGACTGGTGGCGCCGGCTACTGCGGAAAGCGGCGTCGGACTGGTGGTCCCGGTTACTGCGGAAACTGGCGTGTCACGAGTGGCGCCGGCTGCTGCGGACGGCGCGGAGGTCGCAGTCGCCGCGGTCGCGCTGCCCGAGCCGACCGACTCGCCGCGGTCAGTCACGGGGCCACGGGGACCGATTGCCTTCTGCGGCGGCGGGCTCGCCTTCTGCGCGGATGCGAGCTCGCGCTGTTTCGCCTTGGCCGTCGCGGCGGCAGCGAGCTTGCTGCGCGCGGCAGCCATCACTGGCGGCGACGATGTGGCAAGTCCAGCGTTGCGCGGCGGCGCCGCCGACGCCGCGGCGGGCTTCTGGGCCTGCGCGGTGGTGAATGGTTGCGAGTTGCTGGTCGGCTGACTCGTGCTGCCTGCGTGCGCAGACGTGCTGGCCGCTTGTACACCGGGCACTCGCGCGGTAGTCGCCGCTTGCGCCGTGCGATTCGAGCTGGCTGTTTCAGTCGGGCCGACCGCTTGCGCGACGCTCGCGGATTGCACAGCACCGCCGTTTGCCACCTGCGTTGCGCTCGGCGCAGATGTCGAAGGCACTGCCGCCTCGGCACGCGCAGCGGGCGCATCACTGGCAACGCGAGTTGCGCTAGACGTCGCCGCAGACGAAGGCACGTCGGTGCTCGCAGCAGCCGTGTCAGGCGCAGCAGCCGTGTCAGGCGCAGCAGCCGTGTCAGGCGCAGCAGCCGTGTCAGGCGCAGCGGCCGTGTCGCGCGCAGCGGCCGTATCACTCGCAGCGCTTGAACTCGAAACGCTCTCGCGCGCCACCAGCGTCGGCGGATTCGCCAACAATGGCGGCAGCAACGACCCCGTATCGATGAGCGGGTCCTCGACGCTCGCCGGCTCATGCGTCTTGCTGATCGAAGCCTGAGTCGCCGCCACCGTCGCACGAACAGACGCCGCCGACGAAGCGACCGGCGCATCGCTCGACGGCGAGCTCTCGCCCATCGACGCCAACAGCGCCTCCAAATCCGCAGCCAGATCACTCGTCGTATCGACGACAGAACGCGTAGCGACATCTGCACCCGCAGTCGCGTTCCCCGCGCCGGCAGCGACGGAAGCGCTCGCCGGCTCTGCGCCCGTCCCGAGAATCAACGGCGCAATCGCCGCATCCGGCCCTTCGAGGGGCTCCAACGGCAGCGGATCGAAGCTCGCAGCGGGCTTCGCGACCGGCGGTGTAGAGGGAACGGGCAGCTCCGAGCCTGTGCCGGCTGCAAGGCCCGGCTCGCTCAGCGGCTCCAAAGGCTCGAGAGGCAAACGCGGGGCAGCTTCCATATTCCGGACTCGTAGCGAATGGTCTTCGCCGCTCGTAGAGGCGGCGAACCGGCGTATCGTGCAACGTCGCCCGGCGACACCGTGGGCTGCGCCTCACAGATCGGGCTCAAAGCTGGCGGTGTATTGCGACACGCGTCGCACTTTATGCCCGAGTGCACGAGCGAACCCGATCCCGGCACACTCCCGTTTCACTGTCGCAACCGGGCGGCGGGTGTCGGATCAGAACACCGCGCCACTCCCGCCTCGACCTCACGTTATGAAAGGTTCGCGCTGCATGCTCGAGAGTACAAGTTCGCTTCGCCCCGTCGGACTCGCCGTGTTGACTGCGCTGCTGGCGAGCGCCACCGCGCAGGCCGCGGAGGGCGATGCCACTGCCGTGACGATTTACAGCTCCGCCGCACCGGGCGCGATTCCGCCGGAGATGTATCGCCCCATCCCGGGCGCCGGCGTTCCGAACGCGATGGCCGTACCCGGCTACGCGATGATCCGGCAGGAGCGCGCCCTGAATCTCGCGAACGGCCGTTCGAGCGTGAAATTCACGGACGTTGCCGCGCTCATCGACCCCACCACAGTGACGTTCGCCTCGCTCAGCGAGCCGCGCACGCGCGTGCTCGAACAGAATTTCCAGTTCGACCTCGTCAGCACGGACAAGCTGCTCCTCAAATACATCGATCGCCCGATCACCATCGAGCGCGCGGTCGGCAATCAGGCGATCACGGTGAGCGGCACGCTGCTGTCGTCGGCGTACGGCTCGCTCGTGCTCAAGACGAACGACGGCAGCATCCAGGCGCTGCAGGGCTACACCTCCGTGCGCTTCCCCGAGCTGCCGGGCGGATTCAATACCAAGCCGACATTGGTGTGGGACATCCTCTCGCCGCGCGCCGGCGATCAGCGCACGCGCGTGACGTATCAAACGGGAGGCATCACGTGGTGGGCCGACTACAACCTCATTTTCAATGAAGGGAAGGACGCGAACAGCGGCCTGCTCGATCTCTCCGCGTGGGTGAGCATCATCAATCAGTCGGGCGCGACGTATCCCGACGCGAAACTGAAGCTCATCGCGGGCGATGTGCATCGCGCCGAGCAGCCGCCGACGCCCATGTTTCGCAGGCAAGCGCTTGAGATGGCGGATGCCGCCGCCGCAGCGCCCGGTTTCGAGCAGAAGTCGTTCTTCGAATTCCACCTGTACACCCTGGGCCGCCCCACCACGCTGCCGAACAACTCGACCAAGCAGATCGAGCTGTTCGATCAAGCGCGTCAAGTTCCCGCGAAGAAGGTGCTGGTGTACTACGGGCTCGCCATGCCCCCGTTCGAGAACCCGAATCCGGCAACGGATCGCGACCTGGGCATTGCGTCGAACAAGAAGGTCGACGTGTACCTCGAGTTCAAAAACGACAAGCAGTACGGGCTCGGCGTGCCGCTACCTGCGGGGCGCATTCGGGTGTCGCAGCTCGACGCCGCCGACACGAGTCTGGAGTTCATCGGCGAGGACCGCATCGACCACACGCCCAAAGACGAAACGGTGCGCGTGAAACTCGGCTCGGCGTTCGACGTCGTGGGTGAGCGCAAGCAGACCGACTTCGCCGTCGACACCAAAGCCCGTTGGCTCGAAGAGGCGTTCGAGATCAAGGTGCGCAATCACAAGGAGCAGCCGGTGGAGGTGATCGTGAAGGAGAATCTCTACCGCTGGAGCAACTGGAAGATCCTCTCGAAGACGCACGAATTCACGAAGGAAGACGCGCGCACGATCACCTTCCCGGTGAAGGTCGCGAAGGACGGCGAGACGATCGTGCGATACCGCGTGCGCTACACGTGGTAGCTAGCCGCCGCCGTTCTGATTGCCTTTCAAGAAATATTCGACCTTGTCGCGATAGGTGCGCGACAACTTCAGCTCGTGCCCGCCGTCGAGCGTGAGAAAGTACTCGCCGTTCATGTGTGCGCGCAGGCTCTTCACGCGCCGCAGATTCACGATCGTCGAGCGGTGCACGCGCTGGAACAGCTTCGGATCGAGATATCCCTCGAGGTCCTTCATGGTCCCGCGCAGGATGTGCGTGTTGCCGCTGGCATGGATGCACATGTAGTCGCCCGCCGCATCGATCCACTCGATCGCTGAGATCGGCACGCGCACGATCTCGCGCCCCTGCCGCACCGGCAGAATCTCCGCGTGCTTCGGCTCCAGCGCCTTGCGGCCGCGCGCGAGGAGCTCGTCCATCGCGATTTCGCCGGACCCGGTGATCTCCGCGATCAGATTGAACAGCTGGTCGCGCTGGTCCGCAGCGTTCCGCGAGCGAACGTGCTCGCGCACGCGCTCGAGGGCTGCCTCGAATCGAGCGTCATCCACAGGCTTGAGCAGGTAATCGATCGCGCGCGCCTCGAACGCGCGAATCGCGTACTGATCGTATGCGGTCACGAACACGACCATCGGCAGCGATTCGCTCGGCAGCTGCGCCAGCACGTCGAAGCCGGACATGCCCGGCATCTGAATGTCGAGGAACACGAGGTCCGGCAGGTGCGTCGAGATTGCGGCAATCGCCTCGCGCGCATTCGAGCACTGCGAGACGATCTCGAAGTCTTGTGTCCCGAGCAGCCGGATCTCCAAACCACGTCGCGACAACGCCTCGTCGTCCACGATGATCGTGCGGATTTTCGAGCTCATGCGACCCTCGTACCTGCCGCGGTGGGCTTGGGTGTCGACGGCTGCGCCGCCGCCTTTTCGAGCGGGAAGCCAATCTCGATGCGCATACCCGGGTGACTGTTCAAGACGGCGAAGCGATGTTTGTCGCTGTAGAGCACGGCGAGCCGCTCGCGCGTGTTGCGCAGACCGACGCCGCGCCCTTCGATGAGCGCGTTGCCATCCCGCAGCCCCGGGCCATCGTCGATGACGGTGACCTCGAGCATGGCGCCGCGGCTGCGGCCCTCGATGCGAATGGAGCCGCCTTCCTCGCGGGGCGTGATGGCGTACTTGACCGCGTTCTCGATGAGGGGCTGCAGCAGCAAGCTCGGCACCAGGGCATCGAGCGCCGGCTCTTCGATGGCGTATTCGAGCCGCAAGCGGCCGCCGAAGCGCAATCGTTCCGTGTTCATGTAGAGATCCAGCGCCTCGATCTCCTGCCGGAGGGTCACCTTCTTCATCGGATCCTGATCCAGCGTGTAGCGCAGGAACTCGGACAGCCGTGTCACCGCGTGGTTCGCGGTGCGGTTCTGATTGTCCAGGATCAGCGTGGAGATCGCATTCAGGGTGTTGAAGAGGAAGTGCGGATTGAGCTGGTAACGCAGCATTTTGAGCTGCGCCTCCTGCGCGAGGGCCGCCGAGCGCAGCGCCGCTTCGCGTTGCCGCTGCAGAGTCTCGTAGTTCTTCACGCCGAAGTAGATGGCGCTCCAACAGACGAGCAGGAACATCATCGACACGGCGCCGCCGAAAATCTCGAACCCGGTCTTGAACTGCGACTCGGGGTCGACGAGCCATTGGTACGAATAGTTGATGATGATGCGCAGCGCAAGCGAGATGACGTAGCTCGTGATCAGCACCGTGATGATCACCGAGCGCAGCGATTTGCCGACGAGGCCGCGGTAGATGTAGCGCATGGGCATCGACAGCACGAAGCCCGCGACCGCGGCGATGCCGATGACGAGCTGATACTCGAACGGCTTCTCGACGAGTAGCGCGCCGAACCATTGCGCAATCGCGTACGCGCCCCAGCCCGTGGCATGCAGAGTCCAGAACAGCGCGTCTCGATTGGAGCGCAGTTGGTCCAGTGTGAACATCGTCGCGAGAGCTTAGGCGATATCGCACGAAGTCCGCCGTCCGGCTCTCGCGCACCCGGTTCGCCTCGTCGCATGGTCGGGCCGCGGATCAACGGCCACGGACTGCACCGTTGAAAAAACGACGCGAAACGCACGGCAGGTGTCTCCAATCCCAAACAAATCAAAGACCTGCCCAGCTTGCCGAGGCGCCCTCACGCTCCTGGCCCCGCTCACAACTCGTTGATTCGCGGTCCCGGTACGGCCCTTGCCTGTCCAAGCAAGCGTGGACCCTTTTTTGAAGCTGAGGAGGAGTGATTCATGAGAAAGCTGGTATTCGGACTCTCCGCGACGATTCTCGCCGCGAGCGCGGCCTTTGCGGCCGATCCGACGGTGACGGACAACACGCGGATGGCTGCCGCCGACACGGCCACCTTCAACAAGCTCGACGCGGACGGTGACGGTCGCGTCTCGGCCATCGAAGCGGCCAACGACTCGAAGATCGCGGCGGGCTTCACGCAGGCGGACGCGGACAAGGACGGTTACCTGACGAAGGCGGAGTTCGCGAACCTCGGGCGCGCGCGGACGCCCAGCGATGAGAGCAGCGCCTCACCGCGCTCGGACACCACGATCCCGGAAGACTCGTCATCCACGACCCCGCCCCAATAGCCAACGCAGGCGGGAGTAGTAGAGCCGGGCGTACTGCCGTGCGCCCGGCTCTTTGTTCATTCGCGCAACGCTTTGATGGCTTTCCCGGACACGAGCGTCTCGATGGCGCGGGGTTTCTCGAGCTGGAAGGTCTGCGCAAAGTCGCATCCGACGGCCGTCAACCATTGCAGTGACGCCTGCGACTCGATGCGCTTGGCCACGCAATGCACGCCCAGCACCTTGCACGCCTGCAGAATCGCCACGACCAACGCCTGAGGCAGCTTCTCCTTCATCGCCGCGCTCGTGAGCTTCGGATCGATCTTCACGTGCCGCAGCGTCTTCGAGCCGAGCAGCTCGAACATGTTCGAGTCGAACGAGAAGTTGTCGATGACGAGGAAGCAGCCGAGCTTCTCGCACGCGTCGACGAATCGCAGCACCGCCGGGCGTGACTGCACGCACGCAAACTCGCTGATCTCGAAGCCGACGTACTCCGCCTCGACGTTGTACTGCTTCAACCAGCCCGCGATCTTCTCGACGAAGTGCTCGTCTTCCAGCGCGCCGATCGAGAGGTTCACCGAGAAGCTGGCGGGCTCGGAGTCCCAAATGGTTTCACCGTGCTGCCCCAACCACTGCAGCAGCCGCTCGACGACTAACGCGTCGAGCGCCGCGCCTTCGCGCCCCTTGGTCGCCTCGGCGATGAACGCCGTCGGCACTTCGTTGCGATGGGCATCGCGCTGCGAGCGCGCGAGCACTTCATAGCGGCGCGTGCGGCCGCTCGAACGCAGCTTGATGAGCTCCTGCACGTACAGCGACAGATCGGTGGCGGTTTCCTCGACGGTGAGCGGCGGTGGCGGCGGCGATGCCGGCAGCTCGGGCTCGACGCTCGTTTCGCTCGGGAGCTCGAGCTTCTTGACGGGGCCGGTGTCCTGGATGAGGAGGACTTCTTCGTCGGGAGATGCCGGGACGCGTTTGCTGGTCGTCGTCGAGCCGAGGTTCAGCACCGGCACGGAAACGGTGGCCGCTGCGGAGGACGTCGCTTTCGCAGCGGCCGCCGGCTCGACGAGAGGCGCAACCTTCGACGCCGGTGACTCGACGCGCGCAGCTTTGACGACGGGCGGCTCGACGATCGGCGCGGCTTTCGCAGCCGGTGGCTCAGCGACCGCTGCAGCTTTTGCAGCCGGGGCGGCTTTGGCAACCGGCGGCTCAGCGACCGACGCAGCCTTTACAGCTGAGGCGGCTTTCGCAGTCGGCGGCTCGACCAGCGGCGCCGCCTGCGCGACCGACACGCGCGTCGGCGGCATCGTCAACTCGGCGTCGAAATCGAGAACTTCAATCTCCGCAGCCGGTCCCGCAGCGGCCGGCGCAGGATGCGCCGTCGGAATCTGAATCTCCGCATCGAACGTCAGCACCTCGATATCTGTGGCCGGCGCCTTCACCGCGGCGGCCGACTTCGCGGCAGGCCCCGCTTGCAGCGGCTGCACCTTCTTCGGCACTGCTTTGACGATCGGCTTCGCAGCGATCGGTGCCGGGGCAGGCACCGCGACCGACGCGACTCCCTTCGGCTTCTCCGCCGTTTTCGGCGCAGCAGGCGGCGCCGGCGGCTCCTCGACCAGCTCCAACGTCAGGATCGCATCGACTTGTTTCGGCGCGAGCGGCTCGCTCTGCGCCCGAGAATTCTTGGCAGCGGCCGGCGGCCCCGGCGTGGGCGCGGCAGTCGGCGCCGACGCCAGCTTCACATCGGGCACCGCCTTCACGTCGGCAACCGGCTTCGCAGCCACCGGCGCCGGCATCGCCGCGACGATGCTGGTGTCGCCGCCATTCGCTTGCGGATACTGCTTCCGCAGAAACACCGCCAGCTTCTGCATCAGCGTTTTCACCGGCACGGTGAGCACCCGCTCCATCGTGCCTTCGCTGAGCGATTTCATGTCGGCGAGGATCATCACCGTGCCGACGAGCTCCATGCGCGGCCCGCGCAGGCCGAGGAAGATGGCGATGCGCCCGTCTTCCATACCGAGCTCGTGGTACAGCGTGCCCTTCTCCTTCTGCAGATGCTCGATCGCTTCGACGACGACGTTGTGCTCGTCGGGCCCGAGCGCACCTTCGCTCAGCCACAGCACGTCGGCTTCGTTGTTGTAGATCGAGATGGAGTGCAGCCGCATGGGCGGCAGCGCCGAGCGCAATTGCCAGCCGAGCGACTCAGCCGTCACTGCTTCGGTGTCCGGCATCGGCGCCGGAGCTGGTGCTGCTGGTGTCGTCGGTACGCGCGCCACGGGCTTTGCGTTCGTGCTCAAGGGTTCCCCGCCGTAAACATGCCGGCGATTCGAGTCCCCCGCCGGCCGGGCAAGGTTGGCAGGAGCGTAACGGAGCGGCCGTGATCGCGCTCGCGTTCTGCGCGGCACTAGCGCGAGAGTGCCCGCAGAAAATTCGCAACGAATGCTATGAAAGGTCGCGCGGCCCGATTCGTGCGCGCAGGTTTGTCATAAGCGACTCAACATATCGGGGTGCACGTTGCGCGCACCCCGATACAAGTTGTCGGCGGCCGCGAACAGGTCACGCGCCTTAAGTCGAAGGTCCGAGCCAGTCGGGCTTGCCGATTTCCACGCCGTTGTGTCTCAGCAGCGCGTACACCATCGCCGCGTGGAAATAGAAATTCGGCAGCACCCACTGGCGCACGTATGGCAGTCCCTTCATCTCCAGCGTGCGATCGCGCAGCGGAATCTTGATGTCGCGATCTTCGGCGCCTTCGAGCGCGCTCGCCGGCACCGAGCGCACGTAGTCGATCGTCTTCGCGATGCGCGCCTTCAATTCATCGATCGTCTTTTCGGTGTCCTCGAACTTCGGCGCCTCCTGGCCCGCGAGCCGCGCGAGGCCGTTCTTCACCATGTCGCTCGCGATCTGCACCTGCTTCGCGAGCGGAAACATGTCGGGTGCGAGGCGCGCATTCACGAGCACGGTGGCATCGAACTTCTTCGCCTCGGCGTACGCCGCGCCTTTGTCGAGAAGCGTGGAAAGATTGCCGAGCATGTGTGCGCACTGGTCGACGACCATCGTGTGCATCGAGATCTTCATGAGTGTCCTGCCTTCAGTTTGCGAATGAGCGGGGATGCAATGATGCGTTCGGGTTATGAGGCCGAGGAGCGCGATTCTAGCCGGACGGGCTGGCGTTGGCGCTTCTCGGGTGAAACAATGCTCCGACTCGGTCCGAGGATTGGTGTCGCAGTTGAATCTGTTCTGGGCCCCAGCGCAGCTCGCCGTTCTAGCCAAGGTCGTTGATCTCAACGGCTTCTCGGCAGCGGCGCGCACGTTGGGCGTGCCGAAGGCGGCCGTCAGCCGCGCGGTGGCAGATCTGGAGAAGACACTCGGTGTGCGCGTGCTCGAACGCACCACGCGTCGTATTGCGCTCACACCCGCCGGGAAGCTCGTCTATCCGCACGCGAAACGCGTCGTCGAGGAGTTCGACGCCGCACATGTACTGATCGCGCGATTGCAAACGCAGGTGACCGGGCCGTTGCGTGTTGCTGCCGATCCCACGTACGGGCGCGTACTCCTCGCGCCGCTCGTGCCGCGCTTTCTCGAAAGCTTTCCCGAAGTCCCGCTCGATGTGTCACTGCAAGGGTTCGACGCCGCGCACGAGTGGGATGTCGCGATTCGTGCCGGCTTGCCGGACGACACCGCGCTCGAGCATCGTTTGCTGGGCGCGCTGCCCGCCGTGCTCTGCGCGACGCCTCAGTACTTGCAGCAGCGCGGTACGCCCGCCCGGCCGGAAGATTTGCGCCAGCACGACCTCTTTACTCCGGAGTCCGATCGTCCGGACGTCTACAAGCTCGAGCTGTCCCGCAATTCGCAACGCGCGGAGGTGCGCGTGACGCCTCGGCTCACGGTGAACGATCCGGCCGTCCTGCATGCATCGGCCGCTGCGGGGCTGGGCATTGGTCTGTTGCCGGAATTTCTATGTCGTCAAGGTCTTGCGACCGCTCGACTGAAACAAGTCCTCGTGGATTGGTCGTTGCCGCCGGCCGCATCGCTCTACGCAATTTACCCGGCCACGCTCGGCGCGGACCCGCGCGTGCGGCGTTTCGTCGATTTTCTCGCGGCGAACATCGTCCCGGCGCTCGCGCACTCTTAGAATTTCGCCATCGAATTCTCGAATAGAGGTGACTCGATGTACCAGGCACCCTTGCGGGACCTGCGCTTCGTGCTCCACGAGTTGCTGGATACGGCTCGGCTCGGCGGCACCGAAGGATTTCCCGATTACTCCCCCGAGCTCGCCGATTCCGTGCTCACCGAGGCGGCGCGCTTCGCCGAGCAGGTGCTCGAGCCGCTCAATCAGAGCGGCGATCGCGAAGCGGCGCAGTGGACGGCCGATGGCGTCAGCACGCCGAAGGGCTTCAAGGAAGCCTATCGGCAGTACGCGGAAGGCGGTTGGACGGCGCTCGGCGCGCCCGCAGAATTCGGCGGGCAGTCTGCGCCGAGCTCGCTCGCCTCGGCGGTGCGCGAGCTGTGGGGGTCGTCGAACCTCTCGTTCAAGCTCTGTCCCATGCTCACGATCGGCGCGGTCGAAGCGCTCGCGCTCTGCGGCACGCCGGAACAGAAACAGAAATTCGTCCCGAAGATGGTGAGCGGCGAATGGACCGGCACGATGGTGCTCACCGAGCCGCAGGCAGGCTCGGATCTCGGCTCGATTCGCACCCGCGCCGTGCCCGACGGCAAGCAGTTTCGCATGTTCGGGCAGAAGATCTTCATCACGTGGGGCGAGCACGACCTCACGGACAACATCATTCACATGGTGCTCGCGCGAATCGACGGCGCGCCGCCGGGCACGCGCGGGATTTCGCTGTTCGTGGTGCCGAAATTTCTCGTCAACGACGACGGCTCGCTCGGCGCGCGCAACGAAGTGCGCTGTGTATCGATCGAGCACAAGATGGGCATTCACGCGAGCCCGACGTGCACGCTCGCGTTCGGCGACGAGAAGGGCGCGGTGGCGTATCTCGTCGGCGAGCCCAATCGCGGGCTCGAATACATGTTCATCATGATGAACGCCGCGCGGCTCGCGGTGGGACTCGAAGGCTTCGCGGTTGCGGAGCGCGCGTTTCAGCGCGCCGCGGAGTGGGCGCGCACACGCGTGCAAGGCAAGCCGCCCGTCGCGGCGGCAGGCGGCCCGGCGACGATCGTCGATCATCCGGACGTGAAGCGCATGCTGCTCACGATGAAGTCCGGCGTCGAAGCGATGCGTGCTCTCGCGATATATGCGGCGTTTCAGCTCGATCTGGCCGAAGCGGGTGAGGAGTCGCAGCGCGCGGCAGCGCATGCGCGCGCGGAGTTGCTGATTCCGATCGTGAAAGGCTGGTCCACCGAGCTCGGCAACGAGCTCACACACATCGGCATTCAGATTCACGGCGGCATGGGGTTCATCGAGGAGACCGGCGCCGCACAGCATGCGCGCGATGTTCGCATCACGACCATTTACGAAGGCACCACGGGCATCCAGGCGAACGACTTGATCGGGCGCAAGATCGGCCGTGATGGCGGCGCGGCGCTCGGCGCCTTGCTGGCTGATGTGAAGCGCGAATTGGAAGCGCTGCCCGCGAACGACGCGTCGGTCAAGGCCGCGCAACGCGCGGCACTCGAAGGGCTGGGCTTGTTGAGCGAGGCATCGCAGTCGCTCGGGGAAGCATTGGCTTGCGCGCCGGAGCGCGCGCTGGCCGTCGCCGTGCCCTTCCTGAAGCTGTGCGGCTTCGTCCTCGGGGGTTGGTTGATGGCGAAGGCCGCCGCGATCGCCGCGGGCAAGCAGTCGGGTGCAGACCAGACGTTCTATGCGGCCAAGCTTCGCTCGGCGCGGTTCTATGCGGAGCACATCTTGCCGGCCGCGTTGGCGCACGCGCGCGTCGTGACGAGCGGCGCTAGTAGCGTGACGGAGACAGATGCCGCATTGATCTGATCACGCGCGGGCACTTTGTGCGCGCGCGACCGTCGAACGCAGCTCAGGTGCAACACTCGAAGGGGAGCCACCGTGGACAGGCGTGATGTGATCGTTGGAGGGCTGGCGATGGCAGCGAGTGCATCCATTGGCGCAAGCGCGCATGCCGCTGCGGCGGGCCCTCTGATTACGCGCAAAATTCCGTCGACCGGCGAGGCGCTCCCCGCGATCGGGCTGGGCACGTCCGGACCCTTCGAGGTCGGCAACTCGCCGAAAGAACGCGAGCCGCTGAAAGAGGTGCTGAATACGTTCTTCGCAGCCGGCGGCCGCTTGATCGATACCTCGCCGATGTACTCCACCGCTGAAGGCGTGCTCGGCGAGCTGCTGAGCTCATCGATGCAAGAGCGCGTGTTCCTCGCGACGAAGGTGTGGACGCGCGGGCAGGCCGAAGGCGTCGAGCAGATGAAGCACTCGGCCGCCGTGATGAAGCATCCGAAGCTCGATCTGATTCAGGTGCACAACTTGTTGGACCTCGACACGCACTTGAAGACGCTGCGCGCGTGGAAGGACGAAGGGCGCGTGCGTTACATCGGCATCACGCACTACACGGTCGGCTCGCAGTCGGATCTCGCGAAGGTGATCGAGCGCGAGAAGTTGGATTTCGTGCAGCTGAACTATTCGGCGACGACGCGCAATGCGGAGGAGCGGCTACTGCCGCTCGCGGCAGATCGCGGCGTGGCGGTGTTGGTGAATCGGCCGTTCGAGGATGGCAAGATGTTCGACACCGTCGAAGGGCGGCCGCTGCCGTCGTGGGCGGCGGATATCGACTGCACGAGTTGGGGACAGATTTTCCTGAAGTACGTGCTGTCGCATCCGGCGGTGACGTGCGCGATTCCGGCGACCGGCAAAGTGAAGCACTTGCAAGACAATCTCGCCGCCGCGCGCGGGCGGTTGCCCGACGCCAAACAACGCGCGCTGATCGTGCAAGAGCTCGACGGAACCTAGTCGACCAGCAAGCTTCCTTCGCTCACGCGTACGGCCGTCCCGCCTACTCTCACGGCGGTCACTCGGCCATCTGCCTTCTCAGCCTCGACGTGAATGAGGCTCGGGCGTCCCATCTCGAACCCTTGCTCGACGATCCAGCGCAAGGGGCCCGTCGCCGTCGTTTCGCCATCGGCCAGATATCCGGCCAGCGCCGCAGCGGCACTGCCGGTCGCCGGGTCCTCCCACACACCCAGCGTCGGCGCGAACATGCGCGCCCGAATCTGCGATCCGGCCAACTCCGGATCGCGACAGAACACGAAGGCCATCTGCGCCCACGCGCCCTTCAGAGTGCGATGCCACGCGCTCAGATCCGGGCGCGCACGCGCGAGCGCCGCGCGATCGCGCACCGGTATGAACAGATAGGGCACGCCGCACGAATACTGTTGGGCGAGACCGCGGTCGCTCAGGATGTCCTGATCATCAAGGCTCAGCAGTTGCGCGAGCTCGGCGCGCCTTGCCGCGGCGTCGCGCCTTTCAGGCAACCGGGCGGTCGTGAGCTGCAAGAACGGCAGTCCCTGCTTACGACGCGACACCGTGATGGGCACGAGCCCAACTCCCAGCTCCAACGCAAAACTCCCGCTCGTCGCAATGCCCGAGTCGACGAGCGCCTGCACGGCACCGATGGTCGGATGCCCCGCGAACGGCAGCTCGGTCACCGGCGTGAAGATGCGCAGCCGGCGCAATGCGCCCGCGTCGCGCGGCGGGACGATGAACACCGTTTCGGAGAGATTGAATTCGCCCGCGATCGTCTGCATCAGCGCGTCGGGCAGCTCCGGCTGATCGCAGAACACCGCGAGCGGATTCCCGCGGAACCGCCGGTCCGTGAAAACGTCGAGGGTGGTGTAGCGGAGTGGCATGGCGTGATTGTCCATCACCGGGCTCTTGTGCGCATCGCTTGGTACGCATCGAGCGCGGCTTCCCGTGAATCGCTCAAGTCTACGATCGCGTCGTCTTCGGGTGCATGCATCTGCTTCCCCCGCAGCGTTGCGCGCTCAGGCAGCCAACGCCGCACGTACGCGCCATCCGGGTCATACCGTTCCCCCTGCGTCTGCGGATTGAAGATCCGAAAGTAAGGCGCCGCATCCGCACCCGATCCCGCGACCCACTGCCAATTCATCGTATTCGCGGCCAGGTCGGCATCGACGAGCGTGTCCCAGAACCAGCGCGCTCCGTCCTGCCATGGCTGCAAGAGGTTCTTCACTAGAAACGAGCCCACGATCATGCGTACGCGGTTGTGCATGACGCCCGTGGCCCACAACTCGCGCATACCCGCATCGACCATGGGCACACCCGTGCGGCCGCGTTGCCAGGCCCGCAGGAGTCGCGCGCTCTTCTTCCAGGGGAAGCGCGCGAACTCGGCTCGCATCGGCTGCGTGGTCGTTTCGGGATAGTGATAGAGGAGGTGATAGGCGAACTCGCGCCAAATGACTTCGCGCAGGAACTGTGAGCTGCGGCCCTGCGCGCCGAGCGCGTGCCAGAGTTGGCGCGGACCTATTTCGCCGCAATGAAGATGAGGTGAGAGGCGGGAAGTGCCTGCGCCGGCGGGGTGTTCGCGCGAGCGTGTGTAGTCGGCGAGCGTATGCTTCAGGAATTGGTCGAGCCGTTTGCGCGCACCTTCTTCGCCGGGCTGCCAGATCTTTGCCATCGTCGTGTACCACTCGATCGACGGCATGAGCCCGAGGTCGTCGAGTGCGAGGCTCTTCGGCCACGAGTGGGGCGCGCGGATTGTTTTCGGGGCCGCGAGCGGGCGTGGGGGATCGAGGTCGTGGAGCATGCGGCGCATGTACGGCGTGTAGACGCGATACGGCTGGCCGCTTTGGTTCAGGATTTCGTGCGGCTCGGCGAGCAGCGCGCTGTTGAAGGATTGGGCTTCGACGCCAGGGGCACCGTCACGCGCTTTGACTCTCTCGCGGCCTCTCGGGAGCGCCGTGAGCGCGCGTTCAACGGCGTCGCTACACGCACGGGCGGCAGGCTCGTAGCGACGATTCCAGTAGACGGCGGTTGCGTTCGTTTGCGCGACGAGCGCGCTGAGGGCCTTCGTCGTGGGGCCTTTGGCGAGGGTGAGGCGCGAGCCGCGCTTGCGGAGCGTGGCGTCGAGTGCGGCCAAGGAATTATGCAGCCACCAGCGCGATGCAGCGCCCGGAGGCCAGTCGCCTTCATCTTCGGGCGACCAGATATAGATGGGGATGATCGGGCCGTCGCGCTGTGTCGCGGCGTCGAGCGCTGGGTTGTCTGCGAGGCGCAAGTCTTGGCGGAACCAGACGAGCGTGGTCATCGACGGCGTGTTTTCCGCGAGCTGGATGGCTTGTTTCGTGCGGGCAATTGGCGCCGCGGGGACAGCGTGCGCGTTCCCGCCGAAGCCGCGCGCGTTCCCGCCGAAGCCGTGCGCGCGCCACGCGAGGCCGTGCGAGGCCCGCGCGTCTTGTCGGCGGCGGTTGCCTTTTTCTTGGCGGCGGGAGCGCGGCGAGCCCGTCGAGTCGCAGCCGTCGCACCCGCGGCCGCACGACCGCCGGCCTTCACCGAAGATTTCTTGGCCCTCGCCGACGTCTTCCCGGGCACCCGCAACTTCAAGTGCGGCGGCTCATTCAAATTCCGCAGAAAGTGCTGCCGCGCCTCCGCATCCATGTGCACCCAATCCACCTTCTCCGTATGCGTCAAGCGCAACTCGGCATCACTGATGCGCGCCTCGGCATTCCCACTGCTCGCGTACTGTCCTTCGAGTTGCGAAGTCTCCCCGGCACGCAGCAGCTCCGCGAGCGCCTGCGCCACAGCGGCATCCCGCGCCAACTCACTGTGCGCAACCTTCGTGTAATACGTCCGCGCGCCCGGCAACTCCGCGCAAGCGAGCGGCACAGTCCCATCGCCATGCCGCGTGATGGTGTACACGAACCCATCCTTCTGCCGTGAAACGCGAGTAACCGTCTCCTGCCCCACACCCACGATATTCGTGAAGCGCTCATCGGGCTGCGCCAGATGCGCGGACAGCGAGCGTGCCCGAACCAGCAAGTCCGCCTGCGGCTTCGGCCCCGAATTCGGCCACGCGTCCGCATCGAAGAAGTCCAACGCCGCGTCGAACCCCGGCGGCGGCAACAAGTGATACAAGCTCGGAAACGTGCTGAACACATCCCCCGCGAGCGACTCCGCCGACTGATCCGGCGCCGCCAGTCGCGCGATCTTGCGGACCACCGCATACACGCCGCGCACGGCCTGCACCGGCGCATACGACCCCGAGTTCGGCGTTCCCAACAGCACGACGCGCTCGACGTTCTGCGTCCCTTCGCATGCCAGCGCGGCGCGACTCACGAGCCCGCCCATGCTGTGCGCGACGATCATCACGCGACCCGTCTCCGCGCGTAGGCGCTCGGCCAGCCCGCGTCCCAAATCATCCACCCCGAGCCGCCAGTCGTAGTCGTGAAACACGGGCGCGAACCCGGCAATCCGCAAGTGCAGCTTCAACCGCAAGTACGTGAAGAGCACGACACCGAGCGGCACGATCTGCGCCGTGCCGGGTAGCTTGAGCAACGTGAGGTTGCCGATGCTGATGTCCACCGGATCGATCCACAGCACATCGTTCGGCAGCGGCGCGGGCCGCACGAGCCCAAGCTGCGATCCCATGATTCCCGGCACGATGAACACGCGCGGCGCTTCGACTGCAAGCGGCGTACTCAATGCTTGCCGCGCGAGTGGCGCCAACGCGTTGTATTCCGCCTCCCCGAAATAGGCGATCAGCTCACGCTGATGTTGCCCACTCGCCAGCAGTTGCTCGACGACGCTGTCGCTCCATGCGAAACGATCGTATGGCGTGACGTGGTCGGGAAGCGCGTCGGGCCGTGTCACGCGTCAGCCGCTCACTGTGCGCCGAGGGAACGCACGACGACACCGACCGGCACCGTCTCGCCGTTGGAGAGGACGAGAACGAACGGCACGGTCTGCCCGATCAACGGGCTCTTCTTGAAGCCACTGACCATCAGGTGCAGCCCGCCGGGCTGCAGCGCCACCGTTTTGCCCGGCGCGATCAGGAGTTGCTCGTGCATCCGCATCTGCGACTGTCCGCCGACCGTCGACGTTTCGTGCAGCATCACGTTGCTCGCCACCGGCGAACGCACGGCGACCACGATGACGGGTTGCACCCCGGTGTTCCGCAAAACGAGATACACGGCAGCGGTCTCCGCGCCCGGCACTTTGCGCATCCACGCGTTCTGCACGATGAGCGGGCTCGCCTGCGCGGCTGCGAACGTGGGCACCGCGAACGCGGCCACGAAGGCGATGAGGCAGGCAGCCAATTTGGTCAAGCGGACGCTCCCGAGGCGGGCGGGCGATTATGCCAAAGTCGATGCACGCGCGACGCTATTCGCCGGCGACCGACACTCCTCAGCGCGCGTGCGCTTCGATCACTTTGCACAGTGCTTCGATCGCCGGCTTCCGCGCCGTCGTTTTGCGCCACACGGCACCGATGTGTCGCACCGGAGCCGGCCTCGCAAACGGCCGCAGCGTCACACCGCGCGCGGTCCCATAAGCGCCGCTGCTCGCCAACTCCGGCAGAAGCGTAACGCCTGCACCGGTCGCCACCATCTGCCGCAACGTTTCCAGGCTCGTCGCGCGAAAGTCCTGGGTTTCCTGCATCCCGACGCGGCTGCAGACCTCCAGCGCCTGATCGCGCAAGCAATGCCCGTCTTCGAGCAGCAGCAGCGGCTCGTCCTTGAGGTCTTCGACCCTGAGAGTGCTCTTTTTCGTGAGCCGATGATGCTCGGGCAGCGCGACGGTGAAGGGCTCGTCGTACAACGCGCGCGACTCGAGCCCTTCCAGGTCCACCGGCAACGCGAGAATGCCGACATCGATGTTTCCCGCGTGCAGCTTCTCCAGCATCGGCTCCGTTTGATACTCGTAGAGGCGCAGCTCCAGGCGTGGCAGCGCTTTACGAATCTCGCGCGACACACGCGGTAACAAATATGGCCCGATGGTGGGCAGCAACGCGAGGCGCAGCTTGCCCGCGAGCGGATCGCGATGCGTGCGCGCCAGCGCGACCACCTCATCGCTCGCCTCGATGATTCGCCGGGCGCGGCTGACGATCTGCTCGCCCGCCTCGGTGAGCGTCACCTGCTTGGGGTTGCGCTCGATGAGCTGCACGCCGAGGTAGTCCTCGAGCTTCTTGAGCTGCGCGGAGAGCGTCGGCTGGCTGACGAACGACTTCTGCGCGGCGCGGCCGAAGTGTCTTTCGTCCGCCAGCGCGACGAGGTACTGCAGGTCTTTGAGTTTCAGGTCGGCCATCGCGATCGTCTCCGTCTATCGCGATTATAAAGTCAATCGATTGGATAAATGAACGCCCCTCCCCCACCATGCACGCCGTTCCTCCCGAACTCGATGCAGATGGAGACGAAGACAATGTTGGGTATTGGACAGAAATTCCCGAATTACTCGCTGACCGGCGTGGTGTCGAACGACCTCGAAAAGGCGTTCCAGCAGTTCACGCAGGACAGCCACCCGGGCAAGTGGCGCGTGCTGTTCTTCTGGCCGAAGGACTTCACGTTCGTCTGCCCGACCGAGATTGCCGCGTTCGGCAAGCTCGAGAAGGAGTTCAAGGCGCGCGATGCGCAGTTGCTCGGCGTGAGCATCGACAGCGAATACGTGCACCACGCGTGGCGCCGTGAGAAGGAAGAGCTCAGGAACCTGCCGTTCCCGATGCTCTCGGACATCAAGCGCGAGCTGTCGACGGCGCTCGGCATCCTCGATCCGGAGGCCGGCGTTTCGCAGCGGGCCACGTTCATCGTCGATCCGCAGGGCATCGTGCGCTTCGTGTACGTCACGGACCTGAGCGTCGGCAGAAGCCCCGAAGAGGTGATTCGTGTCCTCGACGCGCTGCAGACGGACGAGCTGTGCCCGTGCAATTGGAAGAAGGGTGAGGACACCCTGAAGGCGGCCTGATGAGTCTCGATACCCTGCGTGACTCGATCCCGGACTACGCGCGGGATCTCAAGCTGAACCTCGGGAGCGTGCTCGCCGCTCCCGGGGCTCCCGGCCTCAACGAGAAGCAAATCTGGGGCGTGGCCGTGGCATCGGCCATCGCATCACGTAACACGGAATTTGCGAGCCGGATCGAAACGCTGGCCGCGGCGCATCTCGACGAGGCGTATCTGAACGCCGCCCGCGCGGCGGCGGCGATCATGGGCATGAACAACATTTACTACCGCTTCCTGCACCTCGTGGAGGACGCGGAGTACGCGCAGATGCCGGCGCGGTTGCGCATGAACGTGATCGGCAACCCCGGCATCGACAAGCTCGACTTCGAGCTCGTCTCGCTGGCGGTATCCGCCGTGAACGGCTGCGGGATGTGCATCGTGGCTCACGAAAAGCAGCTGCGTAAGCACGAGGTGTCCCGCGAGGCCATTCAGAGCGCCGTGCGGATCGCGGCGGTGATTCACGCGGTGGCGGGCGTGCTGGAGCACGCGTCGGCCGCGCGACCCGAGGTGGCTGCGGTCGCAGCCTAATCCTAGGCCCATGAACGGGTTGCACCGTTCATGGGCCGATCGTTCCGCTCGCGCCGTCCCGGCAGCGAATGCTGAGGGCTATACTTCGCGCCCCATGAAAGATGAGCGTCCGCCGACCCTGTCGGCTGGTGTGGTGGTGGTGCGGCGGGCCGGCGATGACTGGCTCTTTCTGATGCTCCGCGCCTACCGAAATTGGGACTTCCCCAAAGGCCTGGTCGAGAACGGCGAAGATCCGTTCGCGGCAGCCCGGCGCGAAGTCACCGAAGAGACGACCCTCGCCGATCTGAAGTTCGAGTGGGGCGAGGCTTTCTGCGAAACCGCGCCCTATAGCCGTAACAAGGTCGCCCGCTATTACCTCGGCCGCACGACGAGCGAGAGCGTGACGTTGCCGGTGACCGCCGAGCTCGGCCGTCCCGAGCATCACGAGTGCCGCTGGGTGCCCTATCAGCAAGCGCAGGAGCTGGCGTCTGCGCGTATTCAGCCCGTGTTGGCGTGGGCCGCAAGAGTCATCGGCATCACGCCCGCCTCGACCGCCGCCTGACGCCTCCCCAGACGAAAGAAGGCGGCCCGAAGGCCGCCCTCTGTTTCGACGTAGACGAGAAGGATCGCTCAGCCGCGCATCGCGTCGATGCGCCGGCGGCGGAACGCGGCGAAGCCCAGCATCGCAAGGCCGACGGTCGCGAGACCCGTCACGCTCGGCTCCGGCACGCTCGTCACCGGGGACGTGTTCACGTGCATCGTTCCCACCTCGAGGAATTCCGGCAGCCCGGAATACCACTTCGTGATGGAAATGACCGACGAGCCGGTGCCCGTTGCGCCAGCGAACAGCCCGCTGCCGCCCGTGATGTCGTAGTACGAATTGCCGGTGCCGCCGAGCAGCGCCCAGAAAAACGTTCCCGACAGGTTGTTGTTGCCGGAGTTGTCGACGAACGACCAGCTGGTCGGGCTCGTCGGATCCGTGATGCCGGTTCCCGAGAAACCGAAGAACCGCATGGATCCGGTGAACGCCCAGCTCGTCGTGCCGGGCACGTCGTTCGTGAAGTCGTACGCCGTGCCGCTGGCGGCGATCTCGTAGCAGAGCGCGCCGCAGCTGTCCGCCTCGAGTGTCCCTTGAGTCGCAAAATCGAAGTTGATCACGCCCGCCGACGCGATCGTAGATGCGAGACACGACATCCCGACCGCAGCAACGAGCCCCAGTAGTTTCTTCATATCGACAGTCTTCCGTGTGGTGGTATCCGCCTGAACGAGCTTATTGAGCAAGCCGAATGCCAGTTGCACGAAAGGCCGCGCGATCAAGCTGTTGAGCCATGCATTGAGTCAGTCGCCGACAACGCTGTAAGCGCGCCCGACGTGACGCAGTTCACACTGGTTGCGCGCTGGGGCGCAGCGCTGCGACGTTGGTCGTAGTCGGCTCGATCGCCGGCGGAATGAGTTTGTACATAACGGGCGTGACGAGGCGTGCGAGCAGCGTCGATGAGATCAGTCCGCCGATGATCACCCACGCCATGGGCGAATACAGCCCGATGTTCTGCGCGGCGAGCGGCAGCAGGCCGCCGATCGCCGTTGCCGACGTCAACAAAATCGGCAGGAAGCGCACTTCGCCCGCCTGCTCGATCGCCTCATCGAGCGGTACGCCCTGCTCGCGCAGTTGATTCGTGAAGTCGACGAGCAGGATCGAGTTCTTGATTTCGATGCCGACGAGCGCGATGAAGCCGATGCTCGCGGTGAACGAGATGCTGTTCCCCGTCAGCAGCAGCAGGACCAGCCCGCCGAATACGCCGAGCGGCACCACCGTGAGCACGATCAGCGTCGATTTGAAGTTGCCGAACTCGAGCACGAGGATCGCGAAGATGCCGAAGATCGCGACGATGATCGCGGTGCCGATGCCGCCGAAGGATTCGGCGCTCGATTCGGCTTCGCCGCCGAGCGTGTAGTGATAGCCGCGCGGCCAGCTCATCGCGTCGAGACGCTTCACGACCTCCGACGTCACCTTCGCCGTGTTGAAGCCGCGCGCGACGTCCGAGTCGATCGTCACCGCGCGTTCGCGGTTGAACCGCTGAATCTGCGTCGGCGCTTTCTCGAAGCGCAGCGTCGCGAGCTGCGACAGCGGCAACGTCGAGCCGCTCAGCGTCGGGATGCGTACCTGACCTAGCGCATCGAGGTCCGCGCGGGCGCCCACCGGCGTGCGCACGACGATGTCGTACTGCTCGCCGCTCGGGTCCTTGAAGGTGCCGGTCGGAAGGCCGGCCACCGACAGACGCACCGCGCGGTCGAACTCCACGGTCGGCACGCCCAAGAGGCTCGCCTTCTGTGTGTCGACGGCGAGATGCAGATTCGTGCGAGCGACCTTGAGCGGGTTCTGAACGTCGCGCGTGCCGGGCGTGTCCGCAACGAGCTTCTCCACGCGCATCGAAAGCTTCTCGATCGCTTCGAGATCCGGCCCGATCACGCGCACGGAAATCGGCGCGGTGATGGGCGGGCCGTTCACGAACTCCTTCACGTAGATGCGCGCGGCCGGATAGCGATCGAGCTGTGCGCGCAGGTCGTCGAGCAGGCGCGGAGTCTCACGCGTGTCGTAGTCCTTCAGCTGCACAAAGATCTCGCCGTAGTTCGGCGCGTCTTTGCGGACGATGTGGTTGTAGTAGATCTGCGGGTTGCCATGACCGACGTTCGTGAACCAGCTCTTCACGTCCGGCATCTTGGCGAGCTTGCCTTCGACAAAGCGCAGCGCTGCGTCCGTCTCCGCGAAACTGGTGCCGTTCGGTGCTTCGACGCTGATCAGGAACTGTGGTGTATCCGCCTTGGGGAACAGGCTGCTCCCGATAATGGGCACGAGCGCGGCCGAGAGCAGCAGCGATCCACCGATCGCAGCAATGACGGTCGCTTTCGGCCGCGCCAGCGCATAGTGCAGTGCCGGCCGGTAGTAGCGATGAATCACGCCCATCACCCGCTGCAGCATGCGATTGCCGTGCGGGTCTTCGCCTTCCTTCAGCACACGGCTTGCGATGAACGGGATCATGAACAGCGCGATCAATAGTGAGCCGACGATCGCCGACGTGACCGTCACCGGCAGCACGCGAATGAACTTGCCGGGGCCGCCCGGCAGCGCCATCAGCGGCAAGAAGGCAAAGATCAGCGTCGCCGTGCAGCCGAGGATCGCGACGAAAATCTGACGCGTGCCGGCGAGCGCGGCGTCGTAACGCGAGCCTCCTTCGCGCAGATGTCGCGCGATGTTCTCGACCACGACGATCGAGTCATCCACCAACAGCCCGAGCGCGACGACGAAGCCCGCGATCGAAATCTGATTCACGGAGTAACCGAGGAAGTAGAGAATTGTCAGGCCGAACGCGAGCGATAGCGGAATCGACACCATCACGATCGACGCGGCACGCCAGCCGAGCGGCAGCAGCGTGAGCGATACGAGCGCGATGGCAATGCCGAAGTCCGTGTAGAGCCGCGACAGCCGGGCGCTCACGTTGCGCGCCTGATCGAAGCCGACATGCAGCGTGACCCGCTTCGGCAAGCCTTTCTCGAAGCGCGCGATCGTCTCCTGCAGACCCTCGTTCACTTTGAGGATGTTGTAACCGTCCTTCTGATTGGCCGTGACGATGACGGCGCGCTTGCCGTTGAAACGCGCAACATAGCTCCACTGCTGGGTATCCCAGCTCACGCGCGCGAGGTCGCGCACGCGCACGGACCGGCCACCAACCGATGCCACGACGGTATCGCGCACTTCACCGAGCGAGGTGTACGCGCCCGAGGTCTTCAAGCTGAAGCTGCGAGGACCGAGATCGATCGCGCCCGCCGGGATGTTGGCGTTCTCGCTCTGCAGAGCCTGCATCACCTGGCCGGGGCTCACGCGCAGCTCCGCCATGCGCTTCAGGTCCACTTCGATCCGCAGCTCGCGCTTGGGATACGCCCAGGTCTCGGCAGTGCGCACGCCGTCGACGGTCTTCAACGCGTCTTTCAGCTCGCGCGCGCGATCTTCGAGCTCGCGATACGGCGCGTCCTGCGAGACCAGCGCGATCTCGACGATGTTCACGAGGCTGGGGGCCACCTTGCGAATCTCGAGCTGCGCGATGTCCTGCGGCATGTCGGGACGCAGCGCGTTCACCTCGCGCGTCACCTCGTCGTACTTCTTGTCCGCGTCCGTGTCGGCCTGGAACTCGATGGCGGTGACCGCGACCCCGTCGTTGATGGTCGTTTCGATCTTCTTCACGTCATCCAGCTCGGCGAGGCGGTCCTCGATCGGCTTGGCGACGAGCCGTTCCAAGTCCTTCGGGTCCGCGCCCGGATAGATCGTCGTGATGAAGAAGGCTGGGATCTTGAAGTACGGATCCTCCTCGCGCGGGATGCTGGAGAACGCGAACCAGCCGAGCACCGCGAGGCACAAGAACACGATGAGCGTGAAGGGATAGCGGCGAATGGGGAATTCGAGGAGGGACATGACGATGAGCTCCTGGCGGGATGCGGCTCAGCCGCCGCGGACGTCGACGTTACCGACGACACGCGTGGTCTCGGCCACGACTTCGATGCGCTCGTCGTCCTGCAGATAGAGCGCGCCGTCCGTGACGACGCGCTCGCCCGGTTGCAGCCCTTCTGCGAGCGCCACGGATTCGGGAGCGATGAAGGCGACGCGCACCGAGCGGCGTTTGACGCGATTGCCGTTCACGACGAATACGCTCGCGCGATCGCCGTCACCCTCGACCACCGCCGCGATCGGCACGTAGGTAAGTCGTTTGGCGCGGCCGGATGCGGGATAGAGGTTCACTTTGGCGACGAGCCCGCTCGCGAGCGTGACGGGCACGGAGTCGAAGCGCACTTCGACCGGAAACATGCCGGTGCGGTCGTCGGCGGCACCGGCGATTTCGCTGATCGTGCCGGCGATGGTCTGGCCGGGATACGCGTCCATGCGAATGTCGGCTGGATCGCCGAGTTTGAGCTGCACGACTTCGCGATCCGACAATGCCGCCTTCACGACATACCCACGCTCGCGCGCGCCCACGATGAGGATCGGCTGGCCGGCAGGCACCACCTCACGCTCTTCTGCCAGCTTGCGCAGAACCACCCCGTCGTGAGGTGCCGTGATGACCGAGTAGCCGCGATTGAACTCCGCGCTTTGCAACTGCGCGCGCGCCACGGACGCTTGCGTGCGCAAGTCCTGCAACTGCTCGAGGCTGATCACCTGATCGGCGTACAGCCGCTCGCCCCGATCGAGATCGCGTTGCGCCTTCTCGGCGAGCTGTTTGGCCTGCTCGACCGCCGCGTTCACTTCCGTGAGCTCGATTTCCGCGAGCTTGTCGCCTTTCTCGATCTGGCTGCCTTCGCTCACGCGGATCGACTTGATGATGCCGCCCGCCTTGAACGACAGGCGCATCTCGTCTTTGGTCGCGACGGTGCCGTTGGTTGCAATGGGCGGCGTCGCCGGCCCGGTGATCGCCGGCTGCACGCGCACGGGCGTGGGCCGCGCGGCGGTTTCGGCAGACGGCGAGCCGCATGCCGCGAGCAGCAGGGCGGCGGTGAGCACGGTGATGAACAGTGATGCGGATCGAGCGTTCATGGCGAAATCCTATTTGCCGGTAACCGGATCGAGCGGCAGCGTGCCAGCCGCGGTGGCGTAGTCGAGCTCGGCCTGACGCGCGAGCAGATCGAATGTCGTGACGTTCAGATTCAGCTCCGCGCCCGTGAGGCTGCTGCGCGCGTCGATGAATTCGACTTGATTGATGACGCCTTCATCGCGCTTGCGACTGGCAATGCGGAAGCCGGCGCGGGCCGCTTCGGCGCGTGCTTCCGCGGTGGTCAGCGAATCGCTCGTCGTCTCGAGGCTGTCGAGCGCTTGCTGCACTTCGAGCTGAATCTGCAGAGCGACCTCATCCTTGCGGGTCGCCGCCTGGCGCGCGGCGGCACGGGCGCTGCGCGCTTCAGCGCGATTCGCACCGCCGTCGAAGAACTTCCAGCTCAGCACCAGCGAGATCATTCCGAAGTTGCGGCCGCTGCCGAACCCGTAGTCCTCGCCTTGCGTGCCACCGTCGAGGCCGAGGGACAGCGTGGGTTTCAGGTCGGCGCGCGTGAGCTGCACGCGGGACTCCGCCGCCTTCGTGGCGCGATCGAGCTGCTCGAGCTCGGGCCGATTCGCCAGCGCCGCCGCCCGCAGCGTCGCGAGATCGTTCACTGCGCGCGTCACTTCGCTCTCGACAGCGGCGGGGATCAGCTCCTCGTCGAGTGGATGGTTGCGCAGGAAGTTGAGGTAGCTGCGCGCTTGGGACTGGCCGTTGCGCGTGTCGCGCAGCTGTTGGACTACGGCGAGCATTTCGGCGCGAGCGCGTAGCACTTGGTCTTGTGTGACTTTGCCGTTGCGGAAGAGCGAGTCGTTCACGCGCACGTTTTCTTCGAGCAGCGACAGGCTCGCCTGCACGATGTCGACGGACTTGGTCGCCTTCGCCCAATCCAGATAGGCGACCGCGACATCGCGCTTCAGCCGCCGCGCGAGCGCGACGCGCCCGAACTCCGAGGATTCCAGCTGCGCGCGCTGTGCACGAATCGCGGCGGGGATCGCCGGGGCGTAGATCGGTTGCCGCAGCGTGAGCCGGGTGTCCTGTTCGCGTTCGCGCTGAAAGAGGATCTTCTGATCGCGGATCGTCGGGAACTGGGCGGGTTGCCCCTGCGCCGCGAGCAGTTGATTGAGCGACGAATAGATCGGATTCAAGAGCGAGCCGAGCGGCAGATCGATCTCGCGACCGCCGTCGGCGCGCGAATAGCGCGCGGCGACCGCAACTTCAGGAAAGAACCTCGCTTGCGCGGCATCGAGCCCGGCGAGATTGCGCTCGACTTCGAGCGATTCGGATTTCAGCGCGAGATTCGACTGCAGGCTGTCGAGTACGTAACGGTCGATGACTTCCCCGACCGGTCGGGGCGCGAGCTGGGCTTGTGCAGTGCCAAGTGGGAGCAGCGCCAGGACCACCAGCTTGGCCGCCTCAGTCCATCGTCCTTTGAACACGGCTCGTCTCACTTGTGTAATCACTGGACACCTGTCAAAGAAAGACCAAAAAAATTACGGCCGCGCTTCGATGGACCGGGTGGCCATCACCAGCGCGTGCTCGACGAAGTCTTTGATCGTTACGCCGTCGTGCAGGAGCACGTTGGCTTTGGTCGCTGCAAGCTGGAGTACGCCGTGCGTGAACGCCCAGAGCGTGCTGGATACGACGCGTACGTCGCCCACATCCGGACGGATCGATCCATCGGCAATACCGGCGTTGATCGCGTTGACCATGAGCTGGCGCGCGGCGTCGCCTCGAGAGGTCGCGGCGCCTTCGTTGGTGTTCTCGTCGGGATTCGGCGAGAGCATCTCGCAACGCGCGACCACTTCGAAATACACAGGAAATTCCTGCGAAAACGCAATGTAGGCGCGACCGATGGCGACGATCTGATCGAGCCCGCGCTTCTGCCGCCCCACGGCTTCGGCGAAGCGTTGGCCCAGCGTCGTGAGCGCGCGCTCGCAGATGCCGAAGAGAAGGTCCTGCTTGTCCTTGAAGTAGACGTAGAGCAGCGCGCGGGACAGGCGCGCCTTGCGCGCGACCTGGTCCATGGTCATTGCGTCCCAACCCACCTCGGCGGCAACGGCTTCGGTTGCGTCGAGGATGTCCGCGCGGCGGCGCTCCTTCTCTTCCTGGCGGCGTTCGGCGATGTAGCTCATGTGGGGCGCAGGGTACGCGCGTCGTTGACGTGGTGTCAATAACTAAATTGACGCCAGAGACGGCGCCGCCGCCGCGACAACCCGTGCGGCGCAGGCGCGCATGCCTTGCCGCGGCGAGTGTTCAGTGAGCAGCTCATCGGTCCGACGCGTGAAGTGCTGATTCGCCATGCGGGATGCGACGACCGCCTGCGCATCACGCGTCAGGGCAAGTTGATCCTCACCAAGTACACTACGCGCCCGCTGACGCGCCTTCCCTCGGAGCGAGCCATGACCGAGCCTCTCAACAAGTCGGAAACCGACAAAGTCATCGTCACGCTGAATCGCATTCTGGAGCTCGAGCTCGCGGGACTCGTTCGCTACCTCCACTACAGCTTCATGATCTTCGGGCACAACCGCATTCCGATCGTCGCCTGGCTGCGCGGTCAGGCCGCCGAGTCCACGACGCACGCGACGCAGGCGGGCGAGCACATCACCAATCTCGGCGGGCATCCGTCGCTGAAGATCGGCTCGCTGCTGGAGACTCACAAGCACAACGTCGACGAGATTCTCGACGAGGCGCTCGCGCACGAAGAGGAAGGGCTTGCTGAGTATCGCAAGCTGCTCGATCAAGTGGCGGGCCGGAGCATCATGCTGGAGGAGTACGCGCGCGATCAGATCGCGGCAGAGGAAGCGCACCTTGCCGAGATTCGGAAGATGTTGCGCCGGCCGGGATCGATCAAGTAATGCGGCGGATCACCTGAAGGGAATCATCACGCGACGGTTTCTTGCGGTGCTGCTGGCGTTTGTCGGCACCCCGCTCGCCGCCTCGGCGGCCACCACGGTCGTCGACGACACCGGCCGTTCGCTCACTCTCGCGCACGTTCCGCAGAAAATCATCAGCATCGCTCCCGGCGCGACCGAGATGCTGTTCGCCGCGGGCGCCGGGCCGCGCGTCATCGCGACGGTCGAGTTCTCCGACGCGCCGGCTGGCGCTCGCAAGGTCCCACGCATCGGCGACAGCAACGCCATCGACATCGAGCGCGTCGTCGCCCTGCGCCCGGATGTCGTCGTCGTGTGGGACGGCGGCAGCAACGCGGGACAGGTCGCGCAGCTGGAGCGCCTCGGCATTCCGCTCTATCGACACAAAATCGTGAGGCTCGCGGACATGCCGCCTTCGCTCCGCCGCCTCGGCGCGCTCGCCGATACGAGGCCCATCGCTGAGAAAGCGGCGCTCGATGTCGAGTCGCGACTCGCGCGGCTCGCGACTACCTACGGAACCGGTGCGCGGCTCACGGTGCTGCTGCAAGTGTGGAATCGGCCGATCTATACGGTAGGTGGCTCGCACATGATGACCGACTCGCTGCGCCTCTGCGGTGCGCGGAACGTGTTCGACGATTTGAGAGAGCAGGGGCCCGCAGTCGATCTCGAAGCGGTGATCGCGCGCAATCCGCAGGTCATCGTCGCGGTCGCGCCGCCCGGCGTTGCGCGCGACTGGCTGAACGAGTGGCAGCGTTACGGCACGCTGCAGGCCGTGAAAAACAACGCGCTCGTGCCGTTCGAGGACACGCGCTTATCGCGGCTCGGCCCGAGCATGCTCGATGGAACGGAAGCGCTCTGCCAAGCCCTCGACGGAGTGCGGCGCACGCGTCTGCCGCGCAACTAGCCGGGCCTCGCAAGTCGGTCGCGCCGGCACCCGCGCTGCTGCCGCCACTCAATCGCGAAAGTTGTTGAACTGCAGCGGCACGTCCGACTTCGACTTCCGCAGTAACGCGATCGCCTCCTGCAGATCGTCTTTCTGCTTGCCGGTGACGCGCAGCTTGTCGCCCTGAATGCTCGCCTGCACTTTCATCTTCGAATCCTTGATCAGGCGCTGCAGCTTCTTGCCGCTCTCCTGATCGATGCCGTGCTTCAGCACCACTTCTTGCGTAGCGGTGGCCAGTGTCGTCACCGGATCCTTCGCATCCACGCAGATCACGTCGATGCCGCGCTTCGCGAGCTTCAACTTCAGGATGTCCAACATCTGCTTCAACTGGAAATCCACCTGCGCGTGCAGCGTGACGACGAATTCCTGCAGCTCGAACTTCGCGCCGGTGTCCTTGAAATCGAAGCGCTGCGCGATCTCGCGGTTCGCCTGATCGACCGCATTCGCGACCTCGTGCGAATTCAGCTCCGACACCACGTCGAACGATGGCATGTGTGTCTCCCCTCAAGTCCCATCCGGCGCATTCTCGTCGTTTTCGGCCAGCAATTGCTCGACCGTCGCATCGAAATCTTCGATCAGCTTCTGATAGTGCTCGCCGGTCCCCGGTCCGGAAAAGCCCGTGTAGATGCGCCGGACGCGGCCCTTGCGATCGAGGAACACCGTCGTCGGGAACGCGAATACGTGGTTCAGCTGCGGCAGCCGAGTCGACGCCTGATCTTTGTCGGACGTACCCGCGATGAGCATCGTGTACTGCAGGTTGAACGCGTCGCGGAAGCGCTTCGTTGCGGCCGCGGCCTGCGCGAAGTCCCCGAAGTGCTCGAACATGAGCTCCACCACCTCGAGCCCGCGCTCGCGATTCTGCACGTAGTACGGCCCGAGAAACGCCGCTTCGTCGTGACAGTTCGGGCACCAACTGCCGCCCAACGTCACGATGACGACCTTACCCGCGAAACGCGGATCGCGACTCGACACGGGTTTGCCGTCGAGGTCGGGGAACGTGAACTCGAGACCGTCCACGTCCTCGCGCAGCTTCGTCACACTCTCCGCATCACCGAGCGTCGCGGCGTCATCACGTTTGCCCGCAAACCGCTCGCGTGACGCGAGCCCCGACCAGTACGTGCCCTCGAGGTGGCCCTTGCCGTCGATGCGGCCCTTGTAGAGATACGCGTGCGCGCCGTCGAACGCCGAAAGAAAGATCTCGTTGTCGCGCACGTCACCTGCGAGGAAGCGGTGATCGCCGGTACCGGTGAGAAACGTGCCCGTGACTTCGTTGTGCGACTGGCTGAACTCCCCGACGGCCGCATAGGGCTTGCTACCATCGTCCGGCGTGAACGTGACGGCCCAGCGGCCCGAAAGATCGGCATTGTCCGTGAGCGGCTTTTCGATGAAGCGATACTCGGCGCCGTACTCCGCGGCGAACGGAATCACCTGGTTCTTCGCGTCGCGCTTCACGAGCGTGACCGTGCCTTCGAGCTCGTCGTCATCGATCTTTGCGGTGAGCGTGTTCTCGTAGCCGGGCATCTTCATGTCGATGCGCCCATCGGCGACGCTGAGTTCGGGCACACGTACGCGCTCAGCGCCGTTCACGAGATACGCCACGTAGTGCTCGTTCTCGCGCACGATCTCGAGGCCAAAGGGCAGCTCGCCGCCGGGCAGCTTCAGCGTCGCGCGATACGTGCCGAGTGCGATCGGGCCCTCGTGCGCGGCGGAGTGTCTCTTCGAGCAGCCTGATAGCGCGAGCGCGCTACAGGCGATGAGTGCCGCGAGCTCCCACGTGCGGCACTTGACGGAATGCGCAGGCATCTCGAGTCGTCTAGTCCCTATTCGAAGGCGGGCGCCGGAAACCCGTCCGCGCCCTTGCGCCAAGGCACCCACACTAGCGCGACTTCGCCGATCGCGATATCCGATTTTCGCGGACTGACCGGCACTTTTCGCACCGGCGCGACGCTTGCATCGAGCGCGCTCTCGAGCGCTGCGGCCTCGGTCTCGAATTGACGTTGCAGCTCCGCATGCTGTTGGCGCACGGCTTCGAGACTTTCACCGGCGCGATCGACGTCACTGCTTTCCCGACCGATGCGCCCGGCCGACCTCGCCGCGCTCGCCGCGCGGTTGATATTGGTGACGGACAACGTCTTGCGTCCCAAAAAGGCGCCGAGAATCGACGCGCCCACCGACAGCGCGGTCTGCAGCTTCTGTTGCGAGAGTTGGGACTGCTCGCGTGAAACGCTCGCCTGCGCACGGCGCTCGCGGTCGTCCATCGCTTGGAGCTTCGGCGCGTATTTGCGGCGCAGATCGGCGACGGCGGCGTCGCGCCGCTCACGCGCGGCGAGCGCGAGACGCGAGCGGAAGTCGCCTTCGTTTTCGCCGGGCGCGGAGGTGGCTTTCAGCGCATCGCAGACGATCACCTCGGCGCGGGCGTTTTCGTAGAGATATGCACTGAGACTCTTGTTCCAGGCCCCGTAAGACGCAGCGCGCATCGCAGGCGCCGGCAACTGCGTGAACGATGCGATCGACATGGGCGCCCTCGTCAGACGCGATTTCAAGTCAGCGCTTATTTTTGCCTCATCCCATAGGACGTCGTTGCCGTTGTCGGCAAGGGGGGCGAGGTAGGCATTGGTCTGCCATTGATCGAGCCCGAGTTTGGCATCGATGAAGTGCAGCTTGGCGAAGCCGACGATCATCGGCTTGTAGAGCACACCGTCGCTGCCGCCCGTCGGCGATAAAAAGAATTCCGCAACCCCCGACGGCACCACTGGACGCGATGACGACTCCACACTGAGATCTGAAGAAGATCCCGTCTTAGAGGCGCGCGCCGCACTCGCTAGGGACGACACACTTCCTCCCGCCGATCCCGCACCGGCCACCGCAGCTGCCACCTTCTTCTCCGCCATCAACCGCGAAATCTCCCCTCCAGTAACCGGCCCCCGCAAATACGACAACGCCCACCGACTCTGAAACACCACCGCCGCATCATCATGCACATTCCGCATCAAGAACACGCGCGACGTCAGCGACGACATCATCTTGTCCAGCGCCGCGCGATCATACGCAGCGCCGGACGCCGCACTCTCCAACCCTTCAATCACCCGCAGCTTGTCGCGTTCGGTCTGCAGCCGTCCAATGAACCACGTCCCGCAATTCGACAACCCTTTGTAGTCGAGATCGACCGGGTTCTGCGTCGCCAACACGCATCCCAATCCAAACGCGCGCCCTTGTTTCAGCAACGTCAACATCGGCAGCTTGGACGGCGGATTCGCCGTCGGCGGGAAGTAGCCGAAGATCTCATCCATATAAAAGAGCGCCCGCAAGCTCGGCGTCCCCGATTGCGCGCGCATCCAGGCGAGCAGCTCATTCAGCACGAGCGTGACGATGAACATGCGTTCCGCGTCGTCGAGATGCGCAACGGAGAGAATCGAAATGCGCGGCTTGCCGTCCACGGTGAAGAGCAACCGCTGCGCATCGAGCGGCTCGCCGTCCATCCACGCGGCGAAACCGGGTGAGGCGAGCAGCGTGTTGAGCGCCATCGCCAGCTCGAGCCGCTCTTTCGCCGGCAAAAACGTTTCGAGATCGAACGCGCCCACTTTGTCGAAGGGCGGTTTCTGAACCGCCGCGATCAGCCCCGCGACATCGAGACTGCTCCCCTCGCGCCATGCGCGTTCGAGCACGTTCGACAAGAGGATGTGCTCGCGACTCTTCAGCGGATCGGCGTCCCGCTGCAGCAGCGCGAGCAAGCCGGAGACGAGTGTCGTCACCCGATCGCGGAGCGCGTTCGTGTCGCCGGCGACTTCAGCGGAAGACGGCGGCGCGAAGGAGCGCAATACGGACAGTGGCAATCCCGCGTTCGACCCGGGCGTGTAGATCGCGAGATCGACGGCGTTGCGAAAGCGCGCGATCCGATCCGCGCCTTCGCCCCATTGTTCGAGGCCCTTCTTCCAGGTCGCCGCGGTTTGCGCGGCGTAGTCGTCGACGCTCAGACCTTTGCGCGCGGCTTCGGCGGGATCGACCCACGGTTTGAAATCGGCCGGCGCGAGATTCGGAAAGGTCAGCAGCAGATTCGCAAGATCGCCCTTGGGATCGATGCAGATGGCGGGAATGCCGTCGATGGCGGCCTCTTCGAGCAGCGCGAGGCACAGACCGGTCTTGCCGCTGCCCGTCATGCCGACGCAGAGCGCATGCGTCGTGAGGTCCTTCGAGTCGTAGAGGATCAGGTCGTCGGTGGGGGCGTTGCGTGCGGGGTCGAACGCGCGGCCGAGGTAGAACACGCCGAGCCTTTCATAGTCCTGCATGACGGTTACCTCGAATTCGAGTCGGGGTATTTTACGCGCGGCGCGCGGGCGATAGACCGCTTGGGAGTACGCCGCTCTGCGCCCCGGCGCGCGCGCCGTCAGCCCTTCTTCAGCTCGGCCTCGAGCTTCTTCTTGTATTGGCGGGTCAGCTCCGCGAAGCGCGGCGTTACGCCGGCGTCTTCGTATACCGGGTCGCCCTGCTCGTCCGTGGAAATCACCTTCTTGCCCGGCACGTACGGCATCGCGGCCGCGACTTCCTGCAAGGCCGCGCTCAGCAGGTCCGTGATGATCTGTTCGCGCGTGCGGCCGGGGAATAAGTCCGCCAGCGCGTGCAGGCGCGCCGCGTCGTCCACCGGCAGTCGAACCGCATATTCCGCCGCCGTCCGTGCGCCCGCTGCGTTTTGACGCCACGAATCCAGCAGCTCTTTGAATTTCACTGGGGTACCTTTGCGTGCCCATCGACGAGGGCCGTCATTCTAGCCTTGACGCCCCGAGCGTGCCCCGGTGATACTCGCCGCCCAATGTCGCAACTGGTCACCGTACTGCACGTTTGGTGGTGGCGCCGCTCCTGACGGAGAAGGGCGTTCGGACCGGTTTTGTAGCGACTCAACAGATTTAAGACGGTTCCAGAACCCATCTCCGGAGTACCCCGGTGATGGGTTTTCTTTTTATGGCCTTCGGCCAGCGTGTGCCTTCAACACGCTAAAGGGTGGCTGCCTCTGACGGCCTGCCAAGCCTGGTCGGACTGTGCGTGTTTGGGTTGGAGCGGAGGGCGCTGGCGTGAAGCCGCATTTCGACATCTCGGGCGATCTGGATACGCCGGTTTCGGCATTCATGAAGCTCGCCGCGTTCCAGCCGCGCTTTCTGCTGGAAAGCGTCGAAGGCGGCGAACGACTCGCACGCTATTCATTCATCGGCTTCGGCGACTGTCTCGAAGTGAAGCTCGATCGCGATGGCTTCACGCTCGCCCGCGAACGCCGGCCGGTGCCCCAGACGAGTGCAGAGCTCTTCGCCGCGTTACGCGATGCGCTCGCGCGCTCCCCGCATCCGAAGCCGGACATGGCCGGCGTGCCGCTCGCGGGCGGTCTCGTCGGCTACGCGTCTTATGACATCGTGCGATTCTTCGAGCGGCTGCCGGCGCGCTCGCCGCTCGACAGCGGCTTTCCGGTGCTCCACTACGCAGCACCCAAATCTCTGCTCGTATTCGATCACCTGACGCGCGGCATTGCGCTTCTCCACGATGGCACGGAAGCCGAGCGGCAGTCGCTGCGCAAAGAAGTGATCCGCGCGCTTCGCGGCGCGCTCCCGAACGGTCGCCATTCGGGCAAGTACTCGCGTCCGGTCGCCGGGCTCAGCGCGGCTGAACATATGGCGGGTGTGAAGCGCGTGCAGGAGTACATCGCGGCGGGCGATGTCTATCAGCTCGTGCTGAGCGTGCGCTTCGGCGGGCGCCACGATTTGCATCCGTTCGAGGTGTATCGCGCCCTCCGCTTCATCAATCCTTCTCCTTATATGTACTACTGTGCGCTCGGCGACGTGACCGTCGTCGGGTCCTCGCCCGAAGCGCTCGTGAAGTTGAACCAAGGGCATGCGGAGCTGCGACCGATCGCCGGCACGCGGCCGCGCTCGGAAGACGCGGACGAAGACACGCAGCGCGAAGCCGAGCTGCGCGCGGATCCGAAGGAGAACGCCGAGCACGTGATGCTCGTCGATCTCGCGCGCAACGATCTCGGCCGCGTGGCGCAACCGGGCAGCGTGTACGTAAATCCGTACCGCTCGATCGAGCGCTACAGCCACGTCATGCACATGGTGAGCGGTGTGCACGGCAAAGTCGCTCCCGGCAAGGATGCGTTCGATCTGTTCGGCGCGACGTTCCCGGCCGGGACGCTCGTCGGCGCGCCGAAGGTGCGCGCCATGCAGATCATCGACGAGCTCGAACCGACGAGCCGCGGCCTCTACGGCGGCACGGTCGGCTACTTCGGCAAACACGGCGACATGGATCAGGCCATCACGATCCGCACGCTCGTGTTCCGAGGCGACGAATACAGTTATCAGGCCGGCGGCGGCATCGTCGCCGATAGCGTGCCGCAAGCCGAACACGAGGAGGTGCTCGCGAAGAGCGCCTCCGCCGTGCGCGCGTTGCAGCTCGCGGAGGAAGGCATGTGAAACCGAAGCTGCTGCTGATCGACAACTACGACTCCTTCACCTACAACCTCGTGCAGGCCTTTCTCGTGCTGGGCGCGGATGTACGCGTGTTTCGCAACGACGCGATCAACGTCGCCGAAGCGCAGGCGCTGTTCAATGACCTGCTGATCTCGGTGACGACATTCTTCCGTGATCCGGATGCGTGGACAGCGGTGCAGGCGTTGGCGATTGGACCTCTGGTCGAAAAGGCGGCCAGCGAGGAACAGCTGCGAATCTGGGTGCCGGGCTGTGCCACGGGGGAAGAGGCGTACACACTCGCCATCGCGTTCCGAGAGGAGATCGCCCGCCGGAACCTTCGCCTCGACCTGTCGATTTTCGGCTCCGACGTCGACCAGGGCGCCCTGGCCACCGCCCGCGAAGGCGTCTATCCGGCCGCCATCGCCGCCGACG
>Ga0081455_10001013_pt1 | contig 35565 bp, 27 predicted proteins | sample TabmetS3T2R1_FD_70207 | JGI IMG/M metagenome (GOLD analysis project Ga0081455, IMG submission 70207) | Tabebuia heterophylla rhizosphere microbial communities from the University of Puerto Rico - S3T2R1 | ecosystem: Host-associated > Plants > Roots > Rhizosphere ...
GGGATCGCCGATCCCCTCTACAGGGAAACCGGCTACAGTATGAACTGGGCGAATCGGATTACTCTTAGTCGGCTTGCACTGACTGTGGTTTTTGTGGTGGCGCTTAATTCCTCCTGGCAATATGCGCGAACCGCGGCGCTGATAATTTTTCTCATCGCGGGTCTGACAGATTTTATAGATGGGGAAATTGCCCGGCGTTACGGGGTGATCACAAACTTTGGCAAATTGATGGACCCGCTCGTGGACAAGATCATGATGGCCGCTGCTTTTATTTCGCTGGTTCCTCTTAAAGCCGTGCCAGCGTGGGCTGCCACAACAGTCGTAGCACGGGATTTTTTGATCACCGGTCTACGCCTGATGGCGAGTGCTAGGGGCCAGATCCTGCCGGCAGAGCGATTGGGCAAACAGAAGACTTCCTGGCAGATCATCACTATTATTTTCTTTCTGGCGCTCCTTTCGATGTCGGAACTGCAATACGTTAATGAGAAGTCGACATGGTGGGTACGGGCTTGGACAGAAGCCGGGCCGGTTCTGGTGTGGATTACCGTCGCGTTGACGATTTACTCTGCGTTGGGCTTCACGTGGCGAAACCGCGAGCTGATTGCGCCAGACCAATAACTGATAAATCGAAAAAGCTGAATCGTCGGGAATCCTTACGTATTCAGTGGTATCTCGTAATTCATTCGTTTGCAGCTGGTTATGCAGTGTGTCTCCGTGCGGGCAAATAATCGTCCAAACAGTTTACAGCGACATGGTACAGCAAACAACGATCCATAAGAGCAAGTGTGATCATAACATTCAGTCAAACAGACGCTTATAATCGCAAATCCTGTCGTGCACAAACTATGGCACGGTACTTGCAACATCTCGTACGATCACGCTTTCGGGTCGGGACCATGGGATCAAATTCAGTTTCGAGACACAAATTTTTGCTTCTTTGCGTGGCGTTTTTTGGGGCAACGCTAACGCCGAGGCATGATGCTAGTGCCTTCGTCCTTCAGATCGGTGACTCGTATGAACTGGGCTCGTTGTGGCCCGGCATACAAAAGAAATCGAGTAATCAAGACAAGGCGAGCTATGTGAACCATTTGCTCGGTATGGCTCTTGGCACGGTCGACGTCGCTGGCGGCCAAGTCTATTTTCGCTCAAGCCATGGTTTTGAATTTTTGCCACCTGCCGCCAAAGCCCAAAACGGTGGTGGCAGAACGCTTGATCTTCGTACCGCGGGCTTATATACATACCTGTTTGCGACATACAGCGGTTCCGGGACCGAAATCTGGTACATAAGTAACCTCAGCGGAATCATAACGATTCCTTTCCTAGTGTCTGGACATCACCTCACTGGATGGACGCTTTTTGGCCCAGCGGGTGCCGGGGTTCCGGACGGCGGTATTACGGTAATGTTGCTCGGCGTGGCGCTCGGTGTGCTCGCTTTGGCGCGACGCTTCCTCATGCGTTAGTGGCCGAGATGATAAGACGCAGTTCTACAGAGTGGAATAGAGTTTTGGCGGGTGCTCTGGGATTAGCGATCCTTTTCGGTTTTCCTGCTGAAAGAAGTCATTCAGCAACCCCAACCATCAAACTTCCGGGCGCCTATCCGTACGAAACGCCCGTGCAAGTCCCAGCCCCGCCGCCTGTTTCAGACTCATCGCCGTTGCCGTCGCCTGCTCCTTTTCCGTACCAGGAATCGGCACGGTCGCTCCCGACTGCTCAAGACCGCGATTCACGAACAACAGATGCGCGTCGCCCGCTCACTGCGAAAGATGTGCGCAAGGCAGCGTTCAAATATAATGGAGTACCAAATTTTTGCGGATTTCTCGCGGCGCTCCCTGCCGACGTCAGTGTGTACGATCCAAAACTTGGAAAATCACGCCCACTTGTAAAAGGAGGTCGCGTCGTACGCAAAAACGTAACGTGGCTCCGCAAACATAAGCAGGCTGCCGGACACGAATAGCGTTGACTTGAGCGGGCAACGGGAATCGAACCCGCATAGCCAGCTTGGAAGGCTGGAACTTTACCATTAAGCTATGCCCGCATGCTGTCGGAAGTGAACTCCAACAGGTTTCGCGAGTAAATAGTGACTGGTAAGGGATGAATAGTCAAAGCGATTGCCACAGGCGTGATACGTCCGACGATTGAGCGCTGTGCTATTTTTCGAACGCTGTCGCAACGAGTGTGGCATTGTGGCCACCGAAGCCAAATGAATTATTTAGTGCGACGCGCACTTTCTTTTCGCGTGCGACGTTCGGCGTATAATCGAGGTCGCATTCTTCACCGGGATTATCCAGGTTGATTGTCGGCGGGATGACCGAATCGCGGATGGCGAGCGCGCATGCGGCCATTTCGATTCCGCCGGCGCCGCCTAACAAGTGACCGGTCATCGACTTGGTAGAGCTGATCGCGACCTTGTAAGCCTGGTCCCCAAACACTTGTTTGATCGCGCGTGTCTCGCAAATGTCGCCGATATCGGTTGAGGTCGCGTGTGCGTTGATATAATCCACCTGGTCAGGCGTTAGGCGCGCGTGATCCAGTGCCAGTTGCATGGCGCGCGCCGCGCCTTCGCCATCCGGCGGCGGAGCTGTCATGTGATAGGCATCAGCAGAGAGACCGTATCCTGTGATTTCACAGTAAATCTTGGCGCCACGCGCCTTCGCATGTTCCAATTCCTCGACTATCATGATTCCCGCACCTTCGCCGACGACGAAACCATCTCGGTCACGATCAAAAGGTCGCGAGGCGCGCTCGGGTTCATCATTGCGTCTGCTCAGCGCCTTCATCGCGGAGAAGCCAGCGAGTCCAATCTCGACGATGGACGCCTCGGAGCCGCCGGCGAGGAAGACATCGGCATCGCCGAATTTAATGATTCGCCAAGCTTCGCCGATCGCGTTGTTTGATGTCGCGCAGGCCGTAACGATACACATGTTGGGCCCATGCAGGTCGAACTCCATTGAGATAAGGCCACTAGCCATGTTGCTGAGCAACATCGGAATCGTGAACGGCGAAGTCCGGGAGGGTCCCTTGGTCAAAAGGATTGTTAATTGTTCCTGGAGTGTTTTCAGTCCGCCGATTCCGCTGCTGACGAGAACACCGAAACGGTCTCGCCGCTTTAGGTTCGCCACATCAATGCCACTGTCCTCAAGCGCCATTTTCGCCGCTGCCATTGCCAGCTGCGAAAATCGATCGGTGCGGCGGACGTCCTTTGGATTTTTGAAAAATGGTTTCGGGTCGAAATTACGGACTTGCCCGCCGATTTTGCAATCGTATGCCGCCGTATCGAATGCGTCGATTGTGTGAATGCCGCTGACGCCGTTCTTCAGATTGGACCAGAATGTCTCCACATCATTGCCGACGGGCGTCAGGACACCAAGGCCAGTGATAACTACTCTGCGATCGTTGTTCATTTAGCGATTTAGCGATTCGTGATTCAAAGCTGGTGGAAATGGACTAACGACGTAACGAGAGGTCAATCGTTAAATCATTAAAATCACTGAATCGCCAAATATTTAGCTCGTGCCCATTCCAACGCTTTGAACTGTTTGAAAAAGCTTTCCTTCGGTCTTGATGGAAGGCGCAATGATAATCTCCGTTTGTTGAAATTCGGCAATATTTCGAGCCCCAACGTTACCCATGCAGGTGGTAATCGCGCCAACCAGGTTTTGGCTGCCATCGTCAACTTCAGCCGGACCAAACAGGATTTGTTTTAGCGAGCCGGTGGCGCCCACCCTGATACGTGTTCCTCGTGGAAGATTGGCGTGCGGTGTGGCCATCCCCCAATGGTATCCGCAACCGGGCGCTTCGTTCGCCTTGGCAAATGCACTGCCTACCATCACAGCATCCGCACCGCAGGCGAGTGCCTTGCAAACATCGCCGCCCCTGCTCATTCCGCCGTCAGTGATGATCGGCACATAACGCGATGTTTTTTTGAAGTAAGCGTCGCGCGCCGCGGCGCAATCGACGGTGGCAGTCACCTGCGGCACACCCAGGCCAAGCACACCGCGTGACGTGCAGGCCGCTCCCGGCCCGACACCGACCAAAACCGCAGCCGGCCCGCACTCCATGATTTCGAAGGTCACATCATAACCGACCGTGTTTCCCACGATCACAGGAATGCGCATCTCCCTGCAAAATTTTTCCAGGTCAAGCGACTTGTACTCCGATGAAATGTGTCGCACCGTCGAAACCGTGCTTTGTACGACGAAAACATCCGCGCCAGCTTCCTGTGCAATTTTGCCGAATTCAGCCGCGCGCTGAGGAATGGAACTGACCGCGGCTAGTACGCCACCATCTTTGATCTGGCGGACACGCGCCGCGATTAAATCTTCCTGAATGGGTTCCTGATAAATTCGTTGCAGCAGCGCTGTGATCTCGGATTTATCCGCGTCGACGATTTTTTGCAGCACTTCCTGTGGATTTTTGTAGCGCGTCTGCACCCCCTCGAGATTCAGCACGGCCATTCCGCCCAATTTATTCATGGCGACTGCAAAGCGAACATCGACAACTCCGTCCATGGCGCTGGCAAGAATGGGAATTTTCATTTCGAGCGGTTCCGCTTCTCTCCGCGGCAAACGGAAGGTGATGTCCACCTCGTTTGGGTTGATTGTCACCCGCCCGGGTACCAGCGCGATTTCATCAAATCCGTAGGTCACCCGTGCTTTGCGATTCCTGCCTATCCACATTCCCATGTTAAATTTGCTCCATTCTAAATCGTTCGTTTAAGCTTCCACAGCGCGGGCACCGGGGAAGCAGGGCGTCTGTTCGATCTTCAAACTCCAACGCGCAAATCACGCAGCGCAGCCGATACTGCAGAGCCTGTCGCTCCCGCCGCCGGCGATTCCATTCTCCCACTATCCAAAGGAGAAAAACCGCCGCAAGAAAAAGCAGCAAATAAATCGTGACCAGAGCGGCAAGACTAACTCGAATCACGGTGTGGCGCTGCCTGGCTGCTTTGCGGGCGGACGCGTAATGTCGCTGCCCCACTCGATTGTCGCGATCCCCCAGATCAATGGCATTTCAGATTTTTTGCCACCAGGAGCGCGTCGAGAGAAACGGCAGCGCGCAAGATAAACGCGTGCCTGTTCGTCCAGCTCCGGATCACCCGAGGAATTCATCGGAAAGCAGTGCCTGATTTCTCCAAGTTCGCTGACGGCTACGCGGAAACGAATTGCTTCAGGCGCTTCTACAGTTGAAGCGACGAACTTAAGTGGTGGCAATGTCGTAACTCCCAACTCGTTGAGCTCGCTTGAAAACGACACAGACGTTGGGACGGGCGCAGCAGGGGAAGCGCTTTGTTGATGCACAAACGGTGCCGGGCCTGGCGGCTGAGAGCCGGGGGCGCGCGAGTTGATTTCGAAGGGTGGAAGTTCCTTTAGAGTTGGTTCCAATGCGTGATAGGACGGAACATGCTCAACGTTCGGCAGAGCACGGACCTTTGCTTCCGGGGGACGATGAGTCGTAAAAGCGACCGCGGGATCTTCTGCGTCGATCCACCGAAGCAGGGTGCGGCCTTCTTCAGATGAAGAAGTAATCAACGCGACACGGGCTGGCGGCGGTAGAAGCGTGACTGTTGGCGGATAAACCACCTGAAAAATATAAAAGCAAACGGCGTGCGCCAATAGGGAAAGCGCCAGAAAGATGAGAAGCGCAGCTTTTTTCGTCCGGGGTGAATCCCAACTAAACAACAGGGGTTCGGTTGCGAGTTCCGGATTGGGGTTGTTCATCTCGGAGCAGCGGCGGCAAGTGACACGGAGGTAATGCCATGTTCGAGGGCAGCATTTGTTACTTCGGCGACCGTTTCATACGGAGTAGAACGGTCGGCCTTGATTATGATTGATTGGCCTTCGCGCTTGGCGGCGTCCAGCAACGGCCCGAGTTGCTCCATCGTGACGCGCTGGTCGCGGAAATAAATGGCTGGGACCGCGCCGCCGGTGATGCTGATGATCTGCTGGTTAGTTTGGGGGCCAAGCGTAAAACGAGAGAACGGCATGGAAACGGAAATCCCTTGTTGCAAAATAAAATTCGAACTCAGCAACAGAAAGAAAACCAAAAGGAAAGCGACGTTTACTAACGCCACGAGCACAAGCCAGCCGAAGTTATAATTAACGGTTCGCTCGAGTTTCATTGATGACGAAGCTTTCAGTTTTAAGTAATAAGCTGGGCAGCAAGCCGCCTAAAACTTAAAACTGAAATTCAAAACGTCTCTAATTAAAGATCCTGACGCACTTGAGCCTCGCGCGCCGTCTCTTCAGGTTGTTGAAAGCTGATGATCCCGCTGATTGGGCGGCTCTCGGTCAGCATGTGCACAATTTCGATCCCAGCGCGTTCCATGTCATGTAACATGTTGTTCACACGGGAAGAAAGGTAACTGTAGGCGACGAACGTAGGAGTCGCTACAACCAGCCCCGCTGCAGCTGTGAGCAAACTCTTGTACACGCCGCTGGAAAGTTCAGTCACCGTGGCGTAGCCGCCACCCGAGGCAATTGTGGCAAATGCATCGATCATGCCGGCGACTGTTCCCAACAACCCGAGCAACGGTGCAAGAAAAGCGATCGTGGCGAGCACCGGGAGAAATCGTTCCAGCTTGGGCACCTCGAGTTGGGCCGCTTCTTGCACTACGTCCCGCAACTCTGCGCGGGGGGCATCGTGCCGGATGATCGCTGCATGAATCACCCGCGCTACGGGTCCCGGAGTTCCCGCTGACTCATGAAGTGCTTCTGCGAAATTGCGCCGCCGAATCAGATTCGACAATCCTTTCAGGAACTCTCCCACATGAATTGTTGCACGGTGAAAGTAAAAGAGGCGTTCGGCGAAGACAGCGATCGAGATGATGCTACACACCAGAATTGGCCACATCAACAGGCCGCCCTTTTGGATGTAATCAATCACGCCGATTTTGTAGTCTTCTTTCCGCGCTGTGGCAAGCCAACAACCCGATTCAGGTGCGACTAACAACTCGACGCGACAGGTAGCATTCGGTGATTTCCCCAAATGGCTTTACCTATCGCGAGCTTTTCCCTCGAGGTTTAGGAGTAGCAGACGGTCGTACCTTCGCGGCTCCCTTGCCACCTATCAGTTTGCCGGAAGCGTCAAACACCGAATAGCCTGTTTGCTTCCCAGATGCATCGTAGCTGTAAACGATCTTATGCAAGAGCGCGCCGTCTGCCCCACTTTGGGTTTCTTCCAAGAGACGGCCGGCGTCATCGTACTTGTAACGGCTCTTGAAACGGAGGCGACCGTCAGGTCCGGAAATTTCGCCGGTGGAAAACCGTCCTGCCTCATCCAGTTCGTAACGAATCGTCTCCCGGAGTTTGCCGTCCGGATCGGTGGTTGTTGCGACAGCCTTGTGCTCCGCATTATCGAACTTGTAAGTCGTGCGCGAACCGTCCGGATGCATTGAAACAGTGACCCGCACGGCGTCACTCCGGGTCTGTTCTGGAGACTGACTCAATCCGATTTCGGCGCTGCCGGCGACAAGCGCGCAAGCCATCGTCAGCGCTGCCTGGAAAAATTTCATGACGCGAGGAGCTTACGGTTGAGGTGAGCAGGCGCAAACGGGCGTGAAATTTTTTTATTGACCCCGCCGGAGGACGGTGGTTAAAAGTGGTGTCAAGTGGGGCAAAATGGATGATTCCTCCACTCGATACATGGACAACGATTCTCCACCCGAACGCTTCTACGCCGGAGAGTTCCGGCATTCCATCGATGAGAAGAATCGAATCACAATTCCTTCTCGCTGGCGTCGGGACAAGGCGGAGGACTTCATTCTTTTGCCCGAAGCCACTCATCAATTTCTCCTCGTCATGTCGCCGAAGGAGTTTGCTCGAATGAGTTCGGCGGCAGAAACAAACCAGAGCGTTTCCGCGCGGGATCGCCGGATTTTTTTGCGGCATTTGCATTCTCGCGCGCAGCACGCCATCGCGGACCGGCAGGGCCGTCTTGTTTTGCCCGAAGAGCTTTGCCGGAAGATCGAGTTGAAGGATGAAGTTGCTTTGGTCGGGAACCGAGGACGCTTCGAGATTTGGAATTTGGGACGCTGGAAACGAGCGCACGAGGAGGAAACAGCCACTTATCAGCACGTGGCGGACGTCATTGGCCTATAATCAGATGCTTGGTCAAAACGTTATCAACACATTTTGGTTTGAGCGGCCTTTGTGGGTGGCCGTTGATCCGTTTACTGCCGAAGAGGAGGCACCCGAAGTGGAGGAATTCATATATCACCGTCCAGTGCTCGAGAGTGAAGTATTGGAACTACTCGAACCAAAGCTAGGCTCGCTCATCGTGGATGCTACATGTGGTGGCGGTGGGCACACTGAAGCGTTGTTAGAGAGCGGAGCGAACGTCCTGGCTTTGGATCGGGATCCTGACGCCGTTCAATACGTTAGTGAGCACCTGGCACGTTTCGGCGAACGCATCGCTGTGCGACAGGCGAATTTCAGGTGCGCGCTAAGTGTTCTCGATGAACTCGGCATTCGCACGATTGGCGGCGCGCTTCTGGATCTTGGAGTCTCCTCACGACAACTCGAAAATGCGGAGCGCGGCTTCAGCTTCATGCGAAACGGTCCTCTCGACATGCGCATGGATCCACGAGCGCAACTGACCGCTGCGACGATCGTAAATGAGTACAGCGAGGAACAATTGACGCGCCTGTTTCGCGAACTGGGAGAGGAACCAGCAGCGCGCCGGATTGCGAGCCTGATTGTAAAGATGCGAAAAACTGCACCGTTTCGCGAAACTCTGCCCTTGGCGCGCGCCATCGAGAAACTGGTTGGCCGTCACGGCCGTCATCATCCCGCCACCCAAGTCTTTCAGGCGTTGCGGATGGAAGTGAACGACGAGCTCGGTGCGCTCGAAGACGGGCTGCGCGTGTTAACTGCTCGCCTTGAGCGTGGCGGGCGCATTGCAGTGATTGCTTTTCATTCACTGGAAGACCGGATCGTGAAGAATTTCTTTCGCGATCGTAGTCGCGAATGGCTGGACAAGCCCGAATGGCCCGCGCCGCAACGCAATCCCGAGTACGATCTTAAACTGATTACGCCCAAACCAGTTGAGCCGACCGAGGAGGAACGGCGCACCAATCCTCGATCACGCAGCGCAAAATTGCGCGTGGCCGAAAAGACTTAAATGAACCGTTCGCGTCGAAGAAATTGCAATACTGTAAATGCGGCGTCACTGGCGCGCTGGATTGTAGTGACGGCTTTTCTGGCGCTGGCCGGTCTTAGTTATGTCTATTTGACGCTGCAACTCTATCATCTGGGCGAACGCAGGAAGGCGGTTGAGAATGAACTCGCTGGTCTCCGGACCCAAAACGACATAGCCAGCGCGCAAATCGCTGCATTGACCTCGCGCTCTGCGTTGCAACGCCGTTTGAAGGAAGGCTACTTGAAAATGGTGCCGATTTCGGAGGCCAACATTGTGCGGCTCACCATGCCTGCCCGCCCGGCGGATGACGATGCAGTCCAACCCGTAGCCAATCCTTCCGGCACAAAATGAAAGTAAACAGCGGAACACGTTGCGTACTGGTGTGCGCCGGTTTTATCGGGCTCTTCAGCGTTTTTTCCTTTCGCCTGATCTATCTGCAGGCGATCAAGCACGACGAATACGCCGGTCTCGCCGCTGAAAAGCACGTTTATAAGCAAATCATCCACGCAGAACGCGGCACAATCCTCGATTCGAATAACGAAGTTCTCGCCAACAACATTCCTGTCCAAACTGTAGTGGCCGATGCAACGCATCTGAACAATCGCGAAACAACCGTCGATCTCGTAAGCAAAGAACTCGGTCTCCCGGTTGCGGAGGTCGCGGAAAAATTAAGCAGTGAGCGCCGGTACATCGTCATCAAGCGCGAAGTGCCCGAGGCACAGGCAGGTGCGCTACGCGCAAAACTTCGCGCCGCTAATCTGCGTGGGATTTATTTCGAGCACGACGCCACTCGCGTTTACCCAAACGGCTCGATGCTTTGCCATGTCATCGGATTCACCGATTTCGACCATCATGGTATCCAGGGGGTCGAAGCGTCGATGGAGGAATACCTTCATGGGCACGATGGTTTTCGCTTTATCGAACACAACCGCGCCGGCCAGGAGATTGTACCTTATCGCGGCCAGGAACGCCCGCCGCGCGACGGCTATCAGGTTCATCTGACAGTCGATCTTAGTTTGCAAAATATCGTTGAGAACGAGATCGACGCCGCAATGGAGGAATATTCTCCTCAAAAAGCCACGATTATTCTAATGCGGCCGCAAACAGGCGAAATCCTTGCAATGGCTAATCGGCCGGATTTCGACTTAAACCTTCGCGCGGAGGCCAAACCTGAAGAAATGAAAAACCGCGCCATCATCGACATGATGGAACCAGGCTCGACCTTCAAGATTGTTGCGGCTGCCGCGGCTCTCAACGAACGAAAGCTCCGTCCCGATTCGACGGTCTTTTGCGAGAACGGTCTCTGGAATTTCGGTGGCGCGGCCCTGCACGATCATCGCTCTTTTTCGTATCTGAGCGTGCGCGACATACTCGTGAAATCGAGCAACATCGGCGCGGCCAAGCTTGCTCTAAGCGTGGGCGACCAACGGTTCTACGAGTACATACGGCGATTCGGTTTTGGTGAACGAACCGGGATTGAGCTCCCGGGTGAAATCGGTGGAGTCATTCGGCCTCCGAAAGCATGGAGCAAAATCTCGATCACCCGTATCCCGATGGGCCACGAAGTCGGAGTAACACCGTTACAAATGACAGTGGCGATGGCAGTGATTGCTAATGGCGGGAAATTGGTCACGCCACGCATCATAAAATCGATTACCACGCCGGAAGGCAAAACCATCAGCTCACTTTCCCCTGTAGTGTTGCGCCAGGTAATTTCTCCGGAAACCGCCAGAGAAATCGGTGACGCACTGCGCGGTGTTGTAAGCGACCGCGGTACCGCTGCTGCTGCCGCCGTTCCCGGTTTTACCATTGCGGGAAAAACGGGAACCGCTCAGAAGGTTGATCCGCGAGGCGGATACGAGCAGGGGAAGTATGTTGTTTCATTTGCCGGCTATCTTCCGGCGGACCATCCCGAGTTCGTCGGTCTGGTGGTGCTTGATGACGCGCATACCAGCAAACCGGAGCTAAATTACGGTGGGCTCATCGCAGGACCAATTTTTTCGCGGGTGGCCGAGAAGGCGGCCCGCTATCTAGATCTTGAGCCGCATGAGGAGATTCGCAAAGCGATTCCTGTAGCGCGAGTGGAAAAAACAACGCCGGCAGAACGAATTCGCAAGAGCAGGCCGGCGGAACGGATCGCCTTAACCAATGCGTCGCGCCATTGAAACCCGCGCCATTGTTCGCAGCTGCGAATCCGTCCCGTTGCGGACATGTTAAAGCCTCATGCAGCTCAAGACTCTCCTTTCCGCGACTGCAGTTCGCCAGATCATCGGGCCACTTGATCGCACGGTGGAAAGCATCGCGTATGACTCGCGGCGTGTGCAAAGGAATGGCATGTTCGTGGCATTGCGCGGTGAGAAATCCGACGGCCACGAATTCATCGGTCAGGCAATCGAAAAAGGCGCCTCGGTAATCGTTTCCGAACGCGAGGAACAAAATCCCCGCGCAACTTGTCTTGTCGTCGAGAACACGCGGACCGCGCTCGCTGATTTTGCAGCAACCTTTTACGGATACCCGGGGCGCAAATTAAAACTGGCGGCGGTCACGGGTACGAACGGCAAAACCACCACGACATTTCTCATCAAGCACATTTGTGAAAATGCCCGCCTGCGTTGCGGATTGATCGGAACAGTGCGCTACGAGATTGGTGAGCGGGTACTTCCGGCTATTCGTACCACGCCCGAATCGCTTGATTTACAGGAGTTGTTGGCCCAGATCGCCAACGCAGGTTGTAAGGCGGCCGCGATGGAGGTCTCATCAATTGCTCTGGCCCAGGATCGCACGCGTGGACTCGAATGGAACATCGCCGTCTTTACAAATCTCACGCAGGACCATCTCGACTATCACGGGACCATGAAAAACTACTTCGAATCCAAAGTGAAGCTCTTTGCCGGACTCGGGAGTCAGAAAAAAAAGCGCAAACCCGTTGCAATTGTAAATATCGATGACCGCTACGGCGAACAACTGCTCGACAAAATCGACAAGAGCGTCGCGGTGATCACTTACGGCATGGGGATGCGCGCGGATTTTCGCGCTTCAAATTATCGCGTTGAGCCCAGCGGCACTTCCTATCAGCTGGACGCACGCGGCAAGAGCTACCTGGTCCGCGTCCCTTTGATTGGCCGATTCAATGTTACGAATTCGATGGCGGCGCTAGCAGCGGCCAATGCGCTCGGAATCAATCTTCGCGATGCGGTGTTTAGTCTTGGCAAGTCACCGCAAGTACCGGGACGCCTGGAGTTGGTGCCTGCAAAGCGACAGTTTCAAGTTTTTGTCGATTATGCTCACACACCTGATGCATTAGGGAACGTTCTCAAGACTCTGCGCGAGCTCGAGCCGAATCGGTTGATTGCGGTATTTGGTTGCGGCGGCAATCGCGACCGCCAAAAGCGCCCATTGATGGCTGAAATAGTGGATCGCCATGCTGACTACGCCATTATTACCTCGGACAATCCGCGCAAAGAAAATCCGGATACGATCGTCGCCGAGGTCGAAAAAGGATTCCGGTCAACACACTACGAAAAAATTGTCGATCGCACCCAGGCCATTAGCCGCGCCATTGAACTAGCGCGGCCACACGACATTGTTTTGATCGCGGGCAAAGGGCACGAAAATTATCAGGAGTTCGCTGATCACACTATTCCGTTCGACGATATTCAAGTCGCGCGACGTGCGATCGAAGATCATCCAGTGGAGTTTTGATGACTGTGTTTTTGTTCACCCATTTTTTAGTCACGAAAAATTCGAGGAGCGCATGCGCCTCCAGTGCTTTCCGCGTGCGCTCCTCGCACCTATGAACCGGCTCACCATCACGCAAATCACGGAATTCGCCGGAGGTTCGCTTTCGTCCGGAGACGGAGCGGTTGCAGTCGATAAGGTCAGCACCGATTCGCGCACGATTAAGCGTGGCGACCTGTTCGTGGCATTGCGCGGCGAAAATTTCGATGGACACAATTTTGTAGAAGCCGTCGCAACGACTGGCGCGGCCGGGGCCATCGTTGATTCTGCATGGGAGGGACGCGTCCCGGAAAATTTTGCGCTCATTCGCGCGAAAGACACGCTGCTGGCCTATCAACAGCTCGCGGCAAATTACCGGAAGTCACTGGCGCTACGTGTGGTCGCGATTACCGGAAGCAACGGAAAGACTAGTACCAAAGACTTCGCCGCGGCCGTTCTCGCCCGCCGGTTTCGAGTCACCAAAACACAGGGAAATTTCAATAATCATGTCGGTTTGCCTCGAACAATTCTCGAAGCCACGTCGCAGGATGAAGTCGCAGTCTGGGAGATCGGAATGAATCATCCCGGCGAAGTTGCCGCCCTGGCGAAGGTAGCTGCGCCGGACATTGGGATTATTACAAATATTGGTGTCGCGCATATCGAGTTCATGGGGTCGCGCGAGAAAATCGCACAGGAGAAAGGTGCGCTTGCAGAAGCCGTTGGCGCCGAGGGAACGGTGATTTTGAACGCTGACGATCCATTTACCAATGGGATCGCTGCTCGCGCGCGCGGCAAAAAGATTCTCGCCGGAATAAAGGCTGGCTCGATCCGCGCCGGCGAAGTCAATCAGAGCGGCAGCGGAACAGATTTCACGATTCTCGAGGGTGCGCATCGCTGCCGGGCTCAATTGCCCGTGCCCGGTTTGCACATGGTGCAGAACGCGCTGCTCGCCGTGGCAACCGGTCGTGTCTTCGGTCTTTCCCTGGAAGAATGCGCCGCCGGTCTGGTCGCAGCGCCACTTACGAAGGCACGTTTGCAAGTTAAGGACATCCGTGGCGTGCAATTCCTGGATGACAGTTACAACGCAAACCCCGACTCCATGAAGGCGGCGTTGCGAACACTGGTCGAATTGGATGCGGAGGGGCGACGGATTGCTGTCTTGGGCGAGATGCTGGAATTGGGTGATAAATCCGAGAGCGGACATCGCGAAGTGGGAGAAACCGCCGCGGCATTAAAGATCGATCATCTGATTGCCATCGGAAACGTGGCTGCGACCATCGCCGAAGCGGCAAAACAGGCCGGACTAGAGAACAGCTCGACCGTAGCATCGACTGCTGAAGCGGCTGAATTATTAACCGAACTCGCTGCTCCCGGAGATCTCGTTCTCATCAAGGGCAGTCGTCTCGCACGAACGGAGCAAGTAATCGAAGCGTTTCGCAATCCGCAGTCGATAGCGGCCAATTCGCCATGATGTACTTTCTCCATCACCTCAGCGACCGGTTCATCGGGTTCAACGTGTTCCTTTACGTCACGTTCCGAGCGATTGCCGCAGCGGTAACCGCGTTCCTGCTCACCTTGATGTTTGGGAATTTCATTATTCGAATTCTGATTGCGCTCAAGTTAGGCCAACCGATTCGCGGCGCAGCGGAAGTCCATCGCCTGGCTGAACTGCACGGCGGTAAACAAGGAACGCCAACCATGGGTGGCGTGCTGGTTATCGGCTCCGTTTTTGTGTCGAGCCTTCTCTGGGCGCGCCTCGATAACCGTTTCGTTTGGCTGGTCCTTTTTTGCATGATCTACCTCGGTGCTCTCGGATTTGCTGATGATTACCTCAAGGTGACGAAGAAGAAATCCGATGGCATTAGCGGCAGGATCAAACTGGTTTTTCAGATTGCTCTTGCCGCAATTGTCACTGGTGTTTTCCTGAGCAGTCCGTTGCTGGAAGTGCAGGCGCGCGCTCTCTACGTGCCGTTCGTCAAAGCGCCAGTCGTTGCAAACATGGGCTGGTTCACCTTCGTATTTTTTCTCCTCGTGATTGTTGGCTCCTCGAATGCCGTCAATCTCACCGACGGGCTGGATGGGCTGGCGATCGGCTGCACCATCACGGTAGCGTTTGCTTATGCATTGCTTTCGTACGCAGCCGGGAACTTTCGAATCGCGGAATATTTACAGGTCCCGTTTTATCCGTTTGCAGGGGAACTGACAGTCGTCTGCTCCGCACTCATCGGCGCGGGTCTGGGCTTTCTCTGGTTCAATTGTTTTCCAGCAAAGGTTTTCATGGGGGACACCGGATCGCTCTCCATCGGAGGCATGATTGGGGTCGTGGCGATCTGTTGCAAGCAGGAGCTGCTCTTGACTGTCGTAGGCGGCGTTTTCGTGATCGAAGCCGTCTCAGTGATTTTACAGGTGATGAGTTTTAAACTGACCGGCAAACGCATTTTCGTCATGTCTCCGCTTCATCATCACTTCGAATTGACCGGCTGGAAGGAGAACACAGTCATCGTTCGGTTTTGGATTCTTTCGATCATCTTTGCGTTGCTTGGTCTTGCGACATTGAAATTGAGATAAAACATGCGCTACAAGAATCAGAACATCGCTGTTCTCGGTGCGGGATTGAGTGGAAGCGCCGCAGCGCTGCTGCTCAGATCGGAGGGTGCGCAGGTTACGGTGCTGGATAGCGCCGAAGAGAAGAACTTGCTTAAATCGACTATCGACAATCTGCGCGGTCAGGATGTGCGCGTGATCTGCGGAGCGGCGGCAGACGAAGACTCGTCCAGTTATGAAATGGCTGTCCTAAGCCCGGGCATCGATCCGGCTTCGAGATTGGTGCGCAATTTTTCGGCGCGCGGAATCGACATCATTGGCGAGTTGGAACTAGGCTGGCGTTTTTGCGAAAAGATTCCGGTCATCGCTGTCACTGGCACCAACGGCAAAACGACAACGACTGAACTGCTGGCGCAAATGCTGAATGCCTGCGGCCAGCGAACGATTGCCTGCGGAAATATTGGAAAACCTCTGTCGGAAGTGGCGCGCGAGAAACAGCCTTACCACGTGCTCACGGTGGAGGTCAGTTCGTTCCAGTTGGAGGCGATTCGCGCTTTTCATCCATCTATCAGTCTCTGGCTTAACTTCGCTCCGGACCATCTCGATCGTTATCGCTCGGTAGCGGAATATCGCGCGGCCAAGCTGCGCATTTTCGAAAATCAAACCAACGCCGATGTGGCAGTTGTGAACGCCATCGAAAAAATACCGAATATCCGTCCGCGCACGATCACCTTCAGTGCGTATACCAATGGCGGAGACTTCCGACTCTCGGATGGAGCGATTCTTTACCGGGACGAATCAGTTTTGCGATTAGCGGACACCAGGCTGCGTGGTTTGCATAATATCGAGAATTTGATGGCGACTCTTGCGGTGGGCACGGCGCGCGGTTTGTCGTTTGGGGATATGGTGCCGCCGCTCTCAACTTATGAGCCGCAGCCGCACCGCTGCGAAATTGTGCGCGAAGTCAGTGGTGTCACCTACGTGAATGATTCCAAGGCGACGAACCTCGACGCAATGGACAAGGCTTTGCGGGCGCAAACCAAGCCGGTCATCCTGATCGCCGGCGGCAAGGACAAGGGTTTCAGCTTTGATCCGCTTCGGTCTCTCGTAAAGGAAAAGGTCAGATCCACAATTTTGATCGGCGAAATGGCCGAGAGCATCAGGCGCTCCTGGGCTGGCGCAGTCGAATCCGAGATCGCAACCTCGCTTGCCGACGCGGTCGAGCGCGCACATGCCAGCGCAAAACCCGGGGAAATGGTTCTTTTTTCCCCGGGCACGTCTTCCTTCGACATGTTCAAAAGCTACGCCGATCGAGGCGATCAATTTCGCGCGCTTGTTCGCGCGTTGCCTGAAAGTTGATGATGAAGGTCCCGCGCTTCTTCCGACATAGAAAACTTTGGGCTGCGACTGCACGCCGCTCATCCGCGGCGTCTGCCGGAATGGACTTTGAAGAAATGCGGGAACCGAACATGAAATTGTCGCGAGCGCTGCTGATTGTTTTGCTTCTGCACGTAGTCGCGGTGTCGGGCATTATCGCATTTAACGCGATCAAAACGCGGGAGAATTCGTTTGTCCCGGTATCCTCAGCAAACCGAGAGCCTAAACCGGCCGCGCCGGCCAGCGCATCAATTCATAACGATAGCGCCAGGCCGCAAACTACAGTGGCGCAAAAGGAGAGCGCACCTGCCGCGGATGCGAAGCCTTCACATTCCCCTTCGAAGTTGTCTTCAAAGGACGACCACGTGAACGCGCCCACCGTCGCGAAGGCTGTTGCGGCCAAGCCTGTGTCTTCTGGAAACACTTACGTCGTGAAGAAGGGCGACAATCCGGTGACAATCGCAAAAAGACTAAAGGTTCCTTATGACGATCTGATGGCACTCAACCATATCGAGGACCCGCGCAAATTACGAATCGGCCAAAAGCTGTTAATCCCCAAGACTGCGAAGGCAAAGACAACGAAGGGAAAAGCAGCGAGCCCCAAGGAGAAGAAAACTGAAGTGCATCACGCAAAGCAACGGGCGCACTCGACCTGATCATGCATCGTAAGAGCGCTTATATTCTTTTTCTCGCCGTGCTGGGACTTCTCGTAATCGGGATTGTCATGCTCTTCAGTACCAGCGCCTTTGCGCGCGACAGCCATGGAGACGTCTATTTTTTCATCAGACGTCAGGCGATTTGGTTCGGAATTGGTCTTGCGGTCTGTGTCCTTGCCGCGCTGATCGATTATCACTTTTGGCAGCGCACGTGGTGGCTGTGGTTTGCGCTCGCGATCACTGCGCTGGCGCTTTGCTATATCCCGCATATTGGGATGCGCCTGAACGGTTCGCGCCGTTGGATCGCCCTTGGCCCCGCAACTTTTCAGCCCTCGGAACTGGCGAAGTTGGCGGCAATTGTTTTCCTCGCTGCCTGGTTTGCGCGACGCGAAGACACAGGGAGCAATATTCTGTTTGGACTTGTTCTTCCGCTTGCAATCATTAGTCTCCCGGCGGCGCTTGTTCTCGGAGAAGTTGACCTGGGGACGACGGCTTTGTTGGGAACCACGGCGTTTGTGGTCATGTTCGTAGCCGGCGCGAATCCGTTATGGCTCGGCACCATATCGTTCGCCGGCATTGGCGGGCTTCTGATCATCGCCAGTCGAATCTCCGAGCGAATGGGGCGACTCTCCGCTTTTCTTGATCCGGAAAACTATAAAGACGACGCGGGCTTGCAGCAGATGCAGGCATTGATCGCCTGGGGCAGCGGAGGAATGGAAGGGCTCGGTCTGGGCAACGGCCGGCAAAAAATGCTTTACCTGCCGTACGCACACACTGATTTCATTTTCCCAATTATTGGCGAAGAGCTTGGTCTGCGGTTCAGTCTGCTCGTGATCTTTTTGTTCGTGGTCATCATCGTTTGCGGCATTCTGATCGCGCTGCACGCCAAGGACCGATTCGGCCTGCTTCTTGGCTGCGGTTTCGTTTCCCTGATGGCGCTGCAGGCGGCAGTCAATATCGGCGTGACCACATCGCTCCTGCCGAACAAAGGGTTGCCGTTGCCGTTCATCAGTTATGGTGGTTCGAACCTTGTCGCGTGCATGTTTGGGATTGGTTTATTACTGAACATATATCGGCAGGGGATTCTTGAGCCGCCGCACAAGAAACCGGTCGCCATGCGTGTCCGAGTCACACCACGAATTTAGCGCGGATGAATTTAATAGATTGTATAAGTCGTATCAGTCGCAGGTGAAGGAGCAGATCTTATGAATGCAGTGATCGCATGTGGAGGAACTGGCGGACATCTTTTCCCAGGGATCGCCGTGGCAGAAGTGCTGCGCGAGCGTGGCCACGAAGTGATGCTGTTAGTTTCTGAGAAAGACATTGACGCTCTGGCGCTCTCGGGTCGCGAAAGTTTCCGGGTGGAAAAATTGCCGACCGTGGGACTACCGTCGCCATTTTCTCCGGCATTTTTTGGTTTTCTTCGCCGTTTTTACGAAAGCCTGGCGCTGTGCCGATCTATCTACCGGACGTTCAAACCACAAGTCGTTCTCGGCATGGGCGGATTTACTTCAACAGCACCGGTGTTGGCCGGCCGGATTCGCGGTATTCCGACCTTTATTCACGAATCAAACGCTATTCCTGGAAAAGCGAATCGTTTGACAGCGCGGATGGTGCGCGCGGTGATGCTCGGATTCAAGGAATGCGCGCCGTTTTTTCCGAAAACCAACACTGAAGTTACGGGCACTCCAGTCAGGACCGAGCTGGTTCGTTTGGATCGACAGATGATGCGCCAAAAACTGGGACTTCGTGAAGACGTTCCTACGCTGCTTGTAATGGGAGGCAGTCAGGGTGCGAGCGGAATCAACCAGGCGATGATCAAGGCGTTGCCGTTTTTGAAAAATCTTCCGCTGCAAGTGATTCACCTCTCCGGCACGCGCGATGAGCGTTTGGTAGCCGATAATTATCGTCGCGAAAATGTTCCCGCCCACATCGCTGCGTTTCATCATCGCATGGAAGAAGTTTACAGTGCTGCCGATCTTGTGGTCGCGCGAGCGGGTGCAGCCAGTCTCGCCGAGTTCGCTGCCTTTTCATTGCCAGGCATTCTGATTCCATTTCCTTACGCGACTGATGATCATCAAACCCGCAACGCGGAGATTTATGCTCGCGTCCAGGCAGCGATTCTTCTGAAGGAGTCAGAAGTTTCGGGGGAGTTACTCGCCCGCAAAATTCGGGAGTTGATCGAGGACCCGGAGCGGATCCGACAAATGGCTGCGAATTCTTCGCACCTCGCGCCGAAGGACGCCGCCGGACGTGTGGCCACGACCATGGAGAGATATACGACTCATGAAGCCCGCCTCTAAAGATCGCCGCGTGACCGCGCAGCCTGCGCCGCAAACCGGGTCCGCGTCCGCGAGCGTTCGTACTCTGCCACTTGACCTGCCTGCATTTCTTACGCGCGAGCACCACCAGATCCATCTTGTTGGCGTAGCAGGCAGTGGGATGAGCGGTATCGCCGCACTCCTGATCGAGCTTGGGCACACAGTCAGCGGCTCGGACAAGGTTAGTACCATGGAAACGGATCGATTGCGGCGGCTCGGTCTGCGTTTTCGCGAGCAGCATCGACCGGAGGATGCCGACTCCGCTGACCTCATTGTTTTTTCTTCTGCGATCAAGATCGACAATCCAATTCTTGTTAGCGCGCGCGATTCGGAGAAGCCCATGGTGCGTCGTGCAGAAGCATTGGCCGCAATTATGCGCAGCAAACGGGGCATCGTCATCGCGGGAATGCACGGCAAGACGACAACTTCAGCAATGACGGCGCATGTCCTGCGCGAAGGCGGGCTGCATCCCTCGCATTACGTCGGCGCCGAGATCCCGATTCTCGGAACCAATGCGCACTGGGATCCGCGCGGGGCGTATTTCGTTGCCGAAGGAGACGAGAGCGACGGCACCGTCGCGCTTTTTCATCCCGAGCACACGGTCATTTTGAATATCGAGGAGGAGCACCTGGATTTCTATGCGGACCTCGACGCGATTGAAAAGGTTTTCTCGCAATTGATCACGCAGACCGCCGGCAAGGTTTTTTATAACATCGACGACAAGAATGCCAGGCGGTTGTGTCGCTCGCTTTCGCGCGCAATTTCTTATGGTTTTGACAAGGCGGCCGATTATTGCGCCGTCGATATCCAGTTGAAGGACTTTGCTTCCACGTTCCGGGTCAATCATCGGGGACGAGAACTTGGCGAAGCAGTCTTGAATGTGCCGGGTCAACATAATGTTCACAATGCGCTGGGAGTGATTGCGCTTGCGTCAGAGCTCGGCATTCCGTTCGAAAAGATTGCCAAGTCGCTGGCGAAGTTCGAGCACGCGCGCCGCCGGTTCGAAATCAAATACGACAGTCCGCGATTTCTTTTGGTGGATGACTACGGACATCACCCGACTGAAATCCGCGCCACGCTCAGAACGGCGAGATCGGTCGGGCGCAAGCGTGTGCTCAGCCTGTTTCAACCGCACCGTTATTCGCGTACCAAAGCATTGCGAAAGGAATTTGGTTGCGCGTTCGATGATGCGGACCGCGTCGTCGTGACGGATGTCTATGGATCGAGCGAAGCACCGATCCCGGGAGTGACCGGACAAATGATCGCGGACGAAATTGTTGCGCACGGACATCGCGGTGTCAGCTATGAGCCACGTTTGGATTGGGTGCACCGGGCTGTAGGAAACATGCTCGAGTCGGGCGATCTGGTTTTGAGTCTCGGCGCTGGAAATATTCACGAACAGTTGTCCGCCATTGCTGCTGACCTGGTTATTGCAGAAAAGCTGAAAGGGATAGTGGGTGAAAACGGTGACGTTCGTCTTTACGAGCCGCTCTCGAAGCACACCACGCTTCGGGTAGGCGGTCCGGCGCAATTTTGGGTCGAACCGCGAAATGAGAAGACCTTTGCTGAGTTGATCCGATTTTGTCGGGACGAAAATCTGGCGCTCTTCGTGATTGGTCGCGGATCGAATCTTCTCGTTCGCGATGGCGGTGTTCGCGGCGTGGTCGTTCATCCGTGCGGCGGCGATTTTGACAAGATCGAAGTCAAAGGCGCCGAGATCACGGCTGGCGCCGGGGCGAAATTGAAAGAAGTCGCTTACGCGGGCAAAGCGGCCTGCATTGGCGGCCTGGAATGGTTAGAAGGAATCCCGGGCACAGTCGGTGGCGGCTTGCGCATGAACGCGGGCGCGATGGGCGCGCAAACTTTCGAGAGCGTCGTGCGTGTTCGCTATCTCGATGCTAACGGCGAGGCGCACACAAGAAAACGGGACGAATTGGATGTGTCCTATCGCAATTTTCCCTTGCTGGAGAAAAATTTTGCGGTGTCGGCCGTATTTCGCGGCCGGCCTGCGCCGATTGAGGAAATCGTTCGTAAACTGGAAGCGTCGCAGGAGAAACGGCGGACGTCACAACCTGCAGCCAAGAGTGCGGGCTGCATTTTCAAAAATCCTGATTCATGTCCTGCGGGGAAGTTGGTTGACGAGCTGGGACTGAAAAATTCGAGCGTCGGGAAAGCGCGGGTATCGAAGGTGCACGGGAATTTCATCGTGAATGACGGCGGTGCGACCGCGGCAGAAATCCTCGAGCTAATCGAAAAGATCAAGGCAACTGCGCGGGCCAAGCGAGCAATCGAACTGGAGACCGAAGTGCAAATCGTGGGAGAACCGGGGTGACGATGGCGATAGATCAAAGTTTACCGAAAAAAATCGCAGTATTGATGGGCGGCCCAGGGTCTGAGCGCGATGTGTCGCTGGCGACCGGTCGTGGCGTTTCCAAGGCGCTTCGCTCGTTAGGCGCAGAAGTCGTCGAGGTCGATGTTCATGACGAAAACTTTGCGCTTCCCAAAGATGTCGATCTTGCGTTCAACACCATTCACGGAACTTTCGGCGAAGACGGTCAGCTCCAGAAAATTTTGGAGGATCGCGGTGTTCCGTACACCGGTGACGGTGTCGAGGCAAGCCGGGCGGCTTTCGACAAAATTTTATCGAAAGAAAAGTTTCGCGAGCACAATGTCGTCACTCCGGAATGGGAAGTCATCGAAGTCGGCGAACGCCCAACGATTCCGATTCCACTGGTAGTGAAACCGGCGAGGCAAGGTTCTACCGTTGGCGTGGTGATTGTAAAAAACGAGAGCGAGCTTGATTCGGCGATGGCGGAAGCGGGCAAGTACGATGGCAAATTGTTGATAGAAACGTTTGTGCCCGGCCGCGAGTTGACGATAGGTGTTCTTGGTGATCAAGCCCTGCCGATTCTTGAAATAATTCCTAAGGGCGGTTTTTACGATTTCAACAACAAGTACCCGTTTCTGAATCCGCAGGCTGGCGGCGGCGCGGAGCACGTTTGCCCGGCGAAGATCGATCCGAAGAAGACGAAGCAGATTCAGGAACTGGCGCTGAGCGCTTTTCGCGCGCTCGGCTTGGTTGTTTACGGCCGCGTGGACGTGCTGCTTACGGATTCCGGCGAGCCGTTCGTACTGGAAGTAAACAACATTCCAGGAATGACGGAAGCCAGTTTGCTACCTGAAGCCGCTGCTGCTGCCGGTATCAATTATCTCGATCTTTGCGCGCGCATCATTGCGCTCTCCCGCCTTCGCCAAGGCTACGGCGGGCAGGCTCGTACGAGAACGGAAGGGAGTCGGAGATGAGGTCTGTGCAGAGACGCCCTCAATCGCGCAATCGGCGAGTATCCAACGTGCGCCAGCGCCGTCAGCAGCACTTGCTTGATGTGAAAGTTCGCTCCCGCAGAGTCGCACAGCATCGGGCGCGAAGAGCACTGGCGGTTCTGTCCCGAGTAGTATTGCTCGCTGCCCTGTGCGCCGCGCTCTATGCGGGGACGCGTGAAGCTGCGAGACGCCTGTTTTTCGAAAATCCCGACTACATGCTGAAGACAATTGAATTGCAAACCGACGGAACCTTGCAGCGGGACCAGATTTTGAATGCTGCCGATCTGCGCGAAGGCGAAAATATTTTTCGCATCAATCTGGCTCGTGTCCACGATCTGATACAGCAGCTGCCTCAAACCGATGAAGTGCAGGTTGTGCGAAAATTACCTTCCGAGATCGACATTCGCATAGTGGAACGCAAGCCAGTCGCGTGGATCACACTTGAAAAGGAAATTTCCGATCCATTTGCGTCAGACTCCGCTTTTCTTGTAGACGCGCGGGGCGTTTTGATGAAAGAAAAGAAATTGTTGCCCGAATATCTGGGATTACCTGTCATCCTTGGATGCTCGAGCGAATCGCTCGAGGCTGGCAAAATCATCGAATCGCCTGAAGCAAAGACCGCGCTCGAGTTGCTACGATTAAGCGCGAGCAGTTTTTTGCAGATGCGCTTTCAAATTCGCGAGATCGACGTTTCCGAGAGTTATCGCCTGGTGGTCACCGACAAGAATCATAGCCGGGTAACGTTTGGTTATAACGATCTCGAAACGCAATTACGCCGCCTGGAACAATTTCTTGTTTATTGTGACGATTCAAAACAGGAACTGGCGACGTTAAACCTGCTTGTGCAGCGAAATATTCCGGTGACTTTCGCGCCGCGGCCAGTCGCGGTCATTAATGATACCATCGAGCCAGCCGTCGAACCGCGGATCATGAAGGCGATCCCCGTGCATCCGTCGGAGACCCGCCTTCGCCAAGGCTCCGGCGCGCAAGAGACCAAGCCCCCGGCCAAGGCACACACCAGTTCAAAACCCCCCAAGGCAATTCCCACTCAGCGACAGAAAATGGATTAACACAATGGCGAGCAATAATTTGATGATTGGTCTTGAGATTGGAACCTCCAAAATCTGTGTCGTCGTCGGCGAGAGTCGGCCCGATGGCACCATAAAGATTCTCGGTGTCGGCCAGACGCCATCACGTGGCGTACGCAAGGGCGAGATCGTTGATTTTGAGACTGCGATGAAATGTGTGCACGAAGCCGTGGTCGATGCCGAGCAGAAAAGCGACGTAATGATTCGGAGCGTTTTCGTCGCCGTAGCCGGATCGCACCTTCAAAGCTTTAACAATCGAGGATGCATCATGCTCCCAGAAGACCGCGATGAAATCGACGAGCAGGATGTCGAGGACGTAAAAATCAATGCGCGCGAGGTAAGCATCCCTGCGCAGAACGCGTTTCTTCATTCCATCATTCAGCATTATCACGTCGATGGACAGGACGGCGTACTGAACCCGGTTGGGATGCTCGGCCAAAGACTGGAAGCTGATTTCCATATTATTCACGGTGTCCGTACGCGCATCCAGAACACGATCCGGTGCGTGAAAGAATTGCCGCTCGACGTCGAGGATGTCGTTTTTGGCGGGCTGGCTTCCGCCCAGGTCGTTCTGACGCAACACCAAAAGGACCTCGGAGCGCTGGTGATCGATATCGGCGGGGGGACGACTGATTATATTTTGTACGCGGACGGCGCAGTGAAGCAGAGCGGCTGCATTGCGATTGGCGGAGACCATATCACCAATGATATTTCCATGGGCTTGCGCATCCCCATGGCGCGCTCGGAGAAACTCAAAATCGAGGAGGGAAGTTGTGTACTCGGCAATTGTTTCCCCGGCGAAATGATTTTGCTAAAGGACGACTCCGGTTTCGCGGGAAAGGAAATCGAGCGCGAGACTTTGAACACGATCATTCATTTGCGCCTGCGCGAAACTCTTGAGTTGCTTAAGCGCCGGCTCGACGAGGAACCATTCATCAATTACCTCGGGGCCGGTATTTTCATCACCGGTGGATGCAGCCTCCTAAATGGCATCGATAATCTGGCAGAAGAGATTTTCGAAATGCCCGCGCACGTCGCGCACGCTCAAACAACATCAGGTGTGACGGCTGCGGTAGAGAACCCGCAATTTTCGACTGCAATCGGGCTGATCAAATATGCCCAGGCCGTGCAGACAGACCGGCCGGCGCGCGGAATCGGCCGAATCCTTGGAAGAATTTTCAGCGGAAGACGGTGAAGAAATGAAAGATCGATATGATTCAACTTAGCAAAAATTACAGCCTCCCCGAGCGGGCAGAGGAATTCATTCCAATCAAAATCGTCAGTGTCGGTGGCGCTGGTCTAAATGCGCTCGACCGAATTGTGCTCGACGGGTTGGAAGGAGCAGAGGTCCTGGCGGTTAACACCGACGTGCAATCGCTGGCGAGTTCCGTCGCGGCTCACAAAGTGCAGCTCGGTCGGACCGTTACCCGTGGCTTGGGCGCAGGTGGCGACCCCGAGGTTGGTTATCAGGCCGCTTTCGAATCGACAGAAGAAATCCGAGAGGCGCTGAGCGGCGCAAGAATGATCTTTATCTGCACAGGTCTGGGCGGCGGTACGGGATCCGGCGCGGCGCCGTATGTCGCGCATCTCGCTCGCGAGGCGGGCGCGCTAGTGCTTGCATTCGCAACATTGCCGTTCGGGTTTGAAGGCAGGCGTCGCAACGCGCAGGCGCGCGAAGCTCTGGGTCGTCTCAACGAGATCGCCAACGCAGTCGTTTGCTTTGAAAACGATCAAATGGGTGACATGGTCGCGCCGCACGCAGGTATTCATCAGGCGTTTTCAAGGGCGGACACGACCATCAGTCAGAGCATTCGTTCGATCGTGAATTTGATCCAGCGACCGGGACTCATTCGCATCGGCTTCGACGATTTGGTTGCTGCATTGCGCAGTCGCAACGGACGATGCCTGTTCGGCTTTGGGGAATCCGATTCGGATAATCGCGCTCATGATGCACTGGCACAGGCACTCAAGAGTCCATTGATGGATCGGGGTCGCACGCTGGCAGACGCAGCGCGCGTTCTCGTGCAGGTGGCAGGGGGACCCGGTATGACTCTATCCGAAGTCGAAATCGTCATGAAGGAACTCGATCGACATGTCAGCGACGACACACAGATTCTTTTCGGCACTGCCGTGGACGGACGATTAGGGGATCGTTTAAGTGTTACGATCATAAGCTCGTTTGCAGCGGATGAGCCCTTACCGCAGACTCAGCCTCCGGTGAGCAGCGCGCCGCCAATGCCGCCTGTGTCACAGCAACAGCATGAGAGTCCACCGAAGATTGAGGTCGAGACCGAACCCGAGCCAGTGCCGATCGAAGACTTTCAGTCTGCCGAGGCGACTCCTTTCGAAGAGGCTATTCTCCCTGAGGTAGAAATCGCGCCGGAGCCAGTCGCGGAATCAGGCCCAAACACGTTTGAGGTTGTCGACACACCTGAGCCGCCGGTCAGCACACCTCGAAGAAAACCCGCGCCTGCTAAAGAGGATAAAGTATCTCCTGAAAAATCGATGCAGGCGAAACAGGAAGTTTTGCAATTTGAGCCGGTCAACCGTGGTCGCTTCGAAAAGAGCGAGCCAACCATTGTTGAAGGTGAAGATCTCGACGTCCCGACCTATCTGCGAAAAAAGATCAAGATGAAGTGAGCTGGCTGTGGAGGCAGCCGTGTCGGCTGCAAATCTCTTCGTCTGCCAATTACACGTCGGCCACTACCGTTTCACTTCTTCATCAAATCAAGCACGGCGGTGGTCATCCCGATGATCCCGACACGGATCGTTGGCTCGGGAACGGGCGCGAATTTGCTCGAGTGCAGGCTCGGCAGCGAAGCGCCCGTCTTTTTGCTGTTGGCAATTTTCGCTGGCTCGACAGCGCCGATGTGAAAATCAACCGCTGGGATCGAGTGGTCTGGCAGACTATATTCCGAAAAGTCTTCCCCGCCCATTGTTGGATCTACGATTTGGACGTTCTCGTTGCCTAACGAGTTCTTCCAAACAGCCACAAGCCGCTTCGTAAGCTCGGGATTGTTGTACGTAGCAGGGCAAAACAAATCTTTCGACACGGTCACGATTGGCGCGCGATCGGGCGGGACTCCACCTGCTGCGGCGATCCCTTGAGCAATTCTCTCAATCGCGGCCAATACCCGCTCACGCGTCTCAGGTTTGTACGTGCGCACGGTTATCTGCATTTTCACCTCGTCTGGAATGATGTTGTGCTTTGTCCCGCCATGGATCGAACCCACTGTGACAACGATTGGATCAAGCGGGTTATTTTCGCGGCTGGCGATGGTTTGCCAGTCGTTGATTATTTCCGCGGCCAGCACGATCGGGTCCTTCGTCTTGTGCGGATAGGCTCCGTGTCCGCCCACGCCTCGGACGGTGACATCCACAGAATCGACGTTCGCGTAGGTGTAACCTTCGGTGACACCAATGCGACCGGTTTCCAGATCCGCCTTGTCATGGAATCCCAACGCAAAATTCGGTTTGCCGAACTTTTCGTAAAGCCCGTCTTTGAGGAGCGAGCGTGCGCCGTTGCCTGTCTCCTCGGCGGGCTGCGCTACGAACACGATCGTCCCGTGCCACTGATCCTTTAGTTTTCCCAACGCGCGCGCTGTGCCAATGAACGCGGCCATGTGTGCGTCGTGTCCGCATGCGTGCATCACATGCACATCCTTACCTTCATCATTTTTCGCGACGGCCTTGCTGGCGTAGGGTAAACCAGTGTCTTCCTCCACTGGCAACGCATCCATATCCGTTCGCACAAGCACAGTTGGACCGTCGCCGTTCTTCATTACGCCCACGACGCCGTAACCTTTGAGTTTGGCATTCTCATATCTGCCAAGATGCTCGGTGACCTGGCAGCCCGCCGCGCGCAATTCCTTTGCGATCAGAGATGCGGTGCGTTCCTCGTGTCCGGATAATTCCGGATGAGTGTGAAGGTCTTTGTAAATCGCGAGCAACGAGGGCAGCTCCGCATCGACGAGCGATTGTGGCGTTTGTTGCGCGAGTGCAAGAGCGGGCGCCAGGATGGAAGTTAATACGATCGAGAACGAAACAGTCTTCATTTTGTCACCCTGAGGAAAGTCGAAGCATCTCTCAAATCTCATTCCGCGCAATCACTGCAAGAGATTTCTCGACTTCGCTCGAAATGACAGAAAGTTGGATGACCCATGGAATTTGAGAAGAACACGCTGCTTTTCGGCGCTGATTCGACGCCGCGAATCGTTGCCATTGAGCTTGGCGAGACCGGAACGGTTAAAGTTTATCGCCGGGAAGCGGACGGCTCGACGATTGCCGACGTTGAGCCTTTTCATCCATTTGTCTGGTGCGACTCGGATGTGGTCGATCTTGGCATTGAATCCGAAAAGCTGGAGAGCAATCTCAAGTACGGCCGGCTGGTCACGGTCGATAGCTGGAAAGAACTCATCGCATTGCGCAACGGATTGAAAAACGCCGGTCGCGATTTCTTCGCGTTTACCGATCCGGTACAGCATTACCTCACAGCGACCGGGCGCACCTTGTTTAAGGATCTGCCCTTTGAAGAACTGAAACGCATGCAGATTGAAGTGCTGTGGTCCGAGCATGCTGTAGCCGGGGGCGATGACCCCGGCAGCGATCATATCATGAGCATTGCGCTTTCGGATAACACCGGTTGGGAAGAACTGCTGGTTGTAGATCCAAAAAATGTTGAAGAGTCCGAGCGCAATGCGCTCAAACGCCTGACGAACCTTGTTAAAGAGCGGGATCCCGACGTGATCGAAGGCCACGATCTGTTTCGCGTCCATCTCCCGTATCTTGTCGCGCGCGCGAAGAAGGCGAAGACGAAACTCGATTGGGGGCGCAGTGATGGGTTTCTGCGCTCGCGACCATCACGACTCCAAATCGCGGAAAAAACGATCGACTACCCAAAGTTCGCGGTCGGTGGCCGCCACTTCGTTGATACTTTTTTGCTGGCGCAATTCTACGACGTCGGGATGCGATCGCTTGCAGGGTTCGAACGGATTGATGTCGCGCGTCATTTCGATCTTTGCGGCAGTGACGAAATTTCCGCTCTTACAGGCAGGGAATTGCAACGCGCGTACCTGGAAAATTCGGAAGCATTTCGACGACGCGCGCTATGCGGCGTGCGCGAGACGCGCGCGTTATCGGAATTGTTAAGCGCCAGTTACTTCATCCAGGCGCAGATTTTTCCCTACAACTATCAGGATGTGATCGTCCGCGGCAACGCCACAAGGATTAATGCGCTGTTCCTGCGCGAATATTTCCGGCAACGCCATTCCATTCCCGAGTTGCCAATACCCAGCGCGTTCGAGGGAGGCTATACCGACATCTTCTTCACAGGGGTTGCGCACGACGTCTGGCACTGCGACGTCGCTTCGCTCTATCCCTCGATCATGTTGAAATTTGATTGCTTTCCGGTGACCGACCAGTTGCAAATCTTCAGGCATTTGCTCACTGATTTGCGCACGTTTCGATTGGAAGCGAAGGCTGAAATGCGGGCGGAGAAAGATCCCGCGAAGCAGCATCACCTCCAGGCGCTGCACAACACGTTTAAGATTCTGCTCAACAGTTTCTACGGCTATCTTGGGTTCGCACAGGGACATTTTGCCGATTTCGATGCTGCGGCGCGTGTGACACAAATCGGACGCGACCTGTTGAAGCAAATGATTCACTGGTTAGGCGCGCACGGAGCGAAAGTAATTGAAGTGGATACCGATGGAATCTATTTCGTTCCGCCTTCTTCCGTGGAGGCAGGCGTATCGCCTGCAAAGCGTAAGTCCAATGCAGCCGACACGGCTGCCGCTACAGAGGAGCTTTCCGAATTGCAAAAAGGACTAGCAAAAGAATTGCCTGAGGGAATTGAAATCGAATTCGACGAACAATTCGATGCCATGTTCAGCTACAAGGCAAAGAATTACGCCCTTCTTACAAAAGACGGCGATGTAGTCATTAAAGGCGGCGCCCTCAAATCACGCGGGCTCGAAAAATTCCAGCGCGTGTTCCTGGAGGAAATGATCAAGCTGATCATGGAAGGAAAACCAGAAGCGATCGCTAATCTTCGAAATCAGTTCGAGGAAGAAATCCGGAACCGCGAATGGAAGATCGATATGCTCATGAAGACGGACACGCTGCAAGACTCGCTCGATAAATATCGCGCCAAGATTGCCGGCTCCGCGCGGAACCGCGCCGCCGCCTACGAACTTGCCCTCGCCAGCGGGCGCAATTACAAACCCGGCGACCAAATCAGCTACTACATCAAAGCCACTCCAAAGAAGGTTCCTGCCTACGAAGCCGCCAAACCTGCGAGCGAATTCGATCCCGAAAACCGCGACGAAAACGTCGATTACTATGTCGCCAAACTCGACGACCTGGTGAAGAAGTTCGGCAACATCACGGCGACTGCGTCCGCGCCGAAGCAGGAAAGTCTGGCGCTTTAGTCGACTACCAGGCGCTGAGACTCACATTTTTCCGCTGCGGCCGGTCGACACAGGCATGAGCTTGTGATTTTCACATCGGCTTTAGCCCACACTTTCTTGAACCGCGCACGCGTCGCTTCAAGTTCCGCGCCGCTTTTTTGCTGCGCGGCGAGCGCCTCGGACAATCCGAACAGTGACCAGCCATTCTCGGGCAGACGCTTCAGATCATCACGGTACACCTGTTCAGCCTCAGCGAAGCGACCGGCGGCCATCAGGTTCGCCCCGATGGAATGTCGTAATGGAATCATCCACGACGGAGGCTCGTCGTACTTCAGAGCGTCTTCCAACGCGAGAGCGGCGCGCAGTTCGTCGAGACCTGAATTGAGTTTTCCTTCAGCTATCAGCAGTTCGCCTTCAATCATGTGATTGGCGAGTGCGACGATGGACTCCGCAGTGTTGTTGCTGACCGCAGTTTCTTTTGGAACCTGCTGCGCAACCTTGCGGAAGATCGCTTGCTCCTTTCGAGCGTTCTCCTTGTCGCTTTTAGCGGCAAAGGCGATCGCACGCGCTCCGTGATGCAACGCGCGCGTGAACGGCATGTAGTTGGGATAATTGTCCGGCTCAGTGAGGATGTCGTCCCACTTTCCGAAACGCACCATCACTTCCATGGGTACCGCGCCGAAGCTCTCGATTAGAGCTGCGTTTTCTTTCACAAACTCTGACGGCAGGTCTTTCATCATTTCGCGGACGTAACGCATGGCAAGTTTGCTCTGGCCGGTCATGAGCGCCGCGTACGCGAGCATGTGCTGATTATGCGCGGCGTACATGTGGAACAGACCTAGCGGCCGATCGCCCGTTGCTTTCCGGTGACGTTTATCGGCTTCGACCGCCTTCGCGTTCTGAGAAATTGCCTCGTGCCAGCGGCCTCGGCGGATATCTATGTGCGATGGCATGTGCACGTTACGCGCGAGCCCTGGCTGAAGCTCGCGCAGGCGATCCGCCGCAGCATCAGCGCGCTCCGGGTGCGGCGAAGCTTCCACCGCGTGAATGTAAAGATGATTCGCGAACGGATGCCGCGGATTCAGCTTCAATACTGAATCGAGCGTGGTGATGATTTCCTCGGTGCCAGGATTCGGTTGACCATCAACTGTCCATTGGTTCCACGGCCGAAGGTCCATCATCGCCTCGGCGAACAGTGCACCGACATCGACGTCGGCGGGAAATCTCTTCCAGACATCGCGCATCGCGTCCGCATAAGCCTGATCGAGCGGACTGCGGTCCTCTGGCTGCGGGTACGCGTAGCGTTTGCTTAGGGCCCCGATCAATGCTTGTTCGACTTCTGAGGCGTTCGAGGCGTATTGCTTAGCAAGGGTAAGTTCCTTCCATGCAAGTTCAGCCATCGGCGGTGGCACGAGGGCGTAATTGATGTGCGGACCGGCAGCAAGCGCGACTCCCCAATGCGCCATTGCGCATTGCGGATCCAGCCGAGCCGCTTCCTGGAACGAGCGGATCGCGCCGCGGTGATTGAAACCGTGAAGCAGCGCTAATCCCTGGTCGAAGTAACACTGAGCCTTTGCATTTTCCGTTGTGATCTTACGCGAGTAGTCACCGAGTCCTTCGTAAAGGGGCTCGGTTGCATTGCTGCTTGCGCAGAAGACGAACGCGAGGACAGCGTCCAAAAGTGCCTGACGCGTTGCGTTCATAAAACTTCGTGACTGTAGTCCTCTCTGTTATGACGACAAGCTGGAGGGGCGTATGAACCCTGGCGCACCGGTAAAAATGGCTTTGAGTTGCGTTCGTTTCGGTGCTGTCACACGATCACAGTCTTATGGAATCACTCATTCGACGCGCAGCGATCATTGCCGCATTCGCAGCTATTAATATCAATCCGAGTTTGAGCTATTCAGGCGAAACGGATCTCAAAGAGATCAAATCCGAGGTCACGAAACGCCACAATGAAGCAGTGAAACGGTTGCAAGACTGGATCGCGCAAGTCTCGATTGCGGCGGAGAATCGCGGTTACCCCGAAGGCGCGGAGTACATGGCGAAGCTGGCGCGCGATGCCGGATTTCAGCAAGCGACGGTGATTAGCACCGACGGAAAACCGGGAGTGTTCGCAACACTCGATGCCGGCGCGCCGAAAACAGTTGGGCTTTATTTCATGTACGACGTGAAACAGTTCGACCCGGCGGAATGGACGTCGCCGCCGACAGAAGCGCGAATCATCGACAAACCACCGCTTGGAAAAGTGATGGTTGGTCGTGGCGCCGTGAATCAGAAAGGACCGGAAGCAGCCTTCCTCGCGGCGCTGCATGCGATTCGCGGCGCGGGAAAGAAGATGCCGGTGAATCTGGTGATGGTGGCGGAAGGGGAGGAAGAAATCGGTTCACCACACATTCCACAACTCGTTAGGTCGCCCGAGGTGCTGACCGCGTTGAAGAAATGTGTCGGCGTGTTCATGCCACACACGACTCAGGATTTGGATGGGATCGTGACAGTGAATCTCGGGTCGAAAGGTGTGATCGAACTCGAGCTGGTATCGAGCGGCGAAAAATGGGGACGCGGTCCAGCGAAAGACATTCACTCGTCACTTAAGGCGATGGTGGACAGTCCGGCGTGGCATTTGGTCAAAGCGCTCAACACGCTTGTCTCCGATGACGGTAACGAAATCGAGATCGACAATTATCCGAAGCCGCAGCCACTGAGTGCCGAAGAGAAAGAGATGATTGAAAAAGTGTCGAAACTTCGGAGCGAAGCGCAGTCCAAGAAACAATTCAGTGTACAGCATTGGATCAACGATCTGCCATGGGAGCCTGCAAACGAACGGCTCGAATCGCAGCCAACAGTAAACATTGAAGGGTTGGTCGGCGGCTACACCGGTCCCGGCGGCAAAACAATCCTCCCGCATCGCGCGGTCGCCAAGATCGATATGCGTCTCGTTCCCGACATGAAAGCCGCAGACGCACTTGCAGCGTTGAAGGCGCATCTCGCCAAGCGCGGCTTTGGCGATATCGAGGTGAACATGACTGGCGGATACGATCCGACGAGCACATCGCCGGATTCTTCTCTTATTAAGGCTCAGCTTGCGACCTACAAAAAATTCGGAATCGATCCGCTACTTTGGCCGCGCAACGCGGGCTCCTATCCCGGGTACGTCTTCACTGGCGAACCGCTCAAGCTTGCTGCCGGACACTTCGGGCTCGGTCATGGCAGCGGCGCCCACGCGCCGGACGAATATTACATCATCGAATCGGCGAACCCGAAGATCCAGGGATTCGACGGCGCGGTGATGTCTTTTGTCGAGTATCTCTACCAGCTTGCGAAATAACTATGGGCGACAAATCAGCGGCGAACATGACGACGCCTTTAGCATTCGAGAAATTTTTCGCGCGGTGCGCCGATGAATTTGCAAAATCCGGTGAGCCCGACATGTCCCAGTCGTCGAGATCGGCGTCGAGCACGGAATTCATTTCGTGAAAGGGTAGGAACTCCGCGCTCAGCAGACTGCGTGAGCTTAATAAAACGCCGTCTGCTGTAGCCACGGCCCTGTGGGCCGTTTTTCTCTGATTCGAACTCGGTTGCGAGCTGGACCGGCCACAGGCCGGTGGCTACAGCGTTATGCCCCTGCCGTTACAGCAGTTTCGCTTCCAGATTGATCTGCGTGCCAGCGAGTGCTTTTGAAACCGGGCAGCCTTTCTTTGTCTGCTCGGCGATCTCGTCGAATTTGGCTTTGTCGATTCCGGGAACCTCAGCATCGGTTTTCAAATCGATCGTTGTGATCTTCGGCGCGCCTTCAACCATTTCCAATTTCACCGTTGCCGTTGTGCTGACCCGTTTCGCCGGGTTGCCTGCTTTTTCAAGATTCGCCGAAAGCGCCATCGAAAAACATCCAGCCTCTGCTGCGCCGATAAGTTCTTCGGGATTTGTGCCCTTACCATCCTCGAAGCGGGATGAAAAAGAATAAGGACCATCAAATGCGCCGCTGCCCAGTTTCATGTTTCCCTTGCCTTCCTTTAACGTCCCTTCCCAAACAGCCGATCCAGTTCGTGTTGCCATCGTGTTGCCTCCTTTGGTTTCTATTTCAGTTACGATTCGCGTCAGTGGCGCGCCAGCGCAATCTCGTTTTCGAAAAACATCACGCTCCTGCCTTCTCCTCCTCGGCGGCTGCGTCATAACGTCGTCCCAGCCACCAGCCGTTTATCGCCCAAAGGATTGCGCCCACCGCACCAAGTAAGACAACCGTATGCGTCCCAAGCCCCGCGCCTTCGATCGCGCGTTGAAGTTGCGCGACCGCGGCGTCCGCCCCGCGATAAACCGGCACGTCGATGAAGTTCTTCGCTTTGTATTTTGTCTCCTTGGTCATCGGCGTCCAAAGCATCTCCCGGCCGGGCCGAACAAAGGCGTATTCGCCGCTGCGACGCAGGACGATGACAACCGCCAGCACCGCGAATGTGTTCCATAGAGCGAGCGCAACGAACCCAAAAAGCATCGCCACCGGAATGATTGTGAGGAGGACAACCAACCCCATGCGCGAAGCGACCCTGCCGGTGATGAAGAGTTGCGCCAAAATGGTGAGGCTCTGCACAATCCAGTCGATCCGCGCAAAGACACTCGTGCGCGTCTGCGTATCCGCGAATGTCGCCGCAACCAGGCGCAGTTGTTCGAAGTAAAGGAACGTAGTCGTCGTCGCGAGCAAAGCGACATAGGCAGCGATCCCGAGCAGGTAAGGGGAACGCAGGACCAGAGTGATTCCGGCAAAAGGATTCCCACCGAGTGCGCGATCTCGCGTTTGGTCATGAAATTCGCCGCGGTCATCACGAGTTTCAGGATCGGTTTTCCAGATGCGGATCAGGATCGCCTGCAAGAGGACCGCAAAAACAAAGAGCGCCGCTCCAACAAAGAGAATGCCTGCGTTTCCGATTGTCCGCGCGGCGAAATCGGTAAACAGCGGACCGACCAGGGCACCCGCTGTTCCGCCCGCCGCGATGACCGGGAATAG
>Ga0081455_10001014_pt1 | contig 35534 bp, 29 predicted proteins | sample TabmetS3T2R1_FD_70207 | JGI IMG/M metagenome (GOLD analysis project Ga0081455, IMG submission 70207) | Tabebuia heterophylla rhizosphere microbial communities from the University of Puerto Rico - S3T2R1 | ecosystem: Host-associated > Plants > Roots > Rhizosphere ...
GCGCGCCACCCGCTGCTCCTGGCTCAACGCCGCCCACGCCTGCGAAGGCTCCGGCTCGAAGCGGTTGTCGGTCTCGGCGTACCGAGTGCGACGCCGGTACTCCGCTAGCAGGTCCCGGACCGCCGCGGTGAGGGACCCGAAGGCCGGCTCCACGCTCTCCGGGGTGACGACGCCGGGGACCGGACGCGGCTGCGCCCGATCGCGCAGGCGATGCTCGAGCCGGATCACGGCGTGGTCCGCGCACTCGAGCAGCGGGGTGTCCTCCATGATCGCGCACAGCCCCTCGAGGAGGGCGCGCGTGTTGTCCCGGGCGCCGCGATGCCGGGCGGCCCGCACGCGGTGCGTGCCCGGGTCGATGAGCACGCTGAGGATCCAGCCGGCGCGCCCGGCCTCCAGGCGCTCCAGTCTCGGGGTCACGTCTACCGTTCCCTCGTGGCCAATCGGTGCGGCGAGGATGCGGGCCACCGCGTCGCGGTAGATCGGCTGGAGGCCGGCAGACAGAACCCGCCGCGTCACGGTCCCCGCTTGCGCCTGCAGCCGGGCGTCGCGCGCCTCGCGGGCGCGCTTGGCCCGATCTCGCGCCTGCGCTCCGAGCCCGGCCACGCGCGTGGCCGCGCGGGTGAAGCGGACTGTGAGCGCCAGCCCGCCCTCCCGCTCCTCCCTGGTCACCTGTCCGAGCTCCGCGGCGAGCTTGTCGAGCCGGACCATGTCGAGCGCGCCGTGGGTGCGCGCACCCAGCACGACGGTGACGTCGGCCAGGCCGGAGGTCTCGGCCGCCTCGATCATGTTGAGGATGCTCTTGACCGGATCCGGATCGTGGACCCAGTGCGCGAGGAAGCGCGCGCCCCCGCGGAAGCCACGGAGCTGCGTGTTCAAGCCGGTCTCGTAGCCCCGGGTGACCTGATCGTAGTCGACGAGGTTTGCGGAGATCATTGGTCTCAGAACGGCCCCTCGAACTCCTTGCGATCGCTCGGAGCGATCCCGTCGGTGCCCACGGCCGCCGCCGCCTCGAAGCACTGCTTCACAGCAGCCACGATCTCCCGCGCCCCGGGGTAGTAGGCGGTCTCGAGTGCCGAGCTGGCCGGCGTGGGCACGTCGGGCAGGGCCACGCGCCGGATCGGGGCCTTCAGTACGTTCCACAACTCCTCGCTCGCACGTGCCGCGATCTCCGCGCTGACCCCGTAGCTGCGCCAGCCCGTGTCCGCGATGACCAGGCGGCGGGTCCGGGCGGTCGACCGACAGATGAGCGCCGAGTCGAGCGGCCTGAGGCTCCGCGGGTCGATCACCTCGGCCTCGATGCCGTCGCGGGCCAAGCTCTCGGCCGCTTGCAGGGCCTCCAGGACCATGTGCGAGACGGCTACGATGGTGACGTCCCGCCCCGGCCGGACCACCGAGCCCACGCCGAGCGGAGTGTAGTAGGGATCCTCGGGCACAGGCCCGCTCTTGTCGTAGAGCCACCGGTGCTCGAGGCAGATCACCGGGCTGTCGCTGCTGAGGGCGGTCATGAGCAGGCCCTTGGCGTCCGCGGGCGAGGCGGGCATGATCACCGACAGGCCTGGCACGTGGGCGAACATCGCCTGCAGGCTCTGAGAGTGCTGGGCCGCCTGGCCCCAGCCGCGACCGATGATGGCGCGGATGGTGATCGGCACCTTGAGCTTGCCGCCGCACATGTAGCGCCACTTGGCCGCGTTGTTCACGATCTGGTCCATCGTGAGGAGCAGAAAGTCGTTCCTCGCGTGCACCAGGAGCGGGTGGAAGCCGCGCATAGCCGCCCCGATGCCCATCCCGGTCAGGGCCGCCTCGGAGAGCGGCGTGTCGAACACGCGGCTGCCCCCGAACTGCTCGAAGGCCCCGCGGGTGGTGCCGAAGATACCCTTGGGATCGTCGACGCCCACGCCCATGACGAAGACCCGCTCGTCCTTCGCCATGGCCTGGCGGGTCGCCTCGTCGATGGCCTCGCGGTACTTGAGCTGGCGCATGGCCGGGGTTCTCCTCAGTCCAGGTCCGCGTGAAGCGCGGCCGGCTCGGGGAAGGGGCTCGACTTGGCGAAGGCCACCGCGTCGGCGATCTCCGCCTCCACCTGCACGTCGAGCGCGGTGCGGCGGGCCGCCGGGAGCACGCCCGCGCGCTCCAGACGCCGCGCTAGGGCGCCCAGCGGCTCCCGGGCCATCCAGCGGTCAAGTTCGGCTTGGGTGCGGTAGCCGAGATCGATGTCGTAGTTCGGTCCCACGTGCTCGCGGAAGCGGTAGGTCTTGACCTCGATGAGCGTAGGGCCGTCGCCGCGGCGCGCCCGCTCCACCGCCGCGCGCGCCGCTCGGTACACTGCGATCACGTCGCTGCCATCCACACTGACGCCCGGCAGCCAGTGGCCGGCCGCCCGCTCCGCCAGATCGCTGCCCGCCTGGCGGGTCCGGAGGGGGGTATTGGTCGCGTAGAGGTTGTTCTCGCAGATGAAGAGCACCGGGAGCCGACGCAGAGCCGCCAGGGCCAGGCTCTCGTGGGTCACCCCCTGCTCCATCGCCGCGTCCCCGAAGAAGGCGACCGCCACCTCGTCGGTGCCCGCCATCTTCGCGGCCAGCGCGGTGCCGACCGCCAGCGGGACCGAGCCGCCCACGATGGCGGAGGCGCCCAGCATCCCCACCTCCGGGGCCGTGAGGTGCATGGAACCGCCCTTGCCGCCGCAGCAGCCAGTGGTCTTGCCGTGCAGCTCGGCGAACATCGCCCGCACGTCGCCTCCCTTGGCCAGATAGTGCGCGTGGCAGCGATGGGTGCTCACCGCCGTGTCGCTGGTCCGCAGGGCGAGGCACACGCCGGCCGCCCCCGCCTCCTGACCGATGGACAGGTGCGTCGGGCAGCGGATCTCCTGCTCGGGATAGAGAGCAGCGATGGTCTCCTCGACCCGGCGGATGCGCCGCATCGCCACGTAGAGGTCCACGAGCAGGTCGGGAGCCAGGCCGGGCGGCGGGGCGTCCGGCCTGGACCGGCCCGGGTCCCGACGCGGGGGCCTCGATCGCGCGCGCTTCGCCTTCGTTGCAGGTCGTCTCATCGGCGGTAGAACTCCCGGATGCGGTCCACCACGTACTGCTGCTCGGCCTCGGTGAGGTATTCGTGCACGGGCAGGGACACGATGCGCTCGCTCTGGGCCTCGCACACCGGGAAGGCCCCCCGCTTGTAGCCCAGGCCCTCGGCCGCCTTCTGGAGGTGGATCGGGATCGGGTAGTGGATCTTGGTCTCGACCCCGCGCGACTCGAGAAACTCGCGCAGCCGATCGCGCGACTCGGCCTGGACCACGTAGGTGTGGAAGACCTGCCGCACCCCGGGCCGTCTCGGGGGCACGGTGATGTGCGGCGCGAGGGGGGCGAGGGCCCGGTCGTAGAACGCGGCGTTGCGCATCCGCGCCGTCGTCACGTCTCCGAGGCCGTCGAGCACCGCGTCGGCGACGATGGCCTGGATCGTGTCGAGGCGACTATTGTAACCCCAGATCTCGACCTCATCGCGCGTGCGCAGCCCGTGATGGCGTAGCAGCATCACCTTGCCGAAGATCTCCCGCGAAGTGGTGGTCAGCACGCCGCCGTCGCCCGCCACGCCGAGGTTCTTGAGCGGAAAGAGGCTGAAGGCGGCGGCCGAGCCGAGAGAGCCCACCACGCGATCCCCGATGGCGGCACCCACCGCCTGGGCGGCGTCCTCGATTACGGCCAGGCCGTGTCGGGCCGCAACGGGACCGATGGCACCCATGTCGGCCGGATTGCCGGTGAGATGGACCGGGATCACCGCGCGGGTCCTCGAGGTGATCGCGTCGGCCACGCGGGCCGGGTCCATCAGGTACTCCGCGTTGACGTCCACGAAGACGGGGGTGGCACCGGCCATGACGATAGCACCGGCGGTGGCCACGAAGCTGTTTGGGACCGTGATCACCTCGTCGCCCGGCCCCACCCCGAGCGCCCGGAGAGCGAAGAACAGGGCGTCGGTGCCGGAGTTAAGGCCGACGGCGTAGGCCGCGCCGCAGGCGCGGGCGAACCGCGCCTCGAAGGTCGCCACCTGGGGCCCGAGCACGAACTGGCAGCGCTTGAATTCCTCGACCACCCGCACCACGACCGCGCCATCCTCGAACTGGCGAGGCAGATCCATGTACTTCACGCGCATGACGTGCGCCATTTACCGGCGGTAGAAGGCGGTGACGGAGTCGATCATGAACTGGACCTGATCGCGGCTCAGGTGCTGATGCACCGGCAGCGTGATGATGCGCTTCGCCTGCTTCTCCGCGATGGGGAAGTCACCATCCTTATAGCCGAGGCGCCGGCCCGCCGGCTGCAGGTGGAGAGGAACCGGATAGTGGATCTTCGCCTCGATCTCCCGCTCGTGAAGGAAGGCAAGGAGCCGGTCGCGGTCATCCGACTCGAACATGTAGAGGTGGAAGACGTGCCGCTCGTTCGGCAGTCGCCGGGGCAGCCGCACCCGTGGCGCCAGCGGAACCAGGCCGGCGTCCAGCGCGAGCGCGTTCTTGATGCGCGCGGCGGTGATGGCCTCGGTGTCTCGGATCAGGTGGTTGCCGACGATGGCCTGCAGGGTGTCGAGACGGCAGTTGTAGCCGAAGATTTCGACTTCGTCCCGGTTCTTGAGCCCGTGGTTGCGCAGCAAGCGCAGGGTGCGCTCCAGCTCCTGCGAGTTCGTGACGATCACGCCGCCGTCGCCCCACACGTTGAGGTTCTTCAGCGGGTGCAGGCTGAAGCCGGCCGCCACCCCGAAGTTGCTGACGAGCGTGCCGTCGATGGCGGCGGTGATGGCCTGGCAGGCGTCCTCCACCACCGGGAGACGATGCCGGCTGGCGATTTCCATCACCGCCTTCATCTTGGCCGGCTGCCCGGCATAGTGCACGGGCAAGAGCGCCTTGGTCCGGGGCGTGATGGCCGCTTCGATCTTCCCCGGATCGAGGTTGAAGTCGTCGAGCACGTCCACGAACACCGGTCGCCCACCGGCCTGCACGATGGCGCCTGCGGTGGCGATGAAGGTGTTGGCAGCCGTGATCACCTCGTCGCCGGGGCCGACGCCGAGCGCCTTCAGCGAGAGGAAGAGGGCGTCGGTTCCGGTCCCTACCCCGATGGCGTGCCGGGCCCCGCACAGCCGAGCGAAGCGCTCCTCGAACTCGGCAACCGGCGGGCCGAGGGTAAACTGGGTGGACTCCAGCAGGCCCTTGATGTCGCGGAGGATCGGCTCGGAGTCGGCGAACTGCTCGCGCAGGTATGAATAGGGGACGCGCACGCTAGAGCTTGGCCTCCAGCATCGTCTTGATGTTGTAGTAGCGCTTGTCGGTCATCGCGTTGGGGATCCATCCGCGGCGATAGGCGGCGGTCAGATCGCGCACCGCCTCCTCCACCGAGTGACAGGGCTCGAAGCCCAGCATGCGCTTGATGCGCTCCGACGAGATATGGTAGGAGCGGTGGTCGTCGGTGGGAGTGGTCATGATGTCCACGCGCTCGCGGCCGACCACGCCCGCCACCATCTCGGCCAGCTGGGATACCGTGTGGTTCTCATAGCCCGCGTTGAATATCTGTCCGTCGATCCGCTCATCGGGCCACTCGATCGACTGTACGTAGAGGTCGGTCACGTCCTCGATGTGGATGTTTGGTCGCTTCTGTGCGCCGCCGAACACGGTGATACGGCCGGTGTTCACGGCGAGGTTCGTGAGGATGTTGACGGCGAGGTCGAGCCGGAGGCGCGGCGAGTAACCGCACACGGTGGCCGGACGCAGGATCACGCTCGTGAAGCCCGGCGCTTGCGCCTTGAGCAGCACCTCCTCGCAAAGCGCCTTGTACTTGGAGTAGTCGGTCAGCGGCTTGAGCGGGAGGTCCTCGGTCACGTTGTCCTCTTCCTTGATCCCGTACACGCTCGAGGAGGAGGCATAGATGAACCGCCGGACGCCCTTGTCCTTCGAGATCTGGACCAGCGGGAGGAACGCGTCGTAGTTGATGGATTTGCCGAGCTCCGGGTTGAGCTCGAAGCTTGGGTCGTTCGAGATGCACGCCAGATGGATGACGGCGTCGACCCCTTGGAGTTCACGTTCCAGCAGCCGCCGGTCCCGGATGTCCCCCTTCACCTGCCGGAGGCCGGGGTGCCCACTGGCAGCTTTGAGCACTTGATCGCCGAAAATGTACAGATCGAGGACGGTGACGCGGTGGCCGCGGGCCAGGAGCTTGGGCACCAGGACGGCACCGACATAGCCCGCTCCACCCGTCACGAGAACACGCGAACCTACCATAAGCACTCGACTTTCCGGGTTCCGAGCCCTTGCCAAGTGATCCGGAGCTATCTGGTGACTCGACGGGCCAGTCGCCGTCGTGGAGAGTACATGCAAGAGGCGGGCCCAGGGGGGGCCCGGTCAGGGACGCTCGGCGATGATCGTGTCGACGATACAGTGGCACACGGCGAGATGTGTGATCTCGACAAAGCCATACGATTCCGAGGGCACGTAGAAGTTCAATTCCCCCCGAGCGCGCAGCGGGTTATCGGGCCGGAAGCCGGAAAACGTGACGACCCGGCAGCCGCGCTCGAAGCCGGTGTCCACCGCTCGCAGAATGTTCTCCGAGCGGCCGCCGCTTGAGATGGCGATCAGGACGTCTCCGCGGTCAGCGAACATCGCGATGGGCTTCTCGAAGACGTGCGGATAGCCGAAGTCATTCCCCACACACGTAAGCATTGCTGGGTCGTTGAACGCGATCGCGCGCATTCCACCGTTCTTCCAGTAGTCGATGGCCTGGTGGCTAGCGATCGCCGCGCTACCGCCGTTGCCGACGAAGATGACCTTGCGCCCCGCCGCCGTCTGGGCCCGCACGATGTTCGACGCACGGCGTATGCCTTCGTCGTAGTCGACGCGACCGCGCGTATTGTCCGAGACCTCCACGCGGCCCATCGTCTCGCTCAGCTCGAGGAAGTACTTGGGCGTCATTGCAGCAGCGCGTTGATGAACTTGAACAACGGCACCGGCTCCACCGCGGTTCGGTTTCCAACGATCCGCACTGCGAGAGCGCCGACCGCGTTACCGATAAAACCCACCACCTCAGGATGGTAGCCCACCGCCGCGCATGGCGCGGTGACCGAGAGGTACGCATCGCCGGCGCCGATACGATCCACGATTTCCCGAGACAGGACCGGCACCTGGAAGAACCCGTCGGGATCGCCGTAGGAGATGCACCCGTTGTGTCCCCGCGTGATGGCGACGCGCCGGCTCGATAGATCCTTGGCGAGGCGCCCCACGATTTCTTCCAGCTTGCTGCGATTGTCGTGCGCGGCTAGGCGCACCTCGGGCTCGTCGATGCAGACGTAATCCGCACGCGGGTACTTGGTGATCAGGTTGTAGCCGAGGTTGGCGCTGTTGGTCTGCACGTTGACGGCCAGAAACCGGGATTCCGATGCCAGCATCCGGATCAGGTCACGGTTGAGGAATCCGTGTCCGTAGTCAGCGATGATGACCAGGTCGTACTCCGGCAGGACCTGCTCGAGATATTCCTCCACCGCCCGCGTGATCGACAGCGGAAGATCTCCTTCGTCGAGGAAGGACACCTCGAACATCTTGTTGAGGAAGGCCTGCTCGACGTAGCGGCGCTTGACGATGGTCCCGGTGTCCTCTCGGTAGAAGAATCGTGGAGCGACGTTCGGCTTGAGCTGGCGGCGGATGAACGCCTCGCGCGAATCTCGCCGACCCAGCACGGTGACGATGTCGACTTGGCCGCAGAAGCCGGCGGCGTGATTGGCGCATGCGAGGATGCCCCCCGCGAAGTGCTCCTCGCGCACCAAACGGGTCGTGACCAGGAGCTCCTTGGGCGACTTCTGGAGCGCCTGGACGTAGTGGTATTCGTCTATGATCGTCTCGCCGACCACCAGGACCCGGAGCCGCTGCAGGTCCTTGAGCAGGCCGATGACCTCGTCGGCAGAATGACGCTGGCGGAAGTCACGAAGAAAGCCTTGAGCTTCCTCCGGGTAGACGTCGAAGTGCAGATTGAGCAGGTTGCTGGAGCTGAAGGCGATCTCGGTCGTGAAGTGAATCCGTCCTCCCACCTGCTCGACTGCTCGCCGCTCGTCGGCAATCTTGCCGGTGAGGTCGTTATTGACGTCGGCGTAGTCGCTCCCCTTCACGTAGACCGAGGGACGCAGGCGACGGATCACGTCCTCCGCGGAAGGCGATTCGGTGATGGCCACGAAAGCCACACTCCCCAACGCGGCCACCGACTCGGACCGAAGGCGCTCGTTGAAGACGGGGCGGCCCGGCCCCTTGTTGACGAAGCGGTCCGGGGTGACGGTCACGATCAGCACGTCGCCCTCGGCGCGTGCAGCCTCGAAATGTCGAACATGACCAGGATGCATGAGGTCGAACACGCCATGGCAATGGGCGACGCGCTTGCCCTCCGCGCGCAACGCCCGGCACAGCGTCTCGAGCTCGCCCAGCGTCTTGATTTTGTCCTCAAAAGTCCGTGGCATGGACGTCCTCACTCCCTCGTGAGATATCGGAACCAGTCGCGCGTCGCCACTTGGATCGTCTCTGGAGTCCAGACAGGCGCCTGCCGCCAGTATTCGATATTGTCGAGGAGGATCCCGATGCCTTCGTCGATGGACACCTTCGGACGCCACCCAAGGTGATGTTGTATTTTTCCGATATCCGCGTGGGTGCGGTTGGGCTCGCCGGGACGACTCGGTATGTGCAGGACATCGCCCTTCAGCAGCTCGGTCAGCCTGTTCACCGACACCGGCGAACCGGTGCCCACATTGAAGACCTCACCGGCGAGGGACGCTTCGGCGCTCGCGACGAAGGCGTCGACCACGTCGGAGACGAACGTGAAGTCGCGCGATTGAGTGCCGTCTCCAACGACCGTGTAGGGGCGGCCCGCGAGCTTCTGCGCCAAGAACACGCCGAACACGGCCCCGTACGTGCCGGAGGTCCGCGAGCGGGGCCCGTAAACATTGAAAAGGCGGAGCGAGACGACCGGTAGGCGATAGACCTGCCCCCAGTGAAGCACGCATTGTTCTCCCAGGAGCTTGCTGAGGGCGTACGGGTACTGCGGCCGGGTCGGCGCGGACTCGGGTGTCGGGTACTGGTCGGGGATCCCATAGCAGGACGAGGATGCGGCATAGATAAATCTGTGGACTCCCACCCGCCGTGCCGTCTCCAGCACCGCAACCGTGCCGTCAACATTCGCGCGGTGATAGTCGAGCGGGCGATCCATGGACGGCACGATGTCGGCAAGCGCCGCCAGATGGAAAACCCAATTGGCACCGTCGAGCAGGGTGGGGAGCTGTGAGTCGCTGGCCACGTCAACGCGTTCCACCGAGAGTCGCGGGTCGCGTAGCAGGTGGGCCAAGTTCTCGGGCCGACCTGTGGAGAAGTTGTCCAAGACCAGCACCGAATGGCCCGCGCCCAGGAGTCGCTCGACTAAGTGACTTCCAATGAAGCCGGCGCCGCCGGTGACGACGGCCTTGGCCTTTGCGCTCGCCATGACAAAATCTTACCGTAGCCGGGCACAATAAAAGCAGAGGTTTAGAGATGCTGGCCGGGCCGGTATGGAGAAGGCACTTTCCGGCCACAGCTGCATCAGGCGACCGGTTGCACCTCTTCGCGGATCACCCACTCAGCAGGCAACTGAGCAGGACGAAGGTGAGTCCTACTTGTGGACCGTGCTCATCGCGGCAGCGGGAGCAGCACGAGCTTGCCATCCCGGATCCCCATCCAGAATGGAGTCCGGTCGGGCATGAAGCGAATGAGGTCGCGGTTGCGCTCCTCGCCAAGGTCCTTCACGTACAGGACCTGATCGCCGAGGCCAGGCGAGGGATTTCTCCGGGCGAAGGCCCAGGACCAGGGCGGGAAGTCGAGCGCCCCAAGGCTTCGGACGAACACGACCGCGTGATCGAGCCGCGCTGTCGCCGCGAGATCGTAGGGGGCTCGTGCGACCGCCGCCATCGCGCTAAGCGAACTTATGTAGAGAGGCAGATAGAGGAGAAAGGCGCAAAGGGTCGCGGCCATCGGAACGGCTAGGATCCAGGCAGAGTTCGTGTGCAGGCGCCCGCGGACCCATAGAGCGAGCTCCTCGAGGCCGCTCGCCGACACTAGCACGAGGGGCACAATCAGCTCGGCGTAGTGCACAGGTCCAACGACGTTGATGCTGGGAACGGTAGTCACTGCGAACAGGGCGATGACGGCGACTGGCCCGAGCAGTAGTGCGAGACCCTCGCGGGTTCGACGGAAAAATGGCAACAGCGCGAGCGAGACGGGCCATCCGAAGAGCCAGAAGTTCAGGCGGGCGATGGTGTAGCCAAGTTCGAACAGGCTTGGAAATGGCGCGGGTGCCACGAGCGCACCGGACGTGAAGGACATCCGCGCGACGCTCCCGAACGTGTGGTACCCGGTGGTGAAGGGATCACCGGACAGTGCCATGTTGTAGAGAGCAAGGACTCCCATCGATCCCGTTCCTACCAGACAAAAGAGGGCGGCCCCGACGCGAACTCGGCCGCTCTTCCCTCGCCGGAGGCGCAGGGCGAGGAGAACAATCCAGGGAAGGCCAAAAGCCACGGCCGAGAGAGGACGGGTCAGGCCGGTCCATCCCAGCGCGAGGCTCGCCGCCAGCCACCAGAGGAGGCACTCGGGTTGCTCTAGAACTCGGAGCGTAGCGTACACGAAGACCGCGAGCAGCAGCCCGGCGGTCGAATGCGCGAGCAGAGTTGCCGAGGACAGGACGAAGAATGGCGAAAGCAGCACTAGGGCCAGTGCGAGCAAAGCCGCACGCTGACCGAACACGCGTCGGCCGACTGCGAATCCCACGAGCACGGTCAAGGCCGCCGAACACGCCGGAATCCAGCGCATCAGATGTAGGCGCTCGCCCAGTGCCAGTGCGATGGGATGGCCCGGGAAGTAGATGCCATACCACTTCCCGTTGTTGACGACGAACTGATTGTCGAAGAACGGGCGAACCGGCTCCGGCAAGGAAGGAAGATAGACGTGCCCGCTCGCGAATGTTCGAGCCATGAACCCGTAGACGTTCTCGTCGTCGGTGATGGCAGCGTCTCCGAATAGGAAGTAGCGCGCCGCGGTGACGAGCCCGAAGACGATGAGCGAGGCCCCGATCGCGTGGACCCACGCCAACCGGGATGGGATGATAGCGAGCCGGTCAAAGGTCGAGTTCAAACGGTGGCCTAGGCTGATGCTGAGAGCGAGGGCGACCAAGACCATTGCGAGGGACCCGAACATCAGATAGTGGAGGAGGAACGCAATCTCGGACGGACTCCAGCCATGACGGCCGTACAGGATCGCGTAGTGATTGTAGGCCATGCCACTGGTCACAACGATCGCGAAACACACGCCAGCAGATAGCGACAGGAGCAGGACGCGCGTGGTCGGAGTCACCTATGGAGTCTCACTGACTGGCCCGACTTCCGGCGCCCAGATGCGAGGATACGAATGTGCCGGCGATGCTCCTCGCCTGCGCCTCCTGGCTGAATCTCCTCGAGTGCTTCTTTGCCGAGATCCCGCGCAAGCGCCTGCGTCGGGGCACCTTCCGCAGTGTGTCTGCGCTGCCCGCCGCCATTCGCAACAAAGACCCTCGTCCATTCATCCGGACTGCCACGGCCTCGGCAATCTTGCGCAAGATCAAGCGTTGCAAAGAAACGTTAGAGACAGCACACTAGCGCCCGGTCTCCGCACGAGTCGACTCACTCCTCGGCTCAGCCTGCACAGCGGAATCCGAAACTTCGCTGGCTCACGAAGATCGTCCCCTGTACTGCGGAATCGTCGCAACGGATCAGCAGGTGCCGCTGCATCGGGATTTCGGCCACGCCACTGACCGTATATTCCGTGGAAGGGGAGAACAGCGTCCCGCGAAGACGCCGCTGAGATGTCTGGTCCAATCCCGACCACCCGGGAATGATCTCGATGAACCGGGGGGGATGCCGATTCAAGAATTCCTGAGCGCCCGGGCCCAGCAGGGCGTCCGTGTTCAACCCCAGCAGATCGACGACGAACGGCGATCCGAAGTAGCGGACCGCGCCCGCATCCCCTGCCCAGACGGATTGATCGCTCGCCGTCCCGGCCAGTGACTTTCCGAGCGCCACCTGGATGTCGTCGATGTTTCTCGCGTCGTTTTCCAGCTGGCGATAGCGCCTTGGCCCGTCGACTGCCACCGCAACGCCCATCAGGCCCAGCACAACACCGCAAACCCATGCCTGGCTGGTCCGGTTGTGCAGCATACGCTTCAAGCCCGCGCTCAGCAGCACCGGAGCCGAGGCGACTACCAAGGGCAGAACCGGCAGCACATAGCGCTGATAGTAGAGCGCACCTGGGTCGATCGGACGCACGAGAGCGAACGATACCGCGCAGAACATGACCCCCGTGACGAAGGCGACGCCGGCGAGTCGCTCGCCTTCCTCGGCGCGCCGGCCATAGAGCATGAAGGCCGCGGCCAACGCCGCCCCGCACATCAGCAGGGAGGAGTCGGCGATCGGGAAGTTGCCGAGCACCGAGTCGAACCCCATGGTCTCCGCGGCGGGAACAGAGAGGCCCCCGGATCCAGCCTTGGCGTAGAACGTGGCGACCAGAGGCCGGCCCGATACCGCCATATTGCGGATCGCCATCAGCCCGAAGGACGCCGCTGTCCCCAGCGCTGCCGCAGAGGTCATAAGCCCCAGGGCGCGTAGGTTCGAGCGCACATAGAATGCGACCGGCATCGCGAGCGACAGCAGGGTGAGCTCGGGTCGCGCGAGAGGCGCGATGGACGCGAGTGCCAGATATGGCAGCGGTCTGCCGCTTCGCACCACCAACAAAAGCAGGGCGGCAAACGCCGCCGCCAGCGGAACTTCCATCCCGCTGACGCTGGCGCTGACGAGATCCGGATGAAGGGCGACGAGCACGGCGCCGGTCAGCACCGGGAAGGTGATTGCAGCGCCCCGGAAGGCCAACAAGATCAGGACCGCGGTGCCGACGTGAAACGCCCAGCCGACGAGCTTGACTGTAGCCACCACCTGGTCCGGGCGAGACCACAGCAGGTGAGCGCCCGCCACCAGGACGGACCATAGCGGAGAGGTGGCGCCCGTCGCAGGTACGCCCGGATTGTAGGCGAGCATGCCTTCCCGGGCCAGTGACCGACCATATACGGCATGGATCCAGGCGTCATCGAGCGGAAACCCTCTCCCGATCAGGTAGTCCGGCGCCCACCAGAGCAACGCAAGGAGTCCGAGCGCCGCCGCGACGCAGACGCAGAGGATGGCTCGGGAGAGCGTCATGGCTTGGTACTGGAACCGGGCTCGAGTCGGTACAGGCGCCAGCGCCCCTGGCTCGTCACTGGCGGAACTCCGAACAAGCGGGAGAAGCGTTCGTGCACCGCCTCGTTTCCATTGACCAGCGCGTAGTCGAAGAACGCCAGGTCCGAGGTCAGGACTCGCTCGGCGAACCACTCGAGCCCGATGGTCCAGCGCCGATGACCCAAATCACGAAACACCACGAGGCTCGGGACGAAGTCGGCAAAGGAGAAGTCGAGTTGGCCACCGTGGAGCACTTGGGCGTACGCAAAGGTTTGGAGAAAAGGCCGGTCCATCACGAACTCGCTGTGCTTCACGAAATCGAGGCCGATGACTCTCGGCTGTTCGGGCAGCGCGGCCAGGCTCTCCGCCAGCCCTGACATCTCCTCGGACTCGAATTCGCGCCAGGTGGAAACGGTCGTGAACGAGAGGAGGGCTAGCACGGCGAGGGGAACCAGCCTGGTCGTGATCGCCCCCGCCCGCACGGGTGGACACGCCAGAAGCGCCAGGGCGCCGGCGATCGGGAGCCAGCGCAGGCAGAACAGGATCGTGTTCGAGTGTTGGTCGGGCAGGATGAATGCTAACGCAAAGAACATCGCGGCCGCGGTCAATAGTCCCAGATTGAGGACGACGCGCAGTGAGCCCCGATGCTGAACGCATACCAGCAGGACCCACAGGGCGAGGACGGCGACGATCCCGAACTCGATCGGCCCCTGCAATCCGCCGAGGAACCCGTTCACCAGCCAGGTGAACGACAATCTCCCGGTGGGCGAAACGATCCAGACCGTCTGCGACGTGAAGCCGCCGGCCGACAGACGCGGATACCAGATCGCGGTGACTATCAGGACCGGAGCAAGGCCGAGAGCCCGCACCAACGCCGCCCTGATCGGAACCCGAAGTGCCACGGTCGACACGGCGAGCCACAAGACGGCGGCGACGAGCCACAACACGTGGCCCACGTAGAGCAGCACGCCCAGGCCAAAGGCCAGTAGAGCGTCGAGCCAGCGCACGTCGTTCCGGCGGCGGCCGGTGGTCAGCAGCAGCCATAGCGCGAACACCGGCCATCCGATCGCGAACCCGTAGAACCCCCAATACGTGGTCTTGGTGAAGAACATCGTCGAGGCGAGCGCCGCTCCGGCCGGCGGGCGCCGTCGGGCGTAGGCAATGAGATGAAACGTCGCGACCCATAGCAGGCCGACCATCAGCATGCCGACACGTCCCGCCGCCGCCGGACCGGCCATGGCCCACGCGCCGGCCAGGACGAGGTACTGCAGGCTATAGGGCGTGAGCCATTGAATCCGGTAGGGACCGGACGGGTCCTGCCATGCTTCCTGGAACAGGCGGACCTGGGCGACGTGCTGCGGCAGATCGGTGATGGGCGGAAAACGGACGAGCAGGAACGGCAGCGCCACCAGCAGCGAGCAGACGAGCCATCCGACGAGATAGTCGGACATCGGCGCGGCGGCGGGCGATACCGCTGCCGGCGGCTCGGACTCCGTCCAGGGAACCGGATCAGCCAGAAGGGGTCGCGACATTAGGAGTGGTGCTCTTACTCAATGAAATCACGACACTGGACGTAAATTTCAGAACTATTTCCCCCCGGATCGACCGCCGTCGGGTTTGCTAGAATGAGCGGCCTATGACACCGGGATCGATCACCCCCCTCGTCGGCATCCTCATGGGCTCCAAGTCGGACTGGGAGACGATGGTCAACGCGGCGAAGGCGCTCGACGAGCTCGGCATCTCGTACGAGGTCAACGTGATGTCGGCGCACCGCACTCCGACGCTGGTGGAGGAGTACGTGACCGGGGCCGAGGGACGAGGGCTTGAAGTCATCATCGCGGGCGCGGGCGGGGCCGCTCACCTGGCCGGCGTGTGCGCGGCGCGCACCGCGCTGCCCGTTCTCGGCGTCCCGATGCAGTCGAAGGCCCTCAATGGGATGGACTCGCTGCTGTCCACGGTGCAGATGCCGGCGGGCATTCCGGTCGGCACGCTGGCCATCGGCAACGCGGGAGCCACCAACGCCGGCTTGCTGGCCGGCGCCATCCTCGCCAACAAATACCCGCACATCCGCGCGGCGCTCCGCAAATATCGCGACGCCCAGACGCAGGCCCTGATGGGCCAGACCGACCCACGCACGAGTAGCACCCTGCAGGGAGGCAAGCCATGACCACCATGAGCCCGTTCCGCACTCGGCTCGAGCAGGCGGTGAACGCACGGCACAGCCGGATGAATCCCTTCACCGAGAGATGGGTCAATGGCGAGCTGACGCGCGCTCAGTTGGGCCAGTGGGTCTGCCAGCACTACCAGTACGTCTCGCAATTCGCGCGCTGGTGCGCCACCGTCTATGGCACCTGCCCCGATCCGGACGCCCGAGATTTCCTTCTCGAGAACATCATCGAGGAGGAGTCGGGCACCAAGCACGTGGACCTGCTGATTCGGTTCGGCGAGGCCTGCGGGGTGAGCCGGTCGGAAGTCGAGAGCGCGCGACAGCTGCCCAGCACGCGCGCGCTCACCGCGTGGTGCTACGAGACGGCGCGGAAGCCGTTCCACGTCGCGGCGGCGGGGTTGCTGGTCGGCCTCGAGTCGCAGGTGCCCGGCATCTACAAGCGGAACCTTCCCCCGCTCAAGACGCACTACGGCTTCACCGACCACGAGGTGGAGTTCTTCGCCATCCACATCGAAGCGGACGAGGTGCACGGCGAGCGGGGCTACCAGATCGTCGAGCGGCACAGCACGACCCCGGAGAGGCAGGCCGAGGCCGCCGACACGGTGCGCGAGGCCACCGAGATGCGCTGGCAGTACATGACGGGCCTGCATCGCGCCTTCGTGCTCAAGGAAGACGCGTGAGCGAAGCCCGACGGGTCGCCTCGCTCGACGAGGTCCCGGCGGGCCGGCCGAAGCTGGTGGAGCTCGACGGCACGCGAATCGTGCTGGCCCGGGTGGGCGACGCGGTGTACGCGTGCGGCGAGGTGTGCTCGCATCGCGGCGGCCCGCTGAGCGAGGGTAAGCTGAACGGCAATCGGCTGGTCTGCCCCTGGCACGGATGGATGTACGACGTCCGAACCGGCCAGTGCCTCTTCCCGGGACGCGGAGCCGCGGTCCCGAGCTATCCGGTGCGCACCGACGCGGGCGACATCTTCGTAGAGCTGCCGTGATCACGGTCAAGCGGCTCACCCTCGAGGACGCCCTGGTACTCCTGCAGGCGGCCGAGCGGAAGGCCCACGAGATCGGAGTGGCCGAGACCATCTGCGTCTGCGACGACGGCGGCCACCCGATCGCGCTCCATCGCATGACCGAGGCCCGCATCACCGGCGTCGAGATCGCGATCGCCAAGGCGTTCACCGCGGCCGGTCATCGTCGCGCCACCCACCGGTTCAACCAGCCGCCCTCGGGCCCCGCCCTGCCCGGCAACGAGGCGTTCGGCATCCACGCCATGCACCCCGGCCGATTCGCGATCTTCGTGGGCGGGTTCCCGATCGAGGTGGACGGTGCGGTCGTGGGCGGAATTGGCGTCAGCGGAGGCAATGGCGAGCAGGACACCGCGGTGGCGACGGCCGCGCTCGAGGCCTTCCAGCGTCACCTGGCGTCGGCGACACCGTCGTAGGGACCGCGCTCAGCGGCCGGTGGGCCGCATGGCACTCGAAGGATTGCGCTCTCGCAATGCGCCCATCTCCGCGTCCGCGCGGGCAGCCTGACCCGCACCGCGATAGGCCTGCGCCAGCCAGAAGCGGCCGGCCGGCGCGGCCGGGTCGAGCTCGACCGCGCGGCGCAACGGGACGATGGCATCCGCGGCCAACCCCTGCTCCAGGAGCGCCTGGCCGAGATAGCGCAGCGTCTCGCTGTCGTCCATGAGTTGCACGGCCTCGGCGAGGCCGCCGGCGTGCGCTTCCATCATCTTCTCTCGCCCGGCCGAGACCTCGGCGCTGCCGCTCATCTCCTGGGCCCGGCGGAGCAGAGGGATGGCCTGCTCCGGCCGGCTCCGGACCAGATACAGCACCGCGAGCCTCTCGAACCCGGCGCGGGTCGTCGGCCGCAGCCGCATGTACTCGCGCAAGGCCGGCTCCGCCTCCGCGTAACGCCGGCGCATGAGCGAGACGGTGCCGACGCCGAGATAGGCATCCGCGTAGTCGGGACGCAACTCCAGTGCCCGCCGCAGGTGCTCCTCGGACATCCGCAAGCTCGCTTCGTCGAGGCGCCGACGCATGAGGGCGGCGCCGAGGTTGTAATGGCATCGGGCGCAGGCCGGATCCACGTCCACCGCCCATCCCCAGAGAATCTCGGGATCGCGCCACACGTAGCTCTGGCTCCATGTCAGGGAGCCAAGCGCGAGAAGGGCCGCCGTCACGCCGCCGGCGGTCAGGCCCACCGTGCGACGCGGCACGCGCCCGCGCGCGCTCATCTGGATGACCCACACGACGCCGTAGCCCGCGAGGAGGATGAATCCCATCTGAGCGAGATAGGCGTACCGGTCGGCCACCAGCTGCAGCCCCGACTGCGCGATCCCGCTGACCGGGGCCACTACCGCGGCGGAGTGCGCCCACGCGGCCAACGCGCCCGGCAGGCGCCGGCGGAGCGTGACCAGGCCGGCCGTCACCGCGACCACTCCAACGGTCGGGACGAGGAATCGGGGCTCGAGCAGGCTCAGCTGTCTCGGCGCCTCGTAGAGCGGGCTCAGGTTCGCCGGCCACAGGAGCGTCAGCGGGTAGAACCAGAGGCTGTAGCCGGCCAACGCGATGCGCGAAGCCACGCCGTAGCTGCCGTAGTCGCTGAAGCCGGCGCCCTCGCTCCGCGCGACGAGGGCCGCCCCCGCTCCGACCAGAGCGAGCGCGGCGTACGGCGCCTTGTCGATCAGTAGCCGACGCCAGCCTTCGCGGCGGCGCCCCAGAGGATAGACGTCCAGCACCAGCAGACTGACCGGCAGGCTCACCGCCATGCCCTTGGACAGGAGCGCCGCCCCGAAGGCGACGAGCGACACCGCGCGCCACCATCGTCGGCCGCGGGTGGGGGGCGGCGCGACCGCGGCCAGGTAGGCGAGCACGGCAAGGAGGTAGAACGTCGCACACAGCAGGGTCCCGCGGTCGGAGATCCAGGCGACCGACTCCACGCGCTGCGGGTGGAGCGCGAACACCAGTGCGGCGACGAGCGCACCCGCGGCGATCGTGAGGTGGCCAGGCCGATCATCGTCGCGGTGCCAGCGGTGCGCCGGCTCGTCGGCCGCGCGGGTCGGGGCGGCCGCGGCCAGGAGCCATCGCGCGACCAGATAGAACAGCACCGCGTTCGCGGCGTGGAGCAGCAGGCTGGTGAAGTGATAGATCCACGGGTTCATGCGCCCCAGCGTGTAGTCGACGGCCAGGGACAGCCACGTGAGTGGCATGTAGTGGCCCATCAAGGTGGTGGTGAACATCCAACGGATCTGCGACGCGCCGAGGCCGCGATAGTGGGCATTGTTGACCAGACTCGCCTCGTCGTCCCAGTTGAACTCGCCCTGCAGCGTCGGCCAGAACGCGGCCACGGTGACCACGACGATGGCGAGAGGGGCGAGCGCGAAGAACCTCCTCATCGAATCATTCTCTCGCCGTTGATTTTATCCAGTTACCGCTTTCTGCCCGGTCCGATCGTTGACTGGCGAACGGCGGGCGGCCTACACTGGATCGTGATCTTGCGTCTCGACCGGTTGTGCGCTCTCCCCATGCCGTCGAGCCCGATCTCCAGTAGCGACGCACAGGCCAGGGCCGTGTTGTCCGACTCGACGCCCGCACTCGTCTCGACCCGGTTCGCACGCATGGCGGCCGGCGCCGTCGCGGTGGCGGTCGCCCTGATCACCACGCTCGTCTTCCTCCCTGTCCTCCACGCCGACTGGGTCGACTGGGACGATCCCACCAACTTCCTCAACAACACCTACTACCGCGGTCTCGAGTGGTCCCAGCTACGGTGGATGATGACCACGAGCCTGATGGGCCACTGGATCCCGGTGACCTGGCTGACCCTAGGAGTCGACTACGTCGTCTGGGGAATGAACCCCTTCGGCTATCACCTCACGAACCTGCTGTGGCATACGGCGAGCGCCGCCCTCTTCTACCTCGTCGCGCGCCGGCTTCTCGAACTGGGAATGCCCTCGGCCACGCCGCTCATGCGCGGACTGGGCGCCGCCGCGGCCGCGCTCTTCTTCGCGATTCATCCGTTGCGCGTGGAATCGGTGGCCTGGATCACTGAGCGCCGTGACCTCACCTCCGGCTTCTTCTTCCTCCTGGCCGTGATGTCCTATTTGACAGCTCACGAACGTCACGCACATGTCCGAATAGGGTGGTGGCTAGTGGCGTTGGCAGCTACCGCGCTCGCGCTCGGCTCCAAAGCTATCACCATGGGACTACCGCTGGTGTTGGTGATTCTCGACTTCTACCCCTTGCGGCGGATCGGTCCGGGGCCCCAGGACTGGCTGAGCCATCGAGCCAGACCGGTGTGGCTCGAGAAGGTCCCGTTCCTCATACTCGCGGCAGCCGCGGCGGGGATCGCGTTTAACGTTCAGCGCAGCACCGGGTATTTGACCTCCGCGTCACCCGCAACCCGGCTGGCCATCACCGCTCACAATATCTGGTTCCACGCCTGGAAGACCTTCGCCCCTCTGAATCTCAGCCCGGTCTACGAGCTGCCGCTCGCGCTCAGCCCGCTCCAGGGGCCCTATCTGCTAAGCGCCCTCGCGGTGCTCGTCATCACGCTGGCGGTCTGGATCTTCCGTCGGCGGTGGCCGGCCGGCCTGGCGGCGTGGGCGTTCTATCTGGTGATGCTCGCGCCAGTGAGCGGCATGATACACACCGGCTACCACCTCGGAGCCGATCGCAACACCTACGCATCGTGCGCAGGATTCGCGGTACTGGTCGGGGCGCTGGTGATCTTGATCGGCCAGGCCTGGGAGCGGGGCACCATCCGCGCGGCCATCGCGGCGAGTGCGCTCGCCCTCGTGGCGGTGTGGATCGTCGGCCTCGGCCTGGCCGCGTGGATCCAGACTGCGGTGTGGCGCGATTCGGAGACCCTCTGGCGCTACGCGGTCGAGATTGATCCGGCCTGCTCGGTCTGCCAGCACAACCTCGGGGTCAGCGTGGGCCGCCGCGGCAAACAGGCCGAGGGCCTGGCCGCTTTCGCACGCGCGATCGCCCTGCGACCGGACCGATCCGAGTATCGCAGCAACTACGGGATCCTCCTCATGGAAATGGGCCGCCACGAGGAGGGCCTGGCCGCGCTGCGCTACCGCATCGCGGACAGTCCGGGCGATCTCGGCGCGCGGCGAAATTACGCGCTCGCGCTCATTCAGGACGGCCGTCTCACCGAGGCGGTCACCGAACTGGGAGCGGTGCTGCGGATACAACCCGACTGGGTGCCGGCTCTCGACACGCTCGGACAGGCGTATCTGATGCTCGGTCGGGTCGAGCCGGCGACGGCGGTGTTCCGGCGCGCGATCGCGGCGAGCCCCAAAGATCCGATCGCGCACCTGGGTCTCGCGCGCTCGCACCTCGCCGCCGGCGACCGAGAGGCGGCGCGCGAGCGGATCGCCATCCTGAAGACGATCGACCCTGGCCTCGTCGCGCAGGTCGCCCAGGAGTTTCAGTAGGCGCCACCGATTTCGTGTAGACTGCCCCTCGCAGTGGTCATTGGATCCATTTCGGTCGAACGCCTGTCGAAGCTCTATGCCACTCGGGACGGCGCGTCTCCGCCCTTCACGCTGCAGATGCGGCCGAGGGAGGCGGCGGCAGTCGCGCGCCGCTACGCGAGGGGCACGATCGTTGCCATTGACAATCCAGAGGCGACGATCCGCCTGCTGTACGAGTTGTACCGGCAGACGCGCCCGACCGGCAAGGACGAAGCCGCCGTGATCCGTGACGACGTCCGTATCTCCCAGGGCGGATCGTGAACTGGAAGCTCGACAAGGCCGGCGCGAGCAAGTGGGGCGAGAACTCCGAGACCAGCTACGCGGCCTACGCCGAGTTCATGCTCAAGTGGGGCGCGATCAAGCAGAAGGTCGACGCGCACGACCTGATCACCAACGAGCCGACCGGCGCGATCGACACCTTCGACCTGGCCAGCGCGGCGCACGAGGCTCGCACCAACGAGAGGTAGTCCCATGGCATCCGGAAATCCGGCCCGTATCGGGGTCGACATCGGCGGGACATTCACCGACCTCGTGTGGGTGGACGAGGCGCCGGGCACGGTGCGAGTCGGCAAGCTGCTCACGACGCCCAAGGATCCCTCGCAGGCGGTGGAAGAGGGTGTCGTGACCCTGCTGCACGAGGCGGGCGGCGCGGCGGCGTCCGTCCGTGCCCTGATCCACGGGACCACGCTCGCCACCAACGCGCTGATCGAGCGCAAGGGCGCCCGGGTGGGACTGCTGACCACTGCCGGCTTCCGCGACGCGGTCGAGATCGGGCGAGAAGGCCGCTACGACATGTACGACCTCTTCATCGATCCTCCGCAGCCGCTCGTGCCGCGCCAGCTCCGGGTCGAGGTGACCGAGCGCCTGCGGGCCGACGGCACCGTCCTGCGCCCGCTCGACGAGATGCAGGCGCGCGAGGCCATCGGTCGGCTCGCCGCCCTCGGCGTGGAGGCGGTGGCGATCTGCTTGCTCCACGCCTACCGGAACCCCGCCCACGAGCAGGCCCTCGCGCGCCTGTGTCGCGAGCTGCTGCCGGGTGTGCCGGTCTCGTGCTCCTCCGACGTGGTGCCGGAGATCCGCGAATACGAGCGCACCTCCACCACCAGCGCCAACGTCTATGTGATGCCGCTCATGGCGCGCTACCTGGACGAGCTCGAGCGCAAGCTGCAGGCCCTCGGCGTCCCGGGCCGCCTCTACGTCATGATGTCGGCGGGCGGTATCGCGACCCCGGAGACGGCCAAGCGCGTGCCGATCCGTCTGGTGGAGTCCGGACCCGCGGCGGGTGCGCTCGCCGCCGCGCGCATGGCCCGACGGATCGGCGAGGATCGGCTGCTCTCGTTCGACATGGGAGGCACGACCGCAAAGGCCTGTGTCATCGACCGCGGCGAGCCGCAGCTGGCGCGCGAGTTCGAGGTGGCGCGCGCGGATCGCTTCAAGAAGGGCTCGGGCCTGCCGATCCGGGTGCCGGTGGTGGAATTGATCGAGATCGGCGCGGGCGGCGGCTCCATCGCGCGGGTGGACCGCATGGGATTGCTCAAGGTCGGGCCCGACAGCGCGGGCGCCGATCCGGGCCCCGCCTCGTACGGCGCCGGGGGACGCGAGCCAACCGTGACCGATGCCGATCTGCTGCTGGGTTATCTGGACGCGAACTTCTTCCTGGGCGGACGCATGCGCCTCGACGTCGAGGCGGCCCGCCGGGCGGTGGAGGAGCGCGTGGCCCGCCCGATGGGCCTGGGCCTCACGGCGGCCGCGTGGGGCATCCACCGCGTGGTCAACGAGAACATGGCCGCGGCGGCCCGCGTGCACGGCATCGAGCGCGGCAAGGATCTGCGCGGGTACCCGCTCTTCGCGTTCGGGGGCGCCGGACCGGTCCATGCCTGGCACGTGGGACACATCCTCCGTGTCCCGCGGGTGATCGTCCCCCACGGGGCGGGCGCGCTGTCGGCCTACGGCCTGCTCGCGGCGCCACTCGCGTTCGACTTCGTACGCACCGCGCCGCAGCGACTCGCCACCGCCGACTGGGCCGAGATCAACCGCCTGTTCGACGAGATGGAGGCCGAGGGCCGGCGCATCGTCCGCGGCGCCGGGGTGCTGGACGCCGACATTGCCGTGCGGCGCAGCGCCGAGATGCGTTACCTGGGGCAGGGACACGAGGTGGACGTGGCGATTCCGCTCGGTCCTCTCGGCCCACAGAGCGTTGAAGCGATCACGGCCGCCTTCGAGGCCGCCTATCGCCTCCTCTACAGCCGGACGCCGCAGGGCGTGCCCCTGGAAGCGCTCAACTGGCGCACCGTTGTCTCCGGCCCCGCCCCCGACGTCCTCGCCCAAGCCGGGGCGACCGCGGACGCGAGGAGTGCGAGGGCTTCTGGGTCGACCGCGGACGGGGGGAGTGCGGGGGCCACTGGGTCGACCGCCGACGCCCCCCCGCTGAAGAGCACCAGAAAGGCCTACTTCCCCGAGGCCGCCCACTACGTCGACACGGCGGTGTACGACCGCGACGCGCTCCCTCCGGGATCGCGCTTCACCGGCCCGGCGATCGTGGAGGAGCGAGAGTCCACCACCGTGGTCGGACCGGGGGCGACGGTGACCGTGGACGCCCATCGGTCGCTGATCCTCACGCCGTCCGTCCAGGAGTCGCGCTGATGGACCCGATCACGCTCGACATCTGCTGGAACCGGCTCATCGGCGTCGTCAACGAGCAGGCCGCGGCGCTGATGCGCACGTCGTTCACGTCGATCGTGCGCGAGGCGGGCGATCTCTCGGCGGGCGTGTTCGATCGTCGCGGCTACATGATCGCACAGGCGGTGACCGGGACCCCCGGGCACATCAACTCGATGGCGCTGGCCATGAAGCACATCCTCGCCGCGTACCCGCTGGAGCGCCTCGAGCCGGGCGACGTGCTCATCACCAACGACCCGTGGAAGACGTCGGGGCACCTCAACGACGTGACGGTTTGCAACCCGATCTTCCGCGGCCGCGACTGCATCGCGTTCTTCGCGTCCACCTGCCACAGCGCCGACATCGGCGGCCACGTGCTCTCCGCGGAGGCGCGCGAGGTGTACGAAGAGGGTCTCTTCATCCCGATCATGAAGCTGTACGAGGGCGGCCGCCTCAACGAGTCCCTGGCCGCCATGATCCGGGCAAACACGCGCGTGCCCGACCTGGTCATGGGCGACTTCCACGCCCAGGTCGCCGGCGGCAGTGTGGGCGGCGATCGGCTGCTCGAGTTCATGGACGAGTTCGGTCTGGAGCGGCTGGAGCCGCTCGCGGACGAGATCATCGGCCGGACCGAGGGGGCCATGCGCCAGGCGATCGGTGCGCTGCGTCCCGGCCAGTACCGGTACTCGTTGACCTCGGACGGCTTTGACGACCCGATCACCATCCAGGTCTGCTGCACGGTCAAGGGCGAGGACCTGTGGGTGGACTTCACGGGTTCGTCTCCCGCCAGCCGCCGGGGCATCAACGTGGTGATGAACTACACCGAGGCCTACACGACCTACGGGGTGAAAGTGATCGTCAGCCCGGACGTGCCCAACAACGAGGGCGCGTTCCGCGTCCTCCGCATCACCGCGCCGGAAGGCTCGATCCTGAACGTGCAGCACCCGGCCCCGGTGGCGGCCCGGCACATCGTCGGCCACTTCCTGCCCCACGTGGTAGCAGGCGCTCTGAAGGAGGCGCTGCCGGACCGGGTGATGGCCGAGGGCTCCGCCAACATCTGGGGACTCCAGCTCACCGGCAAGCACCGTGACCGCTCCCCCTGGGTCTACACGTTCTTCAGCTCGGGCGGCACCGGGGCCCGGCCCACCCAGGACGGGTTATCGGCGACCGCCTTCCCGTCGGGAGTGCTCGGCACGCCGGTCGAGGTCGTCGAGTCCCTTGCGCCGCTACTCATCGAGCGCAAGGCGCTGCGCGATGGTTCGGGGGGCGACGGGCGATATCGCGGCGGGCTCGGGCAGGTCATCGCCTTCCGCGTGGAGTCCGACGAGCCGGCGACTTGCTCGGTGCTCTGCGACCGGACCCGCATTCCGGCTCAGGGCTTCTTCGGCGGGGGGCCGGGCCTCCCGGGCCAGGTGCTGGTCAACGGCCGCGCCCCCGCCAATCCGAAGGGCGAGCAGACGCTCCAGCCCGGCGACCTCGTCGAGGTCCTGCTGCCCGGTGGCGGCGGGTACGGCCCTCCAGCGGAGCGCGATCCGACGCTACGCGCGCGCGATCTGCAACAGGGCTACGTCACTGCTGGCGACTCGGGCCTCGCGGCCGGCTAACGCCACGCTCCCGGGCGCAGCGGGATGAGCGCCCGGATCCGACCGACCGTCATCGCCGCGCTCGCGGCCGCGTGGATCGTGGTGCTGGCGGGTGCATTCCTGCTGCATCGGGCGGACGACGTGGGCCGGCTGCCCGCGCTGATCGCCGCGTCCGCGGCGGCGTTCTCGCGGGGCCCCGGATGGGGGCTCGCGGGGCTCCTCTCATCCGTCGCCGGCGTGACCATCGCAGTTCTGATCGGGACGGCGTGGTACGGGCTGGGCCGCACGATCCTCTCGCGCGTCGAGCGGCCGACCAGTCCCGGCTCTGGCGAGCGCGCGGTGACGGAGCTGGCCGAGCGCATGCTGCTCGGCGCGGCCGGCGGGTCGATTTGCTGGTTCCTTCTCGGCTTCCTGTCACTCTATCGCGAGTCGGTGGCGGTGGTCGCCGTGACCGTCGGCGTGCTGTTGGCCGCGCCCGGCATCGCTCGGGCGCGACCCGGCCTCCGCACGATGCTCCGGACGGGCGGGTGGGCCGTTCTCACGCTCACCGTGACGGGACAGGCGTTCGCGCTCATCGCCGCCCTCGCGCCGCCCACCGCGAAGGATACGCTGCTCTACCACCTCGCCCTGCCGAGAGCGTGGATCGCGGCCGGCCGCGCCGTCGAGGTCCCCTACAACATCGCGGGCTACTACCCACTCGGCGTGGAGATGCACGCGGTGTGGGCGATGCTGCTCGGCGCTCCGCTCGGGGCTCGCGCCGCCGAGGCCGCCGCCGGCGCCACGCTCTTTCTCTTCGCGCCGATCCTTTCCGTCGTCATCTATGCCTGGGCCCGCGAGCGGGCCGCCTCACGCACCTGGTCGGCGACGGCGGCGCTCATGGTGGCCTGGATCCCCACCGTCTACGACGTGGCGGCGAGCGAGTACGTCGACCTTGCGATGACCGCCTACACCGTGATGGCCGTGCGAGCTTTCGGCAGATGGTGGGTCACCCTCGACCCGCGGCATCTCGTGTGGATCGCGGCGGGGGTCGCGGGGGCCCTCTCGATCAAGCTCAGCGCCGCCTTCCTGATCCTCCCCCTCGCATTGCTCGGCCTCCTGAAGGTTTTCCGGGTGGGCGGCTCGTCGTCGGGCCCGCGGCCGTCTCCCGCGGCGACGGCCGGCTCGATCGTGGGCGCGTTGGCGGCCGGGTGCGCCCTGGCAGCCCCCTGGTACGTGCGGAACTGGATCCGGACCGGCAGTCCCGTCTTCCCGTTCTACCTGCACCTCTGGCCGGCCCAGGCGGCCGGGTGGGACCTCGAACGCTCCCAGCTCTACGACACGTGGTTCTCGCTCTACGGCAGCACGGTGACCCCGATGGACTACGTCCTGTCGCCCTTGCGCCTGGCGATCACCGCGCAGCCGGACCAGCCGGCCTACTTCGATGGCGTCCTCGGCATCGCGGTGGTCGGGGTGCTTCCCCTGCTCGCCTGGGCCGTGTGGACGCGTCGTCTCGACGTCGAGCTGCGGCTGGGGCTCCTGCTCTCCGGCTTCCTCTTCGTCTTCTGGCTCTTCTCGAGCCAGCAGCTCCGGTACCTGCTGCCCGCGGTGCCAGTCTTCGCGGTCTCCACCGCGGTCGCGGGCAGCGCGCTCGACTGGCGGCTCTCGCGCACGCTGCGCTGGCTGGTCCTGGCCGCGGCCGCTCTCGGCCTGCCGGTGATCCTGGCCTGGTTCCTCACCCTCGATCCCCTGCGGGTGGTGCTGGGCGGAGAGACGCGAGACGAGTACCTGCGGCGGCGCCTGGACTACTACGCCTACTACGAGGTGATCGATCGTGAGCTGCCTGCCGACGCCAAGGTCTGGCTGATCGACATGCGACGCGACACCTATCACCTGAACCGGTCTCACTTCTCCGACTTCATCTTCGAGGACTACACGCTCACCCGCTACGTCCGCGACGCCTCGACGGTGGAGGACATCCGAGCCCAGGTGCGCGCCCAGGGCATCACCCACCTGCTGGTCCGTCACGACGTGCTCCTCGACTACCGCCGCTCGCCGATCGTGGACGATCGGCGCTCGCGCGAGGAGAACATCGCGAAGATGGCCCTGATGGCCGCCTTCTTCTCTCAGGGCACGCGGCTCATCAAGGGCGATCAGAAGTACTGGCTGATCGAGCTGCCGCGACGCCCGCCCTGATCGCGCCCGGATGTCAGTGGGCCGCTCGGGGCCGGTAGACGTCGGTCGCCCCGATGCGCTGCTCCACCAGGTAGCGCCGGTCGATCGCCGCGAGCATCTCGTCGGTCCAGCGCGTGCGATGGAGCGGCAGCTCCGGGATCCGGTAGAGCAGGATGGCTGCGAAGGCTTGTCTGTCGAGCGCGTCCAGGAACCGGCGCTGGTCCCACCGCCCCGCCCGCGCGAGCTGCGTCATCTCGAATGGCTGGAACAAGATGGGACGACCGTCGAGGGGAAGCAGGCCGATGTCCTCGTCGGCCAGGACGACACCGCGGGTGGCATGCACGATGTCGAGGAGCCGCTGTGCCGGGACGCGCTCGGCGAGCCGGGCCCGGACGACGGGGCGGTAGGGCGAGGACAGCACCATGAGCGACACGTCGAACGCGAGCAGCAACACGATCGCGGCGTGCGCGATCCAGCGCGGGCGCTGCCAGGCCAGGAGGGCGCCCAGAGAAAGGCTCACCGCGGCACCCGCCTCCAGCAGGTAGTTCACGTTCGAGCCCACCTTGCCGATGGTGAGGGCAGCGAGCAGAGCGCCGACCAGGTACGGCGCGATCAGTCGCCAGGAGGGGACCGCGGACCAGCCGGCCGACATTGCGTACACGCCGGTGCCGATCACGGCCAGCGGCATCAGCATCCACACGTCGGAGAGATACCACAGGAGAGAGCCGGGGTCGTACGTGTTCAGGTTCGCGGCGACGATGTTGAAGCGAAACCCACCGTCGGTGACGACGTCCAACACCGCAAACACGGCCGTGCCCAGGACCGCGATGGATGCGGCCAGGGTGAGCGCGCGGCGCCAACCGGCGGCTCGAACGAGCCAGGCACAGGCGGCCAGGGGTGCGGCCAGTCCGTAGGACTGCCGGGTGTAGATCCCGGCGGTGAGCAGCAGTGCGGCGATCGCCACCGTGCCGCGTCCGCGTGGAGACCGGGCGCAGACATACAGGCCCGCGAGGCTCAGGGCAAGAGCCAGCGCGTCGACCCGATAGAGCAACGCCCAGTACGCCGCCGGTGGAAAGGCGAGGAGCAAGAGGCCTCCGGTTGCCGAGGCGAGCAGATCCCCGGTGAGCGTCCTCAGGATCAGGCCGATGAGGATGGCGGCCGCGATGATGCAGAGGGCCGACAGCATGCGGCCGTACCAGAACCCCGGTCCCGAGAGGCGGGCGAGCGGGGCGAGCACCAACGGATAGACCGGCGGGTAGTTGCTCACGGTATAAGGCGGGGACGCGAGATCGGGCCGGTAGATGCTTTCGAGGTGGCCGAGGCGGACGGTCTGCTCCAGGAGCGGGCCTTCCCCGTAGTCGATCGGATACGGGAAGATGACGCTGTGCGCGGCGTCCAGCGCGAAGGCGCCGGCGGCCGCGAGCAGCACCAGCAGCAGCAGGCCAGTCGGCAGGGCCAGCAGCGATCTCATCGACATGGGCGATAGGCGCAAGGTGTCGGACCGCGGCCCGTTATAGCACCCGTAGCCAGTGCAGTCGCCAAGGCACGGCGACGGCGCCCACCGGCCCTTGCGGGATGCCCGGAGTTTCGATTCGCCTCCGGGACCGCATGCTATGATGACCGATAACGATGATCTCCAGGCTGGGTAACCCCTGGACGATGGAGGTCGGCGCGTGAGCCTGGCCACGTTCCTCGAGCGCACCTGGAGCGGCCTCACCGGGCTCGTCCGGCCTCGCTCTGCGGCATCCCTCTTCCGGTTGGCCGATCAATACCGCCACGAAGGCCGATACGAGGACGCAGCCGACCTGATCGCGGAGGGCCTTCGGCTGGCGCCCAACATCGCGGTCGGGCATCTCCTCGACGCGTACCTGCACGTCGTCTTCCGCGATATGACCGCCGCCAAGGAATCGTTTCGGCGTGTGCTCACCCTCGATCCCTACCATCCCCGCGCGCTGTTCGGGCTGGCGCGCATCGCGCTCGAAGAAGGCGACGTCGAAGGGTGCCGACCCTTCCTGGACCGGGCCATCCAGTACTTCCCGGACTTCCCCGAGGCCAAGGCGCTGCAGGAGATGGTGGCGACCTGGTCGGCTCCCGCGGTGGCCACTCCAGCCGCGGTCGGCACGATCAGCACGGACCGCCTCCGCCCGCCTCCTGGCGCGCGCGATCTGATCCTGACCCACACCGACGGCACGCTCGTGTTCGCGCAGGGCAGCGAGGAGCGTCAACGGCAGCTCACGCAGCACTTGACCCAGGTCTATCGCATCGCTTCAGCCACCCTCGCGCGGGCCGGGCTCGGGCCGTTGCGACGCGGCGTCGTCGAAGGCGCCTCGGAGATGACCTTCCTGCGGAGCGACGGCGGGGTGATCCTTGGAGTCGCCCTGCCCCGCGACATCGAGGTCGGGGCCGGGCTCGTGCAAGTGGGCCGGCTCTGGACCGATCTGAATATCAAGAGTTGACCATGGCCGACGCCCAGATCCCGTCCGATCCGAGCGCGTCCCCAGAGGCGACCGCCGCGCGCCCGTCGCGCGCGCAGGCGTTCCGCGAAGCCGTCTTCGAGTTGATCCGGCTGGACGGCGTGCGCGGCGGGTTGATCGTGACGCCGGACGGTCTCGTGATCACCTCCGAGCTGCCACCGCGGTTCCCGGTCGAGGCGCTGGCCGCCCTTGCGGCAACGCTGGGAAGAGAGCTGGAGCTGGGAGCCACCCGGCTGGAGCGGGGAGCGTTCCGGACCGCGCTGTTCGCGGCCGACGACGGCACGGTGTTCGTGGGAGGCAGTCCCGTCGGCTACCTCACCCTGGTGGCGGACCGGAACGTGAACGCGGAGGCGGTCCGGGCGGCGCTCGGCCGGTCGGTGGATCGCCTCGGCGGAACCTGGCGCAACACGGGCGCCGCCTGAGCCCCGTCTAACCCAGGGTCACCCGCAGCACTTCCTCGACCGTCGTCACGCCGTCGACTACCTTCTGCAGGGCGTTCTGCCGAAGCGTCTTCATGCCCTGCGAGGTGGCCACGTCCCGTATCTCGTTGGTGGTGGCGTTGCGGAGGATCAGGTCGCGCAGCTCAGTGCTGACCGGCATGACCTCGTAGATGGCCACCCGCCCCTTCATGCCGGTGAAGTTGCAGGTCTGGCAGCCCTTGCCCTTGAAGAAATTGACGGTGCCGAGCCCTTGCGGCACGTGACCGTACGGCACCAGGCTCTCCTCGCTCGCCTCGTAGGGCTCCCGGCAGTCCCGGCAGACCCGCCGCCCGAGCCGCTGGGCCAGGATGAGCTGCAGCGACGACGAGACCAGGAAGGGCGGGATGCCCATGTCGAGCAGACGGGCCGGGGTGGAGGGGCAGTCGTTGGTGTGCAGCGTGGTGAGCACGAGGTGACCGGTGAGCGCGGCGCGGATACCGATCTGCGCGGTCTCGAGATCGCGAGTCTCACCCACCAGGATGACGTCGGGGTCCTGTCGCAGGAAGCTGCGCAGGCAGGCTGCGAAGGTACGGCCGATCTCGTCGTTGACCTGGACCTGATTGACGCCCTTCAAGTTGTACTCGACCGGATCCTCGGCGGTCATGATGTTGATGTCCGGCGAGTTGATCGTGTGGATCGCCGAGTAGAGCGTGGTCGTCTTTCCGGAGCCGGTGGGCCCCGTGATCAGGATCATGCCGTACGGGCTATGGATCGCCTTGGTGAACTGCTCGAGGCTCCACGGATCGAACCCGAGCGCGCTCAGGTCGAGCTGGAGCGCCTCCTTGTCGAGGATCCGCATGACCGTCTTCTCGCCGAAGATGGTCGGTAGCGTCGAGACGCGGAAGTCGATCTCGCGCTGGTGATAGCGCAGCTTGATGCGGCCGTCCTGAGGCAGCCGCCGCTCCGCGATGTCGAGGGTGGCCATGATCTTGACGCGCGAGGTGAGTGCGGCCTCTAGACGCTTGGGCGGGGTCATGATCTCGTGCAGCACCCCGTCGATCCGGAACCGCACCCGGAACACCTTCTCGTACGGCTCCAGGTGGATGTCGGAGGCGCCCCGCCGGATCGCGTCGGTGAGGATCATGTTGATGAGCCGGACCACCGGCGCCTCGTCGGCGGACTCCTTGAGGTCGAAGATGTCGGCCTTGCTGAAGGTCTCTTCGCCCCCTTCGACCACCTCGACGTCGGTGTCGGCCTCCTCCAGCTCGCTCATCATGTCGGTGACGCTGGCCCCGGTCTCGTAGAGACGCTCGAACGCCTTGCGGATGGCCGCCTCCGACGCGACCACCGGCTGGATCTGCAAGCCGGTCATGAAGCCCACGTCGTCCAGGGCGAACACGTTGGTGGGGTCGGCCATGGCGAGGGTGAGGGTGTTGCCCATGCGCTTGATCGGCAGCACCCCGTGCTTCTTGGCGATCTGCTCGGGCACGAGCTTGAGGACGTCCGGGTCCGGGTCCACCTGGGCCACCGTGATGGCCGGGATCGCGTACTGCTTGGAGAGGAATGAGACCAGGCTGTCCTCGGTGATGAAGTTCAGGCGCACCAGGATCGTGCCGAGTTTCTCGGCGCTGCCTTTCTGCTCGGCGAGCGCCTTCTGGAGCTGCTCGGTGGTGATGAGCTTCTCGGCCACGAGGCGGTCGCCGAGGCGCGACATGCTGCCCTGCCGCCGCTCGCTCATCGAGGGCGACATGGGCGGGGGGGACGACAGGGGAACCGGGGTGCCGCCGCCCCGGCGGCTGGCGCCCCGGGCGTCGCCGTTCTCCCCAGGCGGGGGGACGAGGCTCACGTCCGCGGGCGACGTGCCGACGCCGGCTTCCGAGCTTGGAATCACGCTGGCCGAGGGCCGGCCGCCGACCGTTCCGGCGAGCCGCGCCACCACGCGCGCGAGGTTTTCCCGATCACCGAGCTTGGCGTAGATCTCCTTGAGGGTCTCCAGCGCGCCCGTATCGGAGGGGTTGGCTTCCACGATCATCTCGCAGAGTCGGGCCGACTCGGAGAGAGACCGCTTCTCTTCGGAGGACAGCGAGGTCTTGTTCTCGATCTGGGCCATGGTGATGATTTCCCGTCAGCTAGGCCGGCCGCTCCCGGAGCGACGACTGAACCTCATCTTTGTGCAGCGGCGTCGCCAGCACCCCGGCGCGGCGGGGCCGCGTTCGCGTTTCGGCCAGGATGGCCCCGATGGCGGTCCCGGCCTCCTTCGCAAAGAGCCGCACCATGCCCACCGTGGTTCGGCTGTCGAAAATCGCGAGCAGGATCGCCTGCTCGTCGACCGCGGCCACGTGAATGCTCTCCTTCACCCCCTGGTGGAAGAGCATCGTGAACTCGGTCTCGCCGAGGAGCCGGGCCATCGCCGCGGTGGAGCTGAAGGCGCCGGCCGCGAGGGCGGAGAGCGACACGGTGTCGAGCGAGCGGGAGGCGCCGCCGCGGGCGAGGAGCTGCCCGCTCCGGTCGATCAGGAGTGCCTCCATCGCGCCCGACTCGCCCAGGAAGTGCAGGAGGACGCCATTGATCCGCTGCGCGTCATCCTCGTGGATGGCCAGGTTGTCATGTTGACTCATTGAGCGCCCCCTGTTCTTGTCCAAAACCCGCGACGAGGACCATGCGCGACACCGTGTTCAGCGTGTCGAATACGCCCTTGCCCTCCACCGCAACCGATTCGAAGCACGGGACCCGTCGGCTCCGCCGGTTGAGCATGTACTCGAGATACTCTACCGGCGCGATGTTGGGAAGATCCCGCTTGTTGTACTGGATGACATAGGGAATGTCGTCAAGATTGTACCCGTATTCCTTCAAGTTCTCTTCGAGGTTTCGGAAGCTTTCCACGTTCTCCCGCAGCCGATCCCACTGGGAGTCGGCCACGAAGACGATACCGTCCACCCCGCGCAACACGAGCTTCCGGGTCATGTTGTAGTACACCTGGCCCGGCACCGTGTAGAGCTGGAACTTCGCCACGAAGTTGCGCACCGTCACCGCGGACACGGGCAGGAAATCGAAGAAGAGGGTCCGGTCGTCGCCAGTGGCGAGCGAGACCATGTTTCCCCGGTTCACGTCCGGCAGCCCTCGATAGATGTATTGCAGATTCGCGGTCTTGCCCGCCACGCCGGTCCCGTAGTAGACGACCTTGAAGCTGATCTCTTTCTGCGCGTAGTTGATGATGGACATGGAGCGCCTCAGGCCTGGGCGAGCGCGGCGATCACGCGCTCGACCTGACGGTAGGCCAGACCCGGACGGCTCACCTCGCCGCCGGCCACGACCACGATCGAGCCACCATGCGCGACCTCTTCAGGGTGGACCACCAGCAGCGTGCCGCCTGAGCGAAAGACCGCAGTCCGGAACACCGCACCGGATCCCGCCGCCTTGCGCATCACGGCGTGGACGTCGTGGGCGAGCGCGCCGACTCCGGCCGCGTCCGTCCCGGGGGGCACGAACAGGTAGACGAGCCCCTCGCCGCCGGCGTCACGCAGCGCGGACGCGGTGACGTCGCCGAAGGCGGTCAACGACGAGGCGAGGCCGGCGAATCGCTCGGCAGACGACGGGACGAGGCCTCGGCTCATCGACACGCCGTGGCCGTTCGGGCCCGGGATCAATCCGCTGCCATCGCCGGCCGCTCGCCGGCAGAGTATTTCGAGCAAGGCCAAGCCTCCTCCCCGTGGCACTGCAGCCGCGAGCACCGAGCCGCCATCCCCGGCCGCGCCGAGCGCGGTAATCACCAGCGCAGTCTCCGGTCCACGGAACGTGATCTGATCGATCGGCCAGGCACGGCGCTCGGTAAGCAGCGGAAGCGCCAAACCCGCCCCGGCAACGGCGATCTCCGCCGCCACGCGGGGCGCCGCCATCGCAAAGACGGTCACGCCCTCCACGGACTGGACAGTCACATCGAAGGACGCGATCGGCGCGAGCATCGCGGAGATGCGCCGGGTCTCGCTGGCCTCCTTGTCGCCGGTGACCGGAACACCCGTGGCAGGGGCCGCAGACTCGGTGTCACGCCAGCTGCGGTCGACATCCTGACGCTCGACGGACAGGGCCGGTTGAGCGACGACCGGCTCAGCCGCGATCGCTCCGGTCACCTCGACCGGCCGCACGTCCGTGCCCGGACCGGGAGCCGGTGGCTCCGACGGTTCATGAACGGGGGTGGCTACCAGTTCGGGCATCGGCGCGTGCGCGATGGGCAGCGCCTCCGGCCGAGCAGTGAGATTGGCCGGTGGTCCCTCGACCGGGATTCGATCGACGGCGGGCTCGGCAGAAGACGGGGGCTCGGAACCCACGATCACCGGGTCGGTCGCCACATCTGGCCTCGTCTCGCGCTCGACCATCGGTGGTGAGGGGCCCCTTGAAGGCGCCGCCGCCGACTGCGGCTCGGCAACCGGGCCGGACACGGGGGGAGCCTCGGCGCGGTCGGCAGCCGGCATCTCGGGCACTGGATCCGAGAGGACCGGCTGGAACGGAGCCGGGAAGCTTTCAAGGCTGTGGAGGTCGACGGCGGACGCACCGATCGCGAAGAGATGTGCCGGAATCTGGCCGATCACCTCGTCGAGCGGCAGCACGATCCCGTTCGGCAGCCCCGCCATCATGTCGGCGTCGGATAGGGCAAGCGTCTCGCGTGGAAACTGAGCGGCGATCGCGTCCCATCGGACGCGGACTAGGCCTTCCGCCAACTGGGACAGCACCAGCTCGTGCGGGATCAGCAGGACACCGGGCTGCCGCATCCGCTCCGCGACCTGATCCAGGCCGACGTTGAAGGCGTCGGCCGGCAGCTCCGATGCCACGCGCGCGAACGAGATCCTGACTGTCGGTCCTTCCGCCTCCGGACTTGAAGGAGTCGATACGGCGGCCGGAGATTCCGGCGCGTGGGCCGCTTGCGAAGGCGCTGGGCCGGCTTGCTCCGTGGCCGGGGCTGCCGGCGACGGCGCTGAGGCCGCTTGTGGAGGCGCCGGGGGTGCCGGCGAAAGCGGTGAAGCCGGTTGCGGGGGCGGCGGAGTCTGCGCGCGCGCGGGGGCAAATGGGGCTTCTGCCAGGGCGGCCGGCGCCGCCTCGTCCTTGCGAGCTTGCGCGGCCGGACGCACGGCTTCCGACTCGGCCGGCGGACCAGGCGGCACCGAAGTGGACGCCGGGCCGGGCTGCGCCCCGGCGGGAAGTGGACGAACATCAGCCGGGACCGCCTGGGAGAGGCTCGGCGCCGGCGTCGATTCCTCCATAGGCTGGAAGGGCACCGGGATGCCATCGAACCCGGCGATTTCGATTTCCGGGGTGTCGGCGACGAACAGCTCGT
>Ga0081455_10001015_pt1 | contig 35513 bp, 31 predicted proteins | sample TabmetS3T2R1_FD_70207 | JGI IMG/M metagenome (GOLD analysis project Ga0081455, IMG submission 70207) | Tabebuia heterophylla rhizosphere microbial communities from the University of Puerto Rico - S3T2R1 | ecosystem: Host-associated > Plants > Roots > Rhizosphere ...
GGGTGCAGCAGCATATCCCCCTGCCGGCGGAAACGGCCGACCGCGACATCATCCACTCCGAGGCGATCGGTTATTCGGTCGACGGCACGCCGGTTCGCGATGCGCGCGGCATGTTCGGCGAGCGGCTGGGCGTCGACGTCCATCTGGTGACCGCGGCGAGCGGCGCGATGCGCAATCTCCAGGTCTGCGTGCGCCGCGCCCATCTCGAGATCGCCGACCGCGTGGTGGCCGCTCACGCTTCCGGCTTGAGCTCGCTGGTGTCGGACGAGCGCGACCTTGGCGTTACGCTGATCGACATGGGCGGTGGCACGACCTCGATCGCGGTTTTCTATGAAGGCCACCTGGTGCACGTCGATTCCATTCCCGTCGGCGGCGAGCACGTCACGCGCGATATCGCGCGCGGCTTGTCCACGCCATTGGCCCACGCCGAACGCATGAAGACGCAGATCGGTCGTGCCGTCGCCAGGCCCAATGACGAGTACGACATCATCGACGTACCACTGATCGGAGAGGAGGATCGCACGCGGCCGAACCACATCCCGCGCTCGATCCTGGTTGGCATTATCCGGCCGCGCATCGAGGAGACATTCGAGCTCGTGCGCAGCAGGCTCGAGGCGAGCGGTGTGGATAAATTGGCCGGTGGTCGCGTGGTTATCGTTGGTGGCGCGTGCCAGCTCGATGGCGTGTCCGAGGTCGCAGCCGCGATCCTCAACAAAAAGGTGCGGACAGGCGGGCCGCTGCGCCTCGCCGGACTCGCCGATTCCACTGGCGGGCCAGCGTTTTCTGCAGCTGCTGGATTGCTCGCGTTCGCGCTCAGCCATCACGCCGCGGCGCAAGCACAACCGACTCCGCCGGAAACGCCGTCGAGTCGAATTGGGCGTATTGGCAGTTGGATTAGGGATAACTTTTAGGCAATATGTTGTGTAGGGATGCGTTAATCCTACAGGCTGTTGATAAGTAACAAGAATGGCCGGTGACGGTGAAGGATTTCTACAGAACGATCCGCATCGTCGCTCCGAGCAGATAACCCCTCGTTTGCGTGGAGAGCCTAATGACAATCAACCTCAGCCTCCCTCAGAAGGAGTCCGAGATTAAGCCCCGGATCACCGTCATTGGTGTTGGTGGTGCGGGCGGAAATGCCGTCAACAACATGATCAGTGCCGCGCTCGAAGGCGTCGAGTTCATCGTCGCCAACACCGACGCGCAAGCGCTGGGTCAGTCACTCGCCGATCGCCGCGTGCAGCTCGGCATAACCATCACCCAGGGACTGGGCGCTGGCGCGCGGCCCGAGGTCGGCCGTCAGGCGGCCGAGGAAGCGCTGCCGGAAATCCTCCAGCTTCTCGACGGCGCCAACATGGTGTTCGTGACCGCCGGCATGGGCGGTGGCACTGGCACCGGAGCCGCTCCGGTCATCGCCGCGGCGGCGCGTGAGCAGGGCATCCTCACCATCGGCGTCGTCACCAAGCCGTTCCACTTCGAAGGACGTCGCCGCATGCAGGCGGCCGAGCAGGGCCTCCTCGAGCTCGAGAAGGTCGTCGACACGCTGATCGTCATTCCCAACCAGAACCTGTTCAAGATCGCCAACGAGAAGACGACGTTCGCCGACGCCTTCAAGATGGCCGACGACGTGCTGCACATGGGCGTGCGCGGCGTCACCGACCTGATGGTGATGCCGGGCCTGATCAACCTCGACTTCGCCGATATCCGTACGGTGATGGGCGAGATGGGCAAGGCGATGATGGGTACCGGCGAGGCCGAAGGCCAGGATCGTGCTCGAGTCGCTGCGGAAAGCGCGATCTCCAACCCGCTCCTCGAAGACCATTCGATGAAGGGCGCCCAGGGCGTGCTGATCAACATCACAGGCGGCCTCGATATGACCTTGCACGAGGTCGACGAGGCGGCCAATCGCATCCGCGAGGAAGTCGACGCCGACGCCAACATCATTTTCGGCTCGACCTTCGATGCCACGATGCAGGGCCGCATGCGCGTGTCGGTGGTCGCTACCGGTATCGCCGCCATGGCCGCGCAGCAGCCGACGCCAAATTACCTGTCGCTCGACATGAACCGGCCGATGCAAACCGGCCAGCCGGCGCTCAGCCGTCCGGTGGTTCCTGTCGGGCGCGTCGCCATGCCGGCGGCGGCCGCTGCCCCAGCTGCACCGATGGCGGCAGCGCCCGCGGCTGCGCCTGTTGCCCCGCCGCCTGCACCACCGATGATGGCACCGCCGCCACCGCCTGCTATGCAGCCCGCGCCGCCGCCGATTGCAGCGAGCGCGCCGACACCCACCCCCACCCCGGCAGCACCTGTTGCACCGCCCGTGATGGCGATGACACCGGCGCCTTATGTCGAAGCACCAGTCGCGCTGCAGGCTGCGGCGATGCCGGTCGAAGCGCCTCCTGCGCCTGCCCCCGTTGCGCCACCCGCACCGCCGCCGGCCGCGGCGGTGGCTCCTCCATCGGCGCCGCCGCAGCGGCCGCTGGTTGATGAGAACGACTGGCGCGTGAGCCGCCCGGCGATGAAGCCAGCCGTGCGAGCTGGGGAACCGGGCACGCGGCCTGTCGTTGCTCGCTCTGCGAGCGAAAGCCGTGCGCCGAATCTGTTCCAGCGTATTACCGGCGCCTTCGCCTCTCCGAAGCCGATGGCGCCACCCTCGGCGCCGCCTCTGCCGGCTGCAGAACCGGCCGCTCCGCGGACGTCGGAGAATGTTGTTTCGGTGTCGTCGAAGCCTGCGACGCGGCCGGCGCCCGTTCAGACGTCGATCAGTCTTGATGTGACTGAACGCAGCAGGCCCGCGCGAGATGATGATGACCTGCAAATTCCGGCGTTCCTGCGTCGCCAGGCCAACTGACGCAGGACGACTCAGTCTTCACGCATGTTCTTGAGGGGCCGACCGGCCCCTCTTTTTTTCGCGTCGGCGTGATATAACGAAACACAACAACAGTGTGGCGGAAGGTGTATGTCGAAAGCGGTCTCGGCTTGGGCTCGGGGCGCACTTGCCGGGCTGGCGCTCTCTGTGGTGGCGCTCGGTCTCGGTGGTTGCGGCAGCTCTGATGACGACAACAAGAATTACGTCGAGCAGCCCGTCGAGGTGCTCTACAACCGTGCGCTCGATGATCTGGGGCAGCAGGAATACAAGAAGGCCGCCAAGGGCTTCGAGGAGGTCGATCGGCAGCACCCCTATTCGGTGTGGGCGACCAAGGCGGAGATCATGGCGGCCTTCGCATACTACCAATCGAACAAGTATGACGACGCCATCATTGCGCTCGATCGCTTCATCCAGCTGCATCCAGGCCATCGCGACATTCCCTACGCGTACTATCTGAAAGCGCTGTGCTACTATGAGCAGATCTCCGATGTCGGCCGTGACCAGCGTATCACCCAGCAGGCGCTCGACGCGCTGGCGGAGGTCGTGAAGCGCTTCCCCGAAACGCCTTATGCGCGTGACGCCCGGCTGAAGGTCGAGCTTGCGATCGACCATCTCGCCGGCAAGGAGATGGCGATCGGCCGCTACTACCAGCAGAACCAGCAATATGTCGGCGCCATCAACCGGTATCGCGTCGTGATCGAGCGTTACCAGACCACCACGCCCGTACCCGAAGCCTTGCACCGCCTCGTCGAATGCTATCTGGCGCTCGGCGTCAAGAGCGAGGCGCAGGAAGCGGCGGCGGTGCTGGGCTACAATTTCCCGGGTAGCGATTGGTATCAGGACAGCTACTTCCTGATGACGGGCGAAGGGACGAGGCCGCCTGACGAGAAGTCGGGCTGGTTCTTCGGCCTGTTCTGACCGCAGCGATGCTGGTTTCGCTTTCGATCCGCGACTTCGTCCTGATCGAAAAGCTCGATCTCAATCTTTCGGGCGCGGGGCTCGGCGCGCTCACCGGCGAGACCGGTGCCGGCAAGTCGATCCTGATCGATGCGCTCGGCCTGGCGCTTGGCGCGCGCGCAGAGTCGGGCACGGTGCGGCGAGGCGCCAACCAAGCCTCGGTGGCAGCGTCCTTCGATCTGCCGCGCGGCCATCCGGCGCGCGCTGTCCTCGTCGAGCAGGCGCTCGAGGACGAGGACGTGCTGACCCTGCGCCGACAGGTCGGAGCCGATGGGCGCGGGCGCGCCTTCGTCAACGATCAGCCGGCGTCGGTGGCACTGCTGCGCCGATTGGGCGACGCCTTGGTCGAGATCCAGGGACAGATGGAGCAGCACGGCCTGCTCGATACGGCCACCCATCGCGCCGCGCTCGATTCCTTCGCGAGCCTCGACAAGCAGGGCGAATCGGTCCGGCAGGCATGGCGGGCCTGGAAGCAGGCCGAGCAAGCGCAGGCCGAGGCTGAGGCGGCGGCCGCAGCGGCCCGACGCGACGAGGACTTCCTGCGTCATGCCGTGAAGGAGCTCGAAGAGCTGGCGCCCAAGGCCGACGACGAGGAGACGTTGGCGGCGGAGCGGCAGTTGTTGCGCACCGGCAGCGCGCTCGGCGAAGCTGTGAGCCAGGCGCTGGCCGAGCTCGAGCAGGGGCGTGGCGCCGTCGCCGCCCTGCGCACGGCGCATCGGCTGATCGAGCGTAATGCCGAGAGGGCTGCAGGGCGCCTCGATGCCACCCTTGCTGCGCTTGACCGGGCCTTGAGCGAAGCGACCGAGGCACAGGCCCAGCTCGAGGCCGCGCAGGAGACGCTGCAGTTCGACCCGGGGCGACTGGAGAAGATCGAGGAGCGCCTGTTTGCGCTGCGTGCCGCCGCCCGCAAGCACAATGTCACCGCATCCGAGCTCGCTGGACTCGCCGAGACTTTCAGGGCGCAGCTCACAGCGCTCGACGACGGCGAGGCGGGCCTGAAGCGCCTGGCCGCTGAAGCCAAGGCCGCACGGGCAGCATATGTCGCGGCGGCGGAAGCGCAGGCCGCGGCGCGGCGCAAAGGCGCGGCGCGCCTCGACAAGGCGGTAGCCGGCGAGCTGGCCCCGCTCAAGCTCGAGAAGGCCAAGTTCGTGACCGAGCTTGCGCCATTGCCGGAAGCCGAATGGTCCGAGGCGGGGACGGACAAGGTGCAGTTCATGGTCGCCACCAATCCCGGCACACCGCCCGCGCCGATTGCCCGCATCGCCTCGGGCGGCGAGCTCTCGCGCTTCCTGCTGGCGCTGAAAGTCTGCCTTGCCAAGGTGGGTGACGCGGAGACCATCGTGTTCGACGAGGTCGATTCCGGCATCGGCGGCGCCACGGCGGCGGCGGTCGGCGACCGGCTGCGGCGGCTGGCCCGGGAGGTCCAGGTGCTGGTGGTCACCCATTCGCCGCAGGTTGCAGCCATGGCCGACCGGCACTGGTTGATCCGCAAGATGACGACACGCAGCGCCGCCAGCACCGACGTCGTGGCACTGGACGCCAAGGGCCGCCGCGAGGAAATTGCCCGCATGTTGTCGGGCGCCCAGGTGACGGCCGAGGCGCGCGCCGCGGCGGATCGGCTGCTGGCGACTGCCGGTTAGGAGAGAACGATGTCGCGTGCGGCAAAGCTTGTCGCTTCCATCGCTGTCGACGATCTGACGGAGCGTCAGGCGCGCGCCGAGCACAAGCGCCTCGCCGAGGAGATCGCGCGCCACGACAAGCTCTATCACGAGCAGGATGCGCCGGAGATCTCGGACGCCGAGTACGACAAGCTGCGCCAGCGCCTGAAGGCGATCGAGGAGCGCCTGCCCGAGCTTATCGACGCGTCCAGCCCGACCCAGCGGGTGGCGCCGACGCCGACTACCGCCTTCGCCAAAGTGCGGCACGTGAAGCCGATGCTGTCGCTGGACAACGCCTTCACCGACGAGGAGCTGCAGGCCTTCTTCGACCGCGTGCGCCGGGGCCTGGAACGCGAGACCGACCTCAAGCCCGACGACGAGATCGCGTTTGCCTGCGAGCCCAAGATCGACGGGCTTTCGATCAGCCTGCGCTACGAGGACGGCTCGTTCGTCGTCGGCGCCACGCGCGGCGACGGCACGACGGGCGAGGACGTGACGGCCAACCTGCGCACCGTCAAGGACATCCCGCACAAGCTGAAGGGCAGGGCGCCCAAGGCCTTCGACGTGCGCGGCGAGATCTATATGGAACGCAAGGCGTTCCAGCAGATGAACGAGCGGCAGGAGGCGGCGGGCGACAAGACCTTCGCCAATCCGCGCAACGCCGCAGCGGGCTCGCTGCGTCAGCTCGACCCGGAGATCACGGCGTCGCGGCCGCTGCGGTTCTTCGCCTATGCCTGGGGTGAGGCCGAGCCGCGCTGGTGGAAGACGCACAGCGACTATCTGAAGCTCCTGAAGGACTGGGGCTTCCGGGTCAATCCGTTGTCCAAGCTGTGCCGCACGCCGGACGAGGTGCGCGAGTTCTATCGCAAGATGGGCGTCGAGCGGCCATCGTTGCCCTACGACATCGACGGCGTCGTCTACAAGCTCGACCGCATCGACTGGCAGGAGCGGCTGGGCTTCGTGAGCCGTGCGCCGCGCTGGGCGATCGCCCACAAGTTCCCGGCCGAGCAGGCGCGCACACGGCTGAACGGCATCCTGATCTCGGTGGGCCGCACCGGCGCGCTGACGCCGGTCGCCGACCTCGAGCCGGTCAATGTCGGCGGTGTCATGGTGGCCCGCGCCACCCTGCACAATGCCGACGAGATCGAGCGCCTGGACGTGCGCGTCGGAGACTTGGTGGTCGTGCAGCGCGCCGGCGACGTCATCCCGCAGATCCTGGGCTACGTTCCGGAGGAACGGCCGAGCAAGACCCACAAGTTCGAGTTCCCCAGCCATTGTCCCTGCCACCTCAAGACCCGGGTCCAGAGCGAGGAGGGCGGCGTGGTGCGCCGTTGCAGCGGCGGGTTGGAATGCCCGTTCCAGCAGGTCGAGCGGCTGCGCCATTTCGTGTCGCGCAACTGCTTCGACATAGACGGGCTGGGCGGGACGCACATCGAGAATTTCTGGCGCGACGGGCTGCTCAAGATACCCGGCGACATCTTCCGCCTGCCCAGGCGGGCCGACGAGATCCGCAAGCGCGAAGGCTGGGGCGAGCTGTCGGTGCGCAACCTCGTCGCCGCCATCGAGGCGCGACGCACGATCTCGCTGGATCGCTTCATCAACGCCATCGGCATTCCGTTGATCGGCGAGGCGACAGCCAAGATCCTGGCCCAGGAATACGGCGATGCCGAGACATGGCTGGCCGAGATGCTGCAGGCCGCCAAGGAGCGCAAGAAGACGCCCGACGACGTGAAGAAGGAAAAGGCGGCCACGGAGGTGGGGCCAAGCTACGGCCGGCTATGCAACGTGGAGCAGATCGGCGTCACCACGGCCGATGCGATCTGCACCTTCTTCACCGAGCTGCATACCGTCGAGGTCATCCGCGACCTTTTGAAGGAGCTCACCGTTCAGCCGGTCGAGCGGCGCGTCGTGGCGTCTGACGCCAGGCTGCGCGACAAGGTCGTCGTCTTCACCGGCGAGCTGTCGTCGATGACGCGCGACGCAGCCAAGGCGCGCGCCGAGGAGCTGGGGGCCAAGGTGACCGACTCGGTCTCGAAGAAGACGAGCCTTGTCGTGGTGGGCGAGAATGCCGGCTCCAAGGCACGCAAGGCGACCGAGCTCGGCATCCAGACAATGACCGAGGAAGAGTGGCTGAAGCTGGCGGGCTGAGGGTGTGCGCGCCAAAAGAAAACGGCCGGGCGATTGCCCGGCCGTCTGCAGTCTCACTGAGGAACGTCTTATTGGATGACGATCTCGACGCGGCGGTTCTGCGGCTCGCGCACGCCGTCGGCGGTCGGCACCAAGAGGCCCTTCTCGCCCATGCCGATGACGGTGATCGCCTGCGCCGGCACGCCTTCGCGCACCAGGGCGTCCTTGACCGCATTGGCGCGGCGCAGCGACAGCGCCATGTTGTAGGCCTCCGGGCCCGACGTGTCGGTGTGGCCGGTCGCCGTGATGCGGGCGTTACCCTTCTGCCTGAAGGCGTCGGCCGCCTGCTTGATGGTGGCCAGCGCCTGGGCCGAGAGGTTCGAGCGGTCCCAATCGAAGAATACCATGAAGGAAGGCGGAGCCACGGCCGGCGGTGGGGGCGGAGGCGGCGCTGGCGGGGCACCGAACCTGACCGCCAAGCTCATCATCAGGCTGAAGTTGTTGTTCTGATACGTCACGCCGCCGACCAACGGATTGCTCACCGTCGGGCTGGTCGTTCCGAAGTACCGGCCGTCGAGGTTGAGTCGGAACATCGGATCGATGTTCCAGCCCACGCCGATGATGCCCTGATAGGCGAAGTTCGTGCTGCTCGAGTTGCCACCCAGGGCCGACGCATTGACGAAGGCAACGCCAAGGCCAGCGCCGATATACGGAACGATCGGCCCGCCTGCGAGGAAATCGTAGAAGGCGTTGGCCATGATCGCGGTCTGCTGGTTGTTGAAGCCAGCTTTCAAGTTCTGGAAGCCAACGGGCGCCAGTTGCAGCGTGCCGTTATTGCTACGGTAAACGCCCTCGATTTCGACGCGCGGGCCGACAAAATCATAACCAATCGAGCCGCCGGCAGCCCAGCCAGTCTGAGGGTACACGTTCACCAAGCCGCCGAACCCCGGCACGTTGATGGACGTGTTCAGCATCCAGTTCAACCCGCCTTCGCCGCTGATGTAGAAACCTGGATATTGAAGCGTCCCCTGAGCCTGACTTGTTGCCGGTAGCGCCACGGCAATGGCGGCAGCAATCAATAATTTCCTGGTCATCATTTCTCCCCCCGACAATTGCGCCGCAGACTACCGCAACGAGAGCCCTCGAGAAATTATACGCGCTGCTTGAAAACGCACAACTCAGCTTTGTTGTCGACCAGCCGCCATCCGAGACGATCATCAATAGAGCTTGACGCTGTAGTTCAGAATCAGTCGCAGATCGCCAGTCGTCGAGACCGTGCCATTCTGGTTGGTCGTGGCATGGGCATAGCGCATGCGCAGCCAGAGGCCGGACAACGGCTTGAAGGTCGGCCGCCATTCCAGATTGAAATCCCATTCGTCCTCGACAGTCGGCGGCCCCGCAGCGGCGGAGGTCCAGCCCCGATAGTAGTAGGCGGATGCCGCAATCCCATCGAGGCCGAGGGGCGTGAACACGTATGATCCGCCGATCATCAGGGCATTCTCGCCGGCCCGTTGGAAAGACAGGTTGATGGCGTTGGTGTAGGCCGGGTTGCCGCTCCAGGGGTTCTGCATCTCGAAGCCGGGATTCACGACCGTATAGCCGACCGAGAAGATTCCCGTCTGGTAGCCGACATCGAGCCTGGCGCCGAACTGGCTGGTCGCGAAATAGGTGCCGTCGTTGGCAAGATTGGCGCCGGTGCTGCGCTGATCGGCATACTGCAGGGCCAGTATGGCGCTGCCATCGAAGGGCAGCGCAACGCCATACTTGCCCTCGGCATAGGCGATGTTGATCGTGTCCTGACAATAGTACTCGATGAAGCCAATGGAGGCTGAGCCCCAAGTCAGGCGGGCGCCGAAGAGGCCGACGCCGTTGTCGACATCGGCGCCAGCGGTGCGCGACATCGACTGGAATGTGTTCGCGTTCCTGGCCTTCATGGTGGCGATGTAGCCACCGCCGTAGCGAAGGCTTGGTCCGCCTGCCGACGGATCGCCGACAGTCCCGACGAGCGTGTAGCCATAGAACGTGTTGGGGGTCATGCGGTTGTCGTTGGGGCCAAGATAGGGCGTGTCGTAGAGGTAGCGACCTGCCGTGATGTAGGTCTCGTCGTAGACACGCAGGCGGCCATAGAGCTGGCCGACGACGGCGTAGCCAAGCTGCCCGGGCAGAAGCAGGCCTGTCCCGTCGTACTGGATGGGCGCGTAGAGCGGCAGCGAGGTATAGAGCACGGCACCCGCCGAGAGGACGTCCAGCACACGACCGGTCTGCACGGAGATCCATCCGCCGGTCGCCCACGCCTCGTTGACGGTCACGCTCTTGGGGGCGTTCGTGACGACGTCGCGATAGTAGCTGCGCAGGTTGATGTCGAACTTCGAATCGCGCAGGAACGCCGGTGTGTCCTGGAGTTGATCCCGGATCTGCGGGAAAAGCGTGAGTGCAGGCGGTGCCGGCGGGGTGAAGGCGCGCTGCATCGCCGTCAAATCGTTCTTCGGCGAGGATGGGATCGGCAACTCGTCCTTCGCGTCCTGCGCGTGCACGCCTGCGGACAGGGTTCCGGCAACCAACGCACCCAGAAGCGCGCGGATGAGTTGCCTCATAAAGTCGGCATGAAGAAGAAGGTCACGCCAAGGACCACGTAAACCGCGATCAGCTGGACACCCTTCAGCCATTCCGAGCGCCCATCGCCGGCAACCTGCCCGGTGATCAGCACCGAGAGCAGCACAATGAGAACAAGCCCCGCCGGAAATGCCAGGTCCATCGGTTTCGGCCCGATCGCGAGGCTGAGCAGCACCAGGACGGGGGCCACGAAGAGCGCCACCTGTATGCTCGAGCCGATGGCAATCGAGAGGGCGAGGTCCATGCGGTTCTTCATCGCCACGGTGACCGCTGTTGCGTGCTCGGCCGCATTGCCCAGGATGGCAACCACGAAGACGCCGACAAACAGGCTGCTCAGCCCCAGGAAACTCGCAGCTTGCTGAATGGACCCGACCAGGATCTCGCTCATCCACGCCACGACTGCCGTGCTCACGGCCAGCACCAAGGCGGCGCGACTCACCGGCCAGGGCGCCGTGTGACCCTCCTCGGGTGCATGCGAGCCCGTAAATAATGACGAATGCGTCACCAGGGAGAAGGCAAGATAGAGCCCGTAGACGACCAGTAGCGCGATCGAGATCGATACGCTGAGCGGCACCAGCCCGTGGACGGCGTCCTTGCCCAGGGCGGCCTGGTAGGCGGCCGGCAGGATCAAGGTGATCGCCGCCAAAGTGAGCATGGTCGCCTGGGCACGGGCGCCCTGGGGATTGAAGCTCTGCTCGCGATGGCGCAATCCGCCGGCGACCATCGCCGCGCCCAGTACGAGGAGAATATTCCCGACGATGGAACCGACGATCGAGGCTTTCACGACGTCATAAAGGCCGGCACGCAAGGCGGCCAAGGCGATGATGAGCTCGGCTGCATTGCCGAAGGTGGCATTAAGGAGGCCGCCTATGCCTTCGCCCATGCGCTCGGCGAGGTGCTCGGTGGCCCGCCCCATCCAGGCCGCGAGCGGCAGGATCGCCAGGCCAGCGCTGACGAAGATCAGCAGATGGCGCTCCGGCGCCAGGTGCTCGAGGGCGACCGCGACGGGGGCGAAGAAGAGCAACCAGTTCATGCCATTATCCGCGCTTGTCTTCCCAATCGACCCAATCGACGGCGTAGGCCGTGACATAAGCGTCGACCGCAGCGCCGAGCGTGGGGAAGAAGCGCCGATCGCCGAAGCGCTCGAACAAGCCGAACCGCTTCAGCTTGTCCTTGACCGGGTCCTTCAGCTCGGCGAAGCACAGCTCGATACCGGCTGCTCCCAATTTGTCATCCAACTCGGCCAGGACATCGGCGGCCGTCACATCGACGCTGGTGACCGGCTCGGCCGCGACGACGACGCGGCGCACCGGTGTAGGTGATGCTCCTGCCGCTCCCAGGATCCTGTCCTGAAACAGCTCGGCATTGGCGAAGAACAAGGGCGCATCCCAGCGAAACAGGACCAGCCCGGGAACCAGGCGCGCGTCGGGATATCGCGTGACGTCGTGGTAGCCCTTAACGCCTTCGGCACGCCCGAGAATGGCAGAATGCGGCCGCCAACCATCCCACAGGAACTCGATGACCGCGATCACGACCGCGAGCCCGATCCCGGGGATGGCGCCCAGCACGGCCACGCCAACGAAACACACGATCGAGAGCCAGAACTCCCAACGTTGGATGCGGTAGATCCGCCGCAGATCGGCAACTTCGATCAGCCCGATCGCCGAGGCGATGACGACGGCGGCCAAGGCCGGTGTCGGCAAGTCCTTCAAGAGATCCGGAGCAGCGACCAGCAAGGCCGCGACCCCCAGCGCACCGACGACACTGGCCAGCTGGGTCCTGGCACCCGCGGCCTCTGCCACCGGCGTGCGCGATGAACTGCTGCTGATCGGGAAGCCCTGGAACAGCCCGCCGGCAAGGTTGGCGGCGCCAAGCGCAACCATCTCCTGGTTCGCGTCCACCGACCGGCCGAGGCGCGCGGCGTAGGTACGCGACAGAACGCTGGTATCGGCAAACGATACCAGGGCCACGGCGGCCCCGCCGATCAGGACGGGCCCCAGGTCGGCAAGGCCGATCAAAGGGATGTCGAATGCGGGAAGTCCCTGCGGCAGCGAACCCAGGACGGCAACGCCGGCACGCTCGGACAGATCGAGCAGGCTGACGATGAGAATGGCACTCACCACCGCAATCAGCACGCCGGGCAGGCGCTTGTTCCGCTTCAGCAGCAGGATCATGGCCAGCACGCCGATTCCGACGAGGAAGGCGGTCCAATTGGTGCGCCCCTCCCAGACCGCCATGGCGATTGCCCAAAGGCTTCGCAGCGGCCCTTCGGCCTCGATGGAGAACCCGAACAATTTCGGCAGCTGGCTGATCAGCACCGTCAGCGCAATGCCGTTCATGTAGCCATAGCGGATGGGCTTCGACAGGAGCTCGGTGATGAAGCCGAGGCGCAGGACGCCCGCCAGGATACAAATGATACCGGAAACGATGGCCATCGCGCCGGCCAAAGCGACGGCGCGCAAAGGATCGCCACCGGAAAGCGCCACGACAACAGCGAGGATGAGGGGCGCGAGCGACGAATCCGGCCCCAATACGAGGATGCGGCTGGGCCCGAAAAGCGCGTAGGCCAGCAGCGGTATGATCGTGGCGTAGAGCCCATAGACCCCCGGCACGCCCGAGGCCACGGCGTAGGCGATACCGACTGGAACCAGCATCGTGATCAGCACCACTCCGGCAACGATGTCGTGGCGCAACCAGCCCAGTTCGTACTCGCGCAGGATCGCGAGACCCGGCAGCCAGCGCAGCCAGCCGCGCTCGCTATTTCTTTGCGGCAAACGGACCGGACCGCCGGCTCCCTGACGGAGGGGAGGAGCTTGATGGGTCATGCGTGCCGGAGGCCCCCTTCTTGTTGGAGTTTAGCCTCTGCCAACTCTACAACTCCCAATTCTATGCGCGAATTCGCTCCGACAGCCAGCAACTCATCGCACCACTTGCGGCGCGGTGCATTTGAGCGCAAGCTTTAGCCAGTTCTAGTGGCGCGAGGGGGTGCCCGATGAACGAGTTCGAGGGGAGCGCTGACGTCCCATCAATGTTGGCGCTGACGGCATTTGTCAGTCTCTGGGGGGTCGTCGCCAGCACGGCGGCGATATACTTCGCGGCGCTCGGATACTGACGCAGCGCACCCAGAGATCATCGCGACCCGCGGTCTATGGCTGCGAGCCGGATGCGCGTGTGTATCCTTTTCCCTGCATGCAGGCGTTGAACGACGCCGTCTCGACGATGGACCGGTTCGTGTCGTCACGCTGCTGCGAGGCGACCATTCCGCTGGCCCCAAACGTCGGCGAGCTGAAGCCGTAGGGATACCGGCGCAACGCTTCCTCGCGTGCTGTGGTATGGCAGTCAGCGGTGTCCTTCGCCATCGCGGCATCGTCGGCACCGGGCTTCTTCCACTGATCCGGCGCCGCGCACGTCGCGAGGATCATCGGCAATACGATCGCCACGGATCTTCGAATTGCCACGGGACGTGGCACGACAGTCTAGACCCAGCTCAGGAAGATGCCGACATCGCCCGGCATGCCGCCCGGATAGTCGATGATCTCGTAGCGGATGTGATAGCCGCGCGGCTTCAGCTGGCGCTGCCAGAAGTCATAGATCTCCTTGGCCGTGCCGGTCAGCGTCTTCTCCCAGCCCTCCTCGGCCTGGTTGATGGCGCGGCCGTTATCGGTGCAAAGCGTGTGGGGAAAGCGGTAGACTTGGACCGAGGTCTGGCCGTTCTCGACAGCGCGGTTGATGATGACAGCCGCTTTTTCCACGATCTCATCATCGCTCAGCCCGGACGGCCTGCTCATCTTCTCCAGAAGCGCCTTCTTCTCGGCCTCCTCTGCCGCAAGCTTCTTCATGGCAGCAGAGGCCTTCTCACCCTCCGCAATGGCGATCTTCTTCCTCAGTTGCTGAGCAGTAAGAATGTCCTTCATGGCTCCCTCCCTCTAGTCCGACCAATCAAATACCCAGAGTTGCCCCGGTATACCGTGCGATCATTCGTTCCTCGTCGGTCGGCACGACCATCACGGTCATGGCGCTGCCCTCGCGGCTGACCACGCCCTGGCCTGCTGCGTTGCGCTCCGGATCGAGCGCCACTCCCAGCCAATGGCAGCCGGCCGCAACCTCAGCGCGCGTCGCGGCATCATTCTCGCCGATCCCGGCGGTGAAGACCATGCCATCCAGGCCGCCCAGGGCTGCCGCGAGGGAACCGGTCTCGCGCACGATGCGATAGACGAACAGCGCAATCGCTTCGGCCGCTGCGGGCGACGTGGACTGGCGCAGGGTGCGCATGTCGGACGAAATGCCCGATACGCCGAGCAGGCCGGACTGCCGATAGAGCAGATCATCGATGCCTTTGGCATCCAGACCCCGCTCTTCCATCAGGTAAAGCAGGACTCCAGGATCGAGCGCGCCCGCTCGCGTGCCCATCATGAGCCCGTCGAGGGCCGTGAAGCCCATGGTGCTGGCCACGCTCTTTCCCTCATGGACGGCGCACAAGCTGGCGCCGTTGCCGAGATGGGCGATGACCAACCGGCGATGCGCCAGATCCGGATCGATTTCACGCAGTCGCGAAACGATGAAATCATACGAAAGGCCGTGGAAGCCATAGCGGCGTACGCCCGCCGCCGTAAGCTCGCGAGGCAGCGCGAATTCCTGGGCCAGCGCCGGCTGGGTGCGGTGAAAGGCCGTATCGAAGCAGGCGACCTGCGGAATCTGCGGCGCGGCAGCGGCGATGGCCTCGATGGGCGCAATGTTGTGCGGCTGATGCAAGGGCGCCAACGGCACCAGCTTGGCAAGCGCCGCGACGACGGTGGGCTCGATCCTCACTGGCTGGGCGAATTCCGTGCCGCCATGGACGACGCGATGGCCGAAGGCGAGCACCGATCGCCCGGCCAGAAGCTCGCGGCCGAGCTTCAGGATCTCGGCCGTCGCGACATGGTGATTGAGCGTACCGGTCCAGCGCCGTTCCGCCACCACCGTGCCCGCGCCGTCGGCGACCTTGAGGTGCGGCGCCACGCCAATGCCTTCGATCTGTCCGCGGTAGAGCAGGGCGCCGTCATGACCGGTGTCGTAGAGCGCGACCTTGATGCTGGAGGAGCCGGCATTGAGAACGGCGATACAGCCTTCTTGAGCCATCGTATCTCTGTCAGGCAATGATGTTGGCGCCACCGTCGACGTAGACGGTGCCGCCGGTGATGCGGTGCGCGAACGGCGTGGCAAGATAGGCGCAGGCCCAGCCGACATCCAGGATGTCCACCAGCTCGCCCAGCGGCGCCTTCTGGGCGGCCTCGTTCAGCAACAGCTCGAAATCCTTCAGGCCCGACGCCGCCCGCGTCTTGAGCGGGCCGGGCGAGATGGCATGCACGCGAATGCCGCGCGGCCCCAGCTCGTAGGCAAGATAGCGACAGGCCGCTTCGAGCGCGGCCTTCACCGGACCCATGACGTTGTAGTTGGGCACGACGCGGTTGGCGCCGTAATAGCTCATGGCGAACAAGGTCCCGCCCTCCTTCATCAGCGGCGCCGCCAGTCGGGCCATGCGAATGAAGGAATGGCACGAGACGTCCATCGCCTGGGCGAAGCCCTCGGCCGAGCAATCGAGCAGGCCGCCCTGCAGGTCGGCAAGCGGTGCGAAGGCAATCGAATGGACCACGATATCGAGCCGGCCCCAGCGCCGGCCGATCTCATCGAACACCGCTTCGAGCTGGCCCGGCTGGCCGACATCGAGGGGCATCGTGACCTGCGCCTCGAGCTCGCGCGCCAGCGGCTCGACATGCGGCCTGGCCTTGTCGTTCAGCCAAGTGACGGCAAGCTCGGCGCCGGCACTGCGAAAAGCCTTAGCGCAGCCATAGGCAATCGACTGGTCGTTGGCGATGCCGACGACAAGCGCCTTGTTGCCGGTCAGGACCGGCCGGATCTTCTCGTCCATGCGACCCTCAGGCAATGGCGGCGGCGAGGCTGGCCCGGCGCGCGGCAGCGACCAGCAGGGCGACCGCACAGGACGCCAGCCGGGTGAGCAGCGAATCGGCACGGCTCGTCAGGATGATGGGGACGCGCGCGCCCAGCACGATGCCGGCCGCATCCGCACCCGCGAGGAAGGACAGGCTCTTGGCCAGCATGTTGCCGGCTTCGAGGTCGGGCACGATCAGGATGTTGGCGCGGCCGGCGACCGGCGAGACGATATGCTTGATCTTTGCCGCCTCCAGGCTGATCGCATTGTCGAGCGCCAGCGGCCCATCGAGCACCGCCCCTGTGATCTGCCCGCGATCGGCCATCTTGCAGAGCGCCGCCGCCTCGACCGTAGACGGCACCTTGGGATTGACCTGCTCCATGGCACTCAGGATCGCCACGCGGACGTCTGGCGCCGCCATGGCGTGAGCCAGATCGATGGCGTTCTGGACGATATCGACCTTGTCCTCGAGCGTGGGCGCGATGTTTACCGCCGCGTCGCTGATGATCAGGGCGTTGGGGTGGGCAGGCACATCCATGACGAAGCAGTGGCTGATGCGTCGCGCCGTGCGGATGCCCGTGTCGCGCGCCACGACGGCACCCATCAGCTCGTCGGTGTGCAGGCTGCCCTTCATCAAGGCTTCGGCACGGCCGGCCCGGACGAGCTCGACGGCTTTCGCCGCCGAATCGTGGCTGTGCTTGGAATCGACAATCTCGAACGAGCCGATATCGAGCGACGCCCGCTCGGCGACGTCATAGACACGGGCCGCCGGCCCCACCAGGATCGGCTTCAACAGGCTGAGGCGAGCCGCCTCGACCGCGCTTTCCAAGGAGACGGCATCGCAGGGATGCGCGATGGCCGTCTGCATCGTCGGGTGCCTGGCGGCAACGTCGAGCAGCCGTTCATATTTGGCATGCAGCCGGGGAGCGGGTTCGGTGCTGTCAGGCATTGACGGCCTTCAACGGTTGGACGCCGCCGGTAGCGCCAAACTGAGCCTCGACCCGAGCTAGCCGGCGCGCGCCTTCCTCCGACAGGGCGCCGCGCGCACCCAGCATCCGATGCAAGGCATCGAGTGCCACGTGCCGCGCCTGCTCATCGTCGGGCAGCAGCCTGGGAATGGCCCGGACGGCGCGTTCTTCATCCAAACGCAGCAGCAGGTACTGTTCCTTCACGCTGGCCTTCAGCTCGGCGAGGCTCACGCGGTCGTTCACGGGACGCATCGCCCGGATCGCTTTCAGCATGGCGAAGCCTCGTTCGTCGACGCTACCCTCGGGAAGCCGCACATAGATCAAGGCGCGCAAGGCGGCCTGGATCAGCCCGCCGACTTCGAAGCGTCGCTCGAGGTTCGCCTGCATCCTGGCCTCATCGGCTTCGCGCACGAGATCGCGGGCCGTGCGCCGGTCGGTCGAGGCCTGCTGGTTGCCGAGCCCGACCATCGCCTGCAGGAGCGGCGAGCCGTAAATGCCGAGGAAGGTCGCCTCCGTCATGGTATCTCGCGCCAGGCGGACCGCTTCCCACCATGTGGTCATCCAGGTCGAGGCGACCTGCTCGAGCGCCAGCAGCGGGTTGCCGGGCGCGACCGGCTTACGGTCCGTGCGTGCCTGCTCCGCCAGACCTTTCACTGGCGCCATCAACGGATTCCTGTCGGAGAACCAGCCGAAGCGCACGCGGTTGGGATGCATCTGACGCGTGAGATCGGCCGACCAGTCGCTGCTCGTCGCCTTGACCAGCGGCTGGGCGAGCACGCGATAGAGACCGTGGTTGATCTCCGACACGCGCGCCGCCGCGGCGAACCGTTGATTGTCCTCGTCGCTGTTCGTGCCCAAGGCCCGGATATGGTCGAGCGTGCGCGCCTCGAGCCGCATCAGGTACTTGCCGTGGATCAGATCGGGACGCTCCGTGCCCTCCGGCACCTCCTCGATCACCGCCTCATAGAGGCCCGGCGGCATCAGGTCGATCATCTCCATGCAGCCGGCGAGCTCGGCGTGCTCCTTGGTCGCCACCTTGCCGGAAACGAAGATGCCGAGATGGCCGATCGACTGGTGAAGCGTGTAGACGATGGTCTGGCCGTTGGCGACGATCTCGCCCTCGTGAGCGTACAGATCCGTGATCCAGCCCAGAGCCTGCTGCGGCGGCGTGATGTTGTCGCCCCAGGAACACAGCACGATGATCGGCGACCTGATGTTGCGCAGGTCGACGCGGATGCCCGACGAGGTGCGAATCTCGCCCGAGGTGAGCTTGTTGCCGACGAAGAGATTGTCGGCGATCCACTGCATCTCGCCGGCATTGAGCAGGACCGGGCTGCCCCACCAGGTCTCGAACTCAAGGAAGCGCGCCGCCTCGCTGTCGACCTTGGAATAGAGGTTATAGCCCTTCTGCCAATAGGTGTTCGCCGGATTGAGCGATTCGAAATTGCCCACCAGGTAGGCACCGTCGAAGACGCCGTTGCCGAGGTCGCCGGCCAGCGCCGTGAGCCACGTGCCGCCCAGCATGCCGCCGAGGTAGCGCATCGGGTTGCGGCCACGCACGCCCGCCCAATAGGAGAGCGGCGAGCCGGCCAACAGGATCGGCCCGACGAGATCGGGGCGGATTGCCGCCATCATCATGATCTGCCAGCCGGCCTGGCAGTTGGCGACGATGACGGGCTTGCCTTCGGCATGCGGATGAAGCCGCGCGACCTCGTCGATGAAGGCCGCTTCGGCCACGCAGACATCCTCGATCGTCTGGCCCGACATGGGCTCCGGCAGGAAGCCGATGAAGTAGCACGGATGGCCGGCTGCCAGAGCGACACCGATCTCGCTGTCGTGCTTCATGCCGCCGATGCCGGGACCGTGACCCGCGCGCGGATCGACGACGATGAAGGGCGGCTTTGACGGATCGATCGCCGTGCCTGGCGGCGGCACGATGCGGAGCAGCACATAGTTGACCGGCTTTGGCAGCGTGCGCCCGTCGCGCACCACCTCGAATCCGAAGGTCAGGACATGCGGCGCCGTGGCGGCGCTATGCTCAAGGTAGATGTTGCCACGCTCCCGCAAGACGTCGAGCGTCAGGATCGAGCGCTGCCAGACGTCGACCCAATAGTCCCGGACGAAGTTCAGTCCCTGATCGGGCGTCATGCACGCGTCTCCGTTAATCATGCGGATGGCTACAAGCCTGTCGGCAGATTGCACTTGATCCTGATCAACAGTTCCGGCGCCCGTGATGTCACGGCAGTGAAGCTTTTATGGCCGCGGACGATCCGCCGGCATGTACGTCAATCGCGTTCCCGTTCCGACAGGGACGGCAGTGAGCATCGAGCCCCGCTTGTCGTCGCGCCACACTGCTCGTGGCGACTCGCCGCGATCCTGCCCGTCCGGGCTTCCATGAATCCCCTGCACCAGGTTGCCGATCAACATGTAGTCGGAGGTCGGGAACAGCACGACGGTCTCACACAACTGGCCTTGAGTATCGAAGGCGAAGGCGACCATGGTCGGCATCCCGACCATTTGGACAGACGGAACGAACAGCTTGGGCTGATTTCCGTTCGACGTGCGAGCGCACATCGGCACCTCGTCACGGCAGGCGATTGCTTCGCCTTTGCTAGCGCTTATCAGTTGCGATTCGTTCAAGTCCCATTGTGCGTACTGCCACCAGGCGTTCGCAGGCGCGATGCCCAGAAGCAGGGCCAGGCACGCAGGAAAAACAGGTCGGATGACGTGCATGACGAATTCTCTCTACGCGATCGACCGTAGCATGGAGCTTCAGCGGCTCACCATGAATGAAATTGCTGACCTGGAACGCCCTATTTGATCAGGCCTCCGCACCTGGATGCAGCGGAACGCCCACTCCCTGCACCGCCGAGTCGAGCATGATCGATCGGCCCTTGGCACGGCCTGCGTCGAGCAGCGCGCACGTGCTCGGGTTCCACAGCGCCACCGTGACCTTGTAGATCAGCTCCTCCGGCTGCTTGCCGGAGGTCGCCCAGATGGCACTGACGCTGACGGCCCTCGTAGCAGGAGATCGCGTCGCCGATCAGCCCTCCCAGCGGGAAATAGGTGCCGATCGCTCCGCCAGTGCCGATGAGAAAGAACACGACGTCCTGCCGCGCCCCCGCTGGAGAAGGAGCCAAGATCGCGCCCAGCCCGCCCAGCATGGTCGCTCTTCGGTCGATCTCCATTCGCGGCCTCCCATCAGGGACGCGTTGTCGGCAACAGAGCAAGCCCTGGCGGAACCTTGTGCCACGGCTGTCCCGTCTTCATTTGCCGGTAGCCATAGTCGTAGAGCGCACGCATGTACGCCTGGTCGAACTCACCCTCTTTTTGAGGCGCGTCGAAATCGGAGCCTATGTAGGCGAGATTGTAGTCGACCCCATCTCGCTGCGTCACGAAATAGGTGCGCAGCACATCATTGTAGCCGCTGGCCGCCAGCATGGTGCTGATGGCCCGGCCGGCAATCGAGATGGTCCGCCGTTCCGCCACGGCGTAGTCCGGATCGAGGCGGGCGTTGCGGATGATATAGGCATGGCGTTCACGCTTGACCCCGAGCCTGCCCAGGTCGATCGACGGTGGGTAGAGGAACAGCTGGGCAATAGCCCCGCCGTCTACGTGAAGCTCCTGATACTGGCGACCGTCGAGCTCGACGTCGATCATGACCGGCTGGAACACACCCGGAACCGCGGCCGATGCTCTCAGGATCTTGCGTACCAGCTCGAGCGCGCCCGGCTTGCCGCTCGCCGCGATAGCGCCAATGTTCCAGATCACGGGACGTTGCGCGTCCAGATCGGTGGTGCCGATCATCAGCAGCCTGCCCTTCTGGTACTCGGCTGCAATCGCATCCAGCAGGCTCTGGTTGGCGTACTTGGCAATGACTTCCGACAGCGGCGTGGTGTCGGCCATGGAATCGTTGAATACGGCCGCGCTGAGGCCGCGAAACCGATAGATCTTCTCGGGCGTCATGGTCGTGTAGACTTCCCGCAAAGGCCCGTCGTAATCCGACCCCAGGAACGCAAAGGGCGCGATCAGTGCTCCAGTGCTCACCCCCGTCACGCCCTTGAACTGCGGCGGCCGCGTGCCGAGCTCGGTCCAACCGTTCAGCAGGCCGGAGCCGAAGGCTCCGTTGTCTCCGCCCCCGGATACGGCGAGGTAGTTGGCGGGCGGCAGCCGGTTCGTCGGAAGTCCTCGCTCGCGCAAGGCCGCTTCTTCACGATCCAGCGCAGCGGTCGCCTCGACGATCATCGCCTTGGGGTCAGCGTCAGCAAAGAAACGCGCGTTCGGCAGGCCGAGCGGCAGGGCGCGGGACGTATCCGCCCTCGGAACGGCTGGTCCTCGCTCGAGCGGCCCGCAAGCAACCATGACGAACGCGACCGCAAATATTGCCCACAATGTAAAGCTACGCGCCATCTCAAGCCCCCTCTGATTGCATACGGTGACAAACAAAATGTTCGTCAGCAATCACTTCGGGCTCGCCTCACATCCTCTAGTAGCGCTCCACGACGCGACGCCGATCGGCGATCGACGCCTGGTCATCGTACTTCTCCTTCCTTGAGCGAGACGGCAGCTTCACTTTGGCGTGGTTCACCTTCTTGTAGGGGATTTGCGACAGGATGTGAGCGATGCAGTTGAGGCGCGCGCGCTTCTTGTCGTCGGAATGGACGATGTGCCAGGGGGCGAAGTCAGTATCGGTGTGCTCGAACATCAGGTCGCGGGCGCGCGAATAGTCGTACCAGCGCTTGTAGGACTCGGTATCCATCGGGCTCAGCTTCCACTGCCGCATGGGATCGTCGATGCGCGCGTTGAAGCGCCTCTCCTGCTCCTCCTGACCGACCTCCAGCCAGATCTTGATCAGTCTGGTGCCGCCATCGACCAGGAACTTTTCAACCATCGGGCAGAGCTCCAGGAAACGTCGATGCTGCTCGGGCGTGCAGAAGCCCATGACGTATTCCACGCCGGCACGGTTGTACCAGCTTCTGTCGAAGATCACGATCTCGCCGCCGGCGGGGAAGCGCTCGATATAGCGCTGCATGTAAAGCTGGCTCTTCTCGCGATCAGAAGGCGCCGGCAACGCGACAACGCGGAAGACGCGTGGGCTGACCCGCTCGGTGATGGCCTTGATGGTGCCTCCCTTGCCGGCCGCGTCGCGGCCTTCCAGGACCACGATGACCCGCTCCTTCGAGGTGCGGACCCAGTCCTGCAAGTAGCACAGCTGCTCCTGCAGCTTGCGCAATTCCTTCTCGTAGATCTTGCGCTTCATTTTTTCGGGATTGTCTGACATGCGCACCCTCCCCGAGGCAAACTATATCAGCGCTTACGCAGGGTGATAACTGTTGCCTCTCCGCGGGTGTTGAAACGCAATGGCGGCCCCGACACGCCAAGGCCGCAACTGGTATAGCCGGCCATGGCGCCCCACTGCCAAAGGCCGCGCGCCGCTTCGCGACAACGGGTCAGATGGGTCACGATGGGCCGCCCGCCCGGCAAGCAGACCTGGCCGCCGTGCGTGTGACCACAGAGATACAGCGCGCAGCCTGCCGCGGCGGCATGATCGGCCATCTCTGCCGAATGAACGAGGGCAATGTGGAATGCGCCTACTTCGGTTGGCGCCTTGAGCGCGGCCAAGGCCGCGTCTGTGTAGAAGTAGTTGACGTCGTCGAGGCCGGTCACGTGAAGACGCTCACCCGCTTGCTCCAGCATCAGCGACCGATTGAGCAGGACTTCGAAGCCCTGCCGCTCCAGTGCCTCCGCCATGGCAGTCGGGTCGTGGTTGCCCAGTACGGCAAGACGAGGGCCGCGCACCCGCACGTCGCGGAGCACTTCGGTCAGCAGTTCCGTCGACCGGTCGATCGGCGCTCGATGCTTGCCTTGCACGTCTCCCGTGAGCGCCAGCATGTCGACCTCGACGCCAGCCAGCAGGCGACGTGCGACCGGCGCCAGCGCCGGCAAGTGGTCGAGGTGAGTGTCGGTCAGGTGCAGAATGCGGTAGCCGTCGAAGGCGGCAGGCAGATGCGCGAAGCCGAGCTCCAGCTCGACCAGCTTCACATCCAGGGCGTTCCTGAGGCCGATCCTGTGCAACGGCGTGAGCGCGACGAGCTTGCCGCAGATGGTCAGGACGGCGTTGGACACCCGCTTGCGCCACCAGCTCCGCTTGCCCTCCGGGCTGACGCGGTGGCGGCCATGCTCAAGGGCCCGCCGGCGATCGGCCCATGATTGATGTTCGGCCAACATCCGCCTTCAGGTGGTTTGCACGAAGGCCTGGATCAAGGAGATGATCGTGTCGGGGGCGTCCTCCTGGCTGAAGTGGCCGGCCTCGGGAAGCTTGACGATCGGCCGGCCCGGCCACACGCCTTGAAAATCGGCGATCTGTGTCTCCGGCGCAATGGCGTGGTCTTTCATGCCCACGGTGAGCATGGCCGGCTTGGACTTGAGATTGTCGACCAGCGGAAAGCCCTCCTGGACATAGGGCTGGATGCGCCCAAGCAAGACATCGAGCGGAAATTCGATGGCGCCGATGCAGTCGTCCATGGTGGGAAAAGGAGCGCTGTAGGCTGCCATCCAGTTGGCATCGATGACGCACGAATTCTCGAAGCCGATGATCTTCATGATGCTGAGCGCGTTGACATCGAGATGGCCCAGCACCTCGTGCAGCGTGCCGGCTTCGTGATGCTTCTTGATGAATTGAAACCAAGGCGTCTGCAGGGTCATGCTGGCCCGGCCGTATCCGCTCAGCGTATTCAGCAGGAAGAGGCGCTTGACGCGCTCGGAGTGGCGTAACGTATAGGCCGCCGCGATAGGGCCACCCCAATCCTGGGCCACAAACGTGATCTCCCGGAGATCGAGCGCCCCGATGAGGCCGGCCAGGTTCTCGACATGGGTCTTGAGCGTGTAGGGACGTCGATGCGGCGTCTCGCTTTTGCCAAAGCCCATGTGGTCCGGCACGACGACGCGATGGGATTGCGCCAGGGGCAGGATGAACCGGCGGTAAAGGTAGCCCCAGGTCGGCTCGCCATGCAGGCACAGGATGGGCTCACCGCTGCCCTCCTCCACATAGTGCATGCGAAAGCCGTTGCCGTCGAAGAAATGTGGCGCGAACGGCCAGGTGCCGCCGAAGGTCTCGTGTGATGGAATCATGGTCGTCTCCGGAGCGCGTTCGGCGCGACGGTATCCTGACACGGCCAGATGTTTCTGCTCATATCAATCGATAATCGAAGCATGGCGAGGAAATGCCAATGAAGGTTCGCACACAGGCCGATATCGCCGAGCTGGAGAAAGTGCCCGTCACCGAGCGAATTCATCACACGAACATCGCGGACCTGTTGCGGGATGCCGTCGCCCAGAACGCCGGACGCATCGCCATTCGATACCTCTCCGGCACCGGCCCCTCCGATCCCGCACGCGACGTCAGCTTCGAGGAACTGCTGCAGCGGGTTGTCCAGACGGCAAACCTTCTGCATCGACATGGTATCGGGCCGCGGGACACCGTGACGCTCCTGATGCCCAGCGTGCCGGAGACGTTCTTCGCTCTGTGGGGTGCCGAGATTGCAGCCATCGCCAATCCCGTGAACTACTTTCTCGAAGCGTCGCAGATCGCAGGGATCATGAAGGAGGCCGGCGCCAAGGCACTGGTCGCCGCGGCGCCGTCCATCTTCCCCGACATCTGGCCCAAGGTCGAAGCGATCCAAACTGCGCTGCCCGACCTGAAAGTCTTTCGTGTCGGCGGAGGTCCTGCGATAGCGGGTGTGATCGACTATGAGGAGGCATGCGCCGTCGAGCCTGCTAACAAGCTCGCAAGCCCCAACCCGCTTGACCGCGACACCGTGGCGGCCCTGTTCCATACGGGCGGCACCACCGGTCTGCCCAAGCTCGCCAAGCACACGCATGGCGCTCTGACGCTGATGGCGTGGAGCAACGCCCTGATGTTCGACCTCGGGCCGGGCACCGTGCTGCTGAACCCGCTGCCGCAGTTCCATGTCGGCGGCTCGCTGTTCGGGGCGCTGTCGCCGGTCGCCAACGGCTGGACGGTCGTGATCCCGACGCCGCTGGGTGCGCGCAATCCCAATGCGGTGCGCGATTACTGGGGTATCGTCGAGCGCAATCGCGTCACGATCGCTGGCGCCGTACCGACGACGCTGGCGGCGATCATGAACGTGCCGCGCGAAGGATATGACCTCTCATCGCTGAAGGCCTTCGTCACCGGCGGCTCGACCGTGCCTGTCGAGCTCATCCGGCGGATCGAAAGCGAGATCGGCGTTCCGGTGGTCGAGGGATACGGCATGACCGAGGTGCACTGCTATTCGACCATGAATCCCGTGCATGGCGACCGCCGGCCGGGGTCGGTCGGATTGCGCCTGCCCTACATCGAGGTCCGCATCGCCGACGTGGCCCCGGACGGCGCCATTCGAGGCGACTGCGCTCTCGGCGAGATCGGCCATGTGCTGATGCGCGGCCCGCAGGTAACCCCGGGCTATCTTGATCCACGCCACGATCGCGGCGCCATGCTGGCGGAGGGCTGGCTCGATTCCGGAGATCTCGGCCGGCTCGATGCCGAGGGCTATGTCTGGCTGACAGGCCGTTCGAAGGATCTCATCATCCGCGGCGGCCACAACATCGACCCCGTGGTGATCGAGGAAGCGTTGAACCGTCATCCGGCGGTCGAGACGGCGGCGGCGGTAGGCCTGCCCGACACTTACGCCGGCGAGCTGCCGATGGTGTTCGTGCAGCTTCGCCCGAATGCCATGGCAACGCCCGACGAGCTGCGCGAATTCTGCCGCCGGGAGATTTCCGAGCGCGCCGCGGTCCCGGTCCAGGTCGTGCCGATTCCCGTGATGCCGCTGACCGGCGTCGGCAAGATCTACAAGCCGGCCTTGCGGCTCTTGGCGGCGCAGCGTGCTTTCGAGGCGGCATTGGAGCCGCTCAAGGCGGAGGGCATTTCTGCAACCGTGACGGTGCGCAATGACGCGACACACGGTACACTGGCGGCTGTTCGCGTCTCGCCGTCCATGGCGACGTCACGGGACGCGATCGTCAAACGGTGCGGAGAATTGCTGGGTGGCTTCCAGATTCGCCATGCTGTCGACTTCTAGGAATTGGCCACAGCGTAGCAGCATGAGTTCCAGACGTTTCATCATCTTGGGCCTGTCATCTCTCGGGCTGATGTCGAGGCGGCCCGCCTGGGCGGAGGAGGAGGAATGCCGGGTGATGGACTCGGCGCCGCAAGCCCATGCTGTCATCCAAGGCCGCAGCAGCGAGTTCTTCGTGCGCTTCGATCGACCGGTCGATCATGTCCGATCGAGCCTCTCGATCCGTCGAGACGGCGAGGTCGTCGAACGGCTGCAGCCACGGCTGGAATCAGCGCCCCAGGTGCTGTTTGCCCGCGCTCCGACGCTTCCCTCCGGAAGCTATCAGCTGCACTGGGCGGTCCGGACGCTGACAGGGGCCAAAGAAATCCAGGGCGATATCCCCTTCACCGTGAAGGATTAGACGCCGAAGCTATTTGGTCAGCGCCTGGACGTCGACTAAGGGACGAGAACGGCCGCGCCCTGGAACCGACCGGCGCGTAGATCCGCCAACGCCTTGTTCGCCTGGTCCAAGGAATAGGTCTTGGTTGTCGTATGAACACCCGCTTTCGGCACGAGCTGCAAGAACTCGACCGCATCCTGGCGCGTCAGGTTGGCGACCGAACGGATCAACCGCTCCTCCCACATCAGGCGATAGGGAAATTGCGGGATGTCGCTCATATGGATGCCGCCGCAGACGACGATGCCGCCCTTGCGCACGGCCTTCAAGGCGGCCGGGACCAAGGCACCGACCGGCGCGAACAGGATGGCGGCGTCCAGGGGCTCGGGCGGCAAGCTATTGGAGCCACCGGCCCAGTGCGCCCCCAACGACAGAGCGTGTGCCTGGGCGGCCGCATCGTCCGGCCGGGTGAAGGCGTAGACCTCGCGCCCCTGCCAGCGGCACACCTGGGCCAGGATGTGAGCGGCGGCACCGAAGCCATAGAGCCCGATTCGCATTCCATCGCCGGCAAGCTTGAGCGACCTCCAGCCGATCAGGCCGGCGCAAAGATGAGGCGCCGCAGCGACCGGATCTTCGAAGCCATCGAGCGGAAACGAGTAGCTTGCGTCGGCGATCGCATGGGTCGCAAAACCGCCGTCGCGCGTGTAGCCGGTGAAGATCGGCTGGTCGCAGAGATTCTCCTGATGGCCGAGGCAGTAAGGACAAACGCCGCAGGTGTGACCCAACCACGGCACGCCGACCCTTTGGCCAGGGTCGAGAGACGCGACGCCCGACCCGACTGCCTCGACGATGCCCACGATCTCATGACCGGGGACGATCGGCAGATGGATGTCGGGCAGCTCACCGTCGACGACATGCAGGTCGGTACGGCAAACCCCGCAAGCCTCCACGCGCAGCCGGATTTCGCCTCGTCCGGGTTGCGGCAAAGGCCGTTCCTCCAATCGGAGGGCTTGTCCGATTGTTGCCAGGGTCATCGCTCTCATGCCTGTGCTCCATCAATGGCGTATGATGGGAAGAGGCCCAACGGCGTTCTTGACCTGCATCAACGTTCCGGTCGGTGACAGCCGCAAGATATCGACCTTTCATTCAAGGAGCGATCAATGAGCCTCAAGCGTATCCGCCTGGAATTGGCGCGGACTCCCGACTTCCCCAACGGTAGCGCCGACCATGGTTACGAGTTCGTCGCTCCGCTGGATGCGAAGGGCCATCTCGATTCGGCTGCCTGGCCCAAGGCCAAGGCAGCCTGCACGGTTCGTCGCTTCTGGAGCAACCAGCCCGACGAACATGGCGTGCTGATCCATCGGAAGAACGGAAGCTGGGCGTTCTCCTATGAGCCTGGCGACGATGACGACGAGCCGATCTTCAAGTTCGACAAGCATCTGTTCATGGTTGGCGAGTACGTGACGGTCACCGAGCACGATGGTGTTGCTCGGCCGTTCCGTGTCGTCGACGTCGCGCCGGCAATCGTCCGCGCCTGACGCGACTCGGCGTTCCCGGCCCGGGGTGCGAAAGCGAACGCCTCGGGACCGCGGCCAAATTCGACGCCCCAAATTCGACGCTGGTGCGAAACGCGATGCTTTGCCGCTGCGGCGGCCGCCAGGCTTTGTCCGCTTGTTGCAGTGCAATAGGGATTCAGTGACGCCGTGCCAGGAAGTCTGGAGCGTAACTTGCTGCCGATGGACCGTAGTAGTCCGCAGCGGAAGCGTACGCCGTGGCCTTGCTGCCAGGGGGGCTGCAGGCCGCAAGCCCGCACCAGAACACCATGGCGACCAGGAGCGACATCTTGCCCATCGCAGACCTCCAGCAGGGCGGCGAAGAAGGAACTCGGTTCGATGGCGAGCGGTTGCGCAGGCCCTGTCATCGATTGCCACCGATTGACCCCGAACCTGAGGGGAGTCTCGATATGGCACGGCGATCCCGGTCGCCCATCGCAGCGCTGGTTGTGGTTTGCCTACTTACCCTGTTGCTCTGCCTGGGTGTTGTTTACATCTACGTCGGTTGGGAGCCCTTCGCAGGCAAGCCGGGCTTCAGCCTGAGTGAGACCGGCTACGCAGCCATGGCAATCGGCGTGATCGCCACTCTTATGCTGGGTGTTGGGCTGGTGACCTTGATCCTGTCAGGCAAGCGCAGGGACTAGCCCACTCGAATGCGGGTCCCCAGGTTGCCGCCCGATTCGACAAGCTCACGCCTTGAACGCGGCGATCGCCTTCTCGTCGAACTTGAGACCGAGCCCTGGCCGGTCAGGCAGAACGAGCTCGCCACGCTCAAGCGCCGGCGTCTCCTCATAGAGCGCCAGGGTCCACGGCATATACTCCACCGTGAGGCCGTTGGGACAAGCCGCCACCATATGGACCAGCATCTCCGGCATCACGTGGCTTACCACCGGCAAATTGAACGCCTCAGCCATGCCGGCGACCTTCATCCACTGACTGACGCCGCCTACGCGGGCGAGATCGATCATGACGATGTCGACCGAGTGCGCTTCGATCATGTGACGAAAAGGCACGATGCCCCAGACATACTCGCCGCCGGCGATCGGCGTCTTCAACGCGGCGGTAACACGCGCAAGGCCATCGTAGTCGTCGGCCGTGGTGACGTCCTCGAGCCAGAAGAGACCGACATCCTCGACACGGCTCGCGATGTCGATTGCCTGCTCCGGTCGCCAACGCTGATTGATGTCGCACATCAGCTTGACGTCGGCACCGATCGCCTCGCGCACGACGCGCACGCGACGCGCCTCCTCGGCCGGTGTCGGATTGCCGGGCAGCGCCATCTGGGTCTTCATTTCCCGGAAGCCCTTTTTCAGCAAGATCTGCGCCGCGCGCTGGGCCTGATCGTCGGTCAGACCGCGACGCAACGAGCCGGACGCATAGGTAGGCACTCGATCTCGATGTCCGCCCAGAAGTTTCCACAAAGGCTGGTCGAGCGCCTTGCCCTTGATGTCCCACAACGCTACGTCGATCGCCGACAGCGCCAGCGTGAACACGCCGCCTGGTCCGCAGGCGTCACCCGTGCCCTGCCGCAGCTTGGCCACGATCCGCTCGATGCGCATCGGATCCTCGCCCACCGTCAGCGCCGCCAGTTCGTCGACAGCGGTACGCAGGCTGCCTGTCATGCGCCCGCCATAGAGGGTCACTCCAAGACCTTCGATGCCCTGGTCGGTACGCAGCCGCAGGGTGACGATCGGCCGCTTGCGGCCGGCCTCCTCGGGCATGTTGGCCAACGGATCGTCCTCGGGAACGTTGAGGATGGCGACCTCGTGGGCGGTGATCTTCATGGCTGGCTCCCGATGACTTGATTGCACTGCGACGTCCGAATGTTACCAGTGGTTCTGTGGGATGTCGCCGACTTGCAGGAAGCGGCGCGAATAAGTACCGTCACAACCGCGAGGAGTGGCACATGCTTGGCTTTCTTTCACGTGCATCGCGGTATTTCGATCGCAGCGCCGACAAGGCCCTCAGCGGGCACGGCGATCGTCCAGCGATGTTCGCGGCCGACAAGCTGCGATCCATCCGCTCCTATGCGGATTTTTGCAGGACCGGCACGTTTCCCGCCTATCCGTTGGAGATCTTTCTCGAGATCAGCAATATCTGCGATCTCAAGTGCGCCATGTGCGTCCAGTTCTCTGCGCTCAATGTGCATCGCCTGGACCAGATCAAGAGCACGCCGCGTGGCTTCATGGACCAGGGGGAGATTTCGGAGAACCTCAAGCAGGCGCTGCAGCATGCGCTGCTCGTCCATTGCTTCGGGTACGGCGAGCCGACCATCCATCCGACCTTCAGGTCGTTCCTCGATCTCATCTCCCGCTACGAGGTGATGATCGATTTCTTCACCAACGGCATGCATCTCGATGAGGAGTTCTGCCAGTTCCTGGTCGATCGGCGGGTCTACCAGATCACGGTGAGCTTCTCCGGTGCCACCAAGGAAACATACGAAAGCATCTACCTGGGTGGAAATTTCGAGAAGGTGCTCGGCGGCATCAAGCGCCTTGCGGAAATCAAGAAGGCCCAAGGTTCGCACTACCCCATCATCGAAGTCAATTCATTGGGCTTCCGGGATCATGTCGATCAATTCGACAACTTCGTCTCCTTGATGGCGGACCATGGCGTCGATGTCGTGATGCTGAAGCCGTTGCAGTCGCACAAGACGATCCCGGAGCTTTACGAGCACGTGTCGATCATGCGTCCCGATCAGGAGGGCAAGATCGTCAAGCGCGCGCTGAAGATCGGCCAGCAGCGCGGCATCAAGGTGAATGCCGATCTGTACATGCAAAGAGCGGCCGCAAACAAGCGGGACTACGATCGACAGATCGCCGAGATGAAGCTCCACGCCAAGGATGCGTTCGGCGACAGCGCCCGCAAGTTTGGCGAGAATCCAGTTGAGCAGTTCAGCACTCTTGCCGCCGATCTGGAGCCGATCCGCAACTCCGACAAGGAAAGACGCGATCCTCGCGTGCTCAGCCTCGACTCGCCGCGCGTCGTTGCCCGAAGCTTGCTCAAGGTGAGACCGCTGCGGGACAAGGTTCAATCCGCAAGTCCTATCTACTGCATGGAGCCTTTCAAGACGCTTTACATATCTCGCAACGGGGCGGCCAAGCCCTGCTGTTTTGCCAATCCCCAAGGTTGGTATCTCGGCGATGCCAAGCAGGATGACGCCCTGACCGTCTGGCGCGGCGAGGGCTTCGAGCTGACGCGCGCGGCAATCTCCGAAGGAGAGTATCCGATGAAGAGCTGCGAGACCTGCATCAAGCGACAATCCGGGCCGCAGGGACACTTCGCGCACCACATGCTCAACAATTACTTCCGCTGGTATCAGCAAAATTTCGACCAGAATCTGCGCACTCTCGTCGAAGCGCAGGTGCCCGGCATTCTCCGCCTGATGAACAGCAGTCCATCGGCGATCATGGCCGAGGTCCGGAAAGCGAATCCGAACGGTGCGCAGCCGGGCACTGGCGACAAGATATGGCCCTTCGAATCGCCAGCCGTCAAAGCCGGGCGTTTCGCGGGGACTCGCCTGTCTTACCTGCATCGGGATTTCATTTCGGGCAGCGCACCAATGCTGCACCGTCCGTCCGGCACGCCGGCGGGTCTGTCGGCCGATTTCCTCCAGCTGCTGCATGCCTGCGCCGAAAAGAACTTCGTCGGTCAAGGTGCCATTGTCGATCTTGGACTGCCGTCGCAAGCGCTCGAAGGCATCATCAGCGGCCTGAAGGCGAACCCACAAATCGACGCCATCGTCGCGTCTTTCCCGAACGACCGGGACAGGGTGGTGGAACGCTTCGGTCTGGCTGCCGGCGCAAACGACATTCCCAATTCCGAGGAATTCGTCAAAGCCTATGTCGGCGCGGCGTCGAACATGCAGTGGCTGGCGTCGAAGCCAATCGAAATCTGCTTGGTTCAGGGGGGGACGAGAGCCGGTGCTTTTCAGCGGGCATTCCGTCAATTGCTGCCCTACTTCATCGCGGGACGAACCATCGTCATCCAGCACGACTTCTACCTGCAGCCCAAGTTCTATCCAAAAGTGCTCATGGGCTACCTCGGCGGTTCTTTCGAATGGCTGGGACAGGCCGGATTGAGCGCCGTCTTCCGCTTCACCAAGCCGGTAGCACGCGATCAAGCAAGCCTCGACCCTTATCCCGCGCTTCCCGCCGAGCTTTGCCTGCAGTTCCACCGGCTATGGGAGAACCCGAACCTGCCCCGACACGTGCAGTTGCGCCTGGATCTGTCCTACGCTCAGTTGCTGTCGGAGGCGGTGGGTCAGGCGGCAGGACTTGCCCACCTCGACGGGCTGGGCGAGCAATATCGCGATCTGCTGAAGGCTCCGGCTGGCGACGCCTTTGCCAAGATGGTGGCCCGCGTTCGCCAGCAACTTAGCGAGCTTGCCGCCGCGTAAGCCTACGGAACGGTTGCCGAAGAGCGCCGCGTGACATTCTCGAACCGACGCTGGCGCGCCTCCATGCGCGGGTCGTCCATCTCCTCGCCCATCGGATCGGGCACCCAGGCGTCGCGACCCGGCACGTAGTTACGGTTTGTCTGCTCGGGATTGCGGTTGACCAGCGGCCGGGCATAGAGCGGATGACGCATGCTGCGCACTTCGTGCTCGATCTGGAACAACGGCTTGCCGCTCTCGAGATCGGTGATGACCTCGAAACGATATTGATGCTGGTTGCTCTCCTCGGTGACCAGCCCGCACTCCAGCAGCTTGCGATGCGGCGCAGAGAAATTCGCCACATAGACCTGGATATGATGGCCGTCATAGGCAGGCGATGGAGCCTCACTCTCGCGGAACACCAGTTCCTGACCGTCACCAGCCGATACACGCGCCACGCCTGGCTCGAGATCCGCCAAAGCGCCGAAGACCTCGCGATAGAAGCCGGCGATGCCTTTGGCTGAACCTGCGGGAACGTCGAACTCGACATAGCCCATGCCAAGCGTCATGCCATCGAAGCGCGGCGCTGGATCGTGGCAGAGGATCTTGTTGCCCCACGGGCAGGTCGCCTCGATATGGTCCTCGCGCTCGACAAACGCAAAGCGCGTGCCCTCGAGCGGCTTGCGCATCTTGTCGAGCCGGCGCAGCAGCGCCTCCCGGTCGGGTAGAACCAGGCCAACCCGGCCGCGCAGACGCTGCGGCGTGCCGGTGATCAAATGGAACTGGCTGCGGCCGACATTGACCCACATGTTGTCGATGCTGGTCATGAGATAGGGGTCGCGGGTCAAACCCAGCCCGCTGATGTAGAACAAGGTCGTCAACACCTGATTCTCGACTTGCAGGTTCACATGCTCGAGACCGACGATATTGCCGAGGTCCTCGGCGCTGCGGTCATAATGCTTGTCCATCCTGACCTCCCGTTGCTCGCTGGCAGCCATGACTTTAGCGCTTCGGAATCCCGTTGGCAGCCTTCCCGAATCGTGCGGAACTGCACAGCGGAGGAAACGCCATGATCACCAAATTCGACAGCTCCTATGTCGGCTCGATCGACTTGGAGGATGCGGGCTATCTTGGCAAGCCGATCAACGATCGCCGGTATTCCAACGAAGAGCTGGCCGAGGTGCTGCACAAGGCGGTGACCTATGCCAGGCAGATGGACCGGCTTGGCTATGACACATTCTGGATGGCCGAGCACCATTTCCAGCCCGAAGGCACGGAATGCATCCCCAACCTCCTGATGATGGCGACGCATCTTGCAGGGCAGACCAGGAACATCCGTATCGGCTGCGGCTTCAACATCGTGCCCATGTGGCATCCGCTGAGGCTGGCCGAGGACTACGCCATGGCCGACATCCTGACCGGCGGGCGCGTGATCTTCGGCATCGGGCGCGGCTACCACACCCGCGAGGTCGAGACCTTCGGCTCCCCGCTGCTCGACCAGGCAGCGAACCGGGAGCTGTTCGAGGAAGGGGTCGACATCGTCTTCAGGGCCTTCAACGAGGAGCGCTTCTCGCACAAGGGCAAGTACTACACGCTGCCGCCCGAGGTGCCCTATCGCGGCTACACACTGAAGGAGATCACGCTGGTGCCGCGTCCACTCAGGCGGCCCGTCGAATGCTGGCAGCCCATCCAGAGTGGTTCGACGCGCGCCTTCGACTTCATGGCCAAATACGGCATCAGCGGCGTGATCGGCGGCGGCTCGGCCGAGGGGGGTGCGGTCGACCGTCACATCACCGAGTTCCGCGACGCCTATGCCCGACGCGGCGTGGAGCTCCGGCTGGGCGAACGGCTGGCGCTGGGCTACCAGTTCTGCATCGCCGAAAACCGTGAGGCGGCCATGCGCAAGGCGGCCAGGTACTACGAGGAGAACATGAAGATGTTCGGCGAGCTGCGCCTGGTGCGCGCCATCACCGACGAGCAGATCGCGGCGATGCGCGATCCGAGCCTCGTCCCGACCACCAAGCTGCCGCGTATCGAGGACGCGGTGCGCGCCGGCGGCTTCCTGGCGGGAACGCCCGCCGACATCATCGAGGAGCTGAAGAAGGTCGAGAAACGCTTTCCTGGCCTGGAGCGCGTCATTTGCACCATGCCGCTGGGAACGCCGCTTTCGGACACGTTGGAGCAGCTCGACCGCTTCGCCAAAGAGGTGATGCCCGCTTTCACACCGGCACGCGCGGCGGCCGCCGACTAAGGGAGGAGAAACAATGATCTTCGAGATGCGCACCTATCTACTGAAGGCGGGCTCGGGGCCCAAGGTCGAGGAGCTGTTCGGTGAGATGATCGAGGGCCGGCAGAAGCTATCGCGGATCGCCGGCTTCTGGCGTACCGAGGTGGGCACGCTGAACCAGATCATCCATATCTGGCCCTACAAGGACCTCAACGAGCGCGACCAAATCCGCGCTGAAGCGGTCAAGAAAGGCTTGTGGCCACCCAAATCCAGCGAATACATCCTCGAGATGGAAAGCAAAATCCTGCATCCCGCGCCCTTCTCGCCGGCCTTCGAGCCAGGCGAGCACGGCGGACTCTACGAGTTCCGCACCTACACCTACGGGCCGGGCGCCATTCCCAAGGTGATCGAGGCCTGGAGCCCGCGCATCAAGGAACGCAGCGCCGTCTCGCCGCTGATCTTTGCCGGCTTCACCGACATCGGCGCGCTGAACCAGTGGGTGCATGTCTGGGCCTACAAGAGCATGGGCGATCGCGAGACGCGGCGCGCCCAGGCGATGAAGCCAGGCCAGTGGCCGCCGCCGCGCCATGAGAGCGTGGTACTGCACAAGCAGAACAGCACCTTCGCCATCCCGGCGAAGTGGTCACCATCCCGCTAGGGAGGAAGCGATGCCCGTCACCATCCGTCAGGTCGGCCCTTGCTTCGCCGGTGAGGTCGAGGGCGTCGACATGCGCAAGCCGCTCCCCAAGGAGGAGGTTGCGGCGGTCCATGCCGGGATGGATCG
>Ga0081455_10001016_pt1 | contig 35419 bp, 28 predicted proteins | sample TabmetS3T2R1_FD_70207 | JGI IMG/M metagenome (GOLD analysis project Ga0081455, IMG submission 70207) | Tabebuia heterophylla rhizosphere microbial communities from the University of Puerto Rico - S3T2R1 | ecosystem: Host-associated > Plants > Roots > Rhizosphere ...
TTGATCCTCACCGGATTCAAGAGGTGTTCGACCGCGATCCGCCGCACGATGGCGGATCAAAGCGCGGGTGACGCAAACATGTAGCCGCGGGCGGTGCAGTAGCAACCTCCAACAGCCGACACAATCGCTGCGATGTCGAAGCCTTCGGCCTTGTGCCAATAAGTCGAGTCGTCGCTTCCTTCAGCTTCGTTTCCATGGCGTCTTGCCCGCCCCAAAGCGCTACGGGAACACCCGCCTTTAAAAATGAGCACTAGCCCCGATCCCTCGGGCCGACGCTCCTTAGTTAACCTCAGGTGCCCGCACCGAAGAGCGCCTTTAATCTCATGACGCGGCTCTATGCGCCTAAGTCCGATGTGTCCACCGGCAAAGCCGCTGGTTACGAAGACAGAGGCTTTTAATGGGTCTTTCGGGACAGTAGTTTTCTTTGCCCAGTGGGAGGACCTTCAGTGGTCAAGATCATTTTGATGATTGGCGCGATCTTGATGTCGTGGTCATCAGATGCAACCGCGCAAGAAAGGGTCGTGGGAGGCAGGTGCAGGGCCGACCTGCAGAAGCTGTGCCCAGGTATTCCACCGGGAAGAAACAATCTTCGGACTTGCATGAGGGAGCACATCCGCGATGTCTCACTTCCATGCCTGGTGACGCTTGCTAAGTTCGCTGAGGTTCGCAGATTTCGCAAAGATTGCAGCGCCCACCTTCGGCAACAGTGTGCGAGTGTCAAGCGTGAAGGGGGAGAGTTTGAGGCTTGTTTGAAGTCCGCTGTCGATGGCCTGAGCGATACTTGTAAAGACGCTCTCGCGCGAGCGGTCCGTCGCGTTCGCACGTCCAATGTCCGCTGACGATCGGTCCGTCGGCAACGCATCCGGGGATTTGACCAGGAATTGCCGAATTGCCGGGGAACAAGAGCCTGCGTGCCGTCTTGGTCGGGTATGCTCCGCGACCGGTAAATAGTGGCAAGGCCTTGGTATAGACCTCATGGAGGTAACGCGCCCCGTTGACGGTGTCTGAAATGACGCGCCTTCAGCATCGGCAATGCCCAGCCCTCGGGACCCATGAGCCAATGCACCTCGGAGAGCGAAACGATCGGCTCGAGCCCCTGAGCTTGCGAAAAATCAGGGTACGGCTGGGATCGTGCGCCCTTCAATCAGATGCGCACCAACCTCTACGCGAACGATCTGTACCGCGGCGCCATGACGCCATGCGGCTGGACGGAGAACTCAGTTCCAGGCTCACGATGGCCGCCCAACTGGCACGTTAGCGTGTCGTATTGTACACGAGCTGACGTGTATGGGAGCGCGCCCGGTATCGGTGGAAGCCCTGACGACGTGCCGGTTTGTTTTGGAGGTCACAGCGATTGCCGACATGAAGCCGATTTTGGTCTTGTCGCGACCCGGATCGAGTACCCAACCAGGTTTGGGGATGGCACGGCCGCTAAGCGGTCACCAGCTAACTCAACCCCTTCACGTCGCGTGCCGTCGGCTGCCGCTCACGCTCTTGCCGACGACCTCCCGAATGATCGTCAAGGTTTCTCTGGCGGCTGCCTCCGGCGGCAAGGCGGTATCCGCGACATTGCTTACCAATTTTGTGATGTCGTGATCGATTTTCTTTTGTGCCCAGACCTTGCCCTGTGCCACCGTTATGTAGACCGAATAGGCGTGATGTATGGTTCCAGGCCGTTCGCCAATGATGTGGAGGACACCTCGGAAAACGTTGGAGTCCGCGCGCTCGAAGAGCGTCTCGCCGATCCGGTAGCCGATGCGGACCCGTCCGCTGGTGACCAGAATATTTGTGTCAGCGACCGACACGCCCGCCTCGCGAAGAAGTCGCCGCATTTCCACCAGGTACGGCTCCAGATGCCCTTTGTCCATGATGGCGTTGGCGTTCAACCCGTCGGAGATGACAATCTGCGCTTTTGGGATATTGGTGCCCCACGTATCCCTAAGCCTCACAATCGCAGCAAGCGACTCCGTATCCAATAGTTCACCAGTCGGCGGATGAGCGATGTAGTCGTTCCTGTCCTTGGACTGGGTCCGGACCGGCAGGACATTCGGAACCGCATTGACGAATCCGGGCGTCAGCTCGGTCCAGAGGGATTTCTTGGCGTCGTCATAGAGACTATTGACCTTGGCCTCGAGCCCCGGGTTCAGATCCCAAATCTCTCGGCCGTGACCGGTCGCGAGATCGACACCTCTTTGTTCAACTTCGTTCATCATGCGCCGACCTTCCGCGTACACTGCCTCCCTCGGCCGCGCGTCACCCTTCGCCAGCAAGTATTGATAGTAGACCCACAAAGGATCGCCATAGTTGGCGGTGTAATTGTTGGCGTCGTCGACAATCCCAATCCGCTTGTAGAAGTCCCACATCGCGTCGTTGACTTTGAAGTTGAATTTCTTCCGCAACCTCACGTGGTCTTGGAACGACGTTGTGAGGTAGCCCAGCATCGGATCGTTTTTGGTGGGCAGGGCGATGAGGTAGACCGGACAGGCCGGCATGATCTGGTCCTGGCACCAATCCAGGTCTTCCAAAGTCACCGCCATGTGTAGGGTCGAGCAGATGTCAAGGCCGATGGTCAGGCCGTGCAGCTTCGCCATGACAATGTCTTCGAGGCAGCATCGGACCAGCTGTTCGCGGCTCCTGAATACCTCGGGCCCTATGAACCCGGCGACATCGTTGACGTGGAGCCAGGCGCCGCGCGGCTGCACCTTCGTGAGCTCCTGCCCGACGGCTCGGCTGAAGCCATACTTCCGGGACTCGAGGACCATCATGTCGACGCCTTTCGCGGCGCCATTGGTGAACTCGGATCCTTGCCCCGTCTCGAAATAGAGCCCGTATCGCTCGCCGGTCTTGGATTTCGCGTAATTTAAGATCTTCTCGACGGTGATGTCGAAGATCTTGTTGCAGTCATCGGTGCCCGCAAGGCTCTGGAACATCGTGGCGACCGTGCCAGAGTAGCTCTCAGCGACGGCCGCTTGGACGTCGATATGGGCGAGTACGCACCACGGGACAGTGTTTTGAAGTCCGAAGGTGTCGACGACATCCTTGAGCGCGCGTTCAAGTGTGGCGACGCTCTTCACCGTGCTGTCGACCGGATTGGTACCGATGACGATGTCGCCGGTCGCATAGGCAAAGGCGTCGAAGACCTGCCAGATAACGTCCTCTGGGTGATCCGTCGGGGAGTTGGGTTGGATACGGGCGCCCATATATCCCTTGGCGCCCAACTGCGTACCTGGGAGGACGTTGAAGATCTTCTGGCCGACGATGACCAGCTCCTCGTTGCTCATCAGCTTCGGAACACAGCCGATCACGTCACTATCTAGGCCGTTCATGACGTCCTTGATCTGGTCCTCCGATCCCGTCAGGAGAAACTGCTTCAACTGGCCCATGGTCCAGTCCTGGACCTTCGCGTATTGATTTTTGTCCGTGGTCCGCCAGATCAGCCGTTGTAGATCATCCACATGAAACGGATGCTCATGGAGATCGCGGATCCTGGTGTTCGCCAACAGTGCGCGAGCATTCTCGCGCGAAGCCTCGTCCTTGGCGCCGACGCCGATCGCCTGATCACCTTCCTTGAAATCATTCGCGGCACCGATGATCTGCTGGTAGAGGGACTGATCGAATTTGCCCGTGACTCGGCTTACATGGGCGAAGATGTCGTCGCTTGGTTTGACCTCCCCGATGGCAATGGTGCTGCTGGCCGACGCGGCCTTCGCAACCGAGCCGTAGCTTGCCGCAAGGGCACCGGGAGCAGCGCCCATCATCGCAATGACATCTCTTCTCGAGAGGCCCTGGAATCCTTCGGACGGTGTGTGGCTGCGCATGCTATCTCCCCTGCTGGAGACCCGCCGCCACACGTTCGTCAGCAGAATGCGTAAGCGGCGGTCGACCCGGATGAATCCAGACGGCCCTCTCTCGCTAGATTTTCATGACTACGCGACCGTCGATCTTGTTGTCGCGCATGCGGCCGAAGATGCTGTTGATGTCTTCAAGACGCTCGGTCGAGTAATGGACCTTCACCTTGCCCTCGCCGGCGAACTGCAGGCACTCGGCGAGATCGAGCCGCGTCCCCACAATCGATCCTCGAATGGTTTTGCGCATCAGAACGGTGTTAAAGATGTCCAACTCGAAAGAACCCGGTGGCAGCCCAACGAGGGCCATCGTGCCCCCCTTGCCGAGCATTCCGAGAGCCTGGCTGAACGCTTTGGGTGAGACGGCGGTCACGAGCACGCCTCGTGCCCCGCCACAGAGTTTGTTCACCTCGGCCACTGCATCGGTCGTCATGGCGTTGACCGCGTGGTCGGCGCCCATCTTGCGGGCCAGCGACAGCTTCTCGTCCGAGATATCAACGGCGATGACTTCGAGGCCCATGGCCTTCGCATACTGGACGGCGACGTGGCCTAGTCCCCCGATGCCGGAAATGACAACCGTATCTCCGGGCTTGGCGTCGGTCTCCTTCAATCCCTTGTAGACGGTCACGCCAGCGCAAAGGATCGGAGCGGCTGGTTCGAAGTCCAGGCCGTCCGGCAGGTGGCCCACATAGTTCGGATCAGCGAGGGCGAATTCCGCGAAGCCGCCATTGACGGAATAGCCCGTGTTTTGCTGCCCATCGCACAGGGTTTCCCAGGCTGCGAGGCAATGCCTGCAATGACCGCACGCTGTGTGCAGCCAGGGGACGCCGACCCGGTCGCCTTCCTTGACTGCGGTTACGCCGCCGCCCACTGCGGCAACCGTACCAACGCCTTCATGCCCCGGAATGAAGGGCGGGTTGGGCTTGACCGGCCAATCGCCATCTGCGGCATGTAAGTCAGTGTGACAGACACCGCATGCTTCGATCTTCACGAGGATACGGCCTAGCGCAACCTCTGGGACCGGCACCTCCTCGATCGACAGTGGCTCCTTAAACTTGCGCACTATCGCAGCCTTCATCGTCTTCGCCATTGCGTCCTCCCTGATCCAGGCGTCGAATTTGGATTTCGATGAGATGCCTGGTGTCCGCGCCCATGCCGCCGCGCTGGTTAGACGAGTAGTGGTTCCAAAGCCTTCAGCGCGATGCAGAAAGACCAATCCAAGCCAGTAATCCTGCAATCACGAACGCGAGCCAGCTCACCCAAATGGGTATCTCTGTCCTGTTGATTGTCACCGGCCAACCGGCCAATGCTCGCCAAAGCTGCAGAACCGCAACGAGGGCGAAGATCGCGCCAGCAAGCCGCGAATAGCTAATCAGATCCAAAAGGGGCTCCCATGTTTGTCTGCAAAGTGAGAGCAACGCACTGTGCCGGCTGCTCCAGTTTTCCCAAGTAGCAACCTCTCATCCGTCAGCAAACAGACGCTGATGGCTCGTAAGATTCCGCCTTCACCGCTGTGCTGTGGTATCGAAGTCCGGCTAGTCATGAACCCCAACTCACTACTGTTGGATACTCTCGAGGTAGCGCTTCAACTGAACCACCGCTCGACGTGAGTGCACAGCACCACGCCCCCCACGCCCAGCTTCCACACTGAAGATCTTGCCCCACACCGGCATCTCTTGATTGCCATGAGCGGCGGCGACGCTTCCACCAAGCGTGATGACGCGTACTATATGAGGCGCGGGAAATGTCCCGCCGGCGCGTCGCGTGATTGTGGTCAGGTCGGGGGGCGCGACCTTCAGAGCTGAGGCTGCCGGTCCATCGCCTTTCCCGCTGCCGCCATGGCAACTTGCGCAGCGCTCCAGATAGATGGCCGCACCTACCGATTTTGGAATGGGCTGGGCCGGTTCGGCACTGACCGATGTTCCAAGAGTGATAAAGGTGAGAGCCCACACGATGGGTTGCAATTGAGCAAACATCGCCTTCTTGGGACGCGCAAGCATTGGTTTCAAGACTACGAAACTGATTCACGCCTAACTGGCGCATCCACATTTTCCTCTGCTGTCTGACAATCATGCATCGGGAGTAACCCTGATATTTTCCCCGCCGCCTACGGGTTTTGTGGTGTCCAAATGCGGGAGGTTGGGTGCACAGAGGATCGTGGGTAAACCCCCGGCGCGATACGGGATAATCCGGATTGTATTGGCTAGATCTGTGCAGTGGGGTGCCACACGTGCGGGTCACAGCTGCCGATACTTAGGAGGAAAGTAGCATGCCTAACCGATACCAGACGGGCAATGGCAATGCTGAGTTGAGCGCGAACATGTTTTTGGCCCCTGCTCTCGCCGCCAGTATGTGGAACCCGTTCTTGGCGGCGGCTCTTAAGGGAAATGCCCAAGCACAGGAAGGCTTCGGCACACTCGCTAGCGAGTGGCAAAGATTTGTAGGCGACCGCCTGCAGGAAGACATCGCCCTAATGCAGCGCCTTACGCGCTGCCGCACGCCTGATCAGGTTTGGTCAGCGTACAGTGATTTCTGGCAAAAGGCAGCGGAGGACTATGGCAAAGAACTCACCACCATGACCAAACTTATGACAGGGGTGACAAGCAAGATGGTGGTCTCGGCGCAATCGGCGACCGATGAGGCAAGCAAACAATCGTTCTCCTGGCAGCGAGCGGCGGCGTAACGCAAATTTTGCTATAGGAGGGATCCCATTACGATCAAGACACACGCTTTGGATTTTGCCGTCTCGAAGATCGTTTCTGCCGAAAATCCGTTGACATGCGGGTTTCGCAGTCGACGCCCAGCGTTAGCGCGGCGTAATTTCTAGGTAACACCGCCCTGTTACTCGGCTAGCCTCGTCGCCTGGCTGCGTGAACCTGACCAACCGTTTCCAGTGCACGCGTCAATTCTGCCTGCAGCTGTGCCACCATGGCTGCAAGATCACCTTGTTCGAGCGCATCGTCGGTGATTGCCTTGGCTATTAGTGCGCCAAGCTTTATCCGGGCGAGTGTCCGCATGCCACTGTTTTCCGCACGAACGACCACGCACCCTTCGGGTGTCAATTGCAGGTTAAGTCCAGCCGCAGCGAACACGGCATCGTCAACCCTCCGCCGCGCCAGTTGCACCTCGAAATTATGCGATCTCAGTGTAGCCAAATAGACATCGGCCTCTTCATCGAGCTCGACCTCCCATGGGCTACCTGCTGCAGAAGAAGTCACCACCATCCTCGCTTTCAGCGGTGATCAAGATGTCTAGTATACTCTCTCGCGTCCGCGGGAGGCGATGGGACCCCCGCAAAAAGCCACTGCTGGATGCAAATAAGTATACACCAAGGCGTTGTTGATGTGTTTTTGCTGCGGTGCATGAGCTGCAACTAATCACGAGGGGTCGGGGTTTGACCTGATTGCGATGGTGCGTCCGTCGCGTTTCAGTTGCGGCACCAGATGCCGGGATTTTGGGTATGCATGCGAGGTTCGGTGCTCACGGCTATCGAGGTCATGGGAACGGATTGAAGCACTGGCTTTTGCGGCCAATTTACCATGTCCGCTAGGTCCTATCTACGTTACCAATTTGTTGCTCAAGGTTTGCTCGCGTGCCTCTCATCAGGGGCGAACGCTACGATTGCTTCGGTGACTGATCGCCAGGGTAGCTACGCCCGCTGGGATCAAAGCTACGGAATCTATCCCCTCGTGTGGCCAGTCAGCTCGGCGAGGTGCTCCCAAGATCAGGAGCACGGTGGAAGCTTCACATGATGGGCCACGATCTAGCGCGCGTCGCCCTCACACTTGTGGCCCAGGGAAAGGGCCTCCTCGCCGCCGACGAGACCGTCCCAACCTTGACGAGGCGGTTTGACAGCCTCGGGATCCCGTCGACCGAGCAGAACAGACGCGCCTACCGTGAAATGCTGTTTACCGCTCCTGGAACCGCCGAATTCATTAGCGGTGCAATTATGTATGATGAAACCATTCGCCAGAAGAGCTCCGGCGGCAAACCGCTTGCCGAAGTTCTAACCGAGAGTGGTGTTCTTCCCGGCATCAAGGTCGACACGGGTGCAAAGCCACTTGCTGGCTCTCCTGGCGAAAGTGTCACCGAGGGACTTGACGGTCTACGAGATCGTCTCGCGGAGTACCTCGCCTCGGGTGCCCGCTTCGCAAAATGGCGGGCAGTCATCCGTCCCACGGATACGCTGCCGAGCTCTGCGTGTGTGAGTGCAAATGCGCACGCACTCGCGCGCTACGCCGCCCTCTGCCAAGAACAGCAGCTCGTGCCCATCGTCGAACCGGAGGTACTGATGGATGGCTCGCATACAATTGAACGGTGCGAGGAAGTCACCGGCCTGGTCCTTCGATGCGTGTTCAATGCCCTTGTCGAGCAGGGTGTCGTGCTTGAGGCGATGCTGCTCAAGCCCAACATGGTGGTTGCGGGTAAAGGGTGCAGCCGCCAGCCCTCGATCGAAGAGGTTGCGGCCGCCACGCTGCGGTGCTTGCGTCGGCACGTGCCCGCCGCGGTACCCGGCATCGTCTTCCTGTCCGGTGGCCAAAATCCCCGAATTGCGACCGCTCATTTGAATGCAATCAACCGGCTGCCGGGCCCGAAGCCTTGGGTCGTTACTTTCTCTTACGGGCGGGCGCTTCAGGATCCAGCCCTAGAGGCCTGGCATGGGCAGGAGCAAAATTTACCAGCGGGCCAACGAGCTCTCTATCGCCGGGCCAGTTGCAACGGCGCAGCGAGTCTTGGGAAGTACGCGGATGAGATGGAGGCGGCATCGCCAATGGCTGACGATCCGCCGCATCGCCGAGACTGGTGTGAGGACTGATGCGCAGATCTACGACACGAGATCAGGAGGCAAGGATGCCCAAGGCGCTGTCTGACAAAGAGCGCGCATTGATGGATGCGTACTGGCGGGCCGCCAACTACCTCTCTGTCGGCCAGATCTATCTCTATGGCAACCCCTTGCTCAAACAACCCCTCGCAAAGGAGCACATCAAGCCGCGGTTACTTGGTCACTGGGGAACAACACCGGGATTAAATTTCATCTACGTTCACCTTAACCGGCTGATTAAGAAACACGACCTCGACATGATCTACATCACCGGCCCAGGCCACGGTGGCCCCGGCTTGGTCGCTAACGCCTACCTCGAAGGCACCTACAGTGAGGTTTACCCGAACATTTCGCCCGACGAAGAGGGTATGAAGCGGCTGTTCACGCAATTTTCGTTTCCCGGTGGCATTCCGAGCCACGTTGCACCGGAGACGCCAGGCTCGATTCACGAAGGTGGCGAACTTGGTTACGCTCTGTCGCACGCTTACGGAGCGGCTTTTGATAATCCAGGCCTGATTGTTGCCTGCGTCGTTGGTGACGGCGAGGCGGAGACTGGACCCCTGGCAACGAGCTGGCACTCCAACAAGTTTCTAAATCCCGCGACCGATGGGGTGGTTCTACCGATCCTGCATCTCAATGGCTACAAAATTGCCAACCCCTGCGTTCTCGCCCGTATCAGTCATGAGGAGCTCGACCAACTGTTCCGCGGCTATGGTTACACGCCCCATTTCGTCGAGGGGCATGAGCCGGCGGCAATGCACGAGCTGATGGCGGCCACGCTCGATAAAGCCATCGGCGAAATTCAACGCATCAAAGCTGAGGCACGCTCGAACGGCTACACGAAGAGACCCCGCTGGCCGATGATAATTCTTCGCACTCCCAAGGGTTGGACGTGTCCCAAGGAGATCGACGGTAAGCGCACCGAGGACTACTGGCGGGCGCATCAGGTGCCGATGGGAGAGATGCACTCGAACGCGGCACATGTCGGCATCCTCGAAGACTGGATGAAGAGCTACAAACCAACAGAACTTTTCGATCGCAGCGGGCGCATCCGTCCCGAGTTGGCCGAATTAGCTCCTCGCGGCTCCCGTCGCATGAGTGCGAATCCTCACACCAATGGTGGTTTATTGCTGCGTGAACTACGGCTTCCAAATTTCCGTGACTATGCTGTCGACGTTCCAGCCCCGGGAGCCGTTTCAGCCGAGTCCACTCGAGTGATGGGCCGATTTTTACGCGATGTGATGAAGTTGAACATGGAGGCAAGAAATTTTCGACTCTTCAGTCCGGACGAGAACAACTCGAACCGCTGGCAAGATGCACTCGAGGTCACTAATCGCACCTGGGCTGCAGAAACTTATCCTTGGGACGATCATCTTGCGCCCGACGGGCGGGTAATGGAGATGTTGAGCGAGCATCAGTGTCAGGGATGGCTGGAGGGGTATCTGCTGACCGGGCGGCACGGCTTCTTCTCTTGCTATGAGGCGTTTATCCACATTGTTGACTCGATGTTCAACCAGCACGCCAAGTGGTTGAAGGTGTGCAATCACATTCCCTGGCGGGGGCCAATTGCGTCGTTGAACTATCTTCTCTCGAGTCACGTCTGGCGGCAGGACCACAACGGCTTTAGTCATCAGGACCCGGGGTTCATCGACCACGTTGTCAACAAAAAGGCCGAGGTCGTCCGCGTTTACCTGCCACCCGATGCCAACTGTCTGTTGTCAGTAACCGATCACTGCTTGCGCAGCCGGAACTATGTCAACGTCGTGGTCGCTGGCAAACAGCCCGCACCTCAGTGGCTGACAATGGAGCAGGCCGTCAAGCACTGCGAAGCTGGGTTAGGTATCTGGGAGTGGGCCAGCAACGATCGCAGCGGTGACCCCGACGTCGTTATGGCCTGCTGCGGCGACGTGCCAACCCTTGAAACGCTTGCCGCGGTCGACTTGCTGCGAAAGCACGCGCCCGAGCTTAAGATTCGCGTCATTAACGTAGTCAATCTGATGAAATTGCAACCGCCAAGCGAACACCCGCACGGCTTATCGGATCATGACTTCGATGCCCTCTTCACCATTGACAAGCCGGTTGTCTTCGCCTTTCACGGCTACCCATCGCTGATCCACCGGCTGACCTACCGGCGAACTGGTCACTCGAACATCCACGTGCGCGGTTACAAGGAAGAGGGCAGCACCACCACGCCGTTCGACATGTGTGTTCTCAACGACCTTGATCGTTTCCACCTGGTCAGTGATGTAATCGACCACGTGCCCAAGCTTGGGGCGAGGGCCGCTTACGCCAAGCAAGCAATTCGCGACAAGCTCATCGACCACAAGGAATACATTGCGCGCTACGGGGACGATATGCCGGAGATCGTCGGGTGGAGGTGGGGACAGGAAGCCAAGTCCGCAGGCATTGGCTCGACGGAGAGCGACAACGTCTGATGCGGCGGAGGCGAAGGTGCAGGTGTTCGCGATCAGGCACGGCGAGACGGTGTGGAGCCTTACCGGGCAGCATACAGGGACGACAGACATACGGTTGACCGACAACGGCCGCCGGCTTGCGGAGCGGATGCGACCGGTACTCGCCAAGACGGCGTTTGCACTCGTTCTTTGCAGCCCCCTGCAGCGCGCACGAGAGACCTGCGAACTGGCGGGCCTCGCCGATCAGGTGGTCGTCAACTCCGACTTGGTTGAGTGGAACTACGGTGAATACGAGGGATTGACGCCCGATGAGATCCACAAGGTCGCGCCGGGCTGGCTGATCTTCCGCGATGGATGCCCGGGTGGCGAGACGCCCGAACAAGTCGGTGAGCGAATCGACCGGGTGATAGCCCGTTCCCGCGCGGTCGACGGCGACGTTGCGATATTCGCGCATGGACACGTGCTGCGCGTGCTCGGAGCGCGCTGGATCGGGTTGCCCGCGAGCGGTGGTGAGCATTTCCTGCTGGACACGGGAACCCTGTGCGTCCTCGGCTATTACCGCGAGGTGCCCGCGGTGCGAATCTGGAACGGGCCTCTCATCGAACGAGGACGCGGCGCGCGGTACACGAGGAAGCGCGAGATAGCCTCAAGGAGCGCCTCCCACGCAGTCAAACCGGAGAGACCGTCCCCACGCGGCGATTCGATGCAGTTCTGGGAGCAATGACGAGCCTTGTGAAACGCCAACCACTCTTTGCAGTCGTCGTTGCGGTCCGCCGCATACCTGACGAGCGGTCCCATGCGATTGTCCGCTCAACAAGGGATCCCTTTGGTAGAGGAGAGCGATTGATGAAGCGGCCCGAGAGCGGGCATGCGATCACCGGCGATCAGTACGATGTTGTCCTTTTTGACCTCGACGGCGAGATAACCGACACCGCCAGTCGCCACGCGGCTTGCCGCTCGCTCAGGGAGGTCGTTTCCAAGGAGGAGAGTGATCATGCGGCAGCAGCCCGATAGAAAAGGTGTGATCACCCGCGACCAATTCGACGCCGTCCTTTTTGATCTTGATGGCGTGATAACGGATACCGCCAACCTGCATGCTGCCTGTTGGAAGGAAATGTTCGACGAGTTCCTCGAAAACCACGCGGTCGAAAGTGGCGAAGCATTTCGCCCCTTCGATCTCGCTACCGACTATCTGCTCTACGTCGACGGCAAGCCGCGCTTCGACGGTGTTCGTGACTTCCTCAGGTCACGCGGCATCCAACTCGCCGACGGAGACCCAAAGGATCCGCCCGAACGCAAAACCGTGTGCGGCCTTGGCAATCGCAAAAACGATCTTGTCAATCAGGTTATTGCAGCTAAGGGTGTGGCGCCTTACGAGGGAAGCGTTCGACTCATTCATCAGCTTCGCCATCAGGGCTTTAAAACCGCTGTCGTAACCTCAAGTCAAAACTGCGCGGCCGTGTTGAAGTCCGCCAAGTTGGACTCGTTGTTCGAGGTTCAAATCGACGGCAACACGATCCAGGCGCAGCATCTGGCCGGGAAACCTGCCCCCGATACCTTTCTGATGGCGGCAAAGCTACTTGCGGTGGCGCCGATCCGCGCAGTTGTCATCGAGGACGCCATATCCGGCGTGGAGGCCGGATCTAATGGGAACTTCGGACTGGTAATCGGCGTCGCACGCAAGGCGAATGCCGAAGAGCTACAGCAGCATGGCGCGCATTTGGTGATCAATGATTTGGGCGAACTCGCTAATTGACCTGCACCAATGCTGTGAGGAACGGCCCAATGCTGCATCATGAACGTCTCAGGCCGCCACCCCACGGCTTTCCTGCCGACGAGTGGAACGTCATCGAAAAGGCGTTTCACCCGGAATTCCTGGCACAGCTGGAAACCATGCTCGCGCTCGGTAACGGATACCTCGGCATGCGCGGATGCCCGGAAGAGGGCGGTCCCAACGCAGAGAATGGTACCTTCATCAACGGCTTTTATGAGACGCGACCGATTGTGTATGGGGAAGATGCCTACGGCTTCGCCAAGACCGGTCAGACCATCTGTAACGTCACCGACAGCAAGATCATCAAGCTCTTTGTTGACGACGAGCCCTTCTGGTTACCCGACGCGAAGCTCTTAAGCCACGATCGGCGGCTTAACATGAAGTCGGGAACACTCGATCGTGAGATCGTGTGGGAGACACCCTCCGGCAAACAGGTATCGATCAAGTCTCGACGTTTGGTCTCTTTCGCAGAAAGGCATGTCGCCGCCATTTCCTATTGCCTGACACTCCTCAATGCAGAAGCTTTCGTCGTGCTCTCTTCGGAGATGCGGGCGAACGCAGCGCACAGCCGCATCAATTCGGATGATCCGCGCCAGGCGAGAGGCTTTTCAAGCCGCGTGCTTCACCCCCGAAGTAACTATTCGAAGGATCGCCGTATCGTCCTGTGTCACGCGACCCACGAGAGTCGCATGAGCGTGGTGTGTGTCACTGATACAACGCTCGAGACCGCGTGCCGCCACGACTACAAAGTCATCCACGCCGAGGACTTTGGCCAGGTCGCCTTCACAATCGATGCCCGGTCCGGCTGCCCAATCCAACTCAGCAAATTCATCGTCTACCACACCTCGGACACAGCTTCGCCTGAAGAACTTTGCGGTCGCGCTGAGTGGACCATGGATCGCGCGGTCAACCAAGGCTTCGCGCAGCTGCTCACCACTCAGGAGCAGTACATGCAGGATTTCTGGCGCCGCAGCGACGTCGGCATCAGTGATATTCGGCAGGAACGTACGAAGCGCACGACGGTTGAGATCCAGCAAGCAATCCGCTTCAACCTTTTTCACATCCTGCAGGCTTCAGCCCGCGCGGACCAAGTCGGGGTGCCAGCGAAAGGTCTCACCGGACAAGCCTATGAGGGACATTATTTTTGGGACACTGAAATCTATTTGCTACCTTTTTTGACTTACACCTCTCCCCTAATCGCAAAAAATCTTTTGAGCTTCCGTTACAAGACGCTTCCAAAAGCGCGCGCCCGCGCCCGGGAATTAGGGCATCGAGGCGCAATATTTCCGTGGCGCACCATCAGTGGCGACGAAGCTTCGGCCTACTACGCAGCCGGAACGGCGCAATACCACATCAACGCAGACATCATGTACGCGTTGCGCAAGTACGTGCTTGCAACGGGTGACGAGCCCTTCCTTAGGGACTGCGGCGCCGAAATGCTCGTGGAGACCGCACGCTTATGGCTAGATCTTGGCTTCTACTCAGACGCCAAGGGAGGAAGGTTCTGCATCAACTCCGTCACCGGACCGGATGAATACAATACCGTCGTAAACAACAACGCTTATACAAACTTGATGGCCGGAGAAAACTTGCGGTACGCAGCCGAAACCCTTGACGCCCTGCAGAAAACAGCACCCGATGCGTACACGGCCGTCATGCACAAAACGGCGCTCGGGCCCTGTGAAGTACAAGCCTGGCGCCACGCCGCCGACAATATGTATGTGCCATACGACGAGAAGCTAAAGATTATCCCGCAGGACGATAGCTTTTTGGATCGAGAACCCTGGGACTTCCAGAACACACCGCGCGACCGCTATCCTCTGCTCCTGTTCTACCATCCCCTTAACATTTACCGAAAACAAGTGATCAAGCAGGCGGACGTGGTCTTGGCCATGTTCCTGTTGGGCGATGCATTCCCAGTCGAGACAAAGAAACGCAACTTTGAGTTCTATGATCCCCTGACCACCGGCGACTCATCGTTGTCGTCTTGTGTCGAGGCAATTATCGCGGCGCAAATCGGTGACATGGACAAAGCCATTAAATACGGGATGGCGGCACTTCTGATGGACTTGGCCGACGTGGGCGGCAATGTGAAGGACGGCTGCCATATCGCTTCCATGGGCGGCACCTGGATGATGCTAGTCTACGGTTTCGGCGGCATGCGAGACAATGACGGGATACTGTCATTTTGGCCACGTCGCGCACCTAAGGACAACGCTAAACTTTGGTTCCCGGTGACGTACCGTGGCCAGATGCTGGAAGTCGATATCGGTTTGGACAAAGTGGAATATAGGCTGCGAGAGGGCGAACGTCTTCTGATTCGGCATGAAACGGAAGAAATCCGGCTCACTAGGGATCGTCCAGTAGCCCTTCGGCCGGTTAGCAGGAGGTGAGGCAGAGCGCGAGTGGCCGCATTGATAATGGCTGGGTCACTCGGGTGAGGATCGCTTTACGTGGAAGTCCCTACTATTCGAGCGAACGAGTCAACGCCATGAGGGTCGAGTCTCTGATTCGCGGCAAGCGCACCCGCGCCAGGGCGCTGCAAAGCCGCCCGAACGATGTACGGAAGTTTGCAACTAGGGACTTCGCTGTAGGTCCCGCCGCACGGAGAGCGGTGTTAGTCATCGACGTGGGCGGTACTGCGGTGAAAATCCTTGCCACCGGTCAGGGCGAAAGTCGCTCGTTTCGATCTGGACCGACGCTCACTCCCAACCGCATGGTATCGGGAGTAAAAAAGCTTGCCGCGGATTGGGCCTATGACGTGGTCTCGATTGGGTATCCCGGGCCGGTACTGGGTGGCCGGCCAATCGCCGAGCCACGCAACCTGGGCCGCGGTTGGGTGGGGTTTGATTTCGCGCGGGCCTTCGGTTGTCCTGTTAAGCTCGTAAATGATGCCGCGATGCAGGCTTTGGGTAGTTACAAGGGTGGCAAGATGCTGTTTCTCGGCCTTGGAACGGGCCTCGGCACAGCCATGATCGTTGAAGGGATCGTCGCGCCGATGGAGCTCGGTCACCTACCCTACAAAAAAGGCACTTACGAGCACTACATCGGACGGGCTGGTTTGGAACGCGATGGTGAGAAAAGGTGGCGGCAGCACGTGGCTGACGTCGTGGCGCGCCTGATCGCCGCGCTGCAGCCCGATACCACTGTGATCGGCGGCGGCAACGTCGCTAAGCTGCAAATCCTGCCAACACGTTGTCAGCAGGGCGACAATGTTAACGCCTTCCGCGGCGGTTTTCGGTTGTGGGCAAACGACAGCGTTGTGCCACCCGATCTACCCAGAGGTCGCGCGCATGCCAAGCGAAAGGCTTGGGCCAACCGATAGCTGGAGGAAGCGCCTACGATAGGATCTTTGGGCCCGCAAGCACCACCTACAAGCGGGTACGGCGGCCGCGTGATGCAGCGGCTGAATGACATGTGCTCCCGAGCCGTCTCATGTCAGTATTGGACTGCGCGATTATGCTTGGCGTCCATTACCATCAGGCGCTCGCAGGCTTCCGGTCCAAGGCATCTAGGAGTGCAGCCCGCAGCGTGCCCAGGCCGGCAGTCAGGTCGGTACCGAGATGCGCACGCAGCACGCGGCGATGGCGCCGCGCCAGTACTTGAAAATCACCTCGGGCCTGGGCAGCCTTGACCACACCAAAGGTGTACTTGCGTCCCGGTACTGGCAAATCAATGGCGTCATCGCACGTGATCTGTAGGAACACTCCCGAGTTTGGACCGCCTTTGTAGGCCTGACCAGTTGAGTGCAGGAAGCGTGGCCCAAATTCGAGACACGTGGCAATCTTCTTGCAATCGCGGATACGTCGACGAACTTCCTGCAACACCCGCTCGTGCGCCTCGTTCATCTCGATGTAGGCAAGAAGCGCAAAATAGTCGCCTTCGTTGAGCCGCTGGAGATGCGCCGCAAATATCCCTGCTAGCGTCACGGTGCCGTTGCTCAGTTTAGCCAGGGAAGCCGCATTTTTCTCGTCCGTGTAGAGCATGATCCCCTGTCCCGTGAAAATGGGCGCCTCGGGCGGCAGCACGCCGCTTTTTTCGTAGGCGTCGGTCAGCTTTCGCGTTGCGATCTTGCTCGCTTCCACGTCCGGCTGATCGAATGGGTGGATCCCGAGAATCGAGCCGGTCACGGCCGTGGCGAACTCCCAACGGAAAAACTCTTCTCCAAGGTCATAGGGGTCGTCTAAGGCAATCCGGACTAGCGGATGTCCGGCGCTTTCGAGCTCGTCCACAGCCGAATCCTGCTCCGAAACCGCTGCAGACGACAGTCTAAGATAGATAAAGAGGCGATCGCGGCCGTAGACGCGCGGCTTGCCAAGCGCTTCGCGATCGATTGGAATCAAACCTTTGCCGTCCTTGCCAGTGGACTCCGCCAGCAGCTGCTCCAACCAGGCTCCAAGATTGGCAATCCTCGGCGAGGCCACGAGCGTGATCTTGTCGCGACCAAACTTTTGTGCAGCGACGCCGAGGATGATGCCAAGCACGGCGCCGGGGTTTTCTGCAACCGGGACGGACGGCATGCAGGCGCAAACCATTTCCTCGGTTCGGTCCAAGAACTTTGGCACGTCGACACCCATGATGGCTGCCGGGACCAGCCCAAAATCGGATAAAACTGAATAGCGTCCTCCAATGCTTGGCCAGCCAAGGAAGACGCGCCGAAAGCCGTCGCGATCGGCGATCTGCTGCATTTTCGAGCCCGGATCCGTGATGGCGATGAAGCGCTTGCCCGCTTCTTCAGCGCCGACCAATCGGGAGATCAGGTCGAAGAAGTACTGCTGGAAAACATTGGGCTCGAGTGTCGAGCCCGACTTGCTTGAGACGATAAACAGCGTGTTTTTCAGATCGATTTTATTCTCGAAGGCTTTCACCTGAGCCGGATCGGTCGAATCGAGGACAAAAACCTCGGGGAACCCGGCAATCGTGCCAAATGTCGTCTTGATGACTTCCGGACCGAGGCTCGATCCGCCCATCCCCAGCAAAAGCACGCGCGCAAAGCCCGCGCTCTTGGCGGCCTCTCTGATGCTACGCAAACGTTCGATGTGGGCCAGCTGGCCGTTGGTAATCCCGAGCCATCCGAGCCACTGCCCTTCATCTCTCCCGGTCCAAAGCGATGCATCTCGGGCCCAGAGCCTCCTCAACTTGGCCTGGGTGTGCCATTCTCCCAACGTGTCTTGAACGGCCACGGCGAGTGGCCCAGGCAGCGTGTAGGTTAGACGATTATGTTTTGTTTCCCCGACCTGTCCGATCGGCTTTTCCAACGCCCTCAGCAGCTTGCCGAATGCGTCGCTGAACAGCTGTACGCCTTCGCTGAGGAGCCGATCAGTGACATCCTTCATGGAGATCCCGACCTCAGCAAGCGTAGCCATCGTGTCAGCGGCCGACTCTAGATCCTCCATGAGGCTTGCGCGTGGCAGGCCGTGGTCGCGAAACGCATCTAATGTCGCAGGCGGGATCGTGTTGACGGTGTCCGGTCCGATCAGCTCTTCGACGTACACCACGTCACGGTAGTTGGGGTTCTTGCTCCCCGTGCTTGCCCAGAGCAACCGTTGCGTCTGGGCGCCCTTGTGTGCGAGCGCCTGCCAGCGCTGCCCGCTGAAGAGCTCCTGGTAGCGTTGGTAAGTCAGCTTCGCATTGGCGATTGCGACCTTGCCTGCCAAGCCGCGCAGCAGGCTTGCCTCGTTCGCACTTGGTTCGGCCTCTAACCTCGCCGCGACTAGCGCATCGATGGCCGTGTCGATGCGGCTAATGAAGAAACTCGCGACGCTGGCAACTCGCCCGAGGTCGCCGTTGCGGTGAGCGTAGGTCTCAAGGCCCGAAATGTAGGCGTCTGCCACGCGCTCATACGCGTCCTGCGCAAACAGCAGTGTCACATTGACGTTGATTCCCTCCGCGATCAGCGCCGGAATGGCTGCAATCCCTTGCGATGTTGCAGGGACTTTGATCATCAAGTTTTCCCGCCCGGCCATCTGCCACAACCTGCAAGCTTCCTCGACCGTGGCCGCCGTGTTGTGAGCAAGGAGCGGCGAAACCTCCAGGCTGACGTAACCATCACGCCTCCAGGTTTCCTCGTAAACCGGATGGAGGGCGTCGGCGGCATCGCGAATATCCTGGATGGCTAAGCGCTCATAAACCGTCTTGCTATTCAATGCCCGAATGTCGGCTTGCCCGAGGATGGCAAGGTACTCGGAACTTCCTGTGATGGCCTTCTCGAAGATCGCCGGATTCGAGGTCACCCCCCGCAGGTCGTCCTCGTCGATGAGCCGGGCCAGTTCGCCACTTGTGATCAAGCTGCGGCGGATGTAGTCGAGCCACACCGACTGGCCAAGGATGCGCAGCGCGCGCAGCGGATTTTCAAGTGCCATCATCTTGGCGAGGCGTTGCCTATGCCGCGGCTCATCGCTGAAGCGTGCGTTGAGGAACGCCCCGATCAACTCACGTGCGAGCTCAACACCCACGATTCGACCACCAAGTACGAGCACGTTCATATCGTCGTGCTCGACACCTTGGTGCGCCGAGTAGGTGTCATGGCACAGTCCGGCGCGTATTCCGGGAATCTTGTTCGCGGCCATGGAGGCACCAACACCGCTGCCGCAGAGGAGTATGCCGCGCTCGACGCGGTTCTCGCGGAGGGCGCGTCCAACCGCCTCTGCATAGTCGGAGTAGTCCACGGGATCGGTGCTGTAGGTACCGAGATCGAGGACCTCACGGTGCTCCGCGGTCAGGAAAGCTTTCACTGCCTCCTTCAGCGCGAAGCCAGCATGATCCGAACCGATCGCCACGCGCATCAACTACCTCATTTCGCTTGTGAAATTTGTTGCTTCGCAGCTGTGATGATGTTTTCAGGGGTGAAGCCAAATTTCTTCTGCAATTCCTTGAGTGGCGCAGAAGCTCCGAACGTTTCCATACCGATGCTATGACCGGTTGCGCCGACATATCTTGCCCAGCCCAGCGTCGATCCCTTTTCCACCGAGACTCGCGCGGTGATCGCCTTTGGCAACACTTCGTCATGATATTCGGGATGGTGGCGACAGTAGTGCTCGAACATCTCCCATGACGGCATGCTGACCACGCGTGACTTGATGCCCTCCGCCTTGAGCGCTTCGTACGCTTCAATGCAGAGCGCCACTTCACTGCCGGTCGCCAGCAGTAGTACCTGCGGTCGGCCATCGTCGGCATCAGCTAGAATATAAGCGCCGCGCCGGAGGCCATTCGCCGCCGCGTACTTCGTTCGATCCAGCGTTGGCACCGCCTGGCGCGTCAGAATGAGAACGACCGGCTCGTGGCGGAAACTGGCGATCATGCGCCAGGCTTCCACCGTTTCATTCGCATCCGCAGGTCGCAAGGTGATGAGCCCAGGGATCGCGCGCAGGGACGCCAGATGCTCGACTGGCTGATGCGTGGGCCCATCTTCACCGACGCCGATGGAATCGTGAGTGAAGATGTGAATCACCGGAATTTCCATCAAAGCACTCAACCGAATAGCGGCGCGAGCGTAATCGCTGAAAACTAGAAAACCGGATCCGAACGGGCGAAGCTTCGACAAGGACAGCCCATTGAGGACAGCCCCCATCGCGTGCTCTCGAATACCGAAATGGAGGTTGCGCCCGCCTGGGTTCTCGGCGCTGAAATCCCCGCTGCCCGCAAAGGTCAATCGCGTCTTGCAGGACGGCCCAAGATCTGCGGATCCGCCAATTATCCAAGGTACGTGCTTGGCCAGCGCGTTTAGCGCCTGCCCAGAGGCTTCTCGCGTAGCGACGCCCTTGGCGTCTGCGCTAAATACCGGAAATGCCATGTCCCAGCCGTCTGGCAGTTCGCGGCGTAGCATGCGATAGCCTTGGTCGGCGAGCTCGGGATACTGGCTCCGGTATGCCTCGAACTTGTCCCACCATGCGCGATGCAACGAAGCTCCGCGCGCCTCGATGCCCTGCTTGAAATGCTCGCGCACAGCCTCCGGGACGAGGAATTTTGCGTCTGCTGGCCAGCCGTAATAGCGCTTTGCGAGCTTGATTTCTTCCTCACCCAACGGTTCGCCGTGTGCTGCGCTTGTATCCTGCTTGTTCGGTGCGCCGTAGGCGATGTGGCTGTCGACGATAATCAGGGTTGGCCGATCTTTTGCGGTCTTGAATGTCTTGAATGCCCGTTCCAGCATCTCCAGGTCGTTGGCGTCACCGACGCGTGTGACGTTCCAACCGTAGCCAATGAAGCGTGTGGCCACGTCGTCGCTGTAAGCCAGTGCCGTATTGCCTTCGATGGTGATGCGGTTGTTGTCGTATATCCAACAGAGGTTGCCGAGTTTGAGGTGTCCTGCCAGCGAGGCGGCCTCGCCAGAGAGGCCTTCCATCATGCAACCATCGCCGCACAGGGCGTAGATGTCATAGTCGAACAACTCGAAAGTCGGACGATTAAAGTAGCTAGCGAGCCAACGCTCCGCGATCGCCATGCCGACGCTCGTGGCTAATCCCTGTCCCAACGGGCCTGTGGTGGTTTCGACGCCCGATGTCCAGCGGTATTCCGGATGGCCCGGGCATTTGCTGTCGAGCTGCCGGAAGCATTTGATATCGTCCAAAGTCACAGACAATTGTCCGAGCGTCTCATACTTGGGGTTGACCGCCTTCACTCCCGTGAGATGCAACATGGCATAGAGCAACATGGAAGCGTGGCCGACTGACAACACAAAGCGATCGCGGTTAGGCCAAATCGGATGATTGGGATCAAACCGAAGGATGCGCTGTCCCATGCAGTACATCACCGGCGCCAGCGCCATCGGCGTTCCTGGATGCCCCGAGTTGGCGGCTTGCACGGCATCCATCGCCAGCGTGCGAATGGTGTTGATGCACAACTGGTCTAACGTGTCGCTCGCCGGCTTAGCAGTGCTCACTGCGGCACGCGCCGTAGACTCAATCGTGGCCATGGCTGGTAAGGTCCTGGGCTAGTGCATAGGGGCATTTTGCGGCAACCAAAGTGCCTGGCCATCAAGGAATACCCGTAGACGATTTCCCAAAAACCCTTCGGAAACTTGGAGGCGCCCGCCAACAGGCTCAGGGTTTCTACCACTTCCTTTTATTCCACCCTTGTCTTGAAAATTGGTCAGTTTGAGCACCGACAACTTCGGATAGGCAGCGCGGGTCTAAACGTGCGCTGGCGTGTCAGGTCGACCCACTCTAACGCCGAGCTCAGTGTCGTTGAGCAAACCGGACGAGCTCAACGCGCGCCGCTGCACACAAAAAGGCTCGTTGCGCGATCCAAGGATACGGAGGCCCATCCGGATGCATGAGGCACTCGAACCCACGCAAGACCCCGGTTGGGTCCTAAGCTACGACGGTTATAACGTGCTCACTGAGAGCGCTGTCGAATCTCGTTTTGCCTTCGGCAACGGCTTCTTGGGCATGCGTGCCGCCCGTTCGGTCAGCCGTGGCCCGACCTGGGTAGCCTGGCTGGGGTATAGTAGATGGGCATCTTGGCCCCGTTGCTATGTGGCCGGCTTGTTCGACGTGCCCAATACCGAGCCTCCAGTGCCAGCACTGGTACCTGTCGCCGACTGGTCACGCGTGCGCATTCTGCTGGACGGAGAGCCGCTGCTGGCGCGCGAAGGGGAAGTGCTCGTTGGCACCCGCAAGCTGGACATGCGTCGCGGCATGCTGCTTTCGGCTTGGACCCATCGAACGCCCGGAGGCATCACCGCCACGGGCCGGGAGTTGCGGCTTTTATCATTGTCTGACCGCGCCACAGGGCTCCAATTTCTTCGGCTGTCTCTGGATCGCGCTGGTGTCGATATTAGGGTCGAGGCTAGTTTTGCGATGGCTGGTCTCGGCATGGAGCCGATGCGGTTGGAAAACGACCTTGGTGCTTGGCGGACCGAGGGCACGGGCAAGGGCGTGGCGATGGGGGGAATCGCAACGCTCCGCCTCGACGGTAAGCCGCTGGTGCCCGATCGTCCCTTTCCACTGCGCTGGGTGTGGCGCTGGCGCTCCGTACCTAGCCAGGTAGCCGAACTCGACCGTCTCGTCGCGGTGGCACGGGCCGATACGCCAGACGCCGATCCCGCCCCGGCTGCGATTGCTGCACGAGAGCGCGGCAGAGCGCTCGGTTGGCGCGCCGTGCTTGGCGCTCACGAGACCGCTTGGAAGGCACGCTGGAGCGCCAGCGAGGTCGTCATCGAGGGCGACGATGAATCACAGCAAGCACTGCGTTTTGCTGTCTACCATTTGACCAGCGCCGCCAATCCCGAGGACGACCGTGTTTCAATAGGGGCGCGGGCCCTCACCGGCGACGTCTATCTCGGCCACGTCTTTTGGGATACGGAAATCTACCTGCTCCCCTTTTACACTTTGGTGTGGCCTGAGGCGGCGCGGGCGCTGCTGATGTACCGCTATCACACACTGCCCGGCGCACGCGCAAAGGCAAAGCATTTCGGTTTCAAGGGCGCGCTCTATGCTTGGGAATCGGCCGACAATGGCACGGAAACCACTCCCGAACGCGTAGTCTTATCTGACGGTAGTGTCGTGGAGATATTGACCGGACGGATGGAACACCACATCAGCGCCGATATTGCCTATGCGGTGTGGCGATACTGGCGCGCCACTGGCGACGATGATTTCTTCATCGGAGCGGGCGCGGAAATTATACTGGACACGGCCCGATTCTGGGCGTCGCGGGCTCTGCTGGAAGCAGACGGTAAGCGACACATCCGCCACGTGATTGGACCGGACGAATACCACGATGACGTGGACGACAACGCGTTTACGAACGTAATGGCGCGCTGGAACATCGCCCGCGCACTCGAGGCCCTCGATTTGCTGCGCACGCGTTGGCCCGAACAAGTCACGGCACTTCGAGAGAAACTGACACTTCGTGACGAAGAGCTTGCGGATTGGCGCGATGCAATCGCGCGCATCGTGACCGGTCTGGATGGCAAGAGCGGCATTTACGAACAATTTGCCGGCTTTCACAGGCTAGAAAAACTCGACCTCGATCAATATGCCGACCGTACAGTACCCATCGATGTGGTGATCGGCCGCGAGCGCACGCAGTGTTCGCAAGTGATAAAGCAGGCCGACGTGGTGGCATTGATGGCTCTGCTGCCCGAAGAATTCGCGGGTGAGGCGGCAGAGAGGAATTTCCGTCACTATGAGCCGCTCTGCGCCCACGGCAGTTCGTTGAGCGCGGGGCTTCACGCCTTAGCGGCAGCGCGCTTGGGCGATGCTGAGATGGGATTAGATTACCTGCGCGAGGCTGCAGCAACTGACCTTGACCTCGATCCTAACAGCGCTGGTGGCGTGCGTATCGCCGGATTGGGCGGGTTGTGGCAGGCGGTGGTGCTCGGCTTCGGCGGACTCGATTATACGGGTGACACACTTGCGATCGCTCCGAAGCTTCCGCCCCGGTGGCGCTGTCTATCATATCGCGTGTGCTGGAAAGGGCGGCACCTCTCGATCTCAATCACTCACAAGACCATACAGGCGATGCTAACGAAGGGTGAACTGATGGAGATACGAATTGGAGCTGCTACGCGGAAACTGACACCTGGCGCAATGGTGGAGGTGTCGATCTAGGAAAGACAGCAAGGTGTCAGATCTATCAACACGTAACGTGCACATTGTCCTGTGAGGTCGTGGGCGACGGCCCCTATGTATCATCCTCGAGGAATTCGTCATGGCTCCGAAAAATGCGTTCTATGCCCAGTCGGGCGGGGTCACCGCTGTGATCAATGCCTCTGCGTGTGGGGTATTGCAAACAGCGCGCCAGCATTCAGGGAAAATTGGCAAGGTTTATGCTGGACGCAACGGTATTATTGGTGCCTTGACTGAAGATCTAATCGATACGAGCGTTGAATCGGAAGCTGCTATTGCAGCCCTGAAATACACCCCAGGGGCCGCGTTCGGGTCGTGCCGGTACAAGCTAACGTCGATTCAGGAGCAGCGTGCTCAGTACGAACGCTTGCTTGAGGTTTTTGCCGCACACGATATTGGCTTCTTTTTCTACAACGGCGGTGGCGACTCGCAAGACACGACGCACAAGGTCAGCCAGATGAGCCATGAGCTGACCTATCCGATAGTGTGTGTCGGAATTCCCAAGACGGTAGACAATGATCTACCTGTCACCGACTGCTCACCGGGCTTCGGCTCGGTGGCGAAATACCTAGCCACCTCGATACGCGAGGCGGCATTCGATCTAGCATCGATGTACCGCACCTCGACCAAGGTATTCGTCCTGGAAGTAATGGGCCGGCATGCCGGATGGGCCACCGCGGCTTGCGCGCTTGCCGCTGAAGAGGAAGGCGATGCCCCCCATGCCTTGCTGCTGCCCGAGGTCACATTCAATGAGGGAAGGTTCCTGACCAGGGTCCAGGAGACTGTGGAACGATACGGGCATTGCGTAATTGCCGTCTCGGAAGGTGTTAAGAAACCAGACGGTGAGTTCCTTTCCACGTCGGGAACGGAGGATGCATTTGGGCATGCGCAACTGGGCGGGGTCGCACCGCGCATTACCGAGCTGATAAGCTCGAAACTCGGCTACAAGTGTCATTGGGCGGTAGCCGATTACTTGCAGCGATCGGCACGGCACATTGCCTCCCAGACAGATGTGCACCAAGCCTACGCCGTGGGTCGTGCCGCCGTGGAATTTGCCGCTGCTGGGCGGAGCGCGGTGATGCCAGCGATCCGTCGGCTTAGCGATGCGCCATATCGTTGGGACATCATTGAGGCGCGGCTCTCCGAGGTTGCGAACCGCGAGAAGCTATTACCCCCCGACTTCATCAGCTCCGATGGCTTCGGTATCAGTGATGTCGCCCGCCGATACTTGGCGCCGCTTATCGTGGGTGAAGCCTATCCCCCATTTAAGCGTGGCCTACCCGACTATGTGAAACTTCAAAACATAGCGACACCGAAAAAACTCCGTTTGAAGTTCGCGATCTGAAACGACAATGTCGGAGTGGAGGGCGGGCCGACTTCCTCGGTTCTCAACCCCGTGCAGCGGCAGGGTCATGCCGATCCGGCGCGAGCAGTTGCTTACGAGGAAACCGCCCGGCGCACGCCGACGGCTCTGGCATCAATAACCTCAGTCTTCCCCCTTGAAACCAAACGATCGGCCGAGCCTGTCGAGGCGGAAGGTGACCAGCACGTCGCTAGACGCATCACCTGTTCACCATATCTTTCCCGCCGGGCTCAATTCCAAATCCGCCCTGGACATTGGGGAGAGAAGTGTCGCAGAGAAGGCCTGGGGCTGGGATGGGGTTGGCGCGGTCCCTACTACGGGTACTACCGGTTCGGTTGATTGGGATTAAATGGCCCCGGTCCACCACGATCGATATCAAAAATTAACGCCGCTACCTTCTGGAACACCTGCTTGGCCTCCTGTTCGTCACCAGCCTGACAGGAATCGTAGGCCTGCAGCGCCAGACGGCTGATGGCGGCGAACTGATCAGGCGGCATCTTGGCGTACTTCACTTGCGCAATTCTTTCCGAAAGGTCCTTGTACGCCTTGCCACAATCCATCCTATCCTGCGCCAACGAAGGACCCGCCATCAAGCCAGCCACAATCGATACGATGGCGATACTTTTTTTCATGACTTCCTCCGTGAGCATTCGCATTCTGCATTCCGTCCCTCTCTGACCACATCGATGCGATACAGGCGCCGTTCCGATAGCCCAACGAACGAGCGACCACCCGACGCCGACTTGTCGCCAGGAAGGTTAGCGTGTGGGGCCTTGATCATACTGCGAAATCAAGGTGCGGCGATGACCCATGCGACCATCGGCCTCAAGCTAGCGCTTGGCGATTGCATCGCCCTAGCCGGCTGCGCCTGGGTGGCGCCCATCTCGATGGCCGGTTCGGGTCTTGGTTGTGCGAAAACCAGGGGCTGTCCCGCGCAACCGTTTTCAACGCGCGGAATTTGTGTCCGAAGACCCCTCGATTTCTGCCTTTGGTTCCGGGTGAGCAGGCACTCACCCCAGTGGATGGTCCGGCCGCGCTCCCATCTCCGCACGTAGCGGGGTGCGTTAGGAGCAAGGAGTAGGCCCATGCCTCGCCAAGCCACTGCAGCCGTTGCCACACTCGGCATCGACATCGGTAAGAACGTGTTCCACCTCATCGGCCTGAACGAACGCGGCGCGATCGTGCTGCGTCTGAGGCTGTCCCGTGCCGTTTTGCAAGAAGGGAGGCGACCCGCAAATCGCCCGCGATAGAAGCCAACTACCGGTCGCTCATTTGCGTGGCTGATCGGGTAAGCCCCAAATCCAGGCCTCGGGTAAGTACTGATTTCTCTAGGACCCCAGGGGACTGAAGACTGACCGCGGACACGATGCTGGAGGCGCTGGCGCAAGGTGGCCCCTCCCGCGCGACCTTGGCAGGCTAAATGATGAGCGTCGCTAGGCTCCCGTCCGCTGCACCATCGCGGCAAAGCCTGCTTGCTTTGTCTTGGCTTAACTTCTTTCTATCCGGCATGCAGGCGGCCTTTGGGCCGATAGCAGCCGCCTACTTAGGAGCTCAGGGGTGGACGGCTAAGGACATTGGTTTCGTTCTCAGCATAGGTGGCATCGCCGGTTTGGCCAGTCAGGTGCCCGGCGGCGAACTTCTCGATGCTGCCCGAGCGAAGCGCCTGCTGGTCGCAGCCGCTGTGGTGACTGTCGCATCCAGCATTCTCATTTTGCGCCTTTGGCCCAGTTTCCTGCCCGTTGCCCTGGCGCAAGTGCTGCAGGGCATCACCGGTGGTGTGCTCGGGACCGGCGTCGTCGCCATTACACTTGGGCTGGTGGGTCACGCCGGACTGGCCGATCAGCTCGGACAGAACCAACGCTTCGCTGCTGCCGGCGGCGTCGCGGTTACGCTGACAATGGCCGTCGTCGCCTTCTCGGAGTCGCCGTGGGCGATGCTCGTCCCCGTCGCGCTCGCCGTTCCGGTGCTGCTTGCCCTCTTTCGGATTCCCGGCGACGCGATCGATTTCCTGCGTGCCTCTGGCGCTGAAGACACCAATGCCTATCGTCCCCGGCGGGCGAGTCGTCAGGGGACTCTGCTGAGAAACCGGCGGCTGTTGATCTTCGCTGCCTGCGCGGTTCTGTTTCAGCTGGCCAATGCATCCATGCTGCCGCTCGTCAGCGGCATGCTCGCCCGAGAGGGCCAGCGCGAAGCCGCACCGATGATCGCCGCCCTGATTATCGTGCCGCAGCTTACGGTAGCGCTATTCGCTCCCTGGGTCGGGGAGCGGGCGGAGCAATATGGACGCAAGCCGCTGCTGCTCGTCGCGTTCGCCGTTCTGCCGATCCGTGCGGTGCTATTCGCTTTGGTCGATAATCCTCACGCCTTGGTAGCGATCCAGCTGCTCGACGGTGTCACCGCATGCGTGCTCGGCGTATTGACAGTACTGGTCATCGCCGACGTGACGAAGGGCACCGGACGCTTCAACCTTGCTCAGGGCGTCTTCGGCACCATAATGGGCGTCGGCGCCTCTCTGAGCCCGACACTTTCGGGCTTGATCGTCCACTACTTTGGATACGCGGTAGGGTTTGCGAGCCTTGCGGGCGAGGGATTGCTGGCACTCGCGATTCTTGCATTCTTTCTGCCGGAGACGAAGGAGCCTTCCTCCGCCTAGGGTCGCCTCCCGTATAGCGCGAAACGTGGAGGCACTGTCGGCAATCTCGCGAGACTCTTGCGCACCAGAATGGGGGAGTTTTCCGATACAGAACCGCTCGCGGTTGGCCTAGTTTCAGGGCACTGCCAACTAAGGAGGTACATACATATGCGCGACCTCGTGCTTTCGCTCGCCATGATGGCTCTCATGTCGGGCGTGGCGCTGTTCACGCCTCGCACGAACACCACAGCATCGGCGTTGAGTCAGGGCGGCCGCGAGCTGCGGGGGTGGTCATTGTCCGGACCGAGGTCGATTTGACAGCCAGCGACTCAAAAAGCCTCGGCCGCGGGAACGTTGGCCTAGTTGCCCGGCCCGGCGTCAGCAAGACCACCCGAGACCGCTCGTGAGCTACGCGCGTTCGAACGCGACCACCCAGCCGGTCGTTCGACTCATGGAAGATTTTGCAATGGGCTGAATAAGAAATGTCCATTGCAATGGCTCGCAGCAGGAACGCTGTTGCAGTCGTTGAGTTGATAGGCGACGACACCACCAGACGACTATAGGCCCGAGAGCTCTCGGGCCTTTTTTCCTCTGATCACGAATTTAAATAAGCGCTTCATTGTGAGCGCGACCGGAGCAGCGCAGCGCGAATGGCCGTCACAATATGTGTCAAATGGATCGTCTAACTTTCTGTAAAGTCATGTTTTTTACCGACCGCGCTTCGTAGGCAAAGTAAGCCCTCGAGGATCTACCCAAAACCTGGGTTCTCCAACCTTACAAAAGAGAGGCCTTATGCTTAAGCTTGCAACCCTCGCTGTTGCCCTCGTCGTTAGTGCGCCTGCTCTGGCTTGTTGGGATGAGGCACGCCCGGTGGCCAGGTACGCCGCCTATGGATATGCCCCGAGCTACAGTTACGCCTCTTACGGATATTATCCCGGCTACTATGGTGGCGGTTATGGCTATGGGGGTTATTATGGCTATGGGATTGGGCGCGGGATCGCGCGCCGCGCCTATTGGCGCGACCGGGTCGACCACCGCGTAGGGCGCGGCTACGTGGCCCAGAGAAGCGGAATGGGGATTGGTCGTGTAGGTGGTATCGGGGGCGGCGGCTTTAGAGGGGGTATTGGCGGTGGGCGAGGCGGCCGTCGTTAGCACCAGCCTGAGGTCGCAGGAAATTTTTTGGGGCGTCCTAGTCGTGGCGCCCCTTAGATTTACTGGATCCTAGCTCTGCTCACAGCCAGACGCTTTCTCAATGGCGATCCAAAGGTGAGTCGGCTCTGGGTGTGCGCCGTGTAAAGGCGGCGCTCTCAAGTGGGTGCAACTCCCACCCGGCAACCGCTCCAGCCGGAAGCAACCGGAGCAGCTATGGAGGTAACGAAATGGCTGAAGCCTTCGGTTAGCGTGTCACGATATACGGTGACAGCGCGATTGGCGCGCGAACACTGATTCCCATTGGTGACGGGACCAGGGAGCAGGGCGAGCCATGATGGGCGGAAGATAGGCGATCAGAGCCAGCTATTCTACCTTTTCAACCTCGAAGCATTCCGGCACGCCATCCCGAGCGTCAGACACGCGCGGTCGGCGAATTCCCGGCGGGCCTAGATGGCGAAGACGAAGAGCCCAACGCCCATCGCAAGACCCCGAAGGTTATTTCGCCTACGGACCCGTGCTCGGCGTGGACGGCCAAGGCCAATAAGCGCGTGCAGTTCGGCTGGTTTCAATTACCTGATCGACATCGAAAACGCCGTTATTGTTGACGTCGAAGCCACTCGTGCACGCACCTACGATGAGGTCACGGCAAGCAAGACGATGCTCGAGAGGACTGAGGAGCAACTGGGGCTCAAACCGGAGCGCCTTGCTGCCGACACGGCCTACGGCACAGGCAAGTTTCTCGCCTTCATCGTCGGCAAGGGCATCACGCCGCATATTCCCGTCTGGGACATGAGCAAGCGCGAGGACGGCTGCTTCTCACGTGACGACTTCACGTTCGATCGGGAGCGCAATGTCTACACCTGCCCTGCGGGCAAATTGCTGACGACGACCGGCAAGGTTCATGCTGATCGGACGATTATGTACATCGCGGTCACGCGCGATTGTCGAGCCTGCCCGCTGAAGCCCAAGTGCACACCGCGAACATGCCGTTCCGAAGGTTGCGCCGGGACATCAACGAGGAAGCCCGTGATGTGGCTCGCGCACCTGTCGAGACGCCTGAGTTCGAGAAGTCGCGCGACCAACTCAAGAAGGTCGAGATGCACTTCGCGCACTTGAAGATGCTATGGTTGTGACGTCGTCCAGGATGGCAGTGATCGCGGTCTGCGGAAGATCAATGAAGCAGAAGCAGCGATACTGCGGCGCATTTTTGCCGAATACGTTGGTCGCTCACGCCGTACGTCATGCTGCCTTCGATTGGCTGCACTGCCCCAGCATAACCACGATCGAGAAGTTCTTTTATCGCCGCCACACGCGCAGAAGCACGCCGCCAACCAGTCTGAGCGGTTTATGAGCCCCGCGAAAGGTGCGCGATCAAGAACAGCAGCCAAAGTGATGAACGAGGTCGAGCCAGGAGTTCGCGCCGCCCCGGACTCCTCGCAGTGCGCGCCACGCCTCAATGGAACGCCTGAATTGTGCTTTTCGCCATGGCCGGAGAGCTAGTAAGCTGAGACACGGGAATTTGGATACGACAGCGCACACCCTCGGAAGCGAACATTAGGTCGACCTTACCATCAAGCTCGTATGGAAGAAGGCTGTGGATGATCTCCATTCCATAGCCGGACCGACGTGGAGCTTTGACGACCGGCCCGCCGGTTTCAACCCATTCAATGCACAGCTGAGCGCCCGCCTTACCGTTGAGCCCGCGGTAGCAGCGGACAGAAACGCTGCCGCTACGAGTCGAAAGCGCGCCGTGCTTTGCCGCGTTCGTAGCCAGTTCGTGGAGCACCATGGATAGACCTTGAGCGGCCTCGGGGGCCAGCATCACCTCCGGACTGCTAATTTCGATTTTGCCGCGGGTTGCGTAGGGGGCGAGTTCACGGCTGACGAGTTCAGACAGCAGGATACCCTTCCACTGATGCTGGCTGAGAAGCTGATGTGTTGCCGCCATCGATTGAATCCGGCCGTCAAGCGCGGCCACGAAATCGGCCACCGACTCCGTCGAGTCCCGCGTACGCGACGTGACCGCGCTCACCGTTGCAAGCACGTTCTTCACACGATGGTCGAGTTCCGCGAGCAACATACGCATATGCTCTTCCGTCCGTCTACGTTCGGTGATGTCGAGGGTGACACCCACCATCTTAAGCGGCGTGCCGTCGGGAGCGTAGGAGGCGCTGCCCCGGGTATTGATCCAATGCAGGCTGCCGTCGGGCCAAATGACCCGATACTCTACTTCGTAGGCTTTCCGCTCCTCCACCGCTTTCCATAGCCGGGCCCGCACTTGCTCCCGCTCATCTGCATGGATCAGGCTGAATAGCCGCTCGGCCGACGCCTCGTCTTGCGGGAGCAATCCGAAGATGGCCTTGCAGCTGGCGGTGAGATCGACCGCATTGGTCGCCAGATCGAGGTGCCACTGGCCGAACCGTCCCACGTGCGCAGCCAACTTCCAGCGCTCCTGCTCGTCCCGCAGGGCTTGCTCAGCATGGCGGCGAACTCGGGCAATCTTCACGTGCGCCTCAACGCGGGCCAGGAGCTCACGAGCACTGAATGGCTTGATCAAGTAGTCGTCCGCGCCAGCTTGCATGCCATCGACCCGGCTTTCCTCGCCGGCCCTGGCGGAGAGCAGGATGATCGGCAGAGTGCTGGTCTCGGGATCGGCCCGGAGGCGCGCGAGCAACTGCAGACCGTCAAGGCGCGGCATCATGACATCGGATAGGACTAAGTCCGGCTTCATACGAGCAACAGCCGCGAGTGCCGCTTCGCCATCGCCCACGACCTCAATATTGTAGTGCGGGCTAAGCAGCTTGCGTACGTAGTCGCGCATATCTGCGTTATCATCTGCCAGCAGGACCCGTGCGCGCGCGCCAGAGCCGGAATCTGTATGATCGGAAATATTTCCGACGTGCTGGCTTTGAGGCAGCCAGCTCAGTGCCTCCTCGACGAAGGGCGTCCCATCACCTGCCGCGGAGGCTTGCCTGCATACCGCTCCAATCTGATCGCCTGGCAAATGGTTGCGGCCGCGCGGAATGGAGATTCGAAACGTGCTTCCCTTACCATACTCGCTGTCTACTGAAATGGTGCCCCCGTGCAGCTTGACCAGTTCCTGCACTAGCGCCAGGCCGATCCCAGAGCCCTCGTGGGTACGTCCATTCGCGCCTTCGACCCTATGAAATCTTTCGAAGACTTTCGACAGTTCGTGTGATGGGATACCAATGCCCGTGTCGCTGACCGTCAACTCGTAAGCCGCGGCCGTCTCTCCAAGCTTAATTTGGATCTCGCCGTCGAATGTAAACTTGAAGGCATTGGATAAGAGGTTGAGAACGATCTTCTCCCACATCCCCCGATCGACGTAGGCCGGCGTGGAGAGGGGCGCGCAATTGACAACGAACCTGAGCCCGGCCTTCTCCACGGCGGACCGGAACACGCTCGCCAGCTCCACGGTCGCGCTCGCGAGATCCGTGGGCTCATACACGGCCTGCACACGCCCGACCTCGATGCGCGAGAAGTCGAGTAGTGTGTTTACCAGTTTGAGCAGGCGCCGAGAATTGCGCTGCGCGACGCTAAGCCGATGCCTCTCGGAAGCCGGTAGAGTCGGACACACGAGGGTGTCCTCCAAATGCCCGAGGATCAGAGTCAGGGGCGTGCGAAACTCGTGGCTCACATTGGAGAAGAACGTAGTCTTGGTGCGGTCAATCTCGGCCAATGCCTCTGCGCGTTTGTGCTCGGCCTCGTGCGCGCGAGCATTGGCAAGGGCAGTTGCGATTTGACTGGCTACCAGTTCATAGAAGCTGCGATAGGAATCGTCGAGCTCTAGCCTAGCGCTTACGCCGGCCACCAAAATCCCGGCAAGCTGGCGCGAGATGTTCGACCGGATCGGCACAACAACTGCCTGTCGTGGCGGATCTGGCCACGGCCCGGGCGGAACCGCTTTGCCGAAGCGCCCCGTCAAGTCCTCGACCACCTGTAGGACGTCTGTGTGTATGACCTCAACGAATGGCCAGGGCACACCATCAGTACTCTCTCCAATTGAGTCGAGAGGCAACGAGCTAATTACATCATCACGTGCAAAGCCCATCGAGCCTGCAAGGCGCGCTACGTCTGCATTGCCGTCAACCAGGTACAACAGGGCGAAAGGAACATCCTTTACGTACTCGCAAAGCGTATCAGCGGTGATAGCGCAGGCTTCTACGGCGGTCTTTGCCTCCATCACCCTTGAACCCAAGTCTCTCAGCGCGACCACGCGTCGTTCGCTGAGAACCCGTTGAGTGTGTTCGATCACCGCGGTAAAGACGCCTCCAATTTTGTCGTCTTCCGAGCGAATAGGGCTGAAAGAAAAAGAGAAATAGCATTCCTCTTGAAAACCGCGTCGGTTCAGCACGAGGAGCTGGTTATCAGACCAAGTCGCTTCACCAGTTGCGACGACACCCTGAAGCATAGGTTCGATGACGTCCCAGATTTCCCTCCAGACATCGCGACATTTTTTTCCGAGCGCCTCCGGATGCTTACTGCCGAGTATCCGTGCGTAGGCGTCGTTGTAGAGCACAACTAACTCGGCACCCCAGTAGATCACGATCGGAAAGCGTGAACCCAGGCAGATGCTGATCGCGGAGCGCAAGCTCTGTGGCCAGCTAATCAGAGGCCCTAGGGGTGTCTTGGACCAATCCTTGGCGCGCACAAGCTCTCCCATCTCGCTGCCGCCGACCAGCCAGACCGAGGAATTCGGTTGGGAAGCAGGTTTGCTCTTGGATCCCAATTCCGTCACGTCCCAGTCACCGTTATCAGAGAAGGAGAGCTGATATTTTGAGCTGTGGTGAACTACAGACCGGTGTGATGCGGCAACGACGTTTGCTTTCTGGGCTGCCACTCAGCCTCGGCGAGATCCTCCCATGAAGTAGAGGACAGGACCGGACCTGCTTTAGCACCACCACACGATGCCGGATTGCCCACCGCAGCGTCTGCCTGAATGTTCCAAGGCGGGCGAGCGCCTACCTAGTACTTCATCCCTGTCGCTCACGTTGGAAATCTCCTGCGTCAGCCTCGCAATCCCGGCGCGCGCTTCAAGGACGAGCCGATGCTAATAACTAGCTGCCTGTACCTTACCCCCCTGTTATTGCCGTGAAGCATTCAACATGCTGCCCGCCATAGACGGGAAGGCCGATTGGGCTCTAACACCATCCGGGATTCGCTGTAGATTCCCCGCGGGGAATAACCCTGAGACTCGACTACCACAGTTTCCCAGATCTGCAGGGAACCGCAAACTCAGCAAGGTTAATTGGTTTCTATTGGCGTTCACAAGAACCCATCGGAGGGTCCTCTGAGGATCACGAAGAGCCTCGAATTGGACCAGAAACCTGACGGGATTGCGTATCGCGGAGCTCAGTCGGTCATGTGCCAACGGACGCCGTGGCCTGGCGCCGTGGCGCGCTGCTGTTAGTCCGATTGGCGTGATCGACACGTTGCGAGACGCACGTAAACGACAGCGGCGCGCGCCCTCCCCGTCGCGACATTGCCGACTTGTGACAACGAGATCGATAAGCCTGCCTTTTAAAGTCATCGAATTGCACGATCTAATACCGCGCGGGCGGGCCTGACGATAGGCAACTGCTGATGCGCGCCAACGGTGCGCCTGTTGGCCTCCGCGAGCCCACTGGGCAGTCCGCGGTCTTTGGAAAGGGAACCCGGTTGCGGGATCCTTTTTCATTTCCGACGGCTTCAATCTGCGGAACTGCTCCGCCAGGTGCTTTGCCGAGCGCGATCACAACGGTTTCACGGCCTAGCAGTTGGCTCTCAACGCTGTCGGGATTTCTTGTCAGTCTTGGGAAGGTTGTCCAGGGACTGCTGCTCGGCCAC